>Ga0114931_10011494_pt1 | contig 10453 bp, 8 predicted proteins | sample 2SBtaG_FD_89579 | JGI IMG/M metagenome (GOLD analysis project Ga0114931, IMG submission 89579) | Deep subsurface microbial communities from Kolumbo volcano to uncover new lineages of life (NeLLi) - 2SBTROV14_V59a metaG | ecosystem: Environmental > Aquatic > Marine > Volcanic | place: Kolumbo... | reverse complement strand
GGCCCTGGCCCAGGCCGGAGGCCGCGTCACCGTGGTGACCGAAATGGAAGAGGGGTGGTACCGTTCCAAGCTGCCCGTCGTCACCATCCCCGGCAATGACGAGCCCGAAAAATTCGTCCTGCTTCATGGTCACTACGACTCTTGGGATATAGGCATAGGGGACAACGCCACCGGCAACGCCACCCTCCTGGAAATTGCCCGTGTCCTGTGGCGGCACCGCAGCGAACTTCGACGTTCCGTGAAAATCGCCTGGTGGCCCGGCCATTCGACGGGACGCTATGCGGGCAGCACCTGGTTCACCGACAAGTTTGCCCTCGAACTAGAGGAGAACTGTGTCGCCCATGTCAACTGTGATTCCCCCGGCTGCCGCTGGGCCACAGAGTACAAAGACGTTTCCCTGATGCCCGAAACTGAGTCCTTCGCCGCCCGCGTGATCGACGATGTCAGCGGACAATCCCTACACGCCGAGAGACCCCACCAGGCAGGGGATTATTCGTTCAACAACATAGGCATCAGCAGCTTTTTCATGCTTCTTTCCACCATGCCGGACGCGTTGCGCGCGGAAAAGGGGTATTACGGCGTCGGCGGTTGCGGCGGCAATATCGCCTGGCACACCGAAAACGACCGGCTCGAGATCGCCGATCGGGAGATCCTGCTAAAGGACATCAAGATCTACCTGTTATCGGTACTCCGCAGCGCCAACGCCGAGATCCTGCCCTTCGACTGGCGGGCGGTAAGTAAGGAGTTTATCCAGACTCTGGAGCGCTATCAGCAAGCCGCCGCTCCCCGCTTCGACATGAGCGTTGCCCAGGCCGCCGCCGCCGATCTTCACGCCTGCCTGGAGGCCTTCTATCAGGGGGTAGAGCGCGGGGAAATCGCTGCCGGCGAAGCAAATTCCGTCATCATGGAACTCGCCCGGATCCTGATCCCCATCAACTACACCCGCGAACCCCGCTTCTGGCACGACCCGGCCCTGACCATTCCACCACTTCCCGACCTGTCGCTGGCAAGCGAGCTATCCAGCTATCCCGATAGACTCGTCGGCTTCGCCCTGACGGAACTCACGCGCGCCCAGAATCGGGTGGCGTCGACACTCCGACAGGCCAGACGCCGGGTGGAGCGCGCCCTGCCGTTACCGCTGGCGACGGCTTGACGATCCCCGGCCGGGGGTGATACCCGAGACACCGCAAGGAGGTGCACCGTGCAGAAGAAGAACTACCGCGGCTACCGGTCCTACCAGTACCTAGAGCCCGGCGTAGACTATCAGGAGTTCAAGCTCGCCAGGGAACTAGGCCGAGTGCCGGCCTACCGTTATCCGCTGTCGGAAGAGGAGGAAGCTCGAGTCGCACGCCTCTTCCAAGAGAACATCGTCATCTCGCTTCACGACCACTGCTTTATAGCACCGGAGGACCTAAGCGAGTTCTTCGCCTTCCGCCGCCAGGGTCGCGACTGGACCGCCTATCAGGGGCTCAGCGTCTCCGGGCTGGACGCGGTGTTCGACGCCATGATGGACGGCACCGCCCTCATCACCTCCAAGGCGGGCTGGAAGTGGGATGACATCATCACCGACATCGGCCTGCGGCTGAGCGACATCGCCCATCAGGATATGGTGGTTCTGGCATTGACCACCGAGGATATCGAGCGGGCCAAGGCCAACGGGCAGATCGCCTTCGTAGTGTCGCTCGAGTCCTCTACCATGATCGAGAACGAACTGGACCGCATCGACATCCTCTACGGCATCGGGGTGAGGTCGATGGGTATCGCCTACAGCGAGGGCAACGCCCTCGGCGCGGGGCTGCGGGAAGTGCGCGACGGCGGTCTCACCCAGTTCGGCCGTGAGGCCGTGAAACGCATGAACATGCTGGGCATCGCCATCGACATCTCCCACTCCGGCGACCGTACCGCTCTCGACACCATCGAGGTGAGCGACAAACCGATATTCATCACCCACGCCGGTGCCCGCGCCCTCTGGAACACCCGGCGACTCAAGCCCGACGACGTCATCAGGGCCTGCGCCGACAAGGGTGGCGTCATCGGCGTCGAAGCCGCGCCGCACACCACCATCACCGAGAAACACCGCCGGCACTCCCTCGAATCGTTCATGGAACACGTCGAATACCTAGCAACCCTGGTTGGCATAGATCATGTGGCGCTGGGACCGGACGCGCTCTTCGGCGATCACGTCGGACTGCACCGCCTGCTGGCCGGGCCCCTCTCCATAGGTAAGGCTCACGAAGGCGTGGAGTTCGAAATGGTCGACTACGTCGAGGGACTGGAGAACCCCGCCGAAACCTTCCCCAACGCCGCCCGCTGGCTGGTCGGTCACGGCTACCGCGACGAGGATATCGCCAAGATCCTCGGGGGGAACGTCATGAGGGTACTCAAGGAGTTGTGGTGGAAGTAGGCGAGTCATCGCCGATAACCATCACCACCTTGCCGAACGCTCGACCTTCCTCTAGAAGCCGATGGCCCTCGGCAATGCGCTCGAGCGGCAGGGCCACGTGAACGACCGGGGTGATCTCCCGGCGCAAGAGCAGGTCGAGAACAGCCCGGAAGTCGCGGCGGTTGCCCATGGGCGCGCCAAGGATCTGCCGATGAGACTGATAGATCTCACGGATGCTTACCGCTGGATTATCCCCGATAGTGGCGCCGCAGATGGCCATGCGGCCCCCCATGGCGAGGCTTCTTAGGGTGGGACGCCAGCTGTCCCCGCCGACCGGATTGACGGCGACATCGACCCCGCGACCCTCCGTCTCCGCGGCGACGACCGCCTCGAAGTCTTCCTGTTCTCGATCGATGGGCCGGTTCGCACCGACGGCACGTAGGCGCTCAACCTTTTCCTCCCCACCGGTAACGGCGAAGACATAGGCGCCGCAGCGGCGGGCCAGCACTACCGCGGCACTGCCCACACCGCCACTCGCCCCCAGCACCAGCACGCGATCCTGGGGGCGCACGTCCGCCACGGTCAGCATTCGCCAGGCGGTAGTGTAGGCCACCGGCACGGCAGCCGCCTCGAGATAGGAGAGGTGTTCCGGCAAGGCCTCGAGATTACCGGCAGGAACCCGGCAGTACTCCGCCAGGCCGCCGCTCACGTCTTCCCCAAAGATGCGGTAGTGCGCACACATGCTCTCTTCGCCGGCACGGCAGGCATCGCAGCGGCCGCAACTCAGCGAGGGGTAGAGCACCACGCGGTCACCGGGGCGCCACCCACTCACTCCCGAACCGACCTCGGCGATATCGCCCGCCACATCGACTCCCGAGATGGCCGGCAGGTGGATGGGCCGCACGCCGGGTCCGCTCAAGCCCTTGCGCAAGAAGAGATCCAAACGGTTTAGGGCGCACGCCTCGACGCGCACGATCACCTCACCCGCCGCCTCGATGGTAGGTCGCGGAACCCGCTCGAGCTGCACCATCTCGGGGCCACCGTGCTCGCGAATCACCGCCGCCCGCATGGTCGCCGACACCCTAGTCACTCTCATCACCCCCACCGTTCCCGACGACCAGGCGGCCCTCCTTGACAACGGCGACTACCCGGTACAATGACGCCAACTCCTCCAGGGGGTTGCCCGCCAGAGCGACGACATCCGCTAGCTTGCCCGGCTCGAGCGTGCCCACCTCCGCCGACAACCCCAGCACCTAGGCACCGTGCCGGGTGGCCGCCAGGATCGCCTGCTCGGCGGGCACGCCGCGCTCGAGCAGCCACTCGATCTCATGGGCGAACAGGCCGTGCATCGAGTCGGTGCCCAGGGCGAAGCGCAAGCCCGAAGTTCTGATCCGCTCGAAGGTGTTCGAGATCGTCCCCCGCACACGCTTCACCTTGGCGATGATGTCGGGATTCCCGGCATCCCCCTTCTCTATCCCCTCGGGGTGGAAGGCGATGGTATTGGTCAGCACCAGCCAGGTGCCCGCCGCCACCGCCCTGTCGATATTCTCTTCGGTGAGCAAGCCTCCGTGCTCTATGGAGTCCACCCCCTCCTCGATGCAGAGGTCCACCCCCTCGCCGCCGTGAGCGTGGGCCGCCACCGGCAGGCCGGCGCGGTGCGCCTCCGCTACCGCGGCGCGAATCTCCTCACGCGAGTAGTGATAGGCGTAGATATCCGACCCGCGACTGGACACCCCGCCGGTCGCGAAGATCTTGATGTGATCGGCACCGCTGCGGATATTGGCGCGCACCACCTTGCGAATTTCTCCCACGCCGTCGGCCACCCCGAGGGCCGCCCCATGACCGTGTGAGGCGCTGAGCGCCTGACCGGAAACCAGCAGGCGGGGGCCGAGCACCTCGCCGGCGGCGATCGCCCGCTTGAACTCGAAGTCCAGCCCCCCCCTTTCACCCATGATGCGCGCCGTCGTCACCCCCGAACGCAGCATCCCAGCGACGTTCTCGACCCCGCGCAACGCCTGCCACACCAGGGGCCGCGCCAGCTGAGCATGCTGATCCCCTTCGCCGGGACGGACGGTTATGTGGGTGTGGGCATCGATGAAACCGGGCAGCAGTACCGTATCACCCAGGTCGAGAAGTTCGTCCGCTCGTTGCCGCAGCTGCTCGGTCGGACCAACAGCTGCTATGCGGTTTCCCTCGACCAGGAGCGCCACCTTGGGGCGGAATCCCGTACCGGTACCGTCGACCACTCCCCGAGCGTAGACCAGCGTGCTCATACATCACCACCCGTAATCTTCCCCTGCGGGAAAGCGAGAAAGTCATTCGCGTCCGAGTTGTTCATGCCTTATGGAGATGACAAAACACCACGTGCCCGCTAGCGACCTCCGTCTCCTGGGGCTCCTCGGTAACACAACGGTCGAAGGCGTGTGGGCAACGATCCCGAAAGCGACAGCCCGACGGCGGGTCCTTGGCATCGGAAATCCCCCCGTGAATCGGCAGCGGATCGTGCGACTGTCCGGGGTTGGGAGTCGGCACCGCCCGAACCAACGCCTGGGTATAGGGGTGGGCGGCTTCCCTGATCACCTGCTCGGTGGGGCCGTCCTCCATCACCTTGCCGAGATACATCACGATGGTGCGCTCACAGACATAGCGCACCAACGCCAGATCGTGAGAGATGTAGACGGCCGTCAAGCCCAGGGTATCGCGAGCCTCCCGCATGACGTTTAGTATCCCCGCCCGTACGCTGACATCCAGCATCGAGACCGGCTCATCCGCCACCATGAAGATGGGCTCGAGCACCAGGGCCCGGGCAAGCACCACTCGCTGCAACTGTCCTCCCGAGAGCTGATGGGGGAACTTATCGAAGTAGGTAGCGGTATCGGGCAGATGCACCCGCTCCATGGCCTTGGCTATCCTCGCGGGGTGCTCCTCGGCGGAAATCCCCGCGTTGACCAGTGGTTCTACCAGAGAACGATAGATGGTAAAGCGGGGATTCAAGGCTTCGAAAGGGTTCTGGAACACCAGTTGCACCTGGCGCCTGAAGCGCCTGAGGTCCCCCCGGGTGAAGGTCCTCAGATCCTTGCCGGCGAAGCTGATGGTGCCGGCGGTAGGCTCGAGCAGCTTGAGCAGCAACCTACCGGTGGTGGTCTTACCGCAACCCGACTCCCCCACCAAGCCGACGCTCTCCCCCTCGGCGAGACGGAAACTGAGGCCGTCCACCGCCCGGACCCAGGCCTGCCGACCACGAATCGCCTCGAGCATGCTCGCCTTCACGGGAAAGTGCTTCTCGAGTTCTGCGATCTCTACCAGCGCCGCCACGTGCTCACCTCCGCCGCCGCCACCCTCAGCTCGGAAGCTTCCCGAGCGCGCCAGCACGCCACCAAGTGCCCATCGGCGATCCCCTGCAAGCCCGGCGAACGTCGGCACTCGGCGATAGCGAAGGGGCAGCGCTCGCCGAAGCGGCAGCCCGCCGGCGGCTCGAGCAGGTCCGGGGGGGCGCCTTCTATAGGCGTGAGCTCCCCTTGGGAGCGTTCGAGATCGGGGAAAGCATTGTAAGTCCCATGGTGTAGGGATGATAGGGGCGGGTCAGCACCACCGAAGCCTTTCCCGACTCCACCACCCGCCCGGCGTACATCACCGCCACCTGATCGCAGACGTAAGCCACCACGCTGATGTCGTGGGTGACCAGCAGCACCGATAAGCCCAGCTGGCGCTGCAGATCCTTGAGAGTATCCAGTATCTGCCGCTGCACGATTACGTCCAGGGCCGTCACCGGCTCGTCGGCGATGATCAACTTCGGCTCCAGGGCCAAGGCCAGCGCAATCGCCGTCCGCTGCCTCATCCCACCGCTGAACTGGTGGGGGTAGTCGCGCAACCGCGCCGGATCCATGCCCACCAGGCGAAACAGCTCCAGCGACCGCTTTGCCGCCTGCTGGCGAGAGTATGCTCCACGGCGAATCAGAACCTCTATCAGCTGATCCCCCACGCGGTACACGGGGTCGAGGGAGTTCATAGCGCTCTGGGGAATGAACGCCACCTCTCGCCAGCGCAACTTCCGCCAGGCACTGTCACCCTGAGACAGCAACTCCCGGCCGTCGAAGTGGATCTCGCCGCCCGCCAAGCGGGCGTTTTTCGGCAACACCCCCATGACGGCTCGAGCCAGGGTGGTCTTGCCGCACCCGGACTCCCCCACCAGGCCCAGGATCTTCCCCGTCGGCACCACCAGATCGGCACCGTCGACGGCGTGAACGACTCCCCGTTGCGAACGGTAGTGAACCTGGAGGTCTTCGATGGCGAGAATCACGGGATTCCCTTCGCGGCCTCTTCAGCCCATCCTCCGGCCTCGCCCACTCCTGTCAATCTCATTCCTCGGTCAATCTGGGAAACAGCAGTTCCTCGTAGCCTCGGCTGATGAAAAAGCCCGCTACCACCACCAGGACGATAGCGAGCCCTGGGGGTACGAACCAGTAGTAGGCGCCGCGTGACAGTGCCTGCGACACGAAGGCGTCCTGCAGCATGTAGCCCCAGGAGATTACGTTGGCATCACCGAAGCCCAGGAAGCTGATGCTCGCCTCGGTCAGAATCGCCCAACCCACGGCGATGGAGCCGTAGAGGAACGACAGCGGCAGGATGTTGGGGGCAATGTGCAGGAAGATGATCCGGGGGGTGCTCGAGCCGCTCACACGGGCCGCCTCGATGAATGAACGCTCCCGTACCGTCAGCACCTGAGAGCGGATCACCCTGCCGGTATCACGCCACAGGATCAGGGCCATGGCCAGCACCACGTTCCACACGCTCGGCTCGAGGAAAGCGGCCAGAACGATCACGAACGGCAGGAAGGGGATGCCGAAGGCGATATCGGCGAGACGCATCAGCACGGTATCCACCCAGCCGCCGAAGTAACCGGCGACCAGTCCCACCACCGTCCCGATGGCCACCACGAAGAAGGCGGCCGTAACCCCGACCAGCAGGGCGCTGCGCGTCCCGTAGAGGAGTTGCGAGTAGATGTCGCGGCCGAGGTTGGTGGTACCCAGGGGATGCGCGGCACTGGGCGTCAGGTCGGCGGCCAGATTGCCATCCGGGGTGAAGAGGATTTCCAGGGGGTCATAGGGAGCTAACCTATCCGCGAAAATAGCTATCAGCACGAAAACGAGGTACACCGAGGTACCTATGAGCGCATAGGGGTCGCGCAACACCACCGCGCCCGCACCGCTTAGCGAGCCGAGAAAGAGCCGCCAACGGGAGGGGGGCTTTACCCTGGCGATGTCAGTGCTTCGCGTGGCCACTTGACACCCTCGGATCGAGCGAACTGTAGAGAAGATCCGCCACGAAATTCATTAGTATCATCACCGCCGCGATAACCAGGAAGGCCCCTTGCGCCAGGGGGTAGTCGTTGGCCGCGACCGCGCGCACCAGCATGCGTCCCAGGCCCGGCCAGCTGAACACCGTCTCGATAACCACGTTACCGCCTATCGAGTAGCCTATCCCCAGAGCAAAGGCGGTCGCCACCGGCAGCAGGGCGTTGCGCGCCGCATGCCGCACCATGATCGTCCAGCTAGAGAGGCCCTTCATGCGCGCCATGGTCACGAAGTCTTCTTGCATGACCTCGAGCATGTTAGAGCGCATCAGCAAAAGCGGCAATCCGTGAAGATAGATGGCCAGGGTCAGTGCCGGCAGGAAGAGGTGCTTGAGGAAATCCAGAGAGAAGAAGCGGGCCCACTCGCTGGAAAACTCCGCGCCGGCACTGACGGCGCCACCCGCTGGGAACCAACCCAGATTGAAGCTGAGGAGCGCCATCAGCAGCATGCCCAACCAGAATTCAGGCGCCGCCCTGGTGGTAAGTACCAGGGGAATACTCCAGCCCTCCAACCAGGTGCCCCGCTTCCAGGCCAGCACCGCCCCCATCAATACCCCGATAAGATAGGCTACCAGCAGTGAGATCAGGGTAAGGGCGATGGTATAGGGGAACACATCGCCGATGACCGACGCTACCGAGTCGTTCAAGGTGAACGAATCCCCCAAGTCCCCCCGGACGAGGTTCCGCAGGTAGATGCCGTACTGCACGTAAAGGGGTTTGTCCAGACCGAAGCGCTGCAGCAATGCCTGCTGTTGCTCCTCGGTAAAGGTCGGCTCGATATAGGCCGCCAACGGCGTTCCCGGCGCCAGACGGAAGATGAAGAAGAGAATGGTCGCCACCGCCCACAGGACGAACAGCATTTGCGCCAGGCGACTGGTGATGCGTGTAAGACCCGCCATGATGATACCGAGCGTCGGCTGCCGGCCTCGCTCCAAACAGGCCGGCAGCCGACCTTAGGCCTAGTTACCTAGGCTTTCCACCACCCCTTCCGGGTAGTGCAACTTCCCTCTATCTACCGTGTAACCGGCTTCCTCGAGGATGCTCTTGGCGAGCTCGAGCCCACTTCCCAGTTCATCCACCCGGGGGTCGTTCCAGTAGTTAAGGGCTACCGAGATGGGCGAGTTGGCGGGCACGCCGTAACCCTTGTAGGCGGCCTTGGCGATGAAGTCACGGTCGATCGCCAGCGACAGGGCGCGGCGGAAGGCGACGTCGTCGAAGGGTGGGCGTCGATTGTTGAAGGCGATGTAGTTGAAGCCGATGTCGGCCGAGGAAACGACTTTTATGGGGTTGCTTTCGGCGGTTTGCAAGAGCACCTGCGGGTCGCCCTTGTAGTCGCTCAGGAAGTTGATCTCACCGCTGCGGAGCATGCCCAGCGACGCCTCGGTGTTCGGCACGATGCGCAGGATCCAACGGTCGATCTTGGGAGCGGCGAAGTGATCGGGGTTCGCTTCCAGAACCACCTCCTGCGTGCGCCGCCAGGAGGAGAACTTGAAGGGGCCCGATCCGATGGGCACCTCTTCCTGGATATCCTCGGCGTTCTCGTCGGGCTTGTTGGCCAGATCGTCGAGGATGGGACCCCAGATGTGGAGGGGCACCAGGTTTACCTTCGCCAGGGTGGAGGTGAGGAAGGCTGCCGACGGTTCGGCCAGGTGGAAGCGTACCGTGTTCTCATCGAGGATCTCGATGTCATCGATGTTGGTGACAAACGGCTTGTACATGGGAACTTCATCCCCGGCAGGAGCGCGGAAGGAGAAGACCACGTCTTCGGCCGTCACGGGGAGGCCGTCGTGCCACTTCATGCCGCTACGCAGGGTGACGTCGATGGTGGTTTCATCTACCCAGCTGAAGCTCTCCGCCGCCCAGGGTTGGGGCAGGCCGTCGGGGCCGATGCGCAGGAGGCGATCCCAGATCAGTTCGGTGATCCATGAATCCACCGCCCCGCTGATGTAGAAGGGATTGATGGCTTGAACGACGTCGGGGAAGTTGAGGACCAGATCCTTCTGTTCGGTCAGGGGGGTGATGCCTGTGTAGGTCCAGAAGTTCTTGATGCCGATACCGTTCTGATCCACCACGGTAGCGGCGTCCCAGATGTCCGAGCGGAAGGCGTAGGTGGAGAGGGGGTACACCAGGAAAGCTTCCGGTTGATCGCGGCTCAGGATTTCCTGCGCCTGGAAGATGAGCTTCTGACGAGCCACGGGATCGGTTTCCGTGCGCTGCGCCTCGACCAGGGCGTCGTACTCGGGATTTATATAGCCGATGAAGTTATAGCCCTTGTCGGCGGTGCTCGAGTGATAGAGGTTGAAGATGAGTTCGTCGGGATCGCTGCGCTCGGCGCGGCCGACCATGCGCCACATGGTCATGTCCCAATCCGCGCGATTGAACCACACCAGATCGGCCAGCTGTTCCCAGGGGGTGACGCGCACCTCGACATCGAGGCCGAGCTGACGCCACTGTTGAGCCACCAGCTGCGCCGCCTGGAACTCATCCGGGGCTACCGTTTGTGGGCGGGTCAGCAGGGTGAGCGTGCGAACGGCATCTCCTTGAGCCCAGGCCGCTGCCGTCAGCGCCAGAGCCGCAATCAGGATAACCAGTTTCCTCATACCAGTACCTCCTCTTTCCGCAGTCTAGGCGGGGTGGGAAAAGCTTTCTTGCTGTGCGTGAGCCCCTGCGAAACCAGCGCTTCGGCGGTTTTCAAGGCGGCGCGTCCGGCGTTGATC
>Ga0114931_10011493_pt1 | contig 10453 bp, 10 predicted proteins | sample 2SBtaG_FD_89579 | JGI IMG/M metagenome (GOLD analysis project Ga0114931, IMG submission 89579) | Deep subsurface microbial communities from Kolumbo volcano to uncover new lineages of life (NeLLi) - 2SBTROV14_V59a metaG | ecosystem: Environmental > Aquatic > Marine > Volcanic | place: Kolumbo... | reverse complement strand
AGCCTGGACATCTATGCAGGGATCTCCCTGCTTCTTGCTTCGCTGGATGGCCGAGGTTGGTCCACGTGACAGAAGAATCGCGATCTCACTCCCTCGTCGTGGCGATTCCTCGTTCTCGTCATCCACAACGCTGACCTCAGCAAAGCCGGATCGAGCATCTCGACGGAGGCGCCAATTCCACCAGCTCAGCGTAGATTTCGAATACCCCGTCAGCTCTGCCAGCTCGGCATACGTCAGCCCTTCCCGGCGGCGGCGGGCTCTCAAGGCCAATGTCGAGGTGCCTCCCGGCGCTCATTTCCAGAAGAGCCGGGTGAGAAGCCTAAGCCAGTGAATCGGTGAATAGAGGGCGGCTCGGCTCTATGGGAGGCCACGACCTTGCGCTCCTTGCCACCCTGACCAGTTTGCCGTACTGCACGGACTGCCACTTCTACAAGATCGCGAAGTCCGGCGCAGGAGAGAGGGCCATCCTCTTTGGAAGTCCGACCGGAGCGAGCACGGATGCCGAGTTCACCTACTGGAAAGGAGACATCAGCTCCCACCTGACCACGGTGCCCTTCAGCAACAACAAGGGTGTCCTCGGGATCACGCCTGGCAAGGCCATGCCGATCCCCTACACCAACCAATGCGCTACGTGTCACAACGTATCGATCCTCAAGTATCAGAAGTGATCCCGGATCCCTCCTGATGAACCGGAGGGGGGCTGGTCGACCGGCTCCCTTCCTCTTCCGCACGGATTCGTCCTTCGAGATTCCCCGGCAAGCCGATCGCCACCGCCACTCAGGACCCGACATGTCCACTCGGCACCTTCGCCTCCGCTTCTTCCTCCTGCCTCTGGCAGGCCTCGCCCTGGCGGGTGCGGGATTTCTGTACGAACAGGAACCAGCGATCTACATCACGGATACCCCGATCCGGAGCCAGGGGACCACCAGGAGTCCGTGGCAAGCCCCAGGGGTCGGCGATTCGGCACAGGAGTCGTCCCGCCAATCGAGTGCGCTGACGAGACCGAGCCCTTTGTTCCCCGACCGCACCCCCACGGTCGCCCCTGCGGATCTCGCTGCGTGGCTCGAGGCCTTCCACGAGCTCCGCGAGTCCTCGCTCGAAGCCTTCAGGCATCGAGTGCGCCAGGCCCTGCAAGGCGAGTACTCCCTCGCTCAACAGCAAGCAGCGCTCGAGGCCTGGAAGCGCTGGGCTCCCGAGGATCGCTGGGGACCGTATCGGGACCTTCTCCTCGCCCGACCCACTCCAGACCAGGTGCCCACGGCGCAGCGGCAGGAGCTCCTGACCTCGATCGTGGAGACCCTGGGTCGGCAGGCCGTCACGCAGGGAGAGCCGCGCGAGATCCTCGCTACCGCACTGCGATCCGGCACCTGCCTCCCCTCCCTCCGACCTCGAAGCTGGACGGCCACTCTGCGTTGGGGACAGACCCAGGAGATCCAGGCGCTGCTCCCCACGCTCTATGCCGAGAGCGCACCTGCCAGCATCGAAGCAGCCGGCAAGGCCCTGCGAAGGACCCGGGCAAGCGGCGCAGGCCTGATCCTCGAAGAACTCTCCAAGCGCCATCCGCGCGCTGCTGCGCGGCGGCAGTTTCGCCGACTCCTCCACCCGCACGACTGAGCCGGCTTTTGCCACAACCTGGAGCCCCTGTCGACCCCTCGGCTCCAGGGTAACTGTTTGTTGGTCCTATGGAGGAATCAGGACATCCCCCTTGCTTGAAGTGTAGGCCCTTGGGAGGCCAGGAAGCGCGGGGCTTTCACGCGCAGAGCGCCAAGCCCGGAGATCTCCAGGTCCTCAGCTCTGCGGCTCGAGTTTCGCCATCATCAAGGCCACGCGCTCACGCTCAATGCCGATTCTCCTCTGAGCTTCTGGATCTCTCTTCCAGTTCCTCGGGATCAGCCGGCCAATCTCATCGGCAGGCAGGACGTTGATTTGCTGCATGACGTCACGAAGGTACTCGTGCGGGCTGATCCCAAGATCCTTGCAGGTCTGGACCAAGCCCATCAGGATCGTGCCGGTCTTGGCACCGTTCTCACTGCCAAACCAGCCCCAGTTCTTTCTGCCGATCACGACCGCACGCAGAGCTCGCTCGCTGGCATTGTTCGTGATGTCGCGGACCTTTCCGTTCTCGAGGAAATAGCGAAGCGGCTGTCGCTGATTGTGGGCGTACTTGATTCCCTTGGCGTAGTTGCTCTTGGGTAGAGCATCCAAGGTGCCTGCGTCCAGCTCCATCAGCTTGGCGGCATTCCAAGTATAGAATTCCTCCACCAGAGGAAGCACCTCTCGTCTCCTTGCCTCCAGCAACGCACAAGGGTCATCACGAAGCTCCTTCAGCTCACGCTCCTTTTCAAAGATGCGACCGATGAGGTTGATCGGAATCTTGGAGCGTGCGCTCCCCTTCTTCAGGTCCTTCCTGAAGTATCGGCGCAGATGAGCCCAGCATCCAGCGTGGCCAATGACAGAATCATTCTCCTTGTAGCACTTGTGACCGTCTGTCTGCAGCAGGAACTCTTTTCCAGAAAGCACCGATTGGGGGCCGTCTCGGCTCAAGCCATCGAAGACGTTGAAGAAGGTCCCTCTGCCATGAGCGATCCAGCAGAAGACGTTTACTCTCTTCGTGCCAGGTCTCGGACCATCTCGCTGGATCACCGTCGTGGAATCACTCTGGATCAAGGCGCCATTGAGGATGTCCTCTTTCACAGCGTCATGGACAGGCTCGAGGAGTTCTGCGACCCGCCCCACAGTTGTGGACAGCACACTGCGATCGATATCGACACCCTCTGCCGCCCATTTGCTCTCGATGCGGGCATAGGGCATGTGGCAGGCAAATCTATCGTAGATCACCTGAGCAATCGCACTGGGGCCAAGGATACCGTCATCAATGAGGCGATCCGGCAGATCGGCGACGGCTGACTGACCACAGCCGGGACACTTGTAGCGGCAGATCTCATCTACGTGTAGGAAGATCAGCTCGATCCTCTCCAGAGCCTTCTTGGTGAGGATGCCCGCATCCAGCATCAAGGTCCCACAGCTGCAGACCCTCTGGTCATCTTCGAGCTCATGCCGCACGCGCAGCTGCATCAGATGGTCGGGAAACTCAGATCTCCTGCCTGGCTTCTTGCGCTCATGCGCAGGGACGGTCAGCGTGCCTGCCTCGGCTTCGATCTTCTCAGCTGCATGCTTCAGGTCCTCGTCCTTCATGAATTCGAAGAGGCCTTGATCTGCGTTGTAGTACCGAGCCTTCTCGGATCGCGGCCCGTAAACCTCGACGCAGAGATCTGCAATCCGCTGCTTTAGGACGGTGATCTTCTTCTCTTGAATCTGGCCCTGCTCCTGGAGCTTCGCGTTCCTGGAATACAGAGCAGCATTGCTGGCATGCAGCTGTGCAACGAGAGCTTGCAGGCCCTCAACATCCTTGGGCAACTCGGGTGTTTGTCGATCCTCTCCCATCACTGCCTATAGGACGCAAGTTCGGCACATAATGTTTCCTTCGTTCTACGAATCTCCAGTCGATTCCTCCAAGAATCATCGCCAGATCAGACCCGCTGATGACAAGACTGTCGTTCAGGTCTTCCGCAGGCCACCAGCGACCAAAAGTACCCTTCTCGAGCCTCTTGTAGTGAAGCCAGAATCCGTTCAGATCCCAAACCATGATCTTCACACGGTTGCGCAAGCGATTGAAGAAGATGAAATGATCTCCGGTACGCGGGTCCAATCCAAGGTCCTCTCGAATCACGATGGAAAGCCCGTCGAAGGCCTTTCGAAAATCCACGGGCTCACGCGCCAAGAAGAAGCGGGACTGAGAGGTGATACTCAGCACGCTGACAGCAACGCACGAGTCAGCCTCTCGAGGGACTCGGGATCGATCTGCCCATCAACGACCAACTCGTGACCAGCCGGGAATCTCACGGTGACCGAGGAAGCAGCGAACTTGGGTGCTTCCACGACCTTCAGCTCGCGGAAGCCTGGATTGGAATTCCCCTCAAGCCGGATCTTCCTGCTCAGTGAGGACAAGGTCCCAATGGGAATCCCGGAACGAACTGAGAGTTCGCGGAAGGAGATCCCCTCTCTTTCACGGATGCCCAGCCACTTCTCCATCTCCTTCTGACGCTTCGTTCGCTTCTTCATCGCCCCTCCCTCGGGAAAGACAATGGTCTATCACGATCGAAGCCGTCTGCGGTAGCGCAATCCGAAGGGCGCGTTCTGTGTCAATAAACAGTTACGCTCCAGGATCTGGTGGATCCAGGCAAGGCTTCCTGCAATTGGATCGCATCTCGACCGATGTGGCGCTTTCATGCGACGCAACGTGGATGCGTACGAACAGGAGTGCCCATGCAATTCAAGTCGGTCTTCATCGCGGTGTTCCTGGGCACCGCCCTCCTCGTCTCGGCCTTGCTCGTCAACAGCAAGCGCCCCTCGGCCGACACGGATCGGGCCACGGTGGCTCATGTGCGCGCCACGGGCAAGTGCGTCGAATGCCACAGGGCGAGCACGCCCGCCGTCATCGCCGAGTACGAGACCAGTGCCCACGCCTCGAAGGGTGTGACTTGCCTCGACTGCCACCAGGCGAACCAGGGACAGGAGCCCTATGACCACAATGGCTTCTCGCTCGCCAAGAGCCTCTCGGCCGGTAGCTGTGCCCGATGCCACAAGGCCGAGTACGACCAGTTTGCCCGCAGCCGTCATGCCTTGCCTGCGTACGCCGCCGTGCGGGGCACGGAGGGTCTGACCCGCGAGCAGATCCAGGAGGGTGAGTCCCATCACGCGGGAGCCGTGGACCGGGCCCCCAACCAGCTCGTGCTGCTGGAAGGTGCCGGTGCCATGACGAAGGGATGCATGGGCTGCCACAACATCGGTGCGCCCAACTCCGATGGTTCCATCGGCTCCTGCACCGCCTGCCACGGCCGCCACATGGCATCGGTGGCCTTGGCGCGTGAGCCCAACACCTGCGGTCAGTGCCACATGGGCCCCGATCACTCGCAGATGGAGATCTACACGGAGTCCAAGCACGGCGTCCTCTATCACAGCCGTCGTGCCCAGATGAATCTGGCCGCCGATCCCAAGAAGCTCACGACCAAGGACATGCCGGTGCCGACCTGCGCCACCTGTCACATGAGCGGGATCGACGGGCGCAAGGTGACGCACGACACGACCGAGCGTCTGACCCACTGGCTCTTCGCCCCCATCTCGAAGAAACGACCCGGGGCCAGGCAGGGTGAGATCGAGATGAAGGAGACCTGCAAGAAGTGCCACGCGACCCGAACGGTCGACCGGTTCTACTCCGAGGCTGCCGTCGTCCTCAAATCCACCAACGACAAGGTGGCGAAGGCCGCGGCCCTCATGAAGGGACTGCGCGACGAAGGACTCCTGACCAAGGAGCCCTTCGACGAGGAGATCGAGTTCGTCTACTTCGATTTCTGGCACTACTACGGCCACACGGCCAAGCACGGCGCCTACATGGGAGGAGCGGACTTCGTGCAATGGCACGGCAACTACGAGCTGCTCAAGCTGCAAGTAGAGCTGGAGAAGATGGCGAAAGAGCTGCGCAAGAACCATGGGAAGTAGGTGGAGCTATTGGCAGCCGCTCCTGCTGGAAGCCTTCTTGATCAGCAACTACGCGTTTCTCGTCGCGGACATCTTCGTGGCCCACTCCGTCAACGACTTCCACCACTGGGCCGAGTGGATCCCCTTTGGTTTCTCCATCGCCGCTGCCCCCCTGCTCTGCGCCGGTATGCTGGGTCACGGCCTCCGGGATCGATCGCCCCGGTACCGCTGGATCGGCTTCGTGGTGGGCCCCGCATCCATCTGTGTAGGCATCGCTGGCTTGCTGTGGCATCTCCAGAGCCAGTTCTTCGTCGACCAGACGATCCAGAGCCTCGTCTACACCGCACCCTTCGTCGCGCCGCTGGCCTACACCGGCCTGGGTTTCCTCGTCCTCCTCTCACGCATGGAGTCGAGAGAGGGAACGACCATGGGTCGATGGGTCGTCTTGCTGGCTCTGGGCGGCTTTCTCGGCAATCTCATCCTGTCCCTCTGTGATCATGCCCAGAACGGCTTCTACCATCCCACCGAGTGGATCCCCGTCGCCTCCAGCGCCTACGCGGTGGCCTTCCTGACCGTAGCGCTCTTCGCGGTCGGACCACGATTCCTGCGCCTCACCCTCTGGATGATGCTCTTTCAGATCCTCGTCGGGATCCTGGGCTTCCTCCTGCACGGCCAGGCCAACCTCCAGGGAGGCTCCTCGAACGCCTACATGGACTTCATCCATGGAGCGCCGATCTTCGCCCCGCTCCTCTTCGCCAACCTCGGTCTCCTGGCCACCCTCGGCGTGTACGACGTCCACACCCGCTCGGAGCGAGAAGCGGCGCCCACCGAGGACACAGGTCAGGATCCAAACAGCTGAGGTGGAATCCAAACCTGGGTTTCGTGAAGGCCACTCACGACGCAAGAATCCCGTTTGGATCTCGGGTCGGGACTCTGTGCCTGAGAGTCAGGCCTTCCAGGGAGAGCTCGAGCCCTTCCATGGGCGTGCACCCACCTGCACAAGAGAGAGGCAGGCGCGCATGGGCCTTCCCAGAACCAGCAGTCATTCTGCGCGACCTGCCGGAATCCGGCACCCACCTATCAGGCTCCTCAGCGTATTCTACTGACCGCCAGCCACACCGCTTCGGACCGCGATTGGCATCGATCTTGTCCATCGGCCCGATCAGATCCAAGGTGGAGAGGGGAGCTATGTGGTCTTCCACCGCGACAATCTTGTTCTATCCTGCCGACTCGCTCCGCAACAGCGCAGGGTGACCCTCCCCCCGAGCCGCAGGCGCAGGGGAACCGTAGGTTCGGATCCTTGGATCGCCCTTGACGGTCGAACACCGGAGATGCACGTACATCGCCGGTGTTCGAGTGGTCGGGGCGAGAGCTTATCCAACGGCTTGGTGACTGGGCCGCCGCAGGCGGGCCAGGCGCCTAGAGCGAGCCCCTGCGGGGCTCGCGCCCGTTGGCCCCCGGAGCCGCAGGCGCAGGGGAACCGTAGGTTCGGATCCTTGGATCGCCCTTAAACGGTCGAACACCGGAGATGCATGTACATCGCCGGTGTTCGAATGGTCGGGGCGAGAGCTTATCCAACGGCTTGGTGCATTCGCCGGCGTAGACGGCGAATGCGCCTAGAGCGAGCCCCTGCGGGGCTCGCGCCCGTTGGTCCCCGGAGCCGCAGGCGCAGGGGAACCGTAGGTTCGGATCCTTGGATCGCCCTTAAACGGTCGAACACCAGAGATGCGTTTACATCGCCGGTGTTCGTATGGTCGGGGCGAGAGCTTATCCAACGGCTTGGTGCATTCGCCGGCGTTGACGGCGAATGCGCCTAGAGCGAGCCCCTGCGGGGCTCGCGCCCGTTGGCCCCCCGGAGCGCAGCGGAGGGGGAACCGTAGGTTCGGATCCTTGGATCACCCTTAAACGGTCGAACACCGGAGATGCATGTACATCGCCGGTATTCGAATGGTCGGGGCGAGAGGATTCGAACCTCCGACCTCTTGCTCCCGAATCCGCCCAGATCGGCCTGCTTTCGGCAACGTATCACCGGTAAGCACGAGAGGTTACGGAAGCCACAGGATCGGCGCAAGCACCCCCACGCCAACCCACAAAGCACCAGTCTCCATCTTTCAATCACTCAGAGCGGTGAGACACTTGAGTCTTCACGAGCAATGCATCCAATGCAGGCGAAGCTCCCATACCAGCAACGCATCCGGACCGAGTCTCTCGTTCACCCACAGGCCTCCATAGTCTGAGTCAGAGGCCTCGATCTCGGAGCATCTTCTCCACGTCGATTCTCTTGAGGCCTCCACGAACTTCGAAATCCACCTTGAACAGGCGCCTTCGGCCGGTGTCCGTTTCTCCTGCCCCAATGTTCGGGAACTTCGCCAAGCGTAGGGAATCAACACGTAGTTCATACCGCCCCTCAGGGACTCCTTGAAGACGCTGTGTTGATCCCGGAAAGGGCACAAGAAGTTTGTGGTACATGGACTTGTGTGAGCTTCCCTTTGAGTCGGCATGGACTCTTCGAATGTCAATGCGGAGCTTTCTGCCCTTCGGGAATGAAATGGCGATTTCGCCCATGAGTGGCTCTCGGACGTTGTCCAAGTCAATCTCCATGATGGAAGCCCCTTCTTCCACTATCTGGAACTCCCTCTCTACGTAACCCTTCTTGCCCTTCCATCCTACGACGAACCAACCTCCTTCCCCACCCACCGCGTAGTAGAGCCAGGACCGTCCTCCACTCCTCTGCGGCAGATGCTCACTACTCTTCCCGTTGAAACCAAGAGGAATCCCCACGTGATACCGAGTCAGAGGCCGATTGTCCTTTGTCACGATGAGTTGAATGCGCGAGGACATATCAAGTTTGATCTTGTGCCTCCCATTGTCGACAACAAGGTCCTTGTCCTTACAGCCTACATCGAGACCGCTGACGTAGGCTCGGACATCGAAGTGCGATCCGAGTGTCCCAACAATGATTTCACGACCGAATCCCGAACTCCGGATTTGCATGCTGCGCTTGCCGAGGACTACCTGACTCGCTTGCAGCGTTGCCTCGGGAACCGTGTCACCATTTTGATCAATGGCTTCGAGGACCAAGCAACCCAGCGTCGATAGGTCCAAGTGCCAGGCATTCGATTCCAATCGAGAAGGTGCGAATCGTGTGTTCCCAGAGATCGTCTGATAAGAGACGTAGATCGGATTCAGACCGGTGCCACCGGTATCAGGTTTGAGCCAGACGTGGACTTGCACATTCGGACGAAATGGAATCGTCAGAAGCACACTGCATGCAGACTTGATGAGTGCACGGGAAGACTTCGCGATCACGGGGATAGGCTCGAATGGATTGCCACCGACTCTGGTCTCATCGATTCTCACATCAACAGACCACGACGGACTCACAGTCCGGAGCCTCTCCATGAATTGCTCGTTGAGTTGGACTTTGACAACGCAATCCATCTTGTCTGGAAGCAGAATGACGCCAAGATCCGCAACGGAGAGCCCGTCTGCTAAGCAGCTCTGGACATTGGCTTGAATCGTTCTCTGCTTCTCCCAGCACGGGGCATTTACGACAAGCGTGACTTGCTTGCCATCATCCAAGCGTGACAAGACAGGAAGTTCGAAATGCCCCTTGGAACGGACAACTGCGATCTCGTCCCCACCTTCTTCCAGACGGATTTTCGTACCGCTTGCAGGGACGTTGCCTGGCCACATGACGATTCCCTTGAGAGTCGCACGGTTGACAGAGACCCGAGCCCCTCCAGTTCCTCGTGCACCCAGGGAATTGGTCCTTTTTTGTGGCGCTTCCGAACCAGGGTTGGCGTCTTCCTGAACGATCGCGACCCCACCCTGCCGATAGAGAGCAATCCCGACAACCAGTACAGCCAAGACCAATACAGCCAGGACCAACAGCGGTAATCTCGGATTCTTCATGAACACATGCACTATCAACCTGATGGCACGCCTCGATCCAAGATCAGGATCGAAGCATGCCTGATGGAGGCCCTAGGACGTACGCGCCCAAGTGCCTGTCGTTAGCGGGTTGGTGTTGATCGTAGCGTCCCCAGTTTGATTCGCCGCTGGGGTCTTGGGTAGGTTTTCCAAAATGGCCTGCCAAACGCCAAGTATTGTAATCGTCACGACCCCAGGCTCATTGGGTGCTCGTGCCCACCTAAAGGGGATGAGGACCGGTACACCATCCACTTCCGTCACGTTGCCGTCTCCAGCATCCTTGTTGATATCCACGAAGCTAATCTTATAGCTGTGCGGATTACCAGCGGAGTCGTTCCACGTAATCGTCGCAGTCATCGCCTGTGGAGCGGCCTGCGCTGACAAGGGAGCAAGTCCCCCCAGGATGGTTATTAATAGGTAAACAAATGCCTTCATGCTTATTGCTCTCTTCCAGCCTTGGCCGAAATTGTGTAATGACTAAAGCGGTCCTGCCAACAGCCCCGAGCATATCCCTGGGCACCGAAACCCTAACAGGTGCATTTCTCCGATGCCAAGGAATAATCGGCGCCATGGCCACCAAGAAGACCACAGCATCCTGTGGCCTTGCTCCATCACTCGCTCCTGACCCATTCGATCAGCCTGGAAGCGTATTCTGCATCCAGGAACAAGTGCAACCCACGAACTCTGGAAGAGATCGCTCATAGATGAACTGCGGGCACGCCATAGGATCAGCCACCGAAGGATAGGAAATCCAAGACTGGTTTGCCAGCCCCCTCGTGAGGCCTGGTTCGCATGAGCGCCTTCACAGAACCCCTCCCAGGGTGCGTGAGTCCCCCATACCGAGTCCATTTCGAGCGCTGACAGCGGCCTGGTTGTAAGAGTAGCCAGGCACAACCCATAGAGCGCACCCTGTCCCTCGGTCAGAAGAGCTCTTGCTGTCCTTCGATGGGAGGAGGACGGGGTCGACCTTCAAGACCCAGGT
>Ga0114931_10011492_pt1 | contig 10454 bp, 10 predicted proteins | sample 2SBtaG_FD_89579 | JGI IMG/M metagenome (GOLD analysis project Ga0114931, IMG submission 89579) | Deep subsurface microbial communities from Kolumbo volcano to uncover new lineages of life (NeLLi) - 2SBTROV14_V59a metaG | ecosystem: Environmental > Aquatic > Marine > Volcanic | place: Kolumbo... | reverse complement strand
TCATCCACCCGGATACGGCGCGAAACCGCAAACAAAGGAGTGGCATAGCCATACGAACAACAACCCGGGCCGCCAAGGCAACCAAGCCTGGTAAGGCCGTCAAAGGTGACCCGCTCGCGCTCAGCAAGCAGCAGCTCGAGCAGGTTCTCGTCTCGCTCGACAACGATAAGGCCGAGGACGTCGTTACCATCGAGCTTAGCGGAAAATCCAGCATCGCCGATTACATGGTGGTCGCCACCGGCGGCTCGCACCGGCATGTCAAAACCATGGCCGAGCATCTTTGCGAGACCATGAAGGCCACCGGCATGCGCGGCGTATCGATGGAGGGCGCGGCGCGTGCCGACTGGATCCTCATCGATGGCGGGGACGTGATCGTGCACGTCTTCCGGCCCGAAGTGCGGGAATTTTATGCCTTGGAGAAAATGTGGGGCGTCGATATGACCCGCGATTCTGACGCCTCGGAGCGCGCGCGAAAATCGCGATAGGGCCGCCATGCGGATAACCCTAGCCGCGGTCGGGCGGGCCAAGGTGGGTCCAGTCCGCGATCTGTTCGAAGATTACGCAGGGCGCCTGGACCGGGGGCCTATCGGGCCGCTGACCTTAAAAGAGGTCGAGGCGCGCGGGTCTTTTCCACCGCCCGAGCAGCGTCGGCGCGAAGCCGAATTACTCCGCGCCGCCACGCCCACCGGCGCTCGCCTGATCGCCCTGGACGAGCGCGGCCAAACCCTAAAAAGCACCGAATTCGCCGCCCTTCTGGGCCGTTGGCGGGATATCGGCGTGGCGGAAGTCACCTGCTTAATTGGCGGCGCCGAGGGCCTGGATGAGGCGATTCGGCGGGAGGCGGCCCTGGTATTGTCCCTGGGACCCATGACCTGGCCGCACCTTCTGGTCCGCACCCTGCTGGCCGAGCAGCTATTTCGCGTAAATAGCATCCTTACCGGCCACCCTTACCACCGGGAGTAGTGGGGTTGCCGCAAAATCCCTGTCGAATCGCCGCCAGAGGGCTTATATAGAGCCGCATGAGCGCGCATAGCCGCCCGCGACCTGTCGTTCTGTGTATTCTGGATGGCTGGGGTCATCGCGAATCTTGCGAGAATAACGCCATCTGCCAAGCCCGGACGCCGGTTCTCGACGGCCTGATCGAGACCTGCCCGCACGCCCTTATCGATGCTTCGGCGCGGGAGGTGGGCCTGCCCGCCGCGCAGATGGGTAATTCCGAGGTCGGGCACATGAACCTAGGCGCCGGCCGCATCGTCGCCCAAGACCTGCCACGCATCGACGCGGCGGTGGCAAGCGGCGAGATTGGCCGAAATCCGGCCTTGCGCGCCTTTATCGCGACCCTCAAGGCGACCGGCGGTACCGCCCATCTCATGGGGCTGTTATCGCCCGGCGGCGTCCATTCGCACCAAGCTCACATGGCCCGCTTGGCCGAGATAATCGGCGATGCCGGGGTGCCGGTGGCGGTGCACGCCTTTCTCGACGGCCGGGATACACCGCCCAAAAGCGCGCTGGGTTTTATTACCGACTTTCAAGCGGCGGCGCCAAAGGCGCGGATCGTAACGGTTAGCGGCCGCTATTACGCCATGGACCGGGATAAGCGCTGGGAGCGTACCGAACAGGCCTACAAAACTCTGACCACCGGCGCCGGCGACACCGCTCCAACCCCCGCTGCGGCGATCGAGGCCGCCTATGCCGCCGGGTCCAGCGACGAGTTTGTCCTGCCGACGGCTATCGCCGGCTATACGGGCATGGCGGATGGCGATGGCCTGTTCATGGCGAACTTCCGGGCCGACCGGGCCCGGCAACTGCTCCACGCCCTGCGCGATCCAGACTTCACGGATTTTGTTAGGAACCGGGTGATAACCTTCGCCGCCGCCGCCGGCATGGTCACCTACAGCGAGGCCCTAAAGCCGATGTTTAGTGCCCTTTTCGAACCCCAGGATCTCCACGATACCCTGGGCGAGATTGTCGCTACCGCGGGGCTCAAGCAACTGCGTATCGCCGAGACCGAGAAATACGCGCACGTCACGTTCTTCTTTAATGGCGGCCGCGAGACCGAGTTCCCCGGCGAGGAGCGGATCCTCATCCCCTCGCCCAAGGTGGCCACCTATGATCTCAAGCCCGAGATGTCGGCGCCGGAGATGACCGACGCCTTGGTGGGCGCCATCGCCAGCGGCCGCTTCGATCTCATCGTCGTCAACTACGCCAACGGCGATATGGTTGGGCACAGCGGCAAACTATCGGCCGCGATCGCCGCCGCCGAGGCGGTGGACCGCTGTCTTGGCCGCGTCCGCGACGCGGTGCGTGCTGTTGGCGGCGTTATGCTGATTACCGCCGATCACGGCAACGCCGAGCAGATGATCGACCCGGAAACCGGCGCGCCGCATACGGCGCATACCATGAACAAAGTACCGGCAATCCTGATCAATGCGCCGGCCGGGATCGAGGCTCTGGCGGATGGCCGCCTCGCTGACATCGCGCCGACATTGCTCGATATTCTCGGCCAACCGAAACCCGCGGCGATGACCGGCAAAAGCTTACTCCGCCCGCCCCAGACACATCGTGGCGCCGGTGCCGACCAGCATGCGAATGCGGTATGACGCCATGACCGCACGCTCGGCGATGTGCCTCTGGTTCGCGACTCTCGTGACTCTTAGTGCCGTATCGTCGGCGCTAGGCGCCGAGGATAACCGGCTCAAGGCCATCGAGAATGCATTGGAGCAAGACCGCGCGAAGGCTGAGCGATTACAACGCCGTACCGAGACACTGGATATAGAAATTCAGACCCTGCGCATCGAGTCGATTTCGGCCACGCGCAAGGCGCAAGACTTCGAAACCCGGCTCTCGGAAATTGAATCGCAACTGACCGCGCTTGAGCAGCAGGAGGCGGACAAGGTTGCCGACCTGAACGCCCGCCGGGCGCAATTGGGCGGCACCCTGGCGGCCCTGCAACGCATTGCGCTTCAACCGGTCGAGGCGATGATTGTCTCGCCCGCCGCCCCGGTCGATACGGTTCGCAGCGCCATGCTGCTCCGGGTCGCCATCCCGGCAATCGAAAAGCGGGCCACGATCTTACGTGGCGAGCTTGAAAGCCTGGCGGCCTTGCGCCGGGAAATCGCGGTTCAGCGCAATGAGATGGCGGTCACCGGACAGTCGTTGTTGACGGAGCGCGAGCGCCTCTCGGCTCTCATTGAGCGCAAAAGTGATGCCCGCGCGGTAACCGCCGCGGAACAGCAAGCAGCCCTCAATCGGGCCGCGCGCATGGCGGCCGAGGCCAAGGATTTACGGGATTTGCTGGCGCGTTTCGAGCGCGAAGCACAAGACCAAGCCGAGCGCACCGCCCGCGAGGAAGCCGAGCGGCTGGCCCAGGAAGACGCGGCCCAGAAAGACGCGGCTCGGGAGCAATCACAGGCGCCACCGCGCACAGCGCCGCTGGGGATTCCGCCGCCGCCGGAAAGCGCGCCTGTTAGGCCGCAAATCGCCCTGGCGCGGCCCGATAATATCCGCCCCTTCCCGGACTCCGGCGCCAGCTTGGTCATGCCGGCGCGGGGCAGGATCACCATTAGATATGGACAGAACCGCGGTGGCAACGGCGCCGCCAAGGGGATTACCATACAAGCGCGCGGCGGCGCCCAGGTGGTCGCACCCTATGATGGCAAGGTAGTTTATGCTGGAATTTTCCGCCGCTACGGGCAAATCTTGATTATCGAGCATGGTGGGCGATATCATACCCTGCTTGCCGGATTGGACCGGATTGATGCCGTTGTCGGGCAATGGTTGCTCGCGGGCGAGCCGGTTGGCATTCTGGGCTCCCCCGGAAACGGAACACCCGAGCTCTATCTCGAACTTCGGCGCAGCGGCCAGCCGATCAACCCGCTTCCCTGGCTTGCGACAACTGGCGATAAGGTACAAGGATGAAACGCAGATTTCTTTTCGTGGCGATCCTCGCCGCATCAACGATTTTCGTTCCACAAGTCATCACGGCACAGGAGAACCGCTCCGAGACCTACCGGCAGCTTAAGCTGTTCGGTGACGTTTTCGAGCGTGTGCGCGCCGACTATGTGGAAGAGGTCACCGACAAAGAGCTCATCGAGTCGGCGATCCAAGGTATGCTCACCTCCCTGGACCCGCATTCCAGCTATCTGAATGCTGATTCGTTCCGCGACATGCGGGTGCAGACCAAAGGCGAGTTCGGCGGTCTCGGTATCGAGGTCACCATGGAAAACGGCTATGTCAAAGTGGTCTCGCCCATCGATGACACACCGGCCTTTCGCGCCGGCATCGAGGCCGGGGATTTGATCACGCATCTGAATTCCGAACCGGTTCAGGGCCTCGCCTTGAACGAAGCCGTTGAAAAAATGCGCGGCCCCGTGAACACCGACATTGTCCTGACCATCCGGCGCGAAGGGCGCGAGCCGTTCGACGTCACCATCACGCGCGATGTGGTCAAGGTCGCCTCGGCCCGAAGCCGGACCGAAGGCAATATCGCGTATCTGCGGGTAACGTCGTTTACCGAGCAAAGTATGTCCGGCCTTAAAGCGGAGATCGCCAAGCGCAAGGCGGATATCGGCGATGAGCTGGTCGGCTATGTGCTTGATCTACGTAACAATCCGGGCGGCTTATTGGATCAGGCCATTGCTATTTCAGACGCTTTTTTGGATCAAGGCGAAATCGTCTCCACCCGCGGGCGCGAGATCGACGACGCACAGCGTTACAACGCCCGGCCGGGCGATCTGGCCGACGGCTTGCCGATGGTAGTTCTCATCAACGGCGGCTCGGCCTCGGCCTCGGAGATCGTCGCCGGGGCGTTACAAGACCATCGGCGGGCCGTGATCCTTGGAACCACGTCTTTCGGCAAAGGCTCGGTGCAGACTATCATTCCGCTGAGTGGCAACGGCGCGATGCGCTTGACGACGGCACGATATTACACACCGTCCGGGCGTTCCATCCAGGGGACCGGCATTACCCCGGATATCATCGTCGAGCAAGCGCGTCTCGAGGCCGTGAAGAACGGACCGCAACGCAAGGAATCCGACTTGCGCGGGGCCCTGGACAACGGCGGCGGCAATGGCGCGCCACAGCCCGGCGCGACACCAGAGAAAACCCCTGGGACCACGGCCCCAGGGGAGGACGGCAATACCGCGGACAAGCCGGCGGTACCGGAGGATTTCCAATTGGCCCGGGCGCTGGATCTTCTACGCGGCCTCGCGTTCTTTAGCGCCAGAGCGATTAACTAAGCGGGCCGGGCCTTCGGGCTCGGCGCGGCGGAGACGCCCTTGCCACCTGCGCCACGGCGAAAAGCGTCGATTCGACCAGCTAGCGCCATACTTCTATTGGCCTGGCTGACCCTGCTTGCTGGTTTGGCCGGAGTGGGTGGCTATGTATTGATGCTGCCCAAAGGGGTTGGCACACCGGTATCCATCGCTTTCGGTCCAACTGATGTTCCGGCTGATGGCGCGGAAACGCCGATGGCCGAAGCACGGGAAGAGCCGGCACCACAAGAAGCCGCCACCCCGCAAACAGAGCCAACGGAGGAAAAGGCGGAGGCGGGAGCGCTGCCACGGTGGCAGCGCTATGCTCAAGATTTCGACACAACCGACAAGCGCCCGCGCATCGCCATTATCCTAACCAACATGGGTTTATCCAGCGCCGCCACGGAGGCGGCAATCACCCAATTGCCGGCGGCCGTGACGTTGTCTTTTACGCCCTATTCCCGCCGGCTCGATCAGTGGGTTTCCCTAGCGCGGGCCAACGGGCATGAAGTGATGCTGGATCTACCCATGGAGCCTACCAGCTATCCGGACGACGATCCGGGGCCGCAGGCTTTGCTCACCGCCCTCTCGCCGGCGCAGAACGTGGCGCGGCTGAAATGGGCCTTGAGCCGGGCGCGTGACTATGTAGGTGTTGCCACGGTCATGGGCTCGCGGTTCACCACTTTGGAGGACGCGCTCACGCCAGTCCTCGAAGCCCTGAAGGAACAAGGTCTGATCTTTGTCAACAATCGGTCCAGCCAAGAGAGTGTTGCCTGGCGCGTGGCGGCAAAGATCGGCGTGCCCAGCGCACTCAACGACCGCACCTTGGACACAGGCCAAGCCAACCAGGTGGCCATTGATGCCCGCCTAGTACAGCTCGAGGGCGTCGCCCGCGCGGAAGGATTTGCCGTCGCCATGGGGCGCCCCTATCCGGTGACCATCGCGCGGCTGCGGGAATGGGCCAAGGGCCTGTCGGACCGCGGTTTTGTCTTGGCCCCGATCAGCGCCGTGGTCGACCGTCAGGGTCACCGCCTGGGCATCACCCAAAGTACACAGGCCGAATGAACCCCGCCCCTACCCCAGCGAAACCCGGGCAAGGGCCAGACATTGCCAACCTGCCCTATCGGCCCAGTGTCGGTCTCATGCTTCTCAACCGGCGCGGTCAGGTCTTTATCGCCCAGCGCATCGATACACCGGGCACCGCCTGGCAAATGCCGCAAGGCGGTATCGACCCGGGCGAAACACCGCGTCAAGCAGCGCTGCGCGAACTGCGCGAGGAAACCGGCACGGATAATGCCGAGATCATCACCGAATGCCGTGATTTGGTTCGCTATGATCTGCCACCGGAGTTGGTACCCAAGCTGTGGGGCGGACGCTATCGCGGGCAGGAGCAGAGATGGTTTGCCCTGCGCTTTCTCGGCATCGACGCTGATATCGACATTGCCACCGAGCACCCGGAATTCAGCGCTTGGCGCTGGGTCGAGCTATCCGAGATCCCCGATCTAATCGTGCCCTTCAAGCGCGCGCTCTACCAAAAATTGGTGGCCGAGTTCAGCGAGGTCGCCACCGCCATCCGCAACGGTTGATTTCTAAATCCAACGCCGGACAGAGGCCTTATAGCGCCGGTAGTCGTCGCCGAATTTACCCTCCAGATAGCGTTCCTCACGCGCGATCACGCCGATGCGCATAACCACGAGCGTCGGCACAAGCATAAGCACGACCCAGGCATTATCGGCGGCGATGGCAATACCCAATGCAATGCCCGTCATGGCCACATAGATGGGATTGCGCGAGACACCATAGAGCCCGTCGGTAACGATGGCCGTCGTCGGCTTGTACGGCTCGATGTGGGTGCCGACCGCGCGAAATCGACGAAACGCCAACGCAACAATCAAAAATCCAAGCCCAATCAACGGGATGCCGACGGCAACTTGAATCGCAGCCGGGAGCAGGGCGATAGGCCAAAGCCAATCGAGAAAGAAGGCCAGCGCCAATCCACATAAATAGATGATCGGCGGTGGCGCCACCACGCCGGGAGAATCTTTCTTCGGGCCGTCCATGCGCTCGCTCATCGACTCAACCCAAGGAGCGGGGCTACGCCGCCATCGCGGCGAAACGGCGGTGGCGGCGTTGCAACAACCAGTAGGCACCGCGCGAAGCTACCCGCGAGAGCGTGCCTTTCGGGCGTAGGCCGGCGGCCTTGAACGCCATGGCAACGCCCCGCTCCACGTGCTTGGCACGAATGTACCCAAAGGCACGTGCGGCATAGGCTCGCGAGTATTTCTTGCGGTCATAGGCCTGCCCATCGGCGACATTGGCGGCGTAATAGGCATAGGCGAGCTCGTCGTCCTCGGTCTCGGTAATGCGCCCGAAGGCAACAATGGCGCGGCGCATCTTGCCGATGCGGTCCTTGGCCAGATACCGCTTTAGGTGCCGATAGAACAGGCTGTAGTGGCGAAACTCATCGGCGGCGATACGCTTGCAGATGGCGCGCAGGACCGGCTCCTGTGCCGCCTCGCTCAATGCCGAATAGTAGGACGAGGTGCCGACCTCGACGATGCAGCGCGCCACCAGCTCGCCGGCGCGCGAGCCACGGGTGGACTCATGCACCTCTATGGGCGGGCGGAACCCGGCGGTAAAGCGCGCGAAGCTGGCCTCGAAATCGAACGTCGGGTCGGCCAGAGCAGCCCAGCGTCCAAGGATTTGTCCGTGCTGCACCTCTTCGCCGGCCCATTTGAAGGCCGCCGCCCGAAACTCGGCATCGTCCGGAAAGACGTTGCACAGATACGTCGCATAATCGCCGCCGTTGTATTCCACCATACTGGCGGCTTTGATGATCTTGAGAAGCTCGGGGTCGACCTTTGACCGATCGAATTCATGCCAAGGAATATCCTCGGACGTCCAGTGTTTGCCGGTCATGATGTCGCCTGCAATCCCGCCATCGTTGCGCGTCCCCCCAAAGACGTCGATCCCAGGCTTTTGTGTTGTTGTGCAATGATATCATACCGCTTGCGCAGAGCAAGCTGGCCAGAGCCCCCCGACAAATTGGGAATTTAGCCCGCTTCCACCGCGAGCATGGCTTCGGCCACGGCGATGCGCCGTTCGGCTCCGGCGCGCTCCTCGTCGGACTTGGCATCGGCCAGATCCTCGCGCGCGGCGCTCAGGTTGTCTTCGGCCGCCACTCGGTCAATCTCGGCCGCCGGCACGGCGTGCTCGGCCAACACGGTGCAGCGGGCCGGCGTCACTTCGGCAAATCCGCCGGCGACAAAGATGCGCTCTTTCACCGCGCCCTTCTCGTAGACCCGGATCACGCCCGGGCGCAAGGTCGAGATGGTCGGTGCGTGCAGCGGCAGGACGCCGAGTTCACCTTCGGCGCCTGGGACGACAACCATCTCCACCGCCTCGGAAAGCAGCAAACGCTCCGGCGAAACCAGCTCGAACTCGATCCGTTCCTCGGCCATGGTCTTAGGCCGCTTCCGCCGCCATCTTGCGCGCCTTCTCGACCGCCTGCTCGATGGCGCCGACCATATAGAAGGCGGCCTCGGGCAAATGATCGTATTCGCCGGCGACAATGCCCTTGAAGCCGCGAATGGTATCCTCCAGCGTTACCAGCACACCGGGCGTGCTAGTGAACACCTCGGCCACATGGAAGGGCTGCGACAAGAAGCGTTGAATCTTGCGTGCCCGCGCCACGATCAGCTTGTCCTCTTCCGAAAGCTCGTCCATGCCGAGAATGGCGATGATGTCCTGCAACGATTTGTATTGCTGCAACACCTGCTGCACGCTGCGCGCGACCGCGTAGTGTTCCTCGCCGACGATCCGCGGATCGAGGATGCGGCTGGTCGAATCGAGCGAATCGACGGCCGGATAGATGCCCAGCTCGGCGATCTGCCGCGAGAGCACGGTGGTCGCATCCAAATGCGCGAAAGACGTGGCCGGCGCCGGGTCGGTTAGATCGTCCGCCGGCACGTAAATCGCCTGCACCGAGGTAATCGAGCCCTTCTTGGTGGACGTAATCCGCTCCTGCAGGGTGCCCATGTCGGTGGCCAGCGTCGGCTGATAGCCCACCGCCGAGGGAATGCGGCCCAGTAGCGCCGAAACCTCGGAGCCAGCCTGGGTAAAGCGGAAGATGTTATCGATGAAGAGAAGCACATCCTGGCCTTCTTCATCGCGAAAGTATTCAGCCAAGGTCAGTCCCGACAGGCCAACGCGCGCGCGCGCACCCGGCGGCTCGTTCATCTGTCCGTAGACCAAGGCCGCCTTGGACCCCTCGCCGTCGACCTTGATGACCCCGGATTCCATCATCTCGTGATAGAGATCGTTGCCTTCGCGCGTGCGCTCGCCCACACCGGCGAAAACCGAATAGCCGCCGTGCGCCTTGGCGATGTTGTTGATCAGCTCCATGATGATGACGGTCTTGCCGACGCCGGCGCCACCGAACAAGCCGATCTTGCCGCCGCGCGCATAGGGCGCGAGCAAATCCACCACCTTGATGCCGGTGACCAGGATTTCTGATTCGGTCGCTTGGTCCACATAATCCGGCGCCGGCCGGTGAATCGGCAGCCGCATCTTCGCCTCGATGGGACCACGCTCGTCGATCGGTTCGCCGATCACATTGAGAATGCGCCCCAATGTGCCCGGCCCAACGGGCACGGTAATGGGGTCGCCGGTATCGGTGACCTCCTGGCCGCGCACCAGACCGTCGGTGCCGTCCATGGCGATGGTCCGCACCGTCTTCTCGCCCAAATGCTGAGCAACCTCGAGAACCAGGCGGTTGCCGTGGTTATCGGTTTCCAGGGCGTTAAGGATGGGCGGCAAATCACCGGCGAAGTGCACATCCACCACCGCGCCCAATACCTGGGATATTTTACCGACTGGTTTGTTCGCCATTATTCCATGCTCCCTCGTCCTCGAACCGTGTGGCTGGCCTATACGGCCTCGGCACCAGAGATGATCTCGATCAACTCGCTGGTGATCACCGCTTGGCGGGTCCGGTTGTAGGTCATTGTTAATTTGTCGATCATATCGCCGGCGTTGCGCGTGGCATTATCCATGGCCGTCATGCGGGCACCGTTTTCGCTGGCGTTATTTTCCAGAATGGCCCTGAAAACCTGCACCGCCAGATTACGCGGCAGCAGATCGGCCAGAATTTCTTGCTCGTCCGGCTCGTAGTCATAAACCGCGCCCGCGCCATTCTCCGCC
>Ga0114931_10011491_pt1 | contig 10454 bp, 11 predicted proteins | sample 2SBtaG_FD_89579 | JGI IMG/M metagenome (GOLD analysis project Ga0114931, IMG submission 89579) | Deep subsurface microbial communities from Kolumbo volcano to uncover new lineages of life (NeLLi) - 2SBTROV14_V59a metaG | ecosystem: Environmental > Aquatic > Marine > Volcanic | place: Kolumbo... | reverse complement strand
GAGAATGCGGAACTTGTGAGGCGATGCCTCGAACATCCGTTCGTCCAAGGGCTGGCCGACGGGACGCTCGATCGCGAAGCCTTTCGGCGATACATCGCCCAAGATGCGTTCTTCTTGCGCGACGAAGTTGCAGCGGACTGTCCAGCCGTTCGTGACGCCTATTGCTACGCCATGCGATGCGAATTGGATTTCTTCTCGGCACCGTTGGAGACCCGTGAATGACAGTTGCGATGACGATCGCCGGCTCAGACCCATCGGGCGGAGCCGGCTTGCAGGCCGACTTGAAGACGTTTCACCAGCACGGCGTCTATGGCACGAGCGTGGTTACGTTGCTTACGGTGCAAAACACGCAGAAGGTGGAATCCGTCGAAGTACTTGGACCGGAGTTTGTCGTTTCGCAACTGGACGCTGTTCTCGATGATATTCCGCCGACTGCGGGCAAAACCGGAGCCTTGGGCAACGCCGCAGTGATCGAAGCGATTGCGGAGCGGGCTGAGCGTTTTTCGTTTCCGTTGCTAATCGACCCCGTAATGGTCAGCAAACACGGCGCCTCGCTGATCGACGATGAGGCCGTGCAAGTCCTGCGGCAAAAGCTACTACCACACGCATTCCTGATCACGCCAAACGTGCCGGAAGCGGCCAGGTTGGCGGAGATGGAGGTCACCGACTTGGTGGCGATGGAGAAAGCGGCTGCCGTCATTTCCCAATTTGGCGTGAAGAACGTGCTAGTCAAAGGCGGCCACCTCGACGGTGAGCCAGTGGATGTACTCTGGTGTGCGGGCGAGAGGCACTCGCTCCCAGCGCAACGTATTGACACCACACACACGCACGGCACCGGCTGCGTTTTCTCAGCCGCGATCACGGCGCGATTAGCCAAGGGCGAAGATCTGGTTACCGCCGTGAAGGCGGCCAAGCAATTCATCACAGCCGCGATCCAAAACAGCCCAGGCTTGGGCCAAGGCTATGGACCGATCAACATGCACACTAGGACGGATTTCTAATCCGTCCAGACTTTTTCAGACTCAAAGTAGAACATAAGGATCAAACCCAATGGATGAAACTCGACAACTCTTGAAGGTTTTTGGAGTCGCTGTCACGGACTTTGAAGCCGAAGCGGAGGAATTGAAAAGTGTCGCGGAGCAACTCACCGGCGATACCGACAAAACTGAGATCGCCAGCCACTTGAAAAACGTCACCGAGCTGTGTCGCGCGCTCAATACTCGCTGGTTTGAAGTCACGCAACGCGTTTTCCAGTCGCAAAACGAACTGCTGGCTCGATGCGCCGAAGCCGCTGGCAAGGTCTCGTGATGGCTCAAACAAGCAGCGAACGGCCCGGTCGAAAGGAAGGATCGGCCAACGATGACCGATCGATGTGCGAAACGGTTTTTGTCTATCACGAGCGGACAAAGCATCACTTTCAGCGTTACGCGCGCGCGCTAGGATACATGGATTGGGCTACGCAGCCTCATCCGTTTCGTTACTACGAGGGCAGCCTTAGTACGCAACTCGATCTCAATCGAACGCCGCGACCGTTGGAATACGACCAACTCTACGAAGATAATCCGCCGGCGCCGAGGCCGGTGGACCTTGATTCGCTGGCTGATTTTTTCCGTTATAGCCTCGCACTGTCCGCGTGGAAGCAATCGGGACCGAGTCGCTGGGCCTTGCGGGTCAATCCATCCAGCGGGAACCTGCACCCGACGGAAGCGTACATCGTGCTGCCGTCCTTGTCGGCCGCAAGCGCGAACCCAGCCCTCTACCATTATGTGTCGGAATCGCACGTGCTGGAGCAGCGGGCGTTGTTTACCGACGACGTATGGCGAAGCCTCACGCATTCGCTGCCGGAAGGATCATTCCTGGTCGGACTGTCGTCTGTCATTTGGCGAGAAGCGTGGAAATATGGCGAGCGGGCCTTTCGTTATTGTCAGCACGACATTGGGCATGCTGTGGCCGCGCTCCGTTTCGCTGCGGTATTCTGTGGATGGACCTTTCGTCTGGCATCGAGTTGGTCGACAGAGGACATCGCCCAACTACTCGGAGTGAATCGGGTGGGTGAATTCTGCGCGGAAGAACCTGAAGAAGCAGAAGTGCTGGCCGTCTTGACACCCAATGCGGCAGAAGCGACGAACTGGGCGTCCTTACCACCACCCGACGATACGACGCTACAACAGATTGGCGAGTCGGATTGGTACGGCCGAGCTAATCAGCTCAGCCAGTCGCACGTCCCTTGGCCTGTGATTGAGGAAGTTACCGCCGCCACGAAGATGCCGAGAAAGGCGGCACTTGTTGAGTCATCGTCCCGTCACGACGAACGTTGGTCAAACACACAGAATTCACCAATCCTCGACGCGCGAAAGATCATTTTTCAGCGACGCAGTTGCTTGTCACTTGACGGCAATAGCACTATTCCCCGCGGAACGTTCTTTCATATGCTGGCCCGTACACTGCCGGCATCACATCCGCCGTGGGATGCGCTTTACTGGCCGGCGAGAATTCACCTCCTGTTGTTCGTTCACCGAGTCGTCGGGCTACAGCCTGGCGTTTACATGTTGGTACGTGACCCGCCCAAAACAGATCTCCTAAAGAGCGCATTCCGCTCCGAATTTGTGTGGCAAACACCGGCTGGTATGCCCGCGGACCTTCCTTTGTACTTGCTAGTCGAGGGCGACTGCCGCGAAGCCGCCCGCGCACTGAGTTGCCATCAAGACATTGCGGCGGACGGCTTTTTCAGTCTCGGCATGCTTGCTGAATTTGCCGAGCCGATTCAGCGGCACGGGGCATGGTGCTATCGCAATCTGTTTTGGGAAGCCGGTGTGATCGGCCAAGTGTTGTACTTAGAAGCCGAGGCGGCTGGCGCGCGCTCCACGGGCATTGGCTGCTTCTTCGACGATCCCGTTCATGACATTCTGGGCCTCAAAGGCAACCAGTTTCAAAGTCTCTACCATTTCACAGTTGGCATGCCCGTTGAAGACCACCGGCTACAATCGTGGCCCGCCTATCCCGAAGCAAGCACATAAGGCGGTCTTGACGCCAACGAGGCGCGGCCTGGCGCACACTGTCGCCGGTGACCGACCGTGCGAACTTCCACTTGGTCGCAGCCAGACGAGATTCTTCGGCCGCTTCAAGAAACCAACCGATTTCTCGGAGCGACCGCGGACCAACTAGTCCCAGAACAAGCGACCTTACGAGTTGATTTGCTGCCGGAATTCTGCGCAGCGAGCGGCGGTTGGCGAGAGTGAATCGCCAGGGGTTCGTCGATATGTTTAGGGGACATCGTCCGTTCTTTCCAGGGTTGAGGGTCACGGCCGGTGGTCAGGACATCCAAATCCTGACTTCTTTGCACCGAAGAATTCGTGGCCGTTCACGAACGCTTCGGTCAGGCTCTACAGCTTCAGAACATCACCCGGCGCTCATTCCAGCGGTCCAGATGCTGCGTCTGGCTGAACGACGTATCGCCGCGGAAGACGATTTTGCGGAAACCGCAGCGTTTCAGGTAATCCGCCACACCGTCACATTCGCGGGCCGTTCCGTCTTCACTCGTTTGATTGCCCGATCGATCGACGATCCGCAGCGGCTCACGAGTTTCCGCCAGCGAGATCAACAACGGGTGGTAGCCCCAGATGCCTTTATAAGACATGTCCATACCGAACTTGCATTCACCCGTTGTTTCCACGATCGATCCGTCCATGTCGACGGTCGCACAGTCGAAGAATTCGTCGGGCTGCTGAGCCCACACGTTTCGCCGAGCTTCATCGATGGCAGTGTGCAGGCAGTCGATGTCGTCTTTGCTTTGGAATCGTCGGCAGAAATCTCCGGCCGTCGACGCATCCGGAATTCGTTTTGCGCCGAGTGCGTTCAGATACGCTGCATCGGCGCGTTTTCCCTTCAGATCTTCCAGGCATGTTCCATCGGTCATCGCGTTGAAGGCGATAGCCGAGGCCGGCTACTCGGCGAGAATTATCACGGGTGATACGTCCGAACCTGCCGTTGCCGTTGCGGATGTCGACTATCCTGCGCTTTTGCCTTCCGAATTCGACCGGGCGAGATCCGCCGGCAAACCGGTCGTGTTGTACTTTGGGGCGTCGTGGTGCGTTCCTTGCCGCCGCATGTCCCAAGAGACGTTTGCTGATCCGACGGTCAAAAGAATACTCGACCGCTGCATCTTTGAGAAGATCGACGCCGATGAGCGCGCCGATGTGTCCAAGCAGGCGGGTGCGAGGGCTCTCCCCGACGTGCGATTCGTTCCTGCCGATGGGAAGAAAGTGAAGAGGATTACCAGCTTTCTCGGCCCGGAGCTATTCGCCGACGAGCTGCGCCAATTGCTAGGTGATGATCCTGTCGACAACGCAGTCGAAGAAGGAAAGAGTGCCGAGCTGCATGATCTCTCGCCTGAATCCGACAATCTGCGAGAGGCCTTTGAGAAGGCGAATGGGAAAGTGAGAGTCGTGATGCTCGTTTCGCCTGGCTGACCGATGTGCATCGAAGGGGCCCGTGTGGTCCACAGCCAGGCAACGAGTCAGATTGAAAACACCGACATGGCGATTGTTGTTGTATGGTTGCCGCGATATCCCGGTGACAATCGCGAGAAAGCGGTCGCCGCGACCTGGAACGTACCGGACTCGCGGGCTCACCACTTTTGGGACGCCGACACCTGGTTAGCACAGCAATACGGACAGATCCTCGGCCTGCCCGATGGGAAACAATTCGCCTGGGACACGTACATGGTGTTCGATGCCAATACGAGCTGGAAGAATGGACCTCCAACGCCCAGCAGTTGGATGCATCAGATGGGAGAAACGCTTGGTCGCGATCATCCGCGGTGGCTTGATGGCAGTCGTTTTCGCGAATCCGTGGCGTCGCTTCTCTCGGCCTCACCCGACCGATGAGACAGGTCCGCAGCGACCAAACGGCTCGTCTTTTTGCGTTGCCCCGCAGTACGACGAAAGCAGGGAGTCGCAACGGGAACGATTGTTTGCAGATTACGCCATAACAATCGCAACGCGCGAACAGATATCAGTTTGCGAAGTTTGCAGCTCGACGACGCCGCGGCGAAAAAGTTCTAACCGTGTCTTGTCGCCCCGACTTGAAATCAAAACACCTCGTCGCATTCGCTTGTGGCGAGCTGTCTCTCGTTAGGCATAAACAGTTTACGGCTAGTCCTCTTGCTGTCAGATTCGGTTCAAACAGGCAGTTTAACTTGCCATGGAGTTCCAGGGATTCGCATAAGTCTTTTCTTACCCGCTTGTTACGGAGTTCAAATCCCGTTGCTCCTCTTTGGAACGATCCCAAGACCGGGAGGCTCCAGCTCCGCATTGCACCGTGGCCAACAATTTGACCACGTCATTACGGTTCTGCGATCCAAGTCAGTAACCGAGACACTTCTCTCGCGTGCTGGACGAGTAGCTTGGCGAGTGATTTCGTCCGGGATGGTGGCATGCGAAACGCCGGACCGCCGAGCATCAAAGCCGCGCTGACATGAAGCGTTTCGTTCAATACCGGCACGGCGAGAAGACATTTTTCCTCGTCGCGTTGATCGGCGTAGCCTTGCTTGCGAACCCGCGACAGTTCACGGCGGAAGTTTTCGATTGCTGGCAGGCCCTTTCGTTGTGAGCGTCGAGCGGATGACAGGTCGGCGAGCACAGATTCCTCGTCATGATGAGCGAGGATCGCTTTCCCTGCCGGATGAGTCCATGGTGAGGCTCGCATTCCGCTCCGCCCACCGAGCCGAATGTCCTGCGTGGAAACGCAGTCGTAGAGATAGGCGATATGTCCCTGACTGTAGTGTACCGCAAAGGCAGTTTCGCCAGTCTCGCGGGCGATGGCATCGACGTGCGGGATGACCGTTTCGCGGAAGGGCATGCGCTCCTGCATCGTCTGGCCCAGTTCGAACAGTCGCAGGCCAAGATCGTAGCGACCGTCTTCAACAACGCGCACGTAGTCGCGTGATTTGAACGTCGTCAGGATGCGAGAAACGGCGCTCTTGTCCATTTGCAGTCGGCGGCTCAATGCCAACACCCCGATGGGAGCGGATTCCCCCAACGCGTCGAGCACGTTCATCGCCTTGACGAGAGTTCCTACGGGTTGCGGCACGGAATTCACCTTTGTATGATATTATTATTTGATACGCGCGTATCATAATATGCAACGCTAGCGCGAGTGGCAACCCGGCGCGCCGGTGACTTTCGCAACAAAGGACACTCCATGCAGATTGACGAAGCCAAACAGATGTTTCGCGGTCCGATGATCGCGGTCATCACGCACTTGAACGACGACTTGTCGATCGATCACGACGCGATTCGCACGAACATTGACTACGTCATCGAACACGGCCTCGGTCACGGGCACGGAGCGTTGCTGGGCGTGGGAGCGGGTGGTGATTTTCCGATGCTGTCGCTCGACGAACGCAAGGCGGCGGCGCGGACGATCGTCGAAGCCGCAGCGGGGCGAGTGCCCGTGCTGATCGGAACGCAGGACACCCACGTCGATACCGTTGTCGAAATGGCTCGCTGGGCCGAAGAGATCGGAGCGGACGGAATTCAGGTCTCAGCGGGTTACTACTACGCGTCGTCGGACGACGATTGTCTGCGATTGTTGCAAGCTGCCCACGATGCAACACGCGACATTGGAGTCATGATCTACAACACGCCATGGGAAGGCTACAACATGTCGCTTGAGCAGCTCTCGCGACTGGCCGAACTCCCGCGCTGTGTGGCGCTGAAGTGGTCGACGTCGGAAGGTGCTGGCGTTTACCAGCGAGGCCTGTCGCGTTTCGCGGATCGCTTTGCCATCGTTGATAATCAGGGACTGTTGGTGATGACGCACCTGCTGGGCGGCACCGGCTACATCACGCATCTGGCGGCGATCTGGCCGGAACACGATCTGGAAGTCTGGCGGTTGATGGAAGCCGGCGACTTCCACGCGGCTCAACAGAAGATCACTGCCGCCAACTGGCCATGGGTCGATTTTCGAGCGAAAATGTTCAAATGCACCGGTTGCGAGAGCCCGGTCATCAAAGCGGCTTTGGAACTCTGCGGTCGCCCCGGCGGACCAACGCGTCTGCCAGCCCGTTCGCTGAACGACGACGAACGGGCCGAGTTGCGTGAGTTGCTCAAACGAATCGGCGTACCGGATGTGAGTTAGCTGGAAAGACGACTGAATCCTCACGACTTCGACTACACAAACTGGAGATGACCATGAGACATATACTGCTGTTTCTACTGGCGATGGCACTACCGTTGGCTGCTGGTGCTGACGACCCCATCGACATCGGCACACGCCGAGAGCTGTTCGTCGATCATTATCTGATTGATCAACTTGACGGAGCGACGCTCAAGCTGCACTCACCGCAATCCAAAGGCCCGGCATTTCGCTTCGACAAGCCGTGGGAAGGGAGATACAGCGCTGTCTTCTCGATGTTTCAGGATGGCGACATCTACCGGATGTACTACCGAGCGAATGCCAGCGAGAAAGCAGAGCAATGGTGCGACGCCGAAAGCAAGGACGGCATCGAGTGGATTCGGCCCAATCTTGGTCTGCATGAATTCGCCGGATCGCGAGACAACAACATCCTGTTTACGACGGAAGGAGACGGGCATATTGCGCCATTTCTCGACACCCGGCCCGGTGTGCCTAAGAGTCGCCTACGCCGACCTGCTGCATGGCAACGCGATCGAAACCTACAGCACTGGAGGTTATGACTACGCTGTCGAAAAAGCTGGCTCCACCAAAGGCTGGTCGTTCACCATTTACGGCGAGGAATGGAACTACGGTTTCTGGGATGAGAGGCGGCACTTCGTCGATTGCGTGGCCGACGACAAGCAACCGGAAGTGACCGGCGAAGATGCACGCGCGGTGCTGGAAGTCCTGTTTGCCGCTTACAAGTCCGCCGGAACCGGCCGCAAAGTGGAGTTCCCGTTCCACACCGACGCCGCAAAGCCGATCGATCTCTGGAATCCGGAGCTGACCGGATGACAATCGAAGTCGTTGTCGAACAAGATTATGAGTCATTGAGCCGGCGGGCGACCGATATTATCGTCGAACAGCTACGCGCGAAGCCAACGTCGCTCATCTGCACAACAACCGGATCGACTCCGACACACGCGTATCAACTGCTTGCCGAGCGGTATGCCGAATCCCCCGAACTGTTTGCGAAGATCCGCGTGATCAAGCTCGATGAGTGGTGTGGATTGGAGATGGATGACCCTGCTTCCTGCGAAAGTTATCTCCAACACAAGTTGATCCACCCCCTATCCATTCCGTCGAAACGCTTTATCTCCTTCGCAAGCGATCCTGCCGATCCGCAAGCCGAATGCCGCCGCATTGCCGACGATCTTGAACGAGAGGGACCGATCGATCTGGCTATTGTGGGTCTGGGGGTCAACGGCCATCTTGGGTTCAACGAGCCAGGCGAGTACACCAAAGATCACGCGCACGTTGCGGAACTCGAAGAAGTGACTCAACAGCATTCGATGCTGGCCAATTCCTCACTCGAAGACGTTCGAACCACAATTCGTCTCGGTCTGACTTTGGGCATGGCCGACATCATCGAAGCCCGGCACGTACTGCTCCTTGTCAACGGCCCACACAAAGCCGAACCATTGCGGCGCATGCTCGATTCCGCGATGGTAGCCGAAGCGTGCGCGATTGCGCGTCGGCAGGATTTCGCTGTTCTTGTTCGCCCGCCCGCTGCGGAATTCACACCGATCCGACTGGCAATGGATCTGGGACCGTGCGGTCTGCTGATTCCAATGGTGGAAAATGAAGAAACGATGCGCGTGATCCAGGACGCGGTTTATCTGAAGCCACGCGGCCGGAGACGGCCCGGTGGGCCGGGGAATCACTGGGTGGCGAACGTGAATTACGAAACCTGGAAAGCAACGGTGGAAGACAATCTGGTCATCCTGCCGCAGATCGAGAGCCGAATCGGCCTCGATCATGTGGCCGCGATTGCCGCCCACCCTTTGACGACCGCCGTCGCGGTCGGCCCTTATGATCTGTCGGCCGATCTCGGCGTCTGCTGGAATCCGGAGGCGGAGGAATTCCGCGACGCGCTGCAACGCATTCGCGACGCGGCCCGCGCAGCCGGGAAATGCATGTGGATGATCGGCGATGGTCCGCAACTGGTCAAACAAGGCTACCGTTTCCTGTGCATCGCCGAACCGACGACCCTATTGCAGGCGAATCTCGGCGAGTTGAATACCGCGATCCGAAATGGTGCGGAAACCGCAGACCAAACTGTTGTAGGGTCGTGTGAAACAAATGAAAAGACGACTTAGGTGCATGGCAGTGCTGCTGCTTGCCTCACTCAGCGGCGCTGCTCAAGCAGACGATATCTTCCTTTTGCCGTACTTCCTCGGCAACGGCGAGACCGGTGTCTACTTCGCTGAGCAGGTCGCCGTCGCCGACCCGGATTTCTGGCTGTGGCGAGGAAACTGGCACAAGGGCAAAGCGTACTTCTTCGGGTATGGCTGCCGCGACGACAACCGCGCACTCCGGCTGTACTCCAGCACCAACGGTAAGCAGTTCGACATACTAATTGACAAAATCACCGTCGAGGGAACGTATCCGAACGAAACCTCGACATTGTACCTCTCCGACGACACCTGCTACTGCTTGTTGCGACAGGACGGGAAACCGAACTCTGGCTACATCGGCAAGTCTCGTCCGCCGTATACCGAGTGGACGTGGAAGAAACTGGGGGTTCGCATTGGCGGACCGAACATGGTTCAGTTGCCCGATGGTCGCTTCGTCGCCGTCGTCCGACTGTACCATTCGTCCGCTGGGCCAGCACGCACTTCACTCTGTTGGCTCGACCCCGAAAAAGGGACGCTGACCGAAGCCCTCAAACTGCCCTCTGGGTACGGCTTCAATCCTGTGCAACTCTGTCAAGCCGCGTAAGTACTCGGAGAATCGCATCCAGAACATGGTCGAGCCGCTTGCCGACGTCTTCTGCAAGGAACCGCAGAACGAAATAACCGTGTTCCTGAAGCAGGGCATCTTTGCGGCGATCTCGGCGATAGGCGTCAGCATTTGCAAGGTGCTGACCACCATCTAGTTCAATGGCCAGGCGGATTTTGGAGTCGAGCAAGTCAACTTCCATGTTGCCCCAACCATCAAACGGAACCGGCAACTCGACATTCAAATCGAAGCGATCGGCTGTTTCAGGAAGAGACTGCAGTCGACGATAGAGGAATGCCTCGGTAGCGCTTCGCGCTCGTGCAATTCCCTCGGCGCCCGAGTCAAACTTTCGAGCAACATGCACGAACAGCTTGGCCAGCGGCGCGTCGACTCCGTCACGGACGAGCCGTCGAACGGTGGCCGAATAGTCGGTCTTCCACTGCGGGTCGACCGGCAGCGGGACTTCTGTCGGCCAGTCCGGGACGGCACTTCCCGGCAGCATGACGGTATAGCCGACCGCTTCGTAACCCTGGCATCGCCGATCGAACATTCGAGAG
>Ga0114931_10011490_pt1 | contig 10454 bp, 8 predicted proteins | sample 2SBtaG_FD_89579 | JGI IMG/M metagenome (GOLD analysis project Ga0114931, IMG submission 89579) | Deep subsurface microbial communities from Kolumbo volcano to uncover new lineages of life (NeLLi) - 2SBTROV14_V59a metaG | ecosystem: Environmental > Aquatic > Marine > Volcanic | place: Kolumbo... | reverse complement strand
TTTAACCTTATGAATCGGTTCCTTCTCCTGGTAATTTTGATTTGCTTGGGTTGCTCGGCTTCGAAAATCTCCTGCTACTACGATGAATCGATTGATTTCAGGGGGTACTCCAGTTTTAACGTCCTTTCATTTGAAAAAGATGCCAGCCTATCGGCCCCGGCTTTCGACAACCCTTTCAACCGCAGGATCATTATGTCGGCACTTAACCGGGAGATGAAAAACCTGGGCTACAGCTACCGGGAAGATGCCCCCGATCTACTTGCTTCCTTCGAGTTGGAGGTTAAGGAGATGGTTGACCCCAGGGTAGATTCGGCCGTGCGGTACAAACCCTGGCTCGACAGCACCCAGGATACATTCAATTACACCGAAGGAATATTGACCGTACAGATTAGTGATGCTGACCACCATACCCTCTGGGAGGGTACTACTTCTGAGATATTAGACCGAAAATCAGGACATTACGACAAAGTGCTCAACCGGAGGATCACTAAAATGTTCAGGACGCTGACTCCCCGTATGCATTAGTTACTATCTTTGACGCTTTAATAGAATAAAAAATGAGAAAGCAAATTGTTGCCGGAAATTGGAAAATGAATACCTCTCCTGATGAAGGTACCAGGCTGGCATCGGAAGTGATCAATATAGCCAAACATGAGCTCCCCTCAGATGTAGATCTCATTCTGGCCCCTCCATTCACCCATCTGGCCTCTGTACATCGTTTGCTGGAAGGTGATACTCCAGTAGCGCTGGCAGCTCAAAACTGCAATGATCATGACAAAGGTGCCTATACCGGAGAAGTGTCACCGGTGATGCTTGCATCCATGGGTGTAAGCCATGTGATCATCGGTCACAGCGAACGACGAGGGTATTACCACGAAACCGACTCCCTCTTGGCCAAGAAACTGGATGCTGCTCTGGCAGCTGGTCTCACTCCTATTTTTTGCTGTGGTGAGTCGCTGGAGGTTCGGGAGGCAGGAAACCACTTCAGTTTTGTAAAAGACCAGTTGACCGCTGGATTATCGCATCTGGCAGAATCTGATTTTCAAAAGTTGATTATCGCTTATGAACCCATTTGGGCCATTGGCACAGGCAAGACGGCCAGCAGCAACCAGGCCCAGGAGATGCATGCAGAGCTTCGGACCCACCTGGAGACCATGTTCGGCGAGGTGGCCGGTAATATACCCATTCTGTATGGGGGAAGCTGCAAGCCCGGCAATGCTGAAGAACTTTTTGCCGGCCATGATGTGGACGGTGGCCTCATCGGTGGGGCTTCCCTGGTGGCACGCGATTTTATTGATATAGCCAAGTCGTTTTAAATGATGAAGTGGATCCTGGCGGTTGCCGGACTAGGTCTGGCTCTTATGACTCGTGCCCAAGGCACGCCCTACTGCGAGTTGCATGGCGCCGTATATGTTACTGAAGACCGGTCTCAAGCCGACTACATTGTGTACCAGGAAGGCTCCGAAGCCTTCGCTGATTTTCAGGTGTATCTTGAAGAAAACAAACTTTATGCTGATGAACCCGGACTTTGGTTTATGGTGGATAACCGTGGGATCTCTGATTTTACGGTTTTTTTCTCCAAAGAAAAGGGCAATGCCGACTTCATCATCTTCATTGCCGACACCCCCACCTTTGTAGGCTGCAACTAGGCCAGTATGAGCAACGACTGGGTCACAGTATCGCTGCGCTGCCCTCCCGAATGGAGAGATGTATTGATAGCTGAGCTAGCTGACAAAGGCTATGATCTGTTCCAGGAAACAGATGAAGGTTTTATCACCTGTATGATGGCCAAAAAGTATGTCGAGAGGGATATTGATTGCCTGATAAAAAAATATGATTTTGCTGACGCAACCTTCACATCCCATCATGTCAAAAGGGAAAACTGGAACCAGCTATGGGAATCAAATTATGAACCTGTAGTGGTAGATGATCAGGTCGTAGTTCGTGCTCCTTTTCATCCATTTCAGCCCGATATCCCTATCGATATTACATTGCAGCCCAGGATGTCTTTTGGTACGGGGCATCATGAAACTACCCGGTTGATGCTTCAAGCCTTGCTAAAGATGGACCTGAAGGGCAAGTATATTGCCGATGCCGGATGCGGCACCGGTGTGCTGATAATATTATCAGGTAAATTAGGAGCAACAGATCTTACGGCATTCGATATTGATTCATGGTCAGTTAATAACTCCCAGGAAAATTTTCAAAAAAATAATATACAATGCCATCTTCTTCATGGAGACATAAGAGTTGTGGATAAGTCTATGAAATTTGATGTTTTGCTGGCCAATATCAACAAAAATGTACTCCTCCACGACCTGCCTGCATTTGCTTCTCACCTGGCCATCCATGGAAAGACGGTCCTGAGTGGTTTTTACTCTCGTGATCTACCCGAAATCACGCAACAGGCGGAACGCCTGGGTTTACACAACAGCTTTTCCGTGGAAGAAAACGGCTGGATAGCGGTTTGCTTTTCAAAAAAATAGCAAGAGTATAGGCATCGAATTGTCAAGTTATGCCGTTGATAATAACAAAAGAAGCTTATAAACTTTCTATTTTTACCTATAACTTCAGTGCGATGTGCAGTAAAATTCGGTATTAGTCATATATTCCTGAGCTATGCGTTACCTGTTTGTCTTTTTATCTCTGCTGTTTTTGGGCGGGACAGGTTACGCTCAAAATGGTCAGACTGCATTAAGTCATGATGATTTCATAGCGCAGATAAGGCAAGAGTTGTCAGAAAATGGCAATACTGTGAATACTTCGATCGGTGAGGCATTTATGCAGGCTTGGGAAGGGTTTGGACCCAATGTGAAGAACAAAATTATCAACCAGGTAGGCCTGATGAAGGAAAGGAACTATAAGCTTATTCCTGAACTCGTAAATTATTATGCATCTATTGCCTATGCCATCACGGACGAAAACCTTGATGAACCCGCCTTGCTTGATTTCCTGAATACAACTCAAAAAGTATTGGAAAATAATTCAAGAAAAAAAGTACTGGAATATTTTAGAACCGTCAGGACATTTTTTGAACATCGTGCTCTCTATTTTTCCAAATCGCGCAACCTTTTGATCGCCAATGATAGCTATCGGTTTGAATACGTGGCCCCGCCGGCCATTGAAGAAGAGCCGGAATCCTCCATTGAAGAGGATACCGTAGATGCATTTGATGAGTGGAACGAAAAGGAAACCTATAAGGATGACGAATGGGGTACCGATTGGGAGGAAGATACTCTGGCTAACCAGGACCAGAAAGAAGAACCTTCGCTTGCCGATCTATTGGAAGAAGAGGTGGTGACCCGTGAGGTAACTGGTCCTGCCATAACTTTTGACCAGGTGGACTTGCAGTTTACCACTCCCTACGACACAGGTTCCATACGAAATGCAAAGGGATCCTTCCTGCTGATGGATCGGATATTTGTTGGCTCACAAGGAAAATTTGACTGGTCAACTACAGGGTTGAATCCGGACAGTGTATTTGTCACTTTCTCCGGATATGAAATAGATCCCACTCAGCGCACATTTCACGCGCGTGGGGTGAAACTAACCTACCTGGGTATGCTGGAAAAGCCCATCCCCGGAGTATTTGAGTATGCTCCTGAAATTAGAAAAATGAAACCCAGGGCTCTATCCTATCCCCGATTTATGTCGCTGGATAACAAAGTGGAAGTCAAGGGACTTGGCGGTCCGTATTTTTATTATAAGGGAGGCTTTTCTCTTGCCGGAAGGAAAATACTAAGTGAGTCAAAGTACAAAGGCAACGCTGAGATCAGGGTTGATGATGCCGGCGGAAGGAAATTCAAGGCCCTTTCGCCCCGGTTTGTCCTTGAAGATTCTACCATCTCCGCCGAACGATCAGCAGTTGTTGTCTATAACAAGTACGACTCGATATACCATCCGGCAGTGCGGTTGAGATACGACATGTCAACCCGCGACCTGACGATCCTAAGGGATAACGGAAGCTTTCGTAATACACCATTTGTTGCCACGGCGCTGGACATGAACTTCACAGCCGATGTGATGAGATGGAACCTGGACCATGATAGTATCTTTATTTCCACTCTCTCCGCACGGACCCAGGTGCCCCTGATCTTTCAGTCCAATGAATACTATGACCGCAATGTGTTCTCTGACCTGGCGGGGATATACGATTTTAACCCACTGAAAATGGTGCTGGCATACACAAAGAAGGAAGGCGTGGACGAATTTTATGTGGAGGAACTGGCCGATAAAAAGCATATCGGTTACAAGATCATGAAGAGTGCCATGATTGAGCTTATGCAGCATGGGTATGTTGACTACAATATTTCCTCGGGCCGGATACGACTGACCGAAAAAGGACGACATAAGGGGCTGGCTCTGGATGGAGATGCCGACTATGACAACCTGCTCCTGTTTTCAAAGACGTCAAAGGGGGCCAATGCAATTTATGATATGGACACCCAGGAGATCAGTATCAACGGGGTAGATAAGTTTTATCTCGCAAAGGTATTGGATGTGTCCATTGAACCTGACAGCAGCCGTATCACCCTTCTTGCTAACAGGGATATTAGGTTTAACGGAAAGCTGGCTGCCGGTAACTTCGATTATGTAGGTCATGATTTTATCTTTCGTTATGATAGCTTCCTTGTAGAGCTAAACCAGATCGATTCCATACAATTTTATGTGCAGGATGAGAACAGCCGTGGTTCGAAGCGAAAAAAAGTTAATAACTCGCTGGCCGGAGTACCTAAAGAAGGGCTCGAAGCAGCAGCCAAAACTAATACTGTAGCTCAAGCTGACTCGACAGCCTTTGATCAGTCGCAACCGGTGGACTCTACCGGCGAAAAGGTGAATGCAGCTCCCATGGCTAGTATTAGTGGGTCCTCAGGGGTGGTATATATCAGCAAGCCCAACAACAAATCCGGCAAAAAACTTTTGCCAAATTATCCTAAGTTTAAAGGTGGGGGCGCCGGATCGGTGGTGTACTTCGACCGCCCGGAGATCCTTGGCGGGGCTTACGATAAATCGATGTATTTCTCTTTGCCACCTTTCGACCTCGACAGCCTGAGCGACAGCGATCCGTCGGCCATCAAGTTCATGGGGACCTTTCATTCGGACGACTGGTTTCCCGACTTCGCCGAGAAACTGCATATTATGCCTGACTTCTCTTTGGGCTTTGAGCATAGTATCCCGCCGGAAGGGTACCAGCTTTTTGAAGGAAACGGTCGATTGTACAATCGCCTGACACTTGATAAAAACGGGCTGGTGGGTCATGGGTCCCTTGAATTTCTTACCAGCAGCATGGTATCCGATGGCTTTGTGTTTTATCCTGATTCAGTAGCGGCAGATGGCATTTCTTTTGATATGAAGGAGGAACCATTTGCCAGTGTAGAATTTCCCAGGATCAGTGTTAATGCATATCATATGCAATGGCTGCCGCTGAAGGACAGCATGTATATACGTAACACAAATGACCTGTTTTCCCTTTATAATGGCGAAGCCTCCCTGGATGGCTCGGTGATTGTTACCAACAAAGGGGTAAGGGGCAACGGTACATTGCTTACACGCAATAGTGAGACGAAATCTGAGCAATATGCCCTGGACAAAAGCCAGTACAGCGCCCGTCATGCCCGCTTTGAGATCAAATCAGACAATCCCGATAAACCAGCGCTGCTGGGAGAAGATGTGCGACTGACCTTTAACCTGGAATCGGAACAAGCCGAGATAAGTCCGGAAATAGAAGGGACGGCAGCTATCGGTTTTCCTTATGCTCAATTTAAGACGTCTATAACCAAAGCGGTATGGGACCTGGAGAACCAAAAAGTGATGATGTCGAAACCGGAAGACGTACCTATTGAGAGCTCGTATTTCTATACCACCCGGGAGGACCTGGACTCTCTTAGATTCAATGCGACCGCAGCGGAATATGATATGCAATCCCTGGAATTGAAGGTGAGCGGTATCCCCTACATCACCGTGGCAGATGCCCGTATTACCCCTGAAAATGGCGAGGTGCTGGTGTTGGAAAATTCGAGAATTGGTACTCTAAAAAACACCACTATCAAACTTGATACCCTAACAGGCTATCATGAGGTGTATGATGCCACGGTGACCATTATCTCTCGTAATGAATTTGAAGGAGAGGGTACCTACCGGTTTATCAACTCGGAAAAGGACACATTTGCAATAACCCTACAAAATTTTCACCTGGAAGATTTTCCCGTTTCGAAGAAAAAAACTGAGAAGCATTCAGTGGCAACAGGCCATGTGAACCCTGAAGACCAGCTACTGATATCACCAGGAATGTACTACCAGGGTGATGTAAAATTAGTGGCCAACAAGCCAGCCCTGGAGCTGGACGGATACGTAAAGCTTGACTTGAAGAGCATACCGGACTACGATACCTGGATAAAATATACCAGCCAGGCCGAACAGCAGGAGGTAGTATTTAAGTTTGATGAAAGTGTAACCTCCAACGGAAAGCTGCTTTCTGCCGGTCTTCATCACGATTTTAATGATTTTTCGCTCTACAGCACTTTCTGCTACGACAAGCGCGATGAACAGGACGAGGATTTCTTCAAGCCTTCGGGTTTTTTGAGCTTCAAGGCCGACAGCAATGAATTTATCATCATCAACCGTGACAAAGATCTGGGCCTGAGCTACTCGGGAAAGGTGTTTGCCTATGATGAAGCTACTCGTGACATCCGCTTTGAAGGACCTGTACACTTTATGGACAACAGCAAAAACACCGCAATCGTGGCTTCTGCTGTAGGCAAGGGAAATATGGAAACGAACGAACTGGCCTTTAACTCTTTCATGACCATGAATTACAAGATTCCTTCAGGAATATATGATTTGATGGCCCAGGATTTTGCCAAGGTGATTGAAGAGAATGGTGCGCCTGAAGCCATCGTGGACCGTACGCAACTGCTCTACCTTCTGGCTGAGATTATTGGCAACCGGGCGACCAAGTCCTACGAAGAGCGATCGGCTCAGGACTATGTGCCGCTGGCCTCTATGTCCCCCAACCTGGTGAAACCTTTTGTGTTTTCAAACCTCAATTTTAAATGGTCTGATGAACAGAAGGCATTTTATAACGACGGGTTTGTGGGGCTGTCCAATGTGCTTCGTACAGACTTAAATGCCATGTTTGAGGGATTTTTTGAAATCCGAAAAACCGAAGTGGGCGATGTGATCAACCTTTTTATAAAGGCGGCTCCTGAGTCGTGGTACTATTTCAGTTATGAGGCTGATAAGTTGCTGATTTACTCGTCGAATGAAGAGCTCAATAAGCTGGTAACAGACAAGACTAACATTGGGAAGGCCAAGATCGGGGAGTTTCAGTTTGGCCCAGCCGATATTGATGAGACCCTGGACTTTGTCAACACCTTCCGGGCCGTGTATTTTGATATTGATGAGCCCTATGACCTGGGCAGTGCTGTTGAAGAACAAAAATCAAAAAAGAAAAAGAAGGCGGAAGAAGACGAGGATGATGGATTTTAGAGGATTGGCAAGTGACCGAACAAACAAGAGGACATACCTGATTCATCTGACTTCAGGCTGATTTCAAGATCTTACATGAGGTTGAAAAAGGGAGGGAGTAAAGATGCTGAATCAGGTTCAGCATGACTGGAGTATTTGTTCAGCATGACTGGAGTATTTGTTCAGCATAACCGATACTCTTTAGGCATTCTGAGGTTGCCTGCTGATCAGGAACGCATAGAGGGGGACTGAAGATCAGGGGATTATTAAATTGACAACCGGCAACGTAACGAGCAAACTTCACTTTGGCTATGGCCTCTGATGAATTGCTCTATCGTGACAATTGATCCAAAGGATGGCCGGTGTTTGGGATATGGTATGGGAAGTGGGTAAATTTTCTTAATAAAATCCTTTAAAAACATGAAAAAAATTATACTTTAGTTCAATTGGTAAAGTTGGTTGGCGCCCGCTAGGCCCCGATTATGGGACTGAGGGGGCGGAGCTTTAAGTAAAGATTACTGTTAAATTTTATCTAAAAATAACTGGAGTTCCAAGGGAAGAAGACGGGTCGTTATTATTCGAAAATCTTCCCTTTCCGAACAGAAATAAGAGAAAGCATTTTTAACGTGTGGCTTTCACTTTGGCTCATTTTTTACATATTTCCAGGGGTCCCAGGGATGCATGAACTTCTGCCGGTTAATGATCACGGCCTTGGCTATTCCACGGAGGTCGAAAATGGGGCTGAAGCCATACTCATAGCAGAGGTAATAGATAAGACCGGTTGGGGATTTGTACATAGATGAGAAAACGCCAAAGTCGTAACCAAGGGAGGCCATCACCTCCCGACGGACGGTGGCCTTTCCCCGTGGAGACAGGGTTTTCATGATGGTGCGGTTTTTACGTAGCTGGCGGTTAAGAGCAAGGATCTGTTGTTCACTTTTCCGACGAACCTTATTATTAAAGGCATTGCGGCAATACATATCACAAAAACGCTTGTCGCTTCGGCCATGTAGCTTTTTACCGCATTGAGCACAGACCGGACCTGCACTTTGAACAGGAATTCCCCTGGATTCAGGGTTCTTATCTTGTACCGGGTCCGAATCTGGACCCACCTCTGACCAGAAGAAGGGCGTGAGACCGCATCAGATGTCTGATTTGAAACCGGATCAGAGGCTTGATGCGAATCCGGATCGGAGGGTTGATCCGAGAATGGATCGGTTGTTGAGTTTAACCCGGAAAATTCAACAGAATATTTCATCCAGTGGGCTGCTAAATGTTAAATGATTGATAATCTGTTCATTAGGTTTCAGATAAAGTTTATTTATAAAAAACATAATACCCAAATATGGGTGTTCAATGTTAGGCAATATATACAGAGTTAATCCTTTCATAAGTAATTAATAATCAATAGTTATCAACCATTTTAAATCATTATTCTTGGAAGTGTCATGAATAACGCAGGTTAAGATCAAATCATCGGCAGGCTCTTCCGATGGATTTACTGATGAATGACGGAGAGAACAGGTACGATGGTCTGAAGGCGAACCCAAGGGTGGATTTAAGGGGAAATTTGAGAAGGAATTTGAGGGAGAATTTGAGAAAGATCCCAGGTTTACATCTAATTTTTTCATTTTTTTAAATACTTATAACCGACTTTACTCATTTATAAAAGTACATAAAACATTTTTTATACTGGTATTTGGGAAAAAATTATGGCATTAAAAGGTGACATATCGGGTATTCCTCCCATGGTAACCATTCGCAAGCGGTACCATCGCAACGGTGTAAGGATTTTTGTGCATTTCACCTATAACATTGAAATTGCCAGTTTGCTTAAGAACATCGGGTGCCGATATAGCAAGACCTATACCGGATGGCATTTGCCCTATAGCCGTGATCATTTTCTCCTTATTCTACGTGTATTAGATGGGAAGGCCATCGTACGGGATGAAACCTCATACAGTTTCAAAGAGGCCGGACATCCGCGGCCGAAAAAAAAGAACCCCAGACGCTGTCGGATCAATAAAACCTTGACCAAGGAAAAGCAAGCTGAACTGGACAATTATTTGCGCTATATGGAAGGGCAGCGATACAGTCCACGCACGATCGCCTTATATCTTCATTCAATGCGTATGTTCCTTGGCTATTTTCCTCAAAAGCCTTCGTCCCAGATTGGCTTGGAGGACGTGTACTCCTTTAACCATGATGTGGTGATCAAGCAGGGTTTTTCTACCAGTTTTCAGCGGCAGATCGTCAGCGCCATCAAGTTATTTTACGAGCATGTTGTTTTTTGTTCGTTTGACATCGAAGGACTGGAGCGACCCAGTAAGGAGCGACGTCTTCCAACAGTGTTGAGCAAGGCGGAGGTCAGGTCGCTGTTACAGGTCACAACGAATGTAAAACACAAGGCCATTCTATCCACCATATATTCTGCGGGGTTGCGGATCAGTGAAGCCATCAACCTCTGTTTATCTGATATAGACAGCGAGCGTATGTTGGTGCGCATCTCAAAGAGCAAGGGCAAGAAGGACCGGTATGTAGGTTTATCGCGAGCCAACCTGGTGCTACTGAGGCATTATTGCCAACAGTACAAGCCCCGGAGGTGGTTATTTGAAGGTGCGGATGGAGAGCAATACAGCAGCTCCAGTATCCGAAAATTTCTGGGACGATCAGTAGTAGCGGCCCAAATCGAAAAACGAGTGACCCCGCATACCTTACGTCATTCGTATGCCACCCATTTGCTAGAGTTGGGGGTAGATCTTCGATATGTACAGGCCTTGTTAGGCCATCGGCGTCCTGAGACCACGATGATCTATACACATGTGAGTAGTGAGAAGCTAAGCAGCTTAACGAACCCATTGGATGAACTCCTTAAAGAAGAGGCTGCGGATTTGCGGGATATGTGGAATAAGAAGCCGTTAAATCTTCCGGCTACCCCTGTGAATTCTCCGGTATATTAATACCTTTAGTGGCAGTTATAACTAGTT
>Ga0114931_10011489_pt1 | contig 10454 bp, 10 predicted proteins | sample 2SBtaG_FD_89579 | JGI IMG/M metagenome (GOLD analysis project Ga0114931, IMG submission 89579) | Deep subsurface microbial communities from Kolumbo volcano to uncover new lineages of life (NeLLi) - 2SBTROV14_V59a metaG | ecosystem: Environmental > Aquatic > Marine > Volcanic | place: Kolumbo... | reverse complement strand
TGAAAAAGTATTTTTAATAGAACAAGACAAGCTGCTTTAAGCCATAACTAACAAAAACTTAGGTCTAAAGAAGCAAAAGTTTACCCCGTAGTGAACATAGCTGATCTTACTGCTGCGGCGCGCATAAAAATTAACAAACTGCTTGCCAGTTCGTCTCTGGAGGAAGGTAAGGGTAGATGATTTAATACAGAAATAAATATGAAAACCTATTTATATATCATCACGAATATATCAATGCCAAACATCTGCAAGGTTGGAGTAACTAGTGATGTAGAGAAGCGATTGCGAGATTTGAATAAAACCTCTACCCCGACGAGATTTCAGATATATGAAAAGTTTGAATTGAAAAATGCAGAGATATTGGAGCAGAAAATTTTGCAGCACTTTGCGAAACAAAGGATAAATCGCAAACGAGAGTTTTTACAGGTACACCCAGAAAGAGTATGTGATTTTATATTTGATAACAAGAATATTGCTCCTGAAAAAGATTCGGAAGTAAAAGGTAAGTTTGCAAAACTTGGAATTAAAGAGGGTGATATTTTAAAGTTTAAAGAAGGCAATGAAATCTACCAAAACATTCTTGCAGAAGTCGTGGACCCAAGTTCAGTTCGACCAATCTGGTACAATAATAAACAAATTTCACTTTCAGAGTCGGCAAAACTGATTCTGAAAGACAAGTTTGATAAACACTGGAAAGCTGTTCAGGGCACAATTTTTTGGACATTCAAAGGCAAAACTATCCGTGAACTGATGGATGAAAATAATTTATAAATATGGTAAACGCTAATACAAAAAATTCAAAAGTAGGCAAGGATCAAGAACGTTCGGAATTACATCGTGCTATTTGGCAAATTGCCAATGACTTACGTGGGGCTGTTGATGGCTGGGATTTTAAACAGTATGTCCTTGGAATACTGTTTTATCGTTTTATCAGTGAGAATCTGAAAAATTATATCAATGCTGATGAACAACGCACTGGCAATAAAGATTTTGATTATGCGAATCTTTCTGACGAGAAGGCTGAATTTGGGCGAGCTGACACTATAAAAGAAAAAGGATTTTATATTTTACCAAGTGAGCTTTTTGTTAATGTTCGTAAAAATGCCCGCAATGATGCAAATTTAAATGAAACACTTGCTAAAGTTTTTGATAATATTGAAAATTCTGCCAAAGGAACTGAAAGTGAAGATGATCTCAAGGGATTGTTTGATGATTTAGATGTAAATTCCAACAAACTTGGCGGAACAGTAGAAAAAAGAAATCAAAAACTAGTAAAACTTCTTGAAGCAATTGGCGATCTTCGTTTGGGTAATTATGGAGATAATACAATTGATGCTTTCGGCGATGCTTATGAATATTTAATGGCAATGTTTGCTTCAAATGCAGGAAAATCAGGAGGCGAATATTATACCCCGCAAGAAGTAAGTGAGCTTTTGGCAGAAATTACGACTGTTAACAAAAAAGAAGTAAACAAAGTTTATGATCCTTGTTGCGGGTCTGGTTCACTTCTCTTAAAATTTGCCAAAGTTCTTGGCAAGGAAAATGTGCGTCTTGGTTTCTTTGGGCAAGAAATAAATCTTACTACCTATAATCTTTGCCGTATCAATATGTTTTTGCATGATATAAATTATAATCATTTTGACATTGCTCACGGCGACACACTCACTGATCCAAAGCACTGGGATGATGAACCCTTTGACGCTATTGTTTCCAATCCGCCATATTCAATTAAATGGGATGGTGATGCTAACCCTTTAATGATTAATGATCCTCGTTTTTCACCAGCCGGAGTTTTAGCGCCAAAAAGCAAAGCAGATTTAGCCTTTACTATGCATATGCTTTCGTGGCTTTCAACCAGTGGAACAGCGGCGATTGTAGAATTTCCGGGCGTTCTTTATCGCGGCGGAGCCGAACAAAAAATTCGTAAATATTTGATTGATAATAATTATATAGATACGGTTATCCAATTACCACCTGACCTTTTCTTCGGTGTAACTATTGCAACTTGTATTATTGTTTTAAAAAAGAGTAAAAAAGATAATAAAACCTTGTTTATAAATGCCTCTGCTGAATTTGTGAGAGGTGGAAATAAAAACAAATTAAGTGAAGAAAATCGCAAAAATATTTTAGATGCTTTTATAAAGCGTGAAGACAAGGATTATTTTGCAAAATTAGTTGATAATAAAACAATTGGGGAGAATGACTATAATATTGCAGTATCAAGTTATGTTATTGCAGAGGATACTCGAGAGATTGTTGATATTGAAGAACTCAATAAAAAGATTGAGAAAATTGTGGCAAGACAGAATGAGTTAAGGACGGCGATTGATAAAATTGTGGAGGAGATTGAGGGAAAATAATTAAAATAATATCAAAATAATTTAAAAATAATATGGAAAATAGAAAAAGACAAATTTTTTACAGCTTTCATTATAAGCCAGATTGTTGGCGAGCTTCAATGATTCGTAATATTGGTGCAATTGAAGGAAATAAGCCTGCTCCAGATAATGACTGGGAAACAATAATAAAGAACGTAGACGAGGCTATTAAAAAATGGATCTGTGAACAAATGAAATACAGATCGTGTACAGTTGTTCTTGCCGGGAATAAGACAGCAAATAGAAAATGGATAAATCATGAAATTGTGAAATCGTGGGACAATGGAATGGGAGTTGTTGGTATTTATATTCACGGTATAAAAAATAGCCAAGGATATATATCTAACAAGGGGAGCAATCCGTTTGACTATATAACTCACGGTGATACTAAAAATAAATTATCTACGATTGTAAAATGTTACAACCCTGTTGGCTCAAATAGCAAAGAAAGATATGACTGGATTTCGAGAAACATTTCGGCTATAGTTGAAGAGGCTATAAAAATTAGAAATAATCACTAAACATATGAACGAAACAATTTTAAACGAAAATAAACAATTGAATAATCACGGACCAAATAAAATTGCACATTTGCAGATGATTCAAGGTGTAATTGATAGAATGGGTGGCAATCTATTTTATTTAAAAGGTTGGGCGATTACTTTACTAGTTGCTCTTTTTGCCGTATCCACATCAAATACCCAGTTAATAGGTAAATGGTCGCCTGTGTTGATTGTGGTTTTATTATTTTTATTTTGGATACTTGATGGATATTTTCTTTCTCTTGAAAGGTGCTTTAGGGATTTGTATGACAAGGTCAGAAAGATAAACGAAGGAGATATAGATTTTTCTATGAATATCGGTGAATTTATAAAACTAAGAGAGAGATCTCCTTTCAGAACAATGTTTCGCCCAACATTATTTTGGTTTTATGCTATTCTTCTTATTTCAATGGGTATCATTATGAAATTAACTTGGTAAAAATATGGCCAAAATATTTATTACATATAAATACGGAGATGATCAAGTTTGGCAAGGGCTTGATAGTAAATATTGGGCAGAAGAAACCGATAAACGAACCGGTCTTGTTAGAAAAGAGACAAAAGCAACAGGTCGTGCATATGCAAATTTTCTTGAAGAAATTATTGGCAAAGAAAACATTCTTAAAGGCGAGAAACAGGATGAAAGTCTAAAAGGAAAATCAGAAAACCAAATTTGGGAATTATTAAAACCAAGAGTACACGATAGCTCGGTAACCTTAGTAATTATTTCTCCAAACATGAAAGATAATTATGAGCCAGAAAGTGAACAGTATATGCCGAATGAGATACGTTATTCTTTGTGTGAGTATGATCGTGGCGAACTAACCAGCGCAACAAATGCTTTGATTGGCGTTATTACCCCAAATCGTGCTGGAAATTATGAATATATTTATGAAAAAAGTAATTGCCCACACTGCGGACATATTAGAATGTTAAATAAACAAACTAATCCGCATCTATTTGGAATTTTAAAAGGGAATATTTTTAATCATAAAAATGGTAATAAGAGTACCTGCCAAGGACTATATTGTAATTCAATTATTTATAATGGTGATCATTCATATTTGCATTTAGTGACTCTTGAAGAATTTATCAAAGATGGCAAGCATCAAGATCATATAGATAAAGCCTTGAAAATTAAAGAAAACAAAGATTCGTATAATGTGGAAAAAACAATGTAATTATGACATTTCATCAATCAAAAATTGAAAAACTAATTTCAGAACTATGCCCGAATGGTGTGGAGTTTAAAGAGTTGGGCGAAGTTTGTAATTTTAGGAACGGTTTTGCGTTTAAAAGTAGTCGTTTTAAAACAACAGGATTACCAATAATCAGGATTGGCAATATTCAAAATAAAATTGTTGATTCAAATAATTTGGTATTTTTTGATATTGAAGAATACAAAGAAAACCTTACCCCTTTTGAAATAAAAAAAGGTGATATTTTAATTGCAATGTCAGGTGCTACTACAGGAAAAATTGGATATTTAAATTCTGATGAAATTTATTATTTAAATCAACGAGTGGGGAAATTTGAACCTCATGAAAATCAGCTAAACAATAGATTTTTGTATCATTATCTATTATCTAAAAATAATGAATTATATATTTTAGCGGGAGGTGGTGCTCAGCCAAATTTAAGCTCAACTGCTTTAATGAAAAAAGTCACCATTCCCGTCCCGCCCCTTGAAATCCAAGAAGAAATTGTTAAAATTCTTGATAATTTTACAGAGCTGGAAGCAGAGCTGGAAGCAGAGCTGGAAGCAAGAAAGAAGCAATATGAGTATTATCGAGCAGACTTACTAACGTTTGAAGATGATGCAAAACAAATGACTTTAGGAGAAGTTGCAAGTTATCGTCGCGGGTCATTTCCTCAACCTTATGGTAAGCGTGAATGGTATAACGGTGAAAACGCAATGCCGTTTGTGCAAGTATTTGATGTCGGAGAAAACATGTGTTTGGCTGAAAATACAAAAAAAAGAATTTCCAAATTAGCGCAACCTAAAAGCGTTTTTGTCCCTACAGGAACAGTCATTGTAACTCTACAAGGTAGTATCGGCCGAGTAGCTATTACTCAATATGATAGTTATGTCGATCGAACATTAGCAATTTTTGAAAAATTTAGAATTGATATCAATAAAAAATATTTTGCATATCAGCTTCAGAAAAAGTTCGGTCTTGAAAAGGAAAGCGCACGAGGTAGCACTATTAAAACAATCACTAAGGAAGAGCTTACAAAATTTAAAATCCCAATTCCACCCCTTGCCGAACAAAAACGCATCGTTTCAATTCTCAATAAATTTGACGCTTTAGTAAATGACATTTCAAGCGGTCTTCCTGCTGAACTCAAAGCCCGGAGACAACAATATGAATATTACCGAGGGAAGCTTTTAACTTTTAAGCCGTTAAACATATAACATAATTATGAAAAAAGTAAATCAAAATCAAATAATTATATATGAAGGAAATGACGGGCAATCTCGTATAGAGGTTAGGTTTGAGGGCGAAACCGTTTGGCTTACGATTGACCAAATGGCAGAGCTTTTTAATAAAAGTCGTTCTACCATAAATGAGCATATTTTGAATATTTACGCCGAAAAAGAACTAATTGAAGCGGATTCTATGAAGAAAATCGGAAATACCGATTTTTCTACCAAACCGACTAATTTTTATAATCTTGATGTTATAATCTCTGTTGGTTATCGTGTAAAATCAATTCAAGGTACAAAATTTAGACAATGGGCAACTACACGGCTCAAAGAATATATTATTAAAGGGTTTACGATTGACTCAGAACGGCTAAAAAATCTTGGCGGTGGAAATTATTGGAAAGAATTATTGGATGAAATCAGAGACATTCGGAGCAGTGAAAAAGTGCTTTATCGTCAAGTGCTTGATTTATATGCAACCGCCATTGATTATGATCCAAAGGCAACAGAGTCTTTAAAGTTTTTCAAAATCGTGCAAAACAAGCTTCATTTTGCGGCTCACGGACATACGGCATCGGAAGTAATTTATTTAAGAGTAGATTCGGATAAACATTTTGCTGGGCTTACAACTTTTAAAGGAACGCAACCGACTCAAGCTGAAGCCATGGTTGCTAAAAACTTTCTTGAATTAAATGAGCTTAAGGTGTTGAATAATCTCGTTTCAGCTTATTTTGATTTGGCGGAAATTAATGCCATGGAGCAAAAGCCTATGAAGATGGCTGATTATAATCGTGAGCTAGATAATATCTTAAAATCAACAGGAAGAAAAGTTTTGGATGATGCTGGTAAAATCAGTAATAAGAAAGCCACAGAAAAAGCAATAAATGAATATCGTAAATATAAAGCAAAGAATTTGAGTGAAGTGGAGAAATCTTATTTGGAAGCTATAAAATCAGTGGAGAAAAAAATCTCAAAAAAGAATAAAAATAGTTATGCCAAAAAATAATAAACCCTCCAATTCGGCGGGCAAGTACAATTTAGTCGCCGAAAGCACACACCTGCCTTCCGAAACCTTAGTGAAGGGAGGAAGCACAGTTGTTTCCGAGTATGTACCTGATAAAAAAAGAGTATCAAACTACCAAAGCGAAGCCGAGCTTGAAAAAGCTTTTATAAAGCAATTAGAATCTCAAGCTTACGAGTATTTGAATATTACTTCAGAAAATGAACTGGTGCTTAATTTACGAAAACAACTTGAAAAGCTAAACAATTTTACTTTTTCAGATACCGAATGGGAAAAGTTTTTTGTTGGTGTTATTGCTAATCCAAATGAAGCAATCGAAGAAAAGACTACTACAATTCAAGAAGATTATAAAAAAATATTAGATTTAGATGATGGTAATTTTAAAGTTATAGATTTGATAGATAAGAAAAATATTCACAACAACAGTTTGCAGGTTATTAATCAGTATACAACCGAAGACGGTCAGCATGCCAATCGTTATGATGTGACGGTGCTGGTAAACGGGCTACCTCTTATTCATATTGAATTAAAACGGCGTGGTGTGGCTATCCAAGAGGCATTCAATCAAATTAATCGCTATCAACGAGAAAGCTTTTGGGCTTCAAGCGGTCTTTTTGAATATGTGCAATTATTCATCATCTCAAACGGGACTCATACAAAATATTACGGCAATACTGTTCGTAAACAACATATCAAAGAATCAAACGAGGGTAAAATTAAAAAAGGAAAAAGATCGAGCAATAGCTTTGAATTTACGAGCTGGTGGGCAGACGCAACCAATAGACCGATTACTGAGTTAATGGATTTTGCCAAAACATTTTTTGCTAAGCATACGATCTTAAATATTCTAACTAAATATTGCGTATTTACTACCGAAAAACAACTTTTGGCAATGAGGCCATACCAAATTGTGGCGACAGAAAGAATTTTAAGCAGGATTGAAGTTAGTACAAATTACAAAAAATTAGGAACGGTAGAAGCTGGCGGATATATTTGGCATACAACTGGATCAGGAAAAACTTTAACAAGTTTTAAAACTGCTCAATTAGCCAGTAAATTACCATATGTAGATAAAGTGTTGTTTGTGGTTGATCGTAAAGATTTAGATTATCAAACAATGCGAGAATATGACAAATTTGAAAAAGGTGCGGCCAATAGCAATACCAGCACTGCTATTTTAAAAAAACAACTGGAAGATTCAAACTCTAGAATAATTGTTACCACGATTCAAAAATTAGATCACTTTATCAAACGCAACTCCAAACACGCTCTTTTTAATGGTCATATTGTTTTGATTTTTGACGAATGTCATCGTTCGCAGTTCGGCGATATGCATGCAAGTATTGTAAAATCATTTAATAAATATCATTTATTTGGCTTTACCGGTACGCCTATTTTTGCAGTAAATTCATCGTCTGGAGGTCGGCTTGATTTTAAAACTACCGAGCAAGCTTTTGGCGAGAAGCTTCATACTTATACAATTGTTAACGCTATTGCCGATAAGAATGTTTTGCCATTTAAAGTTGACTATGTTTCAACCGTTCATGAAGCGGAAAATATTGAAGATGCTCAAGTTCGGGATATTGATCGCGAGGCTATTCTTGCGTCGCCAGAGCGACTGGAAAATATTGTGCGATATATTCGGGAGCATTTTGACCAAAAAACAAAAAGAAATAGTTTTTATAAAATAAAAGATCGTAGACTTGCAGGATTTAATTCAATTTTTACAGTTTCGTCTATTGACGTAGCAAAAAAATATTATCTTGAATTTAAAAAACAGTTAGCTTCGGAGCCAAGCGATAAACGACTTAAAATAGCGACAATTTTTAGTTTTGGGGTAAATGATGAAGATTTGGACGGTATGATTGATGAGAACTCAGAAGACACAAGCGGGCTTGATATTAGTTCCCGAGATTTTCTTGAAAATGCCATTGTTGATTATAATAAGATGTTCGGAACTTCTTACGATACTTCATCAGATAAATTTCAAAATTATTATAAAGATGTTAGCGAACGGGTTAAAAAAAGAGAAATTGACATTCTAATTGTGGTAAATATGTTTTTAACTGGATTTGATGCAACTACATTAAACACTTTATGGGTAGATAAAAATTTGCGTTTGCATGGCTTGCTTCAAGCATTTTCGAGAACAAATCGTATTTTGAATAGTGTAAAAACTTTTGGAAATATTATTTGTTTCCGTAATTTGGAAAAAGCGACAAACGAATCTATTGCGCTTTTTGGAGACAAAGAAGCCAGCGGAATTGTTCTTCTTAAAGCTTACGAGGATTATTATAATGGCTATAAAGACGGCGAAAGGCAAGTGCGTGGATATAAAAGTTTGATTGGCGAGCTTTTAGAGAAATTTCCAATAGGGAAAAGAATCGTAGGAGAGCAGAATCAGAAAGATTTTATCAAATTATACGGAGCGGTTTTGCGTGTCCGAAATATCCTGACAACTTTTGATGAATTTGCGGGTCAGGAAATTTTAACCCAGCGTGATGTTCAGGATTATCACAGCATGTATATTGATTTGTATAATGAATTTCGCAAAAGTACAGAGGGAGAAAAAGAAAATGTTAATGATGATGTGGTCTTTGAAATGGATCTTATTAAGCAAGTGGAAATTAATATTGATTATGTCTTGGGGCTTATTAAAAGATATCACGAAGATCATATTAAAAATAAAGAACTTCTCGTTGATATTAACAAAGCCATTGATTCCAGTGTTGAGCTTCGCAACAAGAAAGATCTTATCAATAAATTTATTACTTCTCTTGATGTCCATTCAATCGTTGATGAAGATTGGAAAAAGTTTGTAGAAGAAAAGAAAATTGAGGAATTGGAAAAAATTATTGAAAATGAAAATCTTGACAAAGAAGCTACCTATAAATTTATTAATAATGCTTTTAGAGACGGAAATATAGCAACAACCGGTACGGATATTTCAAGAGTCCTGCCTCCCGTATCTCGTTTTTCACCGACTGGTGAACGAACAAAAAAACGAGAAAGTGTTTTAAGCAAGCTAACAAGTTTCTTTGAGCGATTCTTTGATATTTCAGGTGGTAAATTATAACAAAATTAAATAATCAATATGCAAGATATTATATGTCCAAATTGTAAAAAAGTTGTAATTTTAAAAAACCAAATGCATTATCTTTTGCCTTTAACAACCGATGAAACGATCTTGGCAGAAGCATTCAAACTGTAATGATTATTTATTTAGATATTGAGGGAACGCGGTCAGCGGCGGGGGCGGTCCCGCCCTCACACGGCCTTGGGAGTTTTCCCTTGAGAAGAAAAGCTGCTAGGAACATCGTGAAAAAATGATTGCATTGGATATAGAGCGATCCCGACTAGCAAAGGAACGAAAAGCCAAAATCAGTGAAGAACACACGGCACGGAAAAAAGCCAACGATGAAAAGCGCAAGCAAATTAAAAATAAAGACTAACCTAACATCCACTACCCTATTGCGTAAGTATTTTCTCACCCAAACACTCATAGGACAATTCCATCCCAGTACCAGAGACAAGCTCGGTACGGGACAGGTAGAATTGTTCAATGGATTCTTTCGAAATCCATCCCACCAACCACCCTTTTAATTTATATCAGCCGCCACGCCCGTTGTGCGGATGTTGAAGTAAAAGGGTAAAAGTGGAGAAAAAAGCTGTCAGGAACATTATGCTATTAATTTTAGGCACTGTTCCTCTGTTAGGTACATGAGATAAAGTTCTCAAGCTCCTCAGGTGAGGAGTTTTTTGATATTCGCGTAAATGGTGTTAAGGTGTCAGGAACTTTTAAATTATGATATTTAATCGTATCAGAATTTCAAAGTTTTACAGTAAAATTAGCCAAATTTTATTTAGCGCTATGGCTGTCTGCCACGACAGCCCGCCAGCAACTGCGTAGCTGTGGGCGGGCTGGACTGCTAAGTCACGGCGGAGCCGGCTAACTTGTTATTTATGTTTAAAGAAATATTGAAATTAAGGTTTCTCATAACCATTATTGCTACACTTATAGGACAATTCCATAGAATTGTTCTATGAGTATATATTGTGTTATTATTAAAAATAAGAGAATAATT
>Ga0114931_10011488_pt1 | contig 10456 bp, 8 predicted proteins | sample 2SBtaG_FD_89579 | JGI IMG/M metagenome (GOLD analysis project Ga0114931, IMG submission 89579) | Deep subsurface microbial communities from Kolumbo volcano to uncover new lineages of life (NeLLi) - 2SBTROV14_V59a metaG | ecosystem: Environmental > Aquatic > Marine > Volcanic | place: Kolumbo... | reverse complement strand
CCTCCTCGATCGCTTTCTCGTATTCGGGTGAAGCGGCTTTGAGATTTTTATCGCCATGATCGGTGATCGCAATGACGTCACACCCATGAAGACTCGCTTGTTGAACGAGTTCTCTCACACTGTGCGCACCGTCGGAGAATTCCGTGTGCATGTGTGTATCAACCTTGAGCCATTGGCCGTGACCAATCCAGGAAATTCGCTTGACGAATTCGATTTCCGGCGGCGCAGTCGAATTGCAACCCACGGGTAGAAAAAAAACTGCCAGGAACAGCAGTTTTATTCGATAGTGACGGTGAAATTTCACAAGCGAAACTCTAGTGACTGATCAGGCTTTATTTTTGGGCTGGAGAAGGTATTTCTTTTTCCGTCGTCGTGCTCATTTCAGGTTGTTTATTCCTTTTTTTCGTCTTGATGCAACACCCGAGGTCAAGATATTTTGTTTCGATGGTTTTGACGAAGATATCATCCTGCCGCCTCTGGGCGTTTATGCCGCCATCCTCAGAATTGTTTTGAAAATCAATCGCAAGTCGAACAGAAATGATGACGATTTCAGATATTCTTTCGCAAGCTCGATTTTATCAGGCAGGATTTGATTGACGTAAGTTTCTTCAGGATTTTCTGAAGTACCGAGTACGTCCGCTTCATGTCTGTACTTCAAGGAAGCCGGATCCGTAATGCCTGGACGCACTTTGAGAAGATCCGTGTAATCTTCGTGGAACATTTCCACGTACCGCGAAACTTCGGGTCTTGGGCCGACGAAACTCATTTCGCCTTTGAAGACATTGATGAGTTGGGGGAGTTCGTCCAGTTTGGTTTTTCGTAGCAGTCTGCCGACGGATGTGATGCGAGGATCTTCGCCAGCGGTGAGTAGTCCACCTGTTTGATCGGCATCGACCACCATCGTTCGAAATTTAAGGATGTCAAAGGGGATAAACCCTTTTCCGACCCGTTCTTGACGATAGAAAACCGGCCCTTTTGACGAAAATTTGACTGACAAAGCGACCACCGCCAACAGCGGCGAAGAGAGAAGCAATCCTGTTGCCGAGACCATAATGTCGAATAAGCGTTTCATGCTTGCCTATGTTCGTTTGCGATTCGTCGAACCGTTTCTATCACATAATTGATTTCATCATCCGACATGCCGGGGTAAATCGGGAGTGAAATAATTCGACGGTAGACGTCGTGGGCAACCGGAAGATCATCAGGGCGATAGGAATATTGTTCACGATAGAGCGGGTGCATGTGCAGCGGCGTATAATGCACACTTGTTCCTATACCTGTCGCGTTCAATTCTTTGATGAATTCGTTGCGATCGATGGCGAGCGATTCCAGCTTTAATTGGATCACATAGAGGTGCCATGACATTTGCACGTTTAATTCGACCGTGGGGGTAATCACGAAGTTGCAGTCGGCGAACGACTCGTCGTATTTCATGGCAATCCTCTGGCGTCGTTTCCATAATTCGTCGCACTTCGCCAACTGGTGAAGTCCCAACGAGGCAGCGATGTCGGTCATGTTGTACTTGAAACCGGGTGCCAGAATTTCGTAGTACCAGGAACCTTCTGCCGAAAATCGTTTCCAGGCATCTTTACTAATTCCATGAAGCGACATAATTCGCATTCGATCCGCAAGCTCCTGCCGATTCGTCGTCACCATGCCTCCTTCACCGGTGGTGAGTGTTTTGTTCGCATAGAACGAAAAACAAGTGATATCGCCAATCGAGCCAATGGGTTGATCGCCGTAGCGGGACGGAATGGCATGGGCTGCGTCTTCGACCACACGCAAATTGTTTTGCGAAGCGATCTTCAGAATTCGATCCATTTCACAGGGTTGTCCCCCGTAATGTACCACAATGATTGCTTTGGTTTTTGACGTAATTTTTCTTTCGATATCTTTCGGATCGATATTCAGCGTATCGGGTTCGATATCGACCAGCACGGGTCGCGCCCCTTGAAAGATGACGACCTCACCCGTCGAAGCGAACGTCATCGACGGGATCAAAACTTCGTCACCCTCGGCAATGCCGAGTGCTTCGAGAGCCAGATGCAATGCCGAGGTGCAGGAATTTGTCGCAATGGCATGTTCTGCATTCACTCTATCGGCGAATAATTCTTCGAATTGTTTCACCTTCGGACCGGTCGTCAGCCAACCGGATCGCAAAGTCTCGACGACGGACTGGATTTCTTCTTCACCGATGGATGGTTTGAAAAAAGGAATGGAATGCTGCTTGAGCGCAGTGGTTTTAGGATTCATGTTGTCTATCCCTGTTGTCAATGATGGAAGATGATCTGAACGTTTTTAGTTTTTCGCAAGTTCTTGCGTAGAAGATTTTTCGTGAAGAATGTGGGTCCAACCATCGTCAGCACTAATAATTTCGATGGCCCCGTTATCCCGGAAGAACTTCACATTGCTGTATTTTGGATCGAGATAATCCTCAACTTCTCCACTGGCGATGGCTTCGACCACCTGCTGCACTCCTTCTTCCAGAGTCCAACGGGGTTCGTAGCCGAGTGTGTTGCGAATTTTTGTAAAACTCACACGGTAGTTACGTTTGTCGGTCGTTCCTTTATCGAGTTGCAATTCGGCTGTGAAGACTTGTTCGTGGATCAATTCACCGATCTGTTCGATGGTTTTATTCTGTTCGTCGCAACCCACGTTGAAAATTTCGTTTCCAACAGAGGAAAGGGGAGCTTCCAGGCAACAATCGACAGCGAGTGCCGCATCGTCCACATGCAAGAAGGGCCGCCATTGGTCGCCTCCGTGAACCGTGATGATACTTTCAATTTTCGCTTTCGCGGAAAGCAGGTTGACGACCAGATCGAACCGTGTTCGTCCTGATAGTCCGTAAATGGTCGAGAATCTCAAAATGGTCGGTCTGAAATACTGGTCCGCCATGCTGAAGAGTCCGCGTTCGGCAGCCAGTTTCGTGTGACCGTAGAGAGAAATCGGTTCGACTTCCGAACGTTCATCCAGCAGATCGTCGCAGGCTCCGTAGACAGAACAGGTACTGGCGAAAATAAATCGACGAATCCCAGAAGCCTTCGCCACTTGCGCAACCATTTGTGTTGCACTCAGGTTGACATCGACGGTGAGATTGTGATCGATATCGCAAGCGGGATCACCGACGATAGCTCCCAGATGAACGACGGAATCCATCCCCTTCATCACCTGCACGATTTTATCGACATGGCGGAAATCCCCTTCGACAAGTTCGAGTCGAGGGTGGTCTTTGTAGTCCGCGATGGGCTCCATTCCAAACAGGAACAAATCCAGAATGCGAACCTTGCACCCCTTTTCCAGTAGTTTGGGTATGAGAGCGGAGCCGATGTAGCCTGCTCCACCGATAACTAAAACGTTCCGCGCGGGTCGATCCCCATCCAGCAAACGGGCTTCTTTCTCGGGCCGGATGATCTGTTCCCAAAGGAATGTCCATGTTCTCGAAGAGACACACAGAGCCAAGTTAATGACGAATGCCATCAGGAATGCGCCACGAGGCATTGTCTGTATTCCTATGTGATCTAATAGGATGTAAGTCAAGAACGCAAAAGATAGATAGCAAAGAATCACTGCGTTGGAAATCACAAGTACTTTGTAGCGTCCCTGATACGATTTGCCGTAAGTATAAAATCCGTTGAAACCGAATGTCACCAGCCCCAATCCGACGAGAATGCCGACGTTCTGTCCGTAGATATTCATGTAAGAGAAAAACTCGTGTTGGCTGGAAAATATGGAATCCGAACTTTTCACGACGACGTCGTAGAAAAATCGTAATGTGATCGCCATCAGAAGCGAAAACGCAATCATCGCAGCATCGGCAGCCATACGGACAGCCATTGCTCGGGTGATTGTCACTCCAAATAGTTTCAGTTTCAGTTTGGTGTTCATCTTGAAAATCCTTCTCACTGATCATGAAAAATGAAATTATGAAAGAAATAATCGGCGCGTTCTGACTTAAAGTTGGTGAGTGTTGTGAATGACAATTCAGAAATCGTCGAGAATAGCGGCTTCGAATTCTGCTTGTAGTTTGTGTCTGCGGATCTTGCCGCTTGATGTTTTGGGAAGAGATTCGACCGAGACAACTTTTTTAATCTGTTTGTAACGTGGGAGTTTCTTTCGGCAGTGCTTTACAATGGCCTGCGAATCGACTGCATTGGAAACGTTCGAGAACACGACGAAAGCGACAGGGGACTCTCCCCATATTTCGTCGGGAATACCCACGACGGCGACTTCTGCAACTTCAGGTAATTCGAGAATCACCTCTTCGATTTCCTGGGGATTGATGCGATACGAACCGTATTTGATCATGTCCGTTTTTCTGCCGACGATATAGATGTAACCATCTTCATCGACTCGAGCCATGTCGCCGGTTCTCAAACCCCGTTCCGTCAAAACCTGTTTCGACGCGACTTCGTCGTTCCAATAACCGCACATAATGTTTTCGCCCGAAGCGGTAATCTCCCCGACTTCTCCTGGAGATACTTCCTGGTTCTCCTTATTCAGCACGAGTAACCGAACACCTTCAATTCCCCTGCCGATGCTTCCTGGCTTAAATTCGATTTCGTGAGGTAGAAGCGTGGAAAGTCGAGCCGTTGCTTCGGTCTGACCGTACATGGGAAAAAGATCGACCTGCGAATGGGTTTCTCGGATGCGTTCGGCGACGGAAGGGGCAAGTCCTCCTCCGGCACAAGTGAGATATCGAAGATGCAAAAAATCGCGTTTCATAAAATCCGAACGATGCATCAACATGGCAAACGTGGAAGGAACGCCAGAGAAACCTGTGACCTTTTCGGATTGCATCGTATCGAGAACGCGATTCCAGAAAACGGTGTCGGCGGAGAGTACAAGTTTCGCACCGACTGACAAGTGAGTGATAAGAAGCGAATTGCCATAGGAATAGAAGAATGGAAGTACCACCATCACACTATCTGTCGATGTGAGTTGCAGATAATCGACAATCGAATCGCAATTTGCACTCAAATTACGATGAGATAACAGCACACCTTTCGGTTTTCCCGTCGTTCCCGATGTATAAATAATTTGGGCATGGTCGTCGAGTTGGGGATTTTCTGTTTCGCATTCAGATGAAAAATGTCTGACCTCGCTATGCCGAATCGCATGAGACAGCGTCGTTTGGAAGTCTTCTTTCACATCGTCGGTGAGGATCGCCAGACATTGCGACGATGCATTCTCGAAACACCGCCCCGAAATTCGGCTCGCATCTTGACCGATCATCGCAACTTTGGGGTCTGCATCGGCCAGAACGTAATCCAACTCGTGCGGAGTCGTCTCGGGGTTTAAGGCGACAACGATTCCCCCCGCTTGCAATATTCCGAGATAACTGGCAACGTATTCGGACGAGTTCGCCAAGAGCAATACAACGCGATCGCCCCGAGACACTCCGATACTTTGAAGCCAGCTTGCGATACCGTTGGCATCTTTGGCAAGTTGACCGTACGTCGTATTCTCACCACGGCAATGTATTGCAACTCGATGCGGATCTTCTTCGACTCGCTTCTGGAAAAGAGAACAGATTGTCTCGTCGTTCGACATTTTCAATTCAGTGGCTTTCGAGAGTCACGATTTGTTGCATGGGGGCAGTCATGAAAATGGCAGCCCGACATTCGTTGGGAAATCGCTTCTTCAGCGCCAACGAAAGAGACCGTGAATCTTTGAAAAACGGGTAGCCTTCCCAGTAGACGTGTCGCACATCCGCTTCCGAAACAGACGGTGAGTAAATCCATAACTCACGATTGCCGAATGCTCGCTTTTGAACGGGTCGCCGATAATTGGCCCCACCCGGTTGAAATAAACCATGCTTTCCCAATCCTTCGGAAGCTGCCGTCACAACCAAAATCACGCCGTCTTCTTTCACAATCGATTTTGTCGCAGTCTTCAAAGCGACGAATACGTTTTCAGATTGAATCAAATCCACATCTTTCGGGAAGGCATTCAAAACGAGGCAGTCGTACTGGCCATCGACTTGGGTTTTGAAGTAGGTTTTCGCATGAGCACTCGCTGTACGATGAGCCTCCACAACATCTCCGGCATGAAGATCGACGATCTCTCGTTTGGAATTTGTGGAAACACCAATGAAAAAGTCGAGACCGATCTTTTTCACGATTTCTTCCGCTTCGGTGCGGAATCGGTTTTTCTCTAAGTTGGAGCCACCCCTTAACCCAAGTTGAACGAACTTATGGCTGCGTGACGTGGCACAAACGTCAGCCAAACCGGGAAGTACTAATTTTGCACCGCCGCTATAACCTGCGAACGAATGAGGAAGGACCGATCCGATCGCAATGCGAAGTTCCGAATTCAAAAATGTTCGGTTGATTCGCAATTCATCGTTACCGTATTTGATTCCGCTACCCTCTAGTTCTTGATTGCAGTCGTGGCATTGCACGTCGAAACGATGCGAGATCTCTTGGCCCACCTTCCACGCGATTTGCTGTTCGTTCAATTTTCCGTGGGTGCCTGTAGCGATCACGATTTTGAGGTCTTCTGCTCGAAGGGTTCGTTGTGTGAGTTTTCGAATGACCCGAGGTAGGATTTGCGATGCCGGGGTCGGTCGTGCTAAATCGTCGACGACGATACAGGCACTTTTTACATGAAAGGATAGTTCTTCCAAAGTCTGCGATTCGATAGGCCGATCCAACGCATTCGCGATCTCCTGTTCGCCAAACGCTCGTCTCTCTGGAAGATCGAATTGCTCGACGGTCCAGTGTGACGGAAATTCAAGAGTATGGGTCGTATCCTGATACCATGCGGACCAGGGGAATGAAATTCGTGGCACAATTTTCGGTTCGTGGGATCTGTCGAACTGGAGAAAAACAAATTAGAAATGAAAGGGGATCACGAATCGAGGTTTCAGAAAATTATCCAATTTTTTCCTGCATGTACGATACGATCCCATCCATGGTCTCGAAGTTTTCGGGAATCATCTCGTCCTCATCCACCGAGATGCTGTAGGTCGATTCCAGATGTGTAATCAAATCGAGCATCGACATCGAGTCAATCACACCTGCTTCCAGGAGGGACTCCGAATCGGTAAGCGATTCAAGAGAACCACCCGGTGTTTGACTGGTAAGATAGTGTCGAATTTCTTCTTTCATGTGTGTCATCAGAGTCTTCCTGAGATGGAACAAGAGCAGGAACTCATTCTTCCATTGTCATCCGAGCGCATCAGGAGATGCAAGATCTTCAAGATCGATATCTTCTTCGATTAAAATTCGCATGACGTCTTTAACGATCTTTCCGTTTTAAACATCCCGATCACCGACGGAGATGAACCAATTATCGGAGTTTTTGAGGATGCTCGAGTCATCATTGCCAACAGGTGTATATTCAAACATCTGAGAAGTTTCAGCTCGTTGTCCGAATCCAAACTCCTTCAGCAAAGCGATCGATGGGTTCGTCTCCAGTAGCGTAAAACTGAGGCTTGACAATCGTTCCCGATAGCCCCAATCTGCCAATGACCGCAGCAATCCTTGAACGATTTCTGGATTGTGAACGGGAAACAGATCCTTGATAGAAATGCTGTCTTCATCGATCTTAAATAAAAGATAGCCCGTGAGATTCCCATCGACCTCGGCCAGGACGGCGTGTGTTTCGTACAGAGGATTATGGCGATACCGCCAGTTGAGGTAGGCGGAATCACGCACGCCTATCACAGGATGACGATGTGAGTGATTCTGAAATAAATCGTCGAACCTTCGATCGAATTCCATATTCTCGACCGTTCGGTAACCGTGTTTGGGTTTCTTCAGACGCAATCCCTGAGTGGTGCAATAAATTGGATCGAGAACTTTGGAACCGGCAGTCGCAAGCCATTTGGGAATCCCTGCCGATGAGAGATATTTTCCAGTTCGAACTGGCTTTGCATATCTCACCATCGTGCCGACCGAATAATGACCGACGCGAGAATGTATCAGCGCCATTTTTTCGTTGGGGTGTGCATAAAGAAAATCCGCACGGCCCAAATCGATTTGCTCTTTGGCAGCGCGACGTAATTTGACAGCTGGTCCCAGCGATCGATATTTCGGATGAATGGAAAAATCGGCTCCGTTCCAGGCAAGTCGTTCTTCGCCGTTGACGAGCATCTTTCGTGGAAGGCAGACGGTGAAACCTACCATCATTCCGGTTTCTGAATCTCTCACAGACCACATCACCGCAGGTCCGTGGGGATTATTTTTATAAAGCCAGTCGAATCGTTCGGAGGTTACTTCGTGGTTCCGTGTAAGATTCAATAACTCCATTGCTTCGTCTCCGGCAGAATCGAGCGATTCCTCAGTGACTTCGACGGCTGTTTTGGGAACTGTTCTCATGAATAATTAGAAAAGAGAGGAAACGGAATTCCTGATTTCCAAGGATCTGGAAAGGTCTTTTGAAAATTCTGCAGCAGCGGTCAGTGTCGTTGTCTTCATCCCTTTCCGGTTGAGACAATAATCGAATGTTTTTTCGAGTGTTTGGAAGAACCGTTCAAGATCGTTCTCGGTTTTAACATAGGGTGAATTGCCGGGGACGAGCGAACTACTGTGAAACATCATCGTGAGAAACGGAATTCGCAAGTCCAGATATTTCTCCACGAGTTGCTTCATTCGGGAAAAGTTCGACTGCTCCGGGCTGAATTTGATCCTGCGTAACAAGTTCAACCGGTCGAGAATTCCTACGACTCGAATTTTCTGAAGCTTGGATTTTGAAAGTTTTTTCTGCCAGAAGTGTGCCAGTTTGAAATCGGTTCGATTGAAACCGACTGCAACCGGAATTTCGAGAATATCGCTATTGTCATCGGCCTCTAATATGCTGTGATTGGAAACTCGATAAGGTCTTGACGTTGCAGAATCGAAGTTCGGGCCGTGGTCTTTTTCAAAATCACTGAATGGAATCACGCTCGAATCGACTTTGTAACCGAGTTCCCTAAGCAAGCCGATACCGAGATGATTCATTCCATAACGACCGGCACGGAACGAGGTCGGGTGAAAAGAAAACTTCTCTTCGATCTGTTCCGTTAACCATGTCAACTTTTCTCTTTGAAGTTGTTCAGGAAGATTGCACATGTAGGAGAAACGAGTATCGCCATCGCGGATGGAATACTCTTCGTCGAACGGAGGGTTGCACCACGGATGAATATGGGTTCCGATTTCTGCTTTCCCCGCTTCGTGGATTTCTTTCAGGAGATCGACGGCAAACGGCTCTTCTACAACCGGAGCATCGATGAGATAGACCGGTCGAATTCCGAATCGATCACATAAGTTTTGAAATCGGGGAATCCCTCGAATGTTCTCCACGGCATTTCCATGCGAGCGATATTTTCCTCCCCAAAGACCTTCTTCTTCGGTATCGATGGTGACAATCAGTTGTGTAACCGGTGTGTCCACTCTCAAGAGACTTTCGCGATAATGTAAGGGCCTAATCGATTTGCCACCGAGACCGGCAACTTTTTCCACAATTTTCGAGCCAGGCCGAACGATTCCTGAGAATTACTTTTTTCCGGTTGGTTCTTTTCGTTGGAAAAGATGTTCCAGAAAAGTGGAACTCCCTCGGCTCCCCATTGTTTTTTGAAGCGATAGGTTCCCGAATCGCGAGAGCTGCGCCCAAAATGGAAGGTCGAATACCCATCTCGGCAGGCATCGGCAAGAATGTTCCAGTACATAAAGTGGTTGACACAGTACGAATTGAATTTACGCAAACTCGAAGCCCAAGGAATTTCCAGGCAATCGTCATTCGCCAGAACGAAACCCGCACCAACCGTTCGGTTCCCCAGTTTGACACAGTAAATTGTCGCCTCTTTCTCAAAAACGGTTATTACCTTTTGAAAGAATTTCCTACTGTGAGTCGGACTGCCCAAATCGCGCATATTTCTCGAATAAACGTGAAAAAAATCGTCCACGAGATCTTCTTTACCTCGAAGAATCCGTAATTCCGATTTCTCGCCTTTGCGAATTTGGTTCCGAACCTTCGGTTTGAGGTAACTCCATAATGCCTCGGGTTCGGTTGTGAGTGTCAAACGCATCAGTACCTTGTCGGTTCGTACTGTGCTGGCATTTTCCAACGCTTGCAACTGTCTTAATTGAAGTGAACTGGCATTGAGTCTCTTTTGTAATTCAACAGCTTTTTTCAACAAGAAACAGGTCGTTTCCTCATCATCTGAAAGAATTCCCGTGGTATCGAACCAAGGCATCGAAACGATTTGCCTTCCGAAGAGAAAACTCTTCTGAAATACCAAAGGCAAGAGACCTGTGATTCGGCATCCTTGTTTTGCAATCAGGCGGATCGGTTTCAAACCATACACGGCAAAACACTCGTCCCATTCGTAACGATGGAAGATTGTACGATCACGCTGTTGCAAATAGAAATTCCAATCTCCGCGGGAGACATCGTCGGTGACGGTCAAATTGGCGGCTGGCGGTAATTCTGTCGTCATGGTTCTGAGTTGGTGAGATGATTTATTGGCTGACGG
>Ga0114931_10011487_pt1 | contig 10456 bp, 8 predicted proteins | sample 2SBtaG_FD_89579 | JGI IMG/M metagenome (GOLD analysis project Ga0114931, IMG submission 89579) | Deep subsurface microbial communities from Kolumbo volcano to uncover new lineages of life (NeLLi) - 2SBTROV14_V59a metaG | ecosystem: Environmental > Aquatic > Marine > Volcanic | place: Kolumbo... | reverse complement strand
TCCATTGTCCAGCTGCGCAACAGTCCGGTGACGCTGCCGCCGGCGCAGCTCGCCGCGCTGCGTTAGTCATGTCACGCCAACGACAACGCGGTGCCGCCCTGTTCATGGCACTGATCTTCCTGCTGATCATGACCCTGCTCGGGGTGTTCGGTATGAACCAGTCACGCCTGGAAAATCTGATGGCCGGCAATAACCAGTTCCAGACGCTGGCACTCAACCATGCAGAGCTGATGCTCGATGCCGCTATACAGTCACTGCAGGGGAGTATAGGTCCACCTTATACAGACTCTGACGAAACCGCCGGCCTGCCAGGGACCGGGGGGGATAGCGCCGCTATTGCGGGTAGCGCAACCACCGCCCCCCGCATCGTCCGTAACGATTCCACACCGCCCCCCGGGGCCCGCCCCGGCTACAGCTATCACTCTCGGGTAGAGCATCTGGGTACGCTCGATGGTCGTGATGGCGGTGACTGCAGCGCGGCCACCGGAACGGGTAGTGCACCGGATGATTGCCAGCACGAGGTCTACCGCGTGACCGGCGAGAGCCACACCAGTCGCGGTGCCCGGCGCACCATCCAGTCGATCTTCACGGCGGCGGACCTGATGTGAACACCGTGTACTCCGCATCTGCGCCTGGCGACCGGCACCGATTGCCCGTGTGCCGGTATTGCCTGGTAACCGTGTTGCTGCTACTGACCACCCCGGCGGCCCTCGCCCGGCAATTCGTACCGACCTCTCAAGCTGTGCCCACCCTGGGGAAATATGCGCTGCGTAAAACGACGATTACTGACGGTACCCTGGCGTACCGTCCCCTGTTCGGGAACGGCAGCGGGCAGGGTGACCTGGTGCAGTATGAGATCGATGCCCGGGGCCGGCTCGATACCGATGCCCGGCCGGGGTCGCACAATCCCGCCCTGCCCGGCTCGTCCGGTGGCTGTGGCCGGACTGCTGCCGGCGGGTGCTGGATGGCGAGCGCGACCTTTGAGCAACGCAGTAGCCGCGACGATACATACTGGCAGGAAAAAGACCACGGGCGACACATCTTTACCTACACCGACAGCGATGCCGACGGCACTGCCGATACCCAGATCGCTTTCCTGTGGGATCAGCTGGATGCCGTGCAGCGCCGCCAGCTGGACCCGGCAACAGCAGCGGGTGCACCGTCCGGCACGGCTGCCTATGACAGCCCAGTGCTGAATTACCTGCGGGGAGATAACCGTCACACGCGCGCTCATGGCGGGACTTACCGCAACCGCAGCGGTCTGCTCGGCAATATTATGAACGCCGGACCCGTCTATATAGGTCCGCCGCGCGAGCACTACACCCTGCCAGGTTTCATTGCCTTCAAGAATCGCTACTCTGGTGACCATCGCCGTCCCGGTCGCATTGCCGTCGGTGCTGATGATGGCATGCTACATATATTCGACGAACAGGACGGCGCAGAGGTGTATGCCTACGTCCCGTCCATGCTGTTCGGGAAATTGCACCGGCTGGCACAGCCGCCCGGGTACAACACGGCAAGTGACCGCTACGTAGACGGCCAGTTAACCAGTGTATCCGCGCAGCTCAACGGACAATGGCGAACCGTTCTCGCCGGCGGACTGGGCGCGGGCGCCGCCGGTCTGTTTGCCCTGGACGTAACCTCTGCCGGAGCCGACGGCAATAAAATTCTGTTTGAGATCAGTGCAGCCGACGTTGGTCACATCTACAGCCAGCCCAGCATCGTGCGGCTCAACGGTGGAGACTGGTTTCTTGTCAGTGGCAACGGCTACGGTGCCAGCGGTGGCGGGCGCCTGTTACTGGTCAATTTGAATAATGGCCGTTACACCGCCATAGCCACCGGGCAGGCCGCCGGTTTGTCGGGCGCCACGCTGGTCGATAATGATGCCGACCAGATTGCTGATATCGCCTTCGCCGGTGACACCGATGGCAACCTGTGGAAATTCTATCTTGGCGATTCGCCACCACCGGTCAATCCCAACGCATCTTCCAGCCGTCCGCAGCAACCGGAACCAGCCAGCCCATCACCACACGTCCCGAAGTCGGGGTACACCCGCAAGGTGGCTACATGGTGCTGTTCGGCACCGGCAGCCGCCTACAGGCGGCCGACCGCCTCAGCGAGACGTACCCGGTGCAGGCACTCTATGGTATTCGTGACAGCGGTGCCGGCACGAGGCTGGTCGAGCACCGCATCGAAACCCGCCGCGAGGCAGTATTTGGTAACGACAAGCAACATGCCACGGCCTCCATACGCTACGTGGCAAGCGACAAACCGGTTGAGTACCGCTGCGAGAACCCGGGCAGCGGCTGCGCACTGGGCTGGAAACTGACATTACCCGGTCACGGTGAACGGCTGACGGCTGCACCGCAGCTGCGTAACGGCCGCTTGCTGGTCGTTACGACAAACCCGGCCGAGCGGGGTGATAACTGGCTTATGTCGATGGATTACCTCCGCGGCGATGACGCCGCACGCAGCATATTCGACCTCAATGGCGACGCCCGTCTCGATGACAACGATACCGTGAACACCGGCACCCGAACGGCGCCCCGACAACGCGCCGCGATCGGCCTGCACCTCGGCAGCGGCACCCTGTCCCAGCCGGCACTGGCACGTCTTGGGCCCGGCATGGATGTACTCTATATCAACGGTCTGCGCATACCGGTGGCGCCTGAGCGGTCGGACAGCAGGCCCTTGTTGTATGGCCACCTGGATGTTATCGGTAATACACCGTCAGGTGGAACGCGGACTGACACGAACGACAAGTCTGCACACAGCATCTATGGTCTCGCCCATGACTATGACACCCAGCATTCCCTGTCCTATGTGGACATTCTGGATCTTGAACCGCGACGTGGTAAACCACCACTTGCACCCCTGCCTTACCCGCGAGCGCACTGCGAGGATACACGTAGCAGGAAATCCGTCACGACAGCAAATGCGGCCTGTCAGAAGATTCTGCCCGCAAGACTCGACCGCGCGTCTGACGGGGCGTTGTTGCCGGACCAGCCTTTTATTGTTGTCCTCGCCAATGCCGACCTGTCACCGGCCGCCGTCTTGCAAATCGGCTGCCGCAGCTGGAATGCCCGTGACTATCAGGACATGATCACGCCACAACTCGAGGCCGGCAAGACACCCGCGCAATTGCAGGACAGCGCCCACGACAACGCATCGCTGTTGTTTACCCTGACGGGCCTGCGTGCTGATCGTGAACATGTGTGCCCCGACGCCAGTCCGCGACCAACAGTGCGGATCAGCTTTGGTGTACTGGATATACCGCACGGCGGGATACACGGCACCACCCCGGAGTGTGCGCTTGAACGAAAAGACTTTCGCAAGCCTGCACGCGGTTCCCGGGTCAATACCAGCGTGGCAGGCAGTTCGACGACCACATTACCCGTCACCGCCATGCCTGCCAGAGATGGCGGCGGTTACCGCTGGCGCAACGGCGCCCTGACGTTGCAACTGCTCCGGGTCGACCCGGTCACCGGCGAGGCCGGTTATATCCTGCAGGACCCGGATACACTCCCTGTCAGGAAGGCCCGTACTGGCGGCACCTACGCCCGCGCCTTTACCCTTGGTGGCGCAAATCGGCAGACCGTCATTCCTGCCACTGCATCGCCCCCGGCCAATGGCCTGCTGTACGAGACGGCCCTGTTCTGGCACCTCGGTGACCGTGGCGGCACCCCACCCTGTTACGGTGATGCGCATTGGCATGATGCCGTACAAAAAGAAAGCCGTGGCCTGAACGCACAACAATACCAGGCACTGTATGACAGCATCGAACCGCAGCTACTGTGGTCCTACGACAGCACCACCCTGTCCCTGCAGGCAGCACTGGGCGCACAGGATGATACCGCCGTCGCACAGTCACTGCATACCCTGGATACACTGCTGGAACGGCATGAAGACCTTGCAAACTACCATCGTTACCGCGAATACCCGCCATACCAGGTACCCGCAAGCACGCTACGCGAGCTGGACAGGCTACGGGTCAGTACAACGGCGGCAGCCGACACGGCCACCCGCGAACCGGCGGCGGTCATCGACCTGAATGCGGCACCAGATAATACCCTGCAAATACGGGTACCGGGCCCGGCCTACACCACCGGGCGTCACGCATGGATCGAACTGGATGAATAGACGGCGACAGTCAGTGCGGGGTGTCACTCTCATTGAGCTCATGATCGTGGTATCGATCGTCGGCATCATCGCCGGCTTTGCCTACCCGTCCTACATGGATCAGGTGAAAAAATCGCGGCGTACCGAGGGTATGGCCGCCCTGCTCGAACTCGCCGATCGCATGGAGCGGCATTATGCAGACAGCGGCAGCTACAGTCAGGCCGACGGCAGCGATATGACGGCCGCCGTTATCTACCACAACCACAGTGAAAATGCCTATTACCTGCTGAGCATCGACCCGGGCACTGACGAGCTGCAATTCACGGCACGTGCGACACCGACAGCAAAAGGCCGGCAGGATACGGATAAATGTGGCACATTTATTATCAATGCACAGGGACTGACGTCGGTCAGCGGTGGCAGCCTGTCGAGGTCGGATTGCTGGAAATAAACCCCGCGGCAATGTTTCGCGGCAAGCTATACGGGCGTGGATCCCGGCCGCAACTCTGCCGGCAATGAAAACGTCACCGGTTCCTTCCGCCCCTGTGACTCCGCTGCCAGTTCCGCGCCCCGGTCACACAGGTATGCAACCACACCGCTGACAATATCTTCGGGCGCAGAGGCACCGGCGGTCACGCCAATGGCCTTAGCGCCCGCAAGCCAGGCAGTTTGTATCTGGTTCGCCTCGTCGATCAGGTAGGCCGGGACGCCCTTGAATTCAGCCAGCTCGCGCAAGCGGTTGGAATTCGAACTGTTGGGCGAGCCAACCACCAGGATAATGTCGCAATCACGGGCGAGTGTCTTGACGGCATCCTGGCGGTTCTGGGTGGCATAGCAAATATCATCCTTGCGCGGCCCCTGGATGGCAGGAAACCGCCGATTGAGCGCCTCAATGACACGCAGGGTGTCATCGACCGACAGCGTGGTCTGGGTAACAAAGGCCAGTTCATCGTCATTTCGGATCTGCAGGCTGGCCACATCGTCCGGCGTCTCTGCCAGGTAGATCCGGCCACCCCCGCTGGCGTCATACTGGCCCATGGTGCCCTCGACCTCGGGGTGCCCCCGGTGACCAATCAGGATGCATTCGCGCCCGGCCTCGGCATGGCGGGCTACCTCCAGGTGCACCTTGGTGACCAGCGGACAGGTGGCATCAAATACGCGCAGGCCACGCCGCCGGCCTTCGGCGTGTACTGCACGTGACACGCCGTGGGCGCTGTAGATCACGGTGCCACCATCCGGCACTTCATCAAGCTCATCGACAAACACCGTGCCCCGGGCACGCAGGCCTTCGACCACATGCCGGTTATGCACCACCTCGTGGCGCACATAGATGGGCGCACCAAACAGCTCCAGTGAACGCTCGACAATTTCGATGGCACGATCAACCCCGGCACAAAAACCGCGCGGGTTTGCCAGGATAATTTTCGGTTTGGTGGATGACATAGGCACTAGTATAAGGGTTCCTGCCTGGACCAACTGGTTACATCTCGCGGGGAATGACCTCGATAATCTCTACTTCATAGACCACCTTGCGCCCGGCCAGCGGATGATTGAAATCAATTTCTACCCGGGTGTCGGTCAGCGACATCACGGTACCCGATAACTCCTCCCCGGAAGGCATATCGAAGCCGATTATGACACCCGGCTCCAGCACGAGGTCGGCGGCAAATTCACTGCGCGCCAGCCAATGCTGCTTTTCCGGATCATGCAGACCGAAGGCCTGCTCCGGGTACAGCACCAGCCGTTGCGTGTCACCCGCCTTCAGGCCATACAGGCCCAGCTCCAGACCTTCAACCAAGGTGCCGTCGCCCAGCGTGAAGGTAAGAGGTTCATCGTCGCGGGTGGTCTCAACCACGGTGCCATCTTGCAATGACAGCGACAGGTGCAAGGTAACTGTGAACTCCGGACTAACGGGATAGCTTATGGAATCAGGCATCGGGAGCAGGTGCGGCCTTGTCCCTGCCACGCAACACATCCAGCAACAGCAGGACGGCGCCGACCGAAATGGCTGAATCGGCAACATTAAAGGTCGGCCAGTGCCAGCTGCCGTAAAAGACATCAATAAAATCGATCACGTAACCATACAATGCGCGATCAATGACGTTACCGGCAGCGCCGCCGAGGATCAGCACCAGCGCCAGGCGCACCAGCCTGTCGGCCGGCGGCAGGCGACGCAGCCAGGCCAGCAGGATAATGATGACTACCAGCGCCAGCAGGATAAAAAACCAGCGTTGCCAGCCCGAGGCATCGCCGAGAAAACTGAAGGCGGCTCCGTAGTTATAGGCCTTGCGCAGCGCCAGAAACGGTAACAACACGACCAACTGGTGCATCTCCAGCAGCGCATCGGCCAGCAGTTTGCTGCACTGATCCACGACCAGCACCAGCACAGAGACCCAGAGCCACTTCATATCGGCATCAGGGTCGGCGGCTAGACAAAACGACGCGTCTCGCCCGCGCCGGTAATGTTCCCGACACAGCGCCCGCATAACCCGGGGTGTGCAGTATGGCTGCCAACATCTTCACGATGATGCCAGCAGCGCACGCACTTGTTAAAGGCCGACGGTGTAACACGCACACTGAACGACATGTCGGCCAGCTCAACCGATACGGCATCATCGGGGGCTTCACTAATCTCGTGTACGCGCGCATAGGAGGTGATCAGCAGGAAACGCAGCTCGTCCTCAAGCGCCTGCAGCACATTCCGTGTATCTGCGTTGGCATAGATATCAACCTCGGCATACAGGGAAGAACCAATCTCGCCGGCAACGCGTAACTGCTCAAGCTCCTTGCTGACCGCTTCACGAACAGCAGTCATGTGTTCCCAGTAATTGGCGCCCATGCGTTTCAGGATCTCGCCTTCGGTAAAATAGGCCGCTGGCAAATCGTACCAGCCGGACAGAAATACCGACGGCTCTCGCTCACCCGGAAGGTGTTGCCAGATCTCTTCCGCGGTAAAACCCAGAATCGGTGCCAGCCAGCGCACCAGCGCCTCGGCAACATGGTACATGGCCGTCTGCGCAGAACGCCGCGGGTTACTGTCTGCCCGGGTGGTGTACTGGCGATCCTTGATGATGTCGAGATAGAAACTGCCCATGTCGACAATACAAAAGTTATGCACCAGTTGATAAATACGGTGGAATTCGTAGCGCTCGTAGGCCTCCCTCACCTGCTCCTGCAGCTTGCGGCAACGTTCCAGCAACCAGCGGTCCAGGCACAGCATTTGTTCCGGATCAACGAGATGCGTGGCAGGATCAAACCGTTCAGGTTGGCCAGCAAAAAACGTGCAGTATTTCGCAGGCGGCGATAGGCCTCTGCCGTCCTTTTGAGGATCTCGTCCGAGACGTTCATCTCGCCGCGATAATCGGTTGCCGCCACCCACAGACGCAAAATATCGGCACCCAGGGCATTTACAATCTTTTGCGGCGCAACCACATTACCGCGCGACTTGGACATTTTCTGTCCCTTTGAATCGACGGCAAAGCCATGCGTCAATACCGTTTTATAGGGTGCCGAACCACGCATCGCGATCGAGCTGAGCAGGGACGACTGGAACCAGCCACGGTGCTGGTCTGATCCTTCCAGGTACAGATCGGCCGGCACACCCAGCTGCGGGCGTCGCCGCAACACGGCAAAGTGCGTCACCCCGGAGTCGAACCAGACGTCCAGCGTATCGGTGACCTTGTCGTAGGCATCGGCCTGGTCACCCAGCAATTCGGCCGCATCCAGTTCGAACCAGGCATCGATACCGCTCGCTTCGACGCGCGTGGCGACTGCCTCGATCAGCCGCGCAGTTTCCGGATGCAGGTCACCTGTTTGTTTGTTGATAAACAGGGCAATCGGCACGCCCCAGGTACGCTGGCGCGAGATACACCAGTCGGGACGTCCCTCTACCATGCCTTCGATGCGCGCCTGGCCCCAGTCCGGCAGCCACTGCACGTCCTTGATGGCCGCCAGCGCCGCCGTTCGCAGGCCGTTTTGTTCCATGCTGATAAACCACTGCGGCGTTGCCCGGAAGATGATCGGTGTCTTGTGGCGCCAGCAATGCGGATAACTGTGCCGCAGCATTTCCTCGTGCAGCAGCATGCCCTTGCCCTTGAGCACCTCGATCACCTGGTCATTGGCGGCAAACACATGCTTGCCGGCGAAGATCCTGGTATCCGGCAGAAAGCAGCCATTACTGCCGACGGGATTGTCCACCGGCAGGTTGTAGCGACTGCCCGCCACGTAGTCATCCTGGCCATGTCCGGGCGCGGTGTGTACCGCTCCGGTACCTGCCTCGGACGTCACGTGGTCACCCACGATAACCGGCACCTCGCGGTCATAAAAGGGGTGCGCCAGCAGCTGGCCTTCCAGGTCAAGACCCTTGCAATAAGCTACTACCTGGTAGTGTTCAACACCCAGGCGCAGCATGACATCCTTGAGCAGGGCCTCGGAGACCAGCAAGCGCTCGGCACCGGCGCCAGCATCGCACTGCACCAGGGCATATTCAAACTCGGGATTCAGGGAAACCGCCTGGTTTGCCGGCAGCGTCCACGGCGTAGTGGTCCAGATCACCACAGAGATCGGGCCCTCACCGTCATGGCCCTCGACGTGGTGACAGCAGGACAGCAGGCCGGCCTCGTTGAGCACGCGGAAACGCACATCGATCGCGGGCGAGTCCTTGTCCTCGTATTCAACCTCGGCCTCGGCCAGTGCCGAGCGGCAATCCGTACACCAGTGCACCGGTTTGAAACCCTTGTGCAGGTGGCCGTTGTCAACGATCCGGCCCAGGGCACGAATGATGTCGGCCTCGAACTGGTAGTCCATGGTCTGGTAGGGATTTTGCCAGTCGCCCAGTACACCCAGACGAATAAAATCCTGGCGCTGCCCGTCGACCTGTTTGCCGGCATAGTCACGGCAGGCCTTGCGGAAGGTAGCTGCATCCACCTTGCCACCGGCACGTCCCACCTTCTTCTCTACATTGAGTTCAATGGGCAGACCGTGACAGTCCCAGCCCGGCACGTAGGGTGCATCAAAACCACTGAGGGTCTTGCTCTTGACGATGATGTCCTTGAGCACCTTGTTGACGGCGTGACCAATGTGGATGTCACCATTGGCGTAGGGCGGGCCATCATGCAATACAAAACGCGGCCGGCCTTCACCCTGCCGGCGCAGGCGACCGTACAGATCCATGTCATCCCAGCGTTGTAACCATTCCGGTTCACGATTGGGCAGGTTGCCCTTCATTGGAAAGGCCGTCCTGGGAAGATTCAGGGTATCTTTATAATCAGTCATCTGGTCAACTACCGCGTGCCTGCAGAAACGGGATGTTATAACCCAATCCGGCACTGAATCCTACTTATCTATAGTAATGGGGTCATTCACCCGTCTGAGCCGGCAAAAAACGCCCGCGCCTGTCCCGAGTCACGTTCAATTTGCTGCTTGAGCAGTTCAAAGGAATCAAACTTGCGCTCCGCCCGCAGACGTTTTAACAAGCGTACCTGCACCTGCCGGCCGTAGATGTCACCCTCAAAATCGAACAGGTGCACTTCCAGCAAGGCACGACTGCCATCCACGGTAGGCCGGGTACCGACATTGGCCACTCCTGCAAGCGGTACCGCAGCAACGCCGAGCAGATCAACGGCGAACACACCGGCGACCGGTATCGTGCTGCGGTGCAGAAACACATTGGCGGTGGGAAAACCAATGGTACGACCGCGCTTGTCGCCGTGCGCCACCCGTCCGCAAATGGCGTAGGGTCGTCCCAGCAGGGCCGCTGCCGTAACCATGTCACCGCCCTGCAGGGCCGTACGAATGCGGGTGCTGCTGACGCGCTCACCCTGCAGTACAAAGTCGGCCATGCTCGCCACCTGAAAACCGTGTTGCCGGCCGGCCTGTTGCAACAAGGCAAAGTCACCGGTACGTCCCCGGCCGAAGCGGAAATCCTCACCGACGACCAGGTAGCGTACATCCAGACCCTCGACAAGAATCCGGTCAATAAATTCGGCGGCCGTCAGTGCGGCCAGGGCATCGTCAAAGCGCAGACAAACAACCCGGTCCAGCGGGCCGTGCTGCAGTACTTCAAGTTTTTCGCGCAGGCGCGTCAGTCGCGCAGGGGCATCGCCCGGGGTGAAATATTCGCGTGGTTGCGGCTCGAAGGTGACCAGTGTTGCCGGCAGCTGCAGCGCCCCGGCCTGTGCAGATAGCGCCTCCAGCACGGCCTGGTGTCCAAGATGGACACCATCAAAGTTACCAATCGTGGCCGCGCAGCCACGATGACCCGCGTGCAGATTGTGCAGACCACGAACCAGTTCCATTAACGAAAACCCGCCATCAGTTGCAAGGTCCGTCAGTATAG
>Ga0114931_10011486_pt1 | contig 10456 bp, 12 predicted proteins | sample 2SBtaG_FD_89579 | JGI IMG/M metagenome (GOLD analysis project Ga0114931, IMG submission 89579) | Deep subsurface microbial communities from Kolumbo volcano to uncover new lineages of life (NeLLi) - 2SBTROV14_V59a metaG | ecosystem: Environmental > Aquatic > Marine > Volcanic | place: Kolumbo... | reverse complement strand
GAGAACTCGGTCATTGAAATTTTATGCGCAATATATTGTGTTATATAATTTTAATGTTAACTATATATTGTAATTTATTTTTCAATTTTGGCATTCTCGGACAGCCTGCCAGTCAACACATCTTGACTCAGAGTCATTATGAACAACGAAGATACCAAACAAACGATTAAAGCCAGCGCCAATAAATTTCGCGCGCAATTTCATACGTTGTTCATGGCGACAGCGTCTGAACAACTTGATGTCGACGCAAGCTATGCGCCCTTTATACTGGATAGTAACTCAAGCATGTATGTTTTTATCAGCACACTCGCCAGACACACACAAAATCTGCTTCAACATCCACGCGTTTCACTACTCTGGGTTAACAATGAGCAATCAGAGACCAACAATTTCGCGCGCGAACGACTTACATTGTACTGTTCTTCAAAAATCATCGCTCGCGCCGACAAGAAATGGGATTCCTTACTGACTCTATTTCAGATGCGTCACGGTGAAACCATTACTTTACTGAAGCAATTTGATGACTTCCAGTTATTTCGCTTTGATGCACTTGAAGGTCTCTATGTACGTGGCTACGGTAAGGCATACCCACTTTCAGGTAATTCACTCGAACCAACGTTACAAACTGGCGATGAAGCTAAGGACTAAAGCATGAGCCTGCCTCAAATAACTGTTTTAATTTCTGGACGTGGCTCTAATCTGCAAAGCCTCATCCAATCAGCCCAGCACTACCATATCAATGCAGTCATCAGCAACAAGCCAGACGCGGCAGGCTTGCAAATTGCCGAAAATGCCGGGATCAAAACAACAGCATTCAAGCGCAAGCCAAAGGTGATGCTTCACACCGACAAGCAATTTACCAAGCCATCAATCAGCTCAACCCTGATTTCATTGCATTGGCTGGTTTTATGGAAATTATCGACGCAGCATTTGTCAAACAGTGGCAGGGACGGCTCATAAACATCCACCCATCGCTACTACCTGATTTTCGTGGTCTGCATACTCACCAGCGCGCTTTACAGCGTTTTCACGATTCAAAATGCCAATATAACCGACACGGCTGCAGCGTGCACTTTGTTGATGAGCGAGTTGATGCTGGTCCCATTATCGCCCAGGCAGCATGCAGTATTAGGCAAGGAGACGAGGAGAACTCATTGGCACAACGCGTATTGAAACTGGAGCACATGCTGTTTCCTTGGGTTATGAACCGGCTTGCCAGCAAAGACATCAAATACAATCACTCGAATGTTGAATTCTCCGAACAAGCAATTACCGAGGCTCGGAAATTCAACTTTTCGCTGCCGTGCAACAACCAAGGAGCGTGAACGTTCCGAATGAACGTGAACGAAATAACTGAAAGCTCAACAGGGATAAACAGCACGCTCAGTAATTAACAGATCCATAGCGATATCAGTCTCGCTCATTGGGATACAATCAAACAACTGCGATTCAAAACCAACACCAATCAGCACAGCTTGATTTTTCAGTGTAGCAAGCAGATTATCGTAATAACCCTTGCCGTTACCTAATCGCCCTCCATTTCGATCAAAACCGACCCCGGGAACAATGACCAAATCCAGTTGTTGCGGGGATATTTTTCTGTCGACCTCATGCCAGCGTTGTTTTGGCGGCTCCAGAATCCCCCACATTCCAGGTTCAAGCTCGCTCAAGTCATCCAGCCGCCACAAACCCAATGCCGGATTGTTGGATTGATCGACTGTGCAATAGGGGATAACAATCGTTTTTTGCTTGTCGGCAAGAAGTCCTGGGAACAAAGGCAAGGTACGGACTTCCGAACGGCAATGGATATACCATAAAACTGTCTTGGCATGCCGGTACTCGGCCAGATCAAGGATAGTCTGGCAAATCTTTTGACTGGCGTCATCCTTCTCAATCTGCGCGTTGCGTGCCGTATACCCCTGTTGCCGCAACAGCCGCTTTAATATCCGACAATCATCCGGCAAGCTGCTCATCCAAATCAGTTTTTTGATCTTCCTGAATCAATAGCAATACCTCATGAGCTGGTAAACCAGCTTTATCACTCTGCTTCAAAACCAGGTAAAGTTGATTAAAAGCAATATCGTACAATCGACTGGTTTTCCAGTTGACATAACGTTCTGAGCAAAAAGGAACGTTTAATTCCAGGCAAAGCTCGTACTCATAGCGAAACAATACTGCCGTGCGAAAAGCGTGAAAATCCTCATCAGCTGTGACGCCATCAACCTGACCGACAAAAAACGTTCTGTTCTTAATCTTGTCTTTGTCGTGCCAGCGCACACCATACACTAACGAGTAGGCATCACGGCGCTTGTCATATTGTATTGATCGGGTGACACCACGAACGCCAGTGGTTTTTTTGGTTGAAAGCGGACCATTATCAGAGAGCTTGCGATTGTTTTTCCCAAGCAACACCAACATCTGATCCCGCCACTGGATAGCCGCTTTGAGTGACGCGCTTTGTCCGCCCCAGACGCGGTGAGCAAAATAGCGACTGTATTCTTTACCTTTTCTAACAATTCTGACCTGATAGCCATGTCGATCAGGTTCTGAAATTTGCTTGTGCTTCGCCATAAATCTGCCAGAAAAACAATTGATTTGGTAATAAGTAAACAGAATGTGACAAGTCACCCGTGCTCACCGCACTTTGAGAACATTGGTGTTCTTGACACGTCATCGCATCATTGAGTACGAGACAATAAATACTACTCAACCTCATGACAATAAGATACTCTACCTCTGCGGGCAACAAGACGCGTGCTCAGAACACAAAGTACAAACTGCCGTAGTCAATACCCCATCAGAGTAACCTGACTATCGCGAGAGACTTCCAGAAGGCTGCCCGTGAATGCAGTCGTTGACATTTTATGCATAATATAGTGTGTTATATAATTTCAATATCCACTGTATATTGTGGTTTATTTATCAATTCTGGTATTCCCGGACAGCCTCCTTGCCGCGCGCTCCAGGAGTGGCAACGAAATAACGTCGACAACTGACCGGCCCTTTTATTCAGCCTTCTGCATTGTCACAATCGTCACAGATCACTATGCGCCGATTGTTGCGCCTTGAATACGAATTAAAATCCTATGCCAGTTATCGAAGTTATTCCGTTCACGTTCATGAATCAGCAAAAGCCCCGCGCCGACAACACTCCCGGCTCAGCTAGATCTTACCATCCAGACCCATCTGGTAGTACTTATGAGTAATTTCCTCTTGATGCTCCAACAGCCAATCAATACTTGGCTCATTGTTCATTGCTTTATGAATCGCTTGGGCAGTTGCTTTTCGATGAATATCAAATAATATTTTATGATCCAGATCATCCGCCTTGGCAACCATGGGATTTAGCCAAACCGAAACAATAATACCAAGATCGTTTGCTTTCTCCTTAGGGATATCACCTGCTCTGACCGCGTCAAGAACACCGTTTGCTATTGCACCCTGAACAGTTCCCATCAAGATATTCGTGTAGCGACTGTTGGTAACAGTCACCTTGCTAACCATCAGCGTGACAGGTCGCACTTGAATATCTGTATTTAAGATCGCAAACACACGCGAATGCCCCTTAACCTGGTCGCCTGTTAATGTGGCAATCGCTGTACCAACAGGACCATCCAATTCACCGATAATTATTTCCGGCTCTGCTGCAGTTCCAGGAGGGCCGCCAGCAACCAAGGCCTCACCAGTACGCATAATAATTCTTTCGCTCATTTGTAAAATCTCCTTCAGCTAATATTCGAAAGCACGTCAAGTCACTTGCGAAACAAGCCAGTTGGCCAGCTTATCTGCGACGCCGCAAAACAGCGCTAACACAATCGATCTTTTTCTCTTAACAGCGAAGACCGATCCCATTTTGACTCGATATGATTTGCGCCAATTTTGGCTAATCACCCAATCGCATCAGCTATAGTGCGATTGCAAACCGTTAATTGTAACATGAACTTTGAGAGTTTTAGCAATGCGCATTATCAATTTGCCAGACACCCATCTGGATTCCCAATTGACAAGACTTTAGAGCTTTAGTACATTGTTAGGCGTGAAAAAGGACATGTTCAGCAGTTTTATTTGCTGTCGCCCGATGCTAACCGACTAGAGTGCTCTATAATTGGCCAGAATGCAAGCAAAATAGTCGGGTTACATTCTGGGTGGTGCTGTACCCCGACAGCACCGGGACAGGTAAGTCAGTTAGCAAAACATCAATCACTGAATAATCCCAGATTCAGGTATTGATAAAGTTAACCCTCCAGTATTCTGTCAAAGTATGGCTATAGCGATCGTATTGGTACTCATCGTCATTGGATCGATCTGGTTTCATTTCTGGAGCCCGTGGTGGCTCACGCCATTATCATCTAACTGGAGCCTGATGGACGACACCCTGATGATCACATTCGCGGTCACGGGCTTTGTCTTTGTCGCTGTTAACCTGTTTATGGCCTATGCGCTGGTCCGATATCGTTACAGACCCGAGCGACGCGCCCGCTACGAACCTGAAAACAGAAAATTGGAATTGTGGCTGACAGGGCTTACCACGGTTGGCATTGTCATCATGCTCGCCCCCGGGCTGATTGTGTTGGCTGACTTTATCCATGTACCACAGAATGCATCTGTTATTGAAGCAGTCGGCAAGCAATGGCAATGGAGTTTTCGCTTCCCGGGCAAAGATGGCGTGCTCGGCAACACAAAACCTCAGTTCATCAGTTTCCAGAATCCATTTGGGCTGAATCCGGATGACCCGAATGCTCAAGATGATGTACTGATTACTGGCAGCGAGCTGCATCTACCTGTCAATCAACCCGTTCAGATTTTACTGCGTTCATATGATGTGCTACATGATTTCTATGTTCCACATTTCAGAGTCAAGATGGATGCTGTTCCGGGCATTGTTTCGACACTTTGGTTTACACCAACCCGGGCCGGGCGATTCGATCTGGCTTGCGCGGAATATTGCGGGATTGGTCATCACACCATGCGCGGCGCTGTTTATGTTGATGACCAAGTCACTTTTCAAAACTGGCTGGGCAACCAAAGCACGTTTTCACAAACAAACAACGCTACCACATCCAGACAAGAGGACAATTTAATCCAACAAGGGCGTTTGCTAGCCGAGAAACAAGGCTGCCTTGGATGCCATAGCATCGACGGCAGCCCAAGCGCCGGCCCCACCTGGAAAGGATTACTGAACAGAACCGAAACACTGTCCGACGGCTCAACAGTGGTCGTTGATGAAAACTATATAAAAGACTCCATCCTTAACCCGAATGCAAGCGTCATCAAAGGTTACTCTCCAATCATGCCAGCCTATGATTTGAGCGATCAAGAGCTGGATGCATTAATAGCGTTTACAGCGTCACTTTCCTTAACAGACAATTCAGCAACAAATCTTGTCAGCGTGGGAAAACAATTGGCTGAGCAACAAGGCTGTTTGAGCTGCCACAGCCTGGACGGGAGCTCCAGCGCCGGTCCAAGTTGGAAAAACCTGTTCGGAAAAACAGAAAACCTGGCAGATAACACGACAGTTGTGGTTGACGATCACTACTTAAAGGAAGCAATCCTTAATCCGAGCGCCACAATCGTCGCTGGCTTTTCACCGATTATGCCGAGCTATCAGTTTAACGATCAGGAACTCGAAGCATTAATCGCATATACAAAGACAATTCATTAATAACGCAAGTCGAACCATCAAATAATAATGTTGTTAATAAGCAATCATTCACAATACTAGCAAAGAGAGGGTGTCAATGGCAGCTCCGTACCAAGAAGCAATACCACTCCATGAACCAAAAAGTTTTTGGACAAAGTACGTCTGGAGTCAAAACCATAAAGTCATTGCCATTCAATACACATTAACCGCAGTCGCGGTTGGCTTGGTGGCACTGGTCATGTCATGGTTAATGCGCATCCAGATTGCATTTCCCGGCAGTGTTGCGTTTATCGATCCAAGCACATACTATCAGCTGGTAACCATGCACGGCATGATCATGGTTATCTACCTGCTCACAGCAATCTTTCTCGGCGGATTCGGCAATTTTCTCATTCCGTTAATGGTCGGCGCCAGAGATATGGTGTTCCCTTTCGTCAACATGTTGAGCTACTGGGCATATCTACTTTCAGTGCTGGTATTGATGGCCAGTTTTTTCGTTCCGGGCGGCCCGACCGGAGCAGGCTGGACTCTGTACCCACCCCAGGCAATCTTACCGGGAACACCCGGTTCTGGCGGCGGCATTGTGTTGATGCTGGTTTCGTTAATCCTGTTTATTGTCGCAGCGACCATGGGCGGTTTAAATTACGTCACCACCGTCATTCAGGCAAGAACCCTCGGCATGTCAATGATGCGACTTCCGCTGTCAGTCTGGGGAATTTTCATGGCCACAATCCTAGCGCTGCTAGCGTTCCCTGCGCTATTTGTCGGCAGCGTCATGATGTTGTTTGATCGCCTGCTGGGCAGCAGCTTTTTTATGCCAGCCGTGGTTTCAATGGGGAAAATGCTTGATTATGAAGGCGGCAGTCCAGTTTTGTTCCAACATATTTTCTGGTTTTTTGGGCACCCCGAAGTCTATATTGTCGCACTACCAGCGTTTGGTATCGTATCTGACATTATCAGCACGCATGCCAGAAAGAATATCTTTGGCTATCGCATTATGGTCTGGGCAATCGTTTGTATTGGCGTCTTAAGCTTCATTGTCTGGGCTCACCATATGTACGTCAGTGGCATGAATCCATATTTTGGCTTCTTTTTTGCGATTACAACACTGATCATCGCTGTCCCAACTGCCATCAAAGTCTATAACTGGGTATTGACCCTTTGGCAAGGCAATATCCATATGACGGTACCAATGCTGTTTGCCGTTGCGTTTGTCAGCACATTCACCATTGGTGGAATTACAGGACTGTTTCTTGGCAACGTGGTCATTGATCTGCCATTATCAGATACCTATTTTGTCGTCGCTCACTTTCATATGGTGATGGGCGTTTCACCGATTCTGGTCGTGTTTGGCGGCATCTACCACTGGTTTCCGAAAATCACCGGACGTATGCTGGATGACAGATTGGGGCACTTGCACTTCTGGCTTACATTTCTGGGAACCTATGCCATCTATTTCCCCATGCATTATCTCGGCTTTATCGGTATGCCGCGTCGTTACTATGCTTACGAAGGTTACGACTTTATTCCTGAAAGCGCTCAGGATTTGAATGTTTTCATTACCGTGTCAGCGTTGCTGGTTGGTGTCGCTCAATTTATCTTCCTCTATAACCTGGCTCATAGTGTTTTTAAAGGCAAATCGGCAGGCAGCAACCCCTGGAATGCCACCACACTGGAGTGGCAAACCCCTGAAACGCCACCCAGGCATGGCAACTGGGGCAACAAGTTACCCGTCGTATACCGATGGGCTTATGACTATAGCGTGCCTGGCGAGGAGAAAGATTTCATTCCGCAAAATCAGCCGCCACGCAGGGGAAATCTTGAACCCACTGGAACCCCGGCCACTCATAACACTTGATATGTGATGCAAATTAAACGGAACAAGTCCTCGTGGCTACCAGCTGAAGGTCTGATCGATAGCAGTCAAAACAGGTTTTCGGTATCGAATGAAAAATTCGGCTTGCGACTGTTTCTGACCGTCGTGAGCAGCCTGTTCTTGCTACTTATTATTTCCTACAAGATAAGAATGGGACTTGCCGATTGGCATTCTTTGCCACAACTGACATTGCTTTGGATCAACACGGCAATATTGGGAATTAGCTGCATTGGATTTCAACGGGCAAAGCTGGCAGCCAGTCAGAATCAACTTGACAAGGTAAAGTTTAATCTGCTCTTTGGGGGCTTATTAACCTGCGTTTTTTTAATTGGCCAAGTCATGGTTTGGAAACAACTCAGTACCATGGGTTTTTATCTGGAAAATAACCCGGCAAACAGTTTTTTTTACTTAATAACCGGCTTGCACGGATTGCACTTAATCGGCGGCTTAATCGCCTGGAGCAACACCAGTATTCAGTTATTTTGCAATAATCACCACAGCAACCTGAGCTCAAGCGTCGAGCTGTTGACAATTTACTGGCATTTCCTGCTCGCAGTGTGGTTGATTCTGTTTACAATCATCGTCATGACGTAACAAGGGATAACAAAATGGCACAGATTTCTTCACCGCGAGAACCTCGAACAACTGCTTTGTCAGAAAACCTGAAAGCACGCGTGAATCAGGGTCTCACAGAAATTTCCACGGACTGGTCATCGGATCAGGATGCATTCAAGAATGTCCCATGGGGAAAGGCCATGATGTGGATCTTTCTGGTCAGTGATACCTTCATCTTCACCTGCTTCCTCACAGGCTATATGACAGTCAGAATGTCAACCACGGTACCTTGGCCGGTTCCCAGTGAAGTGTTCGCATTAACCATTTCCGGACACCATATTCCACTGATTTTAATCGCCATTATGACTTTCATCCTGATTACCAGCAGCGGCACCATGGCCATGGCAGTCAATTTTGGCTATCGACGCAAACGTCTTAAAACGGCTGTGTTAATGCTCGTGACTGCGCTATTTGGCGCATCGTTTGTCGGTATGCAAGCCTTTGAATGGACTAAACTGATTGTGGAAGAAGGCGTACGACCCTGGGGAAACCCGATGGGCGCAGCCCAGTTCGGATCAACTTTTTTCATGATCACAGGCTTTCATGGTTTGCATGTGTCGATTGGCGTGATCTACCTCAGCACCGTTGCATTCAAAGTCTGGCGCGGAGATTACGAAAACAGAGGATATGAAATTGTCGAAATTGCTGGATTATACTGGCATTTTGTTGATTTGGTCTGGGTGTTTATTTTTGCCTTCTTTTATCTCTGGTAATCCGCTAAACACGAAACCTCCAAACCAATTCAGTAACAGTTTGTACACCCAGGGCAGAGACAAAATTGCCACTAAGAGGGAAAACAATGGAACACGTCGAAGGCCAACAACACCCCATCGGACTCTATCTTAAAGTCTGGTTACTATTATTTATCCTGAGCACCATGTCCTACATGGTTGACTATCTGGAATTTCATGGATATCTCAGGTGGTTCCTGATCCTCTTATTTATGCTTTTAAAAGCTGGATTCATCATTGCCATATTCATGCACATGAACTGGGAACGGTTAGCGTTAAAATGCGCGATCCTGCTTCCGCCGCTTGCTTTACTGATATTAATCGGCCTGATGGCAATAGAAGCGGACTTTACCTTTATTGTACGAAGTATATTTTTCGGGCAATAAATAATTTCTTCATGGCTGTGATATCAACGACATTAGGAACGTGAACGTTCCTGTTCCTTAGTCGAAGTCGATGACCCGCACAACCTACAATCATAGCGAGGAATCAATGATGATTTCTATCCTATATTTATTTATTTTCCTGGCATCAAGCGCCGTTATTCTTCACGACAAAGATTTCGAAACCATTCAACAACCATGCATTATTTGCATACCACGTTACCTGATCATCCTGTCTCTGTGCGCTTTATTTGCGGGAGCCGCTTATTTCACATTGTTTGCAGACCATCGCGCCTGGGTAATCAGCGGCGTGATGGCATTATCCATGTCAGGCTTCATGCTCGGCACTTTTTTTATATTCGAACGCAAAAAACCATCGCTCGCCTTACTACAAATGATCTATGCCGCAGCGATAGCGATTCATTTTTATATGTGGTGGTAGCGCTCAGAAACTTGAACACCCACTACATCACTGATCAGATAGAATTGACGGTAGAGGGTTAAATCTGGGTTTATTGCTCTCTCGACAGATGCGTTTCGTCCCTCAACGTATCCTATATGTTGATTTTAATTAAATGGTAAACCATTGACGTGAATGACTCACTGAGTGACGACAACAGCATGTCTGAGCCACGATCAGACTGGTTTTATACCAATAAAAAAGCCCTGTCAGCTTGATGCTCACAGGGCTTGGTACTAAAAGCCTGGCAGTTCCCTACTTTCACATGGCGAAGGCCACACTATCATCGGCGCTAAGCAGTTTCACTTCCGAGTTCGGGATGGATTCGGGTGGTTCCCACTCGCTATGGCCACCAGGCAAAACTCTCAATTCAGGAAGAAAGACCCAAACGACTTGGGTGTTATATGGTCAAGCCTCACGGGCAATTAGTACTGGTTAGCTCCACACGTTACCGCGCTTCCACACCCAGCCTATCAACGTCGTCGTCTCCAACGGCCCTTCAGGGATATCTCGTATCCAGTGAGATCTCATCTTGGGAGAGGCTTCCCGCTTAGATGCTTTCAGCGGTTATCCCGTCCGAACTTAGCTACCCGGCAATGCTGTTGGCACAACAACCGGAACACCAGCGGTTCGTCCACTCCGGTCCTCTCGTACTAGGAGCAGCTTCCCTCAAATCTCAAACGCCCACGGCAGATAGGGACCGAACTGTCTCACGACGTTCTGAACCCAGCTCGCGTACCACTTTAAATG
>Ga0114931_10011485_pt1 | contig 10456 bp, 6 predicted proteins | sample 2SBtaG_FD_89579 | JGI IMG/M metagenome (GOLD analysis project Ga0114931, IMG submission 89579) | Deep subsurface microbial communities from Kolumbo volcano to uncover new lineages of life (NeLLi) - 2SBTROV14_V59a metaG | ecosystem: Environmental > Aquatic > Marine > Volcanic | place: Kolumbo... | reverse complement strand
GAACTGGCCAATCGTATGAAATGGTTTCCGACGGAGATTCAGTCGGAAACCGATATGACTGAACAGCAATTGCACACTTCACCCCTATTGTTGGTGGGCACACGCTTTACCAATCAAAATATCGTCAAGATGCTCGGAAAACTACCTCTTGATTTTACAACGGCTAAAATCCGTATTGACACTTTCCAGGCGGACCAGAGATCCGATGTTTTGGTGCTTTCCGGCTATCCAAATCCGTTAAATCGAAAGGTGCCCATCTTTGTCGTGACCGGAAATGATGCGGATGCTCTGGCCAGGCAAATCCTCAACCCTGGTTATCAATTGCTCCACTCGGCGGAGTTCAGTGTGGTTCGCAACGGTCGCACTGTGCAGTTGGGATTCTTTGAACAGCAAAGTAAAGGCGCGCCCTGGACCATCGATACTGACCGCACACGAAACTATGCGGAAAAAAAATCAGCCGCAACGGAGACAGCGCACTATCTATTTAGCTACATCGGTCGTAAAATGACGGCGCAAACCGTTGTCCTGCTGGCCGGGAAACAGGAAAAGCGGATGGCCGCGGCGCTGGTGCGGCTTGGGCTTATTTCAGACAACAGCCCCGCCATTCCCAAAATTCATTATTATCTCTACGATAGTTTGGAAGACAAGGGCCTGATTACCGGCAATACTGACTTGTCTCATTTTGATAGCACGAATTGGAGCGTCCATGCGGTTTCCAATACAAATCTGCGGGGCACTGATTTCTTCTCTGATGCGAACCTGCTGGCGCTGAAAATTCTTGGACCAACCCAATCAACCGCAATGCGGGACGGACTCGCCATGGTTTTAACCGATCATTGGGGCCATCAGGGCTACAAATACTGGGCAAAACGCATCTTTGATGCCGGTCAGGCGAATGACCTGAACGAGATCCTGGATTCCGGGATTTACAAAAAAGAATCGTACTTGTTCATGCGCCCTCTTGCCGGCAGCTTTGTCGAATTCCTGCTGCAAAAATATGGGCCGAAAACCTTTTTCGCGCTTTATAAATCGTGGCCCGCATACGGGGTGCCGGACCTCGATCTGCCAGACTTTACCACGGAAAGTCTGGCGCGGGCCTGGCACGAAGAGCTGAAAAAGCCACCAGAGGCGTCGATTGCAGTGGTGGAACCTTCGCGTCAGCCGGTTTTTCAGAAAGGTTTTTGCTACGCGCATGAAGGCTACCAGATTCACAACGGTTATCTTTCGCGTACATCGGAACGCTCCCTGGCAAAACTGGGATCCCTGGGCGTTGACTGGGTTTCCATCACACCTTTTGGTTTTCTTGAGAAGAGAAACACGCCCGGCTATTTTCGCTTTTCCCGAGGGGCCGGCTCCGAAAATGACGAGAGCGTTCTCGCCGCCTTTTATGCCGCGCGCAAAGCAGGTATGCGCACGATGCTCAAACCTCATGTCCTGATGGCGAGCCGGAATTTTGGTTGGCCCGGAGAGATTAAGATGAAAAACAGGGAGGATTGGCAGGCTTTCTTCGACTATTATTCGCGTTGGATAAGACACTATGCGCTCCTCGCTGAAATGTACAAAATGGACATGTTTTGTATCGGAGTGGAACTGCTGCATGCGACGGATGGGCATGGCAGGGAATGGCGGCGTTTGATTCGGGATGTGAGAAAGATTTATCATGGCCCCATCGTTTACGCGGCCAACTGGTGGCGGGAGTTTGAGCAGATCGACTTCTGGGATGAATTGGATTACATCGGGCTCAATTGTTATTACCCGCTGTCAACTGATGACGAAGTTACGCTGGCGAAATTGAAGGCCGGAATCAACAAATTCCTTCCGAGCATCGAGAAGACCGCCAAACGCTACCAAAAACCGCTTATCCTGACGGAAGTCGGTTTCACCAGCACCGCGCAAAACTGGAAACAGCCGCACGAACGCCGCCGGGGTGCCCCTGTTTCACTGACGGATCAGGCTCTCTGTTATCGAGCTATTTTCGAATCTTTTTGGGATAAGAAATGGTTTGCCGGTTTCTACTGGTGGAAATGGCCAACCTATCTCGACTATGGCGGGGAAGACAACAGCGGCTTCACACCGAACGGCAAACCCGCCGAAAAAGTTGTCGCGGAGTGGTACTCAAAGAAACCAGGAAGTCGTTCTTTTCTAAATTTGAATTAATCCCTGAGTTGTAAAGTCTTGCCAAAAAACTGCAAGACTTTACAACTCAGGGTTGACAACCGCTAATGAACACGAATATACGCCAATATTTTTTTGATTTTATTAGCGTCAATTCGCGGTTTCCTGTTTGGTTCCGGTTGTCGAATCCCGCACTTTTTGCGGGGCTTCGCTGGTTTAAGTGATTACAGGCTAAAAACATCTATGCACTTTCTGACCACTCCCACCGACGAATAATCACGTGACCTTGAATAAGGACCTGGATAACAGTCGATGCCCCCTCAAATGAAATACAAATTCCTGCACTATCTTGCGGTTTTTCTTCTTCCGTTCTTCTCTGTACTGGCCACGAGTGCAATTGGCAAGAAAGCAGATAAAAACAAGCAGCCTGAAATTTATGCGGATCTAAAGCATATCAGCCTTGATGAAGCCCGAACGGTTCATTTGACGGATGTGGCGTTACACCGTGACCGCGGCACCCTTCGCTTTGAAAAGGGTACCCTCTACCTCCTGAAGCCAGTTTTCGGGCGGGTGACCGGCGCGGTTTTTCTCGGCGACGTTCATTTCCATCTGAAACCACCCACCGCCATCGAACGCTACCAAATGGATCGCTTCGTGAAATCGGATTCTCTCTCTGAGTCATTCGGCGCGGTTTATTTGCGCTTCACGGATAAAACCGAAGGTACGTTCCTCAAAGGACTGGATTTTACCCCTGGGCCCATTCCCACCGAGGCGAGTGATTTACTGCATGAATTAGATGAAATATTGCTGGAGGATCGTGGCATTAACCTCCACAGCCGCATCGCCGCCGACCTGCTGAACGGGTCGGACGGACTCTTCTTCGCCGCCTTCCCATTCCATGGCAAAAAATTAAATTTCCCCAGCTACTATCTTTTCAATATCGACCAGAATGCCGACGAGGAAATCGCGGTCTTTCAATATTTTCCACACCGGGCCAACAAAACATTCTACACACTTTGTTCGTTTGACGAACAGCAAGATGACGGCGGAGTTGAAAACAAGGATGGCTTTGAGGTTGAGCACTATCAAATGACCGTCTCCATGCAAAGAAACGGCCACGTGAAAATGTCGGCGAATATCTCACTCTTACCACACAAGCAGCTCAAAGTCATTTCGTTCGATCTATTTCACGAACTGAGTGTCGACTCGGTTCGCGACGCTGTGGGAGATTCGGTGGCTTTCGTCAAAGAAAAAGAGGAAGAAGCGTTTTCCGTCTTCTTAAATGAGCCCCTCACCCCCGGTAGATCGACGCACGTGACCGTCTTTTATTCCGGGGACTTGCTGCAAAATTCGAATAGTAACTATTTCCTTAAAGACAATTTGAACTGGTACCCGCGCAGCGGCTATCTCCGTTCCGCAACCTATGAGATCACTTATGATTATCCAAAACGTTTGCAAGTGGTTTCAACCGGAAAAAGAATAAAACAGTGGCAGGCGGATGGCCGGAATCATGCCATCTGGGTAGAACCCACGCCCTCGCTAGCGGCGGCGTTTGGTCTCGGCTTCTTCGACGATTCGGATTTGGCCTACAACGATTCACTGTCGGTCAGTGTCTACTCAACAAAAGATAGAACCAGGAATGTCCGGAAAAAAATCGCGGGTGATGTCGCAAGCAGTTTCTATTTTTTCGAAACCCTGTTCGGAAGTTACCCCTATTCAAAACTGCATGTCGTCGAGACGCCGACACGGGTGAGCAACGGCTACCCCGGCACGCTCTTCCTGACGTCATTGACTTTTGCCCTGGAATTAGAAGGGGTGATGCAGGAGTTGCGCGGACACGAAGTCTCACACCAATGGTGGGGCAATTTGGTCGGCTGGAAAAGTTATCACGACCAGTGGCTGAGTGAAGGCTTCGCCGAGTATTCCGGTGCGCTGATGAACCAATTTCTCATCGATGGCGACAAAAGATTTTTTCAGGCTCTGCAAGGCTGGCGCAACGATTTGTTGGACAAAGGGCATATAGGCGTCAGCATTGGATTGCGGCGCTTTGGTTTCTCCAAAGCCGACCTGGCTCAAAGCGACGGTCTGGAAGCGGGTCCAATTTGGCTTGGCAATCGCCTCGGATCGAAATATCCGGTTGATTATTATGTGAATGTCTACGAAAAAGGCGCGTACGTGATGCACATGCTGCGGATTATGTTGCGCGATTTCGACTCCGGCAGCGACGCCCGTTTTTGGCGGATGCTGACCGACTATGTGCAGACGTTCAAGGGCCGTAAAGCGTCAACCCATGACTTCAAGACAGTGGTCGATCACCATTTAGGCCAGGACATGAAATGGTTTTTCGACCAATGGATCTATGGCACCGGCGTTCCAAAATACGTCTATTCTAAATTCATTCTATCCGAAAGAGCCGGCTATTTCGTGCAACTGCAAGTCAGTCAGGAAGATGTCCCTGCATCCTTCAAGGCATATATTCCCGTCAGCGTGAAGCTTGAGAATGAGCGCCAAAGCAAGGTGATCATCATGACGGGAAAAGAGAAGACCTTCCGCCTCGGCCCATTTGAGTCAAACCCCAAGCGGGTCACCTTTAATGACTGGGGTGGCGTTCTCGCCCGAATCGAATCCAAATAGATTTGACTTTGGGGGTGGCGTTCTGTAATATGCTGCCGTTGCGAGAGACGAAAATCATCCCCGCAATCACTCCTCCAATACTTTGAATATTTGAGAGAATCGATTTGCGTCATACCACGGGCACATCTTGAATTTGCGCTAAGACCCATGAACAAAGTGTTAAATTATTGCCTCTGGCTTTGCCTGCCGCTCATCCCGTTTGGCTGCAAGCAATCTGAATTACGGGTCGTTGTCTATTCACCACATGGCAAGGAGCTGTTGAACGATTTTGCCGCACGTTTCGAAAAAGCACACCCGGGCGTCAGAGTTCAATGGCTCGATATGGGTTCACAAGACGTCCTGGATCGCATCCGTTCGGAACGGGTTAATCCGCAAGCGGATCTGTGGTGGGGGGCGCCATCCTCTTTTTTCATGAACGCGGCCGATGAAGGTCTGCTGCAACCCTATCGCCCGACCTGGGCACAACAGGTCGAGGCCGATCAGCACGGCGACGGTGACGCCTGGTATGGCACCTTTCAAACGCCGGAAGTGATCGCGTTTAACTCCCGCGTACTCAGCAAGGACACAGCGCCGCAAGATTGGGACGACCTGATTGACCCGAAGTGGCAGGATAAGATTACCATTCGCGGTCCCATGGCTTCGGGTACCATGCGAGCGATCTACTCAGCCATGATTTGGAGATTCTTCAAAGACTCCGGTTCACCGGAGCAAGGTTACGATTGGTTACTTAAGCTGGACGCAAATACGAAATCATATCCCGCCAACCCCACACTCATGTATTTGCAGGTAGCCCGCCAGGAAGCCCTGGTAACCCTTTGGAACATGTCCGATATTGAGCTGCAAAAACAGGAATATGATTACCCCTTTGACTATATCCTTCCAGCGAGTGGCACACCGGTGCTGATCGAAGGTCTGGCCGTCGTCGCCAACTGCAAACATCCCGGGTTGGCAAAACAATTCTATGAGTTCGTGACAACGCCTGAGAGCTTCCTGATTCAGGCCGACAAATATTTTCGGATTCCCGTCCGCAACGATCTCCCCGCGGAAAAACTCCCGGATTGGATTGCGAAAAGCCCGATCAAACCGATGACCATAGACTGGAAAATTCTTGCCGCCAAATCAAAGGAGTGGATGAGCTATTGGGATCGTCAGATCAAGGGGGCGGGAAAGCATTGAATATCCTCTTGCGTGGCGTTACCAAGCACGGCGGTTTCTCCCGGAACGGTGTCAACTCAGGACACCCCCATTGGACAATAATGGAATCTGGGATCGTTTTATTCTTCTTGTCACAATAGTCAAACAACCTTTGTTCGAAATATTAAGAGGAGTCCCATTCATGTTTATCGCAATGAATCGATTTAAGGTTGCCCGCGGCCGGGAAGACGTTTTCGAAGAGCTGTGGAAGAACCGGGAATCATATCTACATAAGGTCCCGGGCTTTCAGGAATTTCATCTGCTGCGGGGAGCAACGTCCGATGACCATACTCTCTTTGCCTCTCATACCGTTTGGGCGGCACGCGGCGATTTTGACAACTGGTGCAATTCCGAAAGTTTTGTGAAGGCGCACGCACAAGCGCGGGCGCCGGAGGGGACCTATCTTGCCCATCCCGAATTCGAAGGCTTTGATGTTGTCCTGACTCAAACGGCGCAACCTTAAAACCTCACCCGCTTTTCTACACGAATCCTTATGTCGAAAGTCATTCTGCGTGACGTCAACAAAGCCTTTGGAGATGTCAGGGCGGTCCGGAATCTGAATTTTGAGATTGAGCAAGGAGAGTTCTTCAGTCTCCTGGGGCCAAGTGGCTGTGGCAAGACTACGACGCTCCGCATGATCGCGGGCTTTCAGTTTCCGACCTCCGGCGACATTTTTTTCGGCGAACGAGATGTCACCTTCCTGAAGCCAAGTCTCCGGAACGCAGCCATGGTTTTCCAAAATTTTGCCCTTTTCCCGCACATGACGGTGTTTGAGAACGTCGCTTTTGGCTTGCAGGCGCGCAAAGTCAGCAAGAGCGCTCAAGTCGATCGGGTCTCCCGCGCGTTGCAGCTAGTTGATCTACTGGGTCTCGAATCACGGGCTGTCCCGGCCTTGTCAGGCGGCCAGCAGCAACGGGTTGCACTGGCCAGAGCGATCGTCATAGAGCCGGAAATCCTTTTGCTGGACGAACCGCTGAGCAATCTCGATGCGAAGCTGCGGGAAGAAACCAGAGAAGAGATAAAATCTTTGCAGCAGCGCCTCGAGATTACAACCATCTACGTGACCCATGACCAGGAAGAAGCCTTGAGTCTGTCCGACCGCATCGCTGTCATGAACCAGGGCGTGTGTCAGCAGATCGGAACGCCGGCGGAAATTTATCAAACACCGGCGAATCGGTTTGTGGCAAAGTTCGTTGGCAACTCTAATCTCATCGACGGCATAATCACCACCCTGTCTGATGAGCAAGCTGTCGTACAAATTACACCGAATTGGCAAATCACGGTCAACACTGTTGGAAAAAGCGTGCATGAGGGTCAGTCCGTGACCCTCAGCATCCGACCCGCGGACATCGTTCTTTGCAGGAAGTCGGCACCGGCGAATAACGTCTTTATGGCCCGCGTGGACTCCGTTAAATTCTCAGGTGCCACGATCGAATCCTCCTTTTATATCGATGAGCAGCCATTGCGCTGCAAGAGCCTGTCATCAGCCGGAATCGTGCCAGAAAATGGACAGGTCACCATTCACATCCCTGCCCAAGACATCATTATTCTCACCTAAGATGCGACTCCCCGCGAACAAATTGCGCCGTTTGTGGCGTAAGAAGATTGCCCTTTGGCTGCTCCTGCTGCCGGTGGTTTTCATTTTACTGGCATATGTACTCTTTCCGCAAGCGGAAATATTTATACAAAGCTTTAGCCGGGAAGGACAATGGACTTTTGCGAACTACTTTGATTTTTTTAACTTTCGCGCTTCGGCCAACCTCGAAGCGCTTTGGGGCAGCCTTTATATTTCGGTACTAACCGTACTTTTTTCGGCACTGGTCGGCATCCCGCTAGCCACCTTGTTTTCATTCTACGACTTTCCGGGCAAGAGGGTATTTGCCTCCATAGCGGTTCTCCCAATCGTCATGCCGCCATTGGTGGGCGTCCTGGCGTTTTTGTTTTTGTTCGGCGAAAGCGGCATTTTACCTCGTGCCCTCCAGGCCGCTCTTCACCTGCCTTCGGTACCATTTGGCATCGACGGTGTTGGTGCCATTCTGGTGGTGCATGTCTACACCATGTATGTCTATTTTTATCTTTTTTGTTCGGATTTCTTTTCCGGGCTGGATGTTTCACTATTGGAAGCCGCCCGCAACCTGGGCGCTAAACGCTTGATGATTTTACGCAGGGTTATTCTACCCATGATGACGCCGGCGGTTGGCGGGGCGTCCATCCTGGTGTTCATGACTTCCATGGCTTCGTTTAGCGCACCATTCATTTTCGCGGGCAGCTTCCGCATTCTGAGTCTTGAAATCTACAACACGAAGCTGAACGGGGATTTGGAGATGGCCGTAACGCAGTCCGTTCTTTTGGCCGCGATCTCGATTCTATTTCTTGTCTTGCTCAGGAAATATTCCGAACACAGACAATATACGGGTGGCGGTAAAGGAGCAAGCATTCATGTGAAAGCGATCTCCCATGGGTGGCGACGGATCGTCATGGGAGCCTTTGGCATCCTCATGGTCGTGGTGGTCATACTGCCACATCTTACGGTTATTTTAATGTCTTTCGTGAAAAACGGCACCTGGACCTGGCAGACGTTGCCTCCCTCATACACATTCGAAAACTATTCAAACCTGCTCAATGATCCCAGGGTCATGGAACCCGTTTCAAATAGCGTGAGAATGGCGGTGTTGGCAACGCTGGCGAATATCGTATTTGGCCTTGCGGCGGCCTACCTGTTGGTGCGCTACAAATTCAAAGGCAAAAAGTGGATTGAATCTCTTGTCATGTTGCCGTGGGCGATCCCGGGAACGGTCCTGGCCATCAGTTTGATCATCACATTCAACCGGCCTACCTGGCTAAGTGCAGGACAAATTCTGGTCGGCACTTTCTGGATCTTACCTCTGGCCTATTTTATCCGTAACATTCCGTTGGTTTTCCGTTCGACTTTCGCCACCCTTGAGCAATTTGACCCCGCCCTGGAGGAGTCGGCCCGCAACCTCGGTGCAACCTGGTGGTTCTCTTTTCGCAGGGTTATTTTGCCGTTGATCGCTCCCGCTGTCCTGTCCGGCTCTCTACTGGCGTTTGTGTTGGCGCTGGGAGAATTTGTTTCGTCCATTCTACTCTACAACTTTGACAACCGTCCGATCTCCGTGGAGATTGTCTCTCAGTTAAGAATCTTTAACCTTGGTTCCGCGGCGGCTTACAGCGTCTTTCTCATCATTCTCATCGGTTTCGTTGTTGGGCTCTCGAACCGCACCTTTGGCAAGAAAAGAGGGGTCGCCGGCTTCGCTGGCTGAATAGAAAGAGAGATGTGGATCCATCGGGGTGGCCAGACTTGATGAAACTAAAATATCGGGGCCAGGCGAGTGTCGTTATGTTATTGCCGGTGACCTTTTGCGTTTTTTTGCAAAACACTTTTTTAGCCACTGATCGACGCGGATTAAACACTGATAAGAACGCCTGGCATGAGAGGCACGCGGTCTTTTGCGCGTCCTGCTCAATGCCATTGTTAGCCAACTACCTTCTCATGGCCTCATAAGCGCACATAAAGTACCTCCCAACCTGTTCACACAGGTTTTGGTATTGAAGTAAAGGCAAGGAAATATTCCATTCCCGATCTGTGAATTGCACTTCCAAATTTGTGAAGTCTAATATGATATCCCCGTGACAGAGAGAGTTACGAATATGCTGGATTATTGTATCTTCCCCTTTTTTTATAGATCCTGATCTGAAAATATCTCGAAAATAAATTAGAGGAGAATCAACGCGCAAAGGCCTATCAAGTTCTCTCTCAAGGTGTGTGCTTCTCATATAGACAAGGTTTATATAGCCTAAGAAAAGAAATACCATCCTCTTGCGTAGATAATAAAGTTCGCTTTTAGGAATACGACCAGCCTTATCAATCTCTGAATCAGGAAGGTATTCTAAAATTCTGACAGCCGCATCGCACGAAAAGGCATTGTTGTACTTTTCATTTGATATTGTAGGGTTAAGTTCTTTCAATTCCCTTACAAGCTCTTTATCCGTAATATCTTTCAACTGACTCAGAGCCTTTTCTATTCTGTTAATGCCCACCAACTCGACCTTTCTTGGCTAACAAGTTATTATCATTCAGCCCAAAAATCGTTTTGACTAATAACCTTTAAACTACTCAATTCTAATTTGCTTTTCTATTTACGACTTCTACAAACGGGCTTAATTTGTATTTTTATTCGTGTCAATTAGTGGCTTAAGATCTCTCATAGTTTGCCTTGCGGCTGCGGCGAGCTAGGAGAAGCTCAGCACTCGCAGGCTACAATTGCATTCCCGGCCAGTCGTAAATCGGCGTGGTGGACTGAACGATATTCATGCCGGCATCGGCGAACCGGTCAAAAGCAGCGTTCGCTGCTTCGGTGGTGTCGATGATGCTGGGAATAACGACCGGTGACATGCAATCCTCCAACAGGTAAACCCGTTCGGCCAATTTCATATCCGCGGTCTGAATCACCTTCAGCAGGTCATCGATAGTGGAAGCGACACAATGGCTCTT
>Ga0114931_10011484_pt1 | contig 10460 bp, 11 predicted proteins | sample 2SBtaG_FD_89579 | JGI IMG/M metagenome (GOLD analysis project Ga0114931, IMG submission 89579) | Deep subsurface microbial communities from Kolumbo volcano to uncover new lineages of life (NeLLi) - 2SBTROV14_V59a metaG | ecosystem: Environmental > Aquatic > Marine > Volcanic | place: Kolumbo... | reverse complement strand
TATCCTGTTAATCTTGCAAATCCTGTCTATTTATTCCTTTCTTATCTTGTTAATCCTGTCTATTTATTTTTTTCTTTGCGTTCTCAGCGTCTCCGCGGCCTCTGCGTTAACACTCAATTCATGCTTTCGCGGGAATGACAGAAATGTGCCTGTCTATTCCTTGTTCTAGCCTTTCATTACATTCAAATCATCAACATTGATCGTTCGCTTGTTCCTGAACAATACCACTAAAATGGCCAATCCGATGGCCGCTTCGGCAGCAGCAACCGTTAGTATGAAAAATACGAACACCTGTCCCGAGATATCATTCAGGTAATATGAGAAGGCAATAAAATTGGTGTTCACTGCCAACAGCATGAGTTCAATACACATTAGCAGGATGATGACATTTTTCCTGTTGATGAAAATGCCGACAACACCGATGCCAAACAATACGGCGCCCAGAATCAGATAATGTGATAACGGTATCATGTCAGTTCTCTATTGCCTGTCCTGTTATTGTTATTGTTGTCGTTTTTCTACAGCCATCTTTACTACCCGAACCCGGTCTTTGCTCTTTACCTGTACCTGCTCAGATGGGTCCTGGCGTTTGGTCCCTGGCCGTAGCCGCATGGTTAGTGTCATGGCAGCAACCATAGCCACCAGCAGAATCACCGATGCAATTTCAAACGGGTAAACATAAACGGTATACAAAACAAGACCCAGTTCGCGCGTATTACTGTAATCAGCTGCATGACGTGCCGGTTCCAGGATCTGGTCAAGACCAAAATTGCCCGGCCCCACCATAATGATCATTTCCACCATCAATATAATGGCGACTGCAAAACCCACTGGCAAATAACGCATAAAACCTTCGCGTAGTGGCGCCAGATTAATATCAAGCATCATCACCACAAACAGGAACAACACCATCACCGCACCGACGTACACCAACACCAGCACTATTGCCAGAAACTCGGCTTCCAGTAACATCCAGATAAATGCGCAGTTAAAAAAGGCCAGTACCAGAAACAAGGCGGCGTGCACAGGATTTCGCACCGTGATCACCATCAAGGCAGCCAACACCAGGAAGGAGGAAAAAATATAAAATATGATCTGTTCTGTGCCCATACTCTTCCTTTACCGAAAGGTCGAATCCTGATTGCGGTCAGCCGCCAGTTGTTCTTCATATTTATCACCGATAGCCAGTAACATTTCCTTGGTCATCACATTGTCACCACGCTTTTCAAAGTGATAATCATAAATTCGTGTTTCAACGATCGAATCAACCGGGCAGGCTTCTTCACAAAACCCGCAATAGATACACTTGAACAGATCAATATCATAGCGGGTAGTGCGTCGGGTGCCGTCTTCCCTTTGCTCTGATTCAATTGTGATCGCCACTGCCGGACACACTGCTTCGCATAGTTTGCAGGCGATACACCGTTCTTCCCCATTAGGATAGCGTCTTAACGCATGCAAACCGCGGAAACGATGCGATTGCGGGATGTTTTCTTCAGGATACTGGACCGTTATTTTCTTGCCGAGAAAATACCTGCCCGTCACACGCATACCACGTATCAGTTCCATCAGGAACAGGCTTTTTATGTAATGTAGCAATTTTGTCAGCATCGTAAGGTCTATATACGTTCTTTATATCCTGCCATAGACAACCATCAGGCCTGCCACCACAATCCAGACCATCGTGATCGGCAGAAACACTTTCCAGCCCAAACGCATAATCTGATCATAACGGTAGCGTGGGAATGTCGCCCTGAACCATAGAAACATGAACAGAAAAATAAATATCTTGAACACCAGCCAGAAAACACCCGGCTGGGCAAGAAATGTATTTTCTATACCAGGAATACCGGAAAATGGTGATAACCAGCCGCCTACAAACAGTAATACGGTCAACGTGGCGATCAGGATCATGTTGGCATACTCGGCCAGGAAGAAAATGGCAAAGGTAATACCTGAATACTCCACATGGAATCCGGCGACGATTTCCGACTCACCTTCAGCAACATCGAATGGCGCGCGGTTGGTTTCTGCCACGCCTGAAATGAAATAGATAAAAAACATGGGCAGTAACGGAACAATGAACCAATGCCCTGCATGCCCCTGTTGTGCAATTACGATCTCGCGCAGGTTCAAACTGCCAGCCATAATTATTACGGTGACTAGCGCAAAGCCCATGGCCATTTCATAAGCGACAATCTGTGCTGCCGACCGCATCGCACCCAGAAAAGCATATTTTGAATTGGAGGCCCAACCTGCGATGATAACACCGTAAACACCCATTGAAGTCAGCGCCAATACAAACAGGAGGCCTGCATTAACATTGGCAAGCACCTTGACACCATCAAAAGGAATCACCGCCCATGCTGCCAGTGCAGCGCCCATGGACAGGACCGGTGCTAACATAAACAGAAATTTATTGGCGCCTGTCGGGATGATCACTTCCTTGAATACTAATTTGAAGGCATCGGCGAAAGGCTGCAACATGCCGCGTGGACCCACACGATTCGGACCAATACGCACATGCATGTAAGCCAGTACCTTGCGTTCAGCCAGTGTCAGGTAGGCCACCGACAATAAAAGTGGCACCAGGATCGCCACAATTTGAGCCAGTATGGTTAATACCGTCTGCACAGCTGCTGGTATGGCATCCCAGATTGAAATGATCCACTCAATCATGCTGATTCCGCCTTAGCGATGTTTCAGTGTCTTTTTCTATTTCAATATTACCGAAAGCCGGACCCAGGTGCTCACTGCCGGGAATGCCTGACGGAATCAACACACAATTATCCGGTACCCTGTTATCGATAACAAACGGTAATGAAACCCAGTCACCTTCCTCCTGTCTTACGTTGACCCTGCCCTCTTCACCAAGACTTCTTTGCCTGGCCAGCATTTCATTCACATGCACAATCGTCGCTACTGCGTCTTTCGTTTGTTGCAAGGACCCGGCACGGCGCACAATTGGATCAACCGCATAAATCGGCACTTCGCTGATTCTTACAAGTTTGTTTTCATGCTGCGGACCTGATGTTAATGAGGTAAGGGTTAAACTGTTATCAGGTTTAATATCACCAATGGCCTTGACAGCTTCATCGCGTACTTCACCGGCGCTGACATATTCAAATTCATCCAGGTCACACATGTTGGCAAGTACTCGCAACACTTTCCATGCATCCCGTGATTCCGCCAGCGATGACACTGCGGCATCAAAACTCTGCAAACATCCTTCTACATTGATAAATGTGCCTGTTGTTTCCGTGTACGGTGCCACTGGCAATAAGACATCAGCATATTCCTCTGCCTGTTTGTTCTTGTGCGAGGCCAATGAAAGCACAAATTCTGCCTGCTTGAGCGTATCAATCGCTGTCTTTGGTGATGCACAATCAAATTCAGGTTCAACTCCAAACAGGATATATGCCTTGAGATGATTGCTTATCATCCGGGTTGTATTCAAGCCGGTCTTTGATGAGGCGGCCCCGCCCAATCCACGGTGTGGCACCAACCCTGAAAGCCATGCACCTGCACTGTTGCCGCCACCCGGTAAATAACCAAAGCGGGCACTGCTCAATGATGCAATCACGCTGGCAAGTGCGCGTAAATGAGAAAAATGCGGATGCATGTGGGCAAGTGTGCCCAGAATGACAATGCTGCGGTCGTTTTCATGCAGATGACGGGCAATCGTACGATGGTTATCATTCACCGCCACGCCCGACACGATAGTATTAATTTCGGCAGGTAAGGCACCGCCTGTCAGATGATGCAAAGCATAAGCGATGCCGGCCAGTTCTGTGATCATATTGTCCGGATCAGTAATAATTTTATGACTGACAGGAAGATTAAATTCATAGTCAACCGGGTTAACGAACATGATACTGGCGCCGTCCGTCGCCGCTTTGCGTAAACGATGTGCCGCTACTGGTTGTTCTTTTCTGATGTTTGATCCGATAACCAATGCTGCTTGTAGTTGATCGATGTCCTCGATCGACTGACCGAACCAGGGGAAGACGGGCGCACTGGCATCGTCAGTAAAATCAAGTTGGCGTAAGCGATGGTCGATATTAGCAACACCCAGACCACGCATCAGTTTTTGCATGAGGTACATTTCTTCGAGCGTGGCATTGGGCGATACCAAGGTGCCTACCTGCTCAGGTCCGTCATTCTTGATGACATTGTTCAGACCTTCAACGACAGTATCAAGCGCAGTAATCCAGTCGGTCTCCTGCCAGCTTCCCTTGATCTTGATCATGGGCTGGATCAAGCGATCCTCACTGTTCAGCCCTTCATAGGCAAAACGGTCACGGTCCGATAGCCAGACTTCGTTGATGGCTTCATTTTCTCTGGGAACAACACGCATGACATGATTATGATAGGTATGCACATGGACATTGGAACCCAGACAATCATGAGGTGCCACACCATCTTTCTGTTTCACTTCCCAGGCACGCACCTTGAAGCGGAAAGGTTTGGAGGTCAGCGCACCCACCGGACAGACATCAATAACATTGCCCGACATTTCGGAGTCAACACTCCTTTCTATATAGGTACCGATGCGTGTGTTCTCTCCCCGCCCGGTCGCACCCAGTTCTTTTTGTCCGGCCACCAGTTCCAGTGTGCGGATACAACGGGTACAATGAATACAACGTGTCATTTCTGTTGAAATCAACGGACCAAGATCCTTGTCTTTGACAATGCGTTTGCCTTCGGTAAAGCGTGACAAGCCACGACCGAATCCCATCGCCACGTCCTGTAATTCACATTCGCCACCCTGGTCACAAATAGGACAATCAAGAGGATGGTTAATGAGTAAAAATTCCATGACGCCGCGCTGGGCGGCAATTGCTCTGGCTGAATGGGTAAACACCTTCATCCCTTCCGCCACCGGTGTTGCACAGGCAGGCAGAGGTTTCGGCACTTTTTCCACTTCGACCAGACACATGCGGCAATTGGCCGTGATGGGCAGTTTTTTGTGGTAACAGAAACGTGGAATACTGATGTTGGCATCGTCAGCAGCGTGAATGATCATGTCGCCCTTGCGCGCGACCAGGGGCACACCGTTGATCTCGATGTTGACCGCGTCTTCCGCCATCGCTTCAGGGGTTGCACTCATGCAGCGGCTCCTGCTGACACACTGACCAGACAACGCTTGTGCTCAATGTGATATTCAAACTCATCACGGAATTGTTTTATGAAACTTTGTACCGGCCAGGCGGCGGCTTCACCAAAGGCACAAATCGTATGACCGGCAATCTGACCAGCCGCAGATTCAAGCAGTTCGATATCTTCCGCACGACCTTCGCCGTTCTCGATGCGCGTCAGCACCCGGTATAACCAACCGGTGCCTTCACGACACGGCGTGCACTGGCCACAGGACTCTGCGTAGTAAAACCGGGACAAGCGCAATAATGCGCGCACCATGCAGGTGGTGTCATCCATTACAATCACGCCGCCGGAACCCAGATAGGAACCGGTTTTGGCAATGGAGTCATAATCCATGTCCACTTCCATCATGATATCCGCGGGTAACACCGGCATAGAGGAACCTCCGGGGATCACGGCCTTGAGGTTGTTGCCGTCCCTGACACCACCAGCCATTTCCAATAGATCCTTGAACGGTGTTCCAAGAGGAATTTCATAATTACCTGGCTTGTTCACATGGCCGGAGATGCAAAATATTTTTTCACCGCCATTATTGGGCCGGCCCAGTTTTAAAAACCAGTCTGCACCTTTGCGCATGATAGTCGGTACCGAGGCCAGTGTTTCTGTGTTGTTTATCGTGGTCGGCTTGCCATATAAACCGACAAAGGCAGGGAATGGCGGCTTAAACCGTGGTAGACCTTTTTTGCCTTCAAGTGATTCCAGAAGAGCTGTTTCCTCACCGCAAATATAAGCGCCCGCGCCCAGGTGTGTGTAGAGATCGAAATCCACGCCCGAACCCTGAATGTTCTTGCCTAATAAACCTGCCTCATAAGCCTCTTTGAGTGCATGCTCAAACCGCTCAAATGGTTCATGATGAAACTCACCACGCAAGTAGTTATAACCAACCGTTGCGCCAATGGTGTAACCGCCAATGGCCATGCCTTCAATCACTGCATGCGGGTTATAACGAAGAATATCCCTGTCTTTGAAGGTGCCCGGTTCACTTTCGTCAGAATTACACACAATGTATTTCTGGCCCGGCGCAGTTCGCGGCATAAAACTCCACTTCAGGCCCGTGCTGAAACCGGCGCCACCGCGACCGCGCAGTGCTGACGCTTTTAATGTCTCGATGATATCGTCTTGTGGCGTTGTCTCCGCCAGGATCTTTTTCCACGCCGAATAGCCGCCCGTCTTGAGGTAGTTCTCAAGTGACCAGGGTTTGTCGCTATACTTCAAGGTCTGAAAACAGACTTCGTTCGGCATGTGTTACTCCAGTCGTGTCAGTATCCTGTCCACCTCTTCAGGGGTCAGGTGTTCATAATAGTGACCATCAATCACCATCATCGGGCCACCGCCGCAGGCGGCCAGACATTCTTCTTCAACTTTTAATGTAAATTTCCCGTCCGGTGTTGTTTCGCCCAGACGAATACCCAGCCTGCTTTCAATATGGCTGACAATCTTGTCAGCGCCGCACAAGGTGCAGGACAGATTGGTACACACAGATATCTTGTGCTTGCCGACCGGTGCGGTATCGATCATGGAATAAAACGAGGCCACTTCATAAACGCTGACCTGTGGCATTTCCAGATAGTCGGCGACCGCATCCATCAACTCAGGGGTCACCCAGCCATTGTTTTCTTCCTGCACAATACTCAAAGCAGGAATCACGGCTGACTGTTTCTGGTCTTCCGGATATTTGGTCAACCATTGATCGATCTCTGTCCGGGACCGCAATGACAGTCGTTTTCTTGATTGTGGTGAAGTTTCACTCATTCCCGATACCTTGATTAACGATCGATTTCACCAAACACGACATCCATTGTGCCGATCATGGCCACCACATCGGCCAGCATGTGGCCACGCGTCATTTCATCCATTGCAGAAAGATGCGCAAACCCCGGTGCTCTGACTTTCAATCGATAAGGCTTGTTAGCACCATCCGAGACGAGATAAACACCAAACTCGCCTTTGGGATGCTCCACCGCCGCGTAGGCCTCACCCGGTGGTATGCAGTACCCTTCTGTAAATAATTTAAAATGATGGATCAATGCTTCCATGTCTTCCTTCATTTCTTCCCGTTTGGGCGGTGATACTTTGTGATCATCCAGCATGACCGGGCCGGGATTTTTTCTTAACCAATCGATACATTGCTTGATAATTTTATTTGACTGACGCAATTCCTCGATACGCACGAGATATCGGTCATAGCAATCGCCATTGACACCAACAGGAATATCAAAATCGAGTTGATCATAGACTTCATAGGTTTGTTTCTTGCGTAAATCCCATTCAACACCCGATCCACGCAGCATTGGCCCGGAAAACCCGAGTTGAATAGCACGTTCCGCTGACACCACACCGATATCCACTGTACGTTGTTTCCAGATGCGGTTATCAGTGAGCAGCGTTTCATATTCATCGACAAGCCTGGGGAAACGATTGACAAAATCCTCAATAAAATCGAGCAATGACCCTTGCCTGTTTTCATTCAGTTGCCGGACTTCTTCATTGTTGTGCCATTTGGACTCCTTATATTGAGGCATGAGCTGCGGCAGATCACGATACACACCACCGGGCCGGTAATAGGTCGCATGCATGCGACTGCCAGATACGGCCTCATAACAATCCATCAGATCTTCACGTTCACGAAAGCAATACAAAAACACAGCCATTGCGCCGATATCAAGTGCATGTGTGCCCAGCCACATCAAATGATTAAGGATGCGGGTAATTTCATCGAACATGACCCGGATGTACTGCGCACGCACCGGCGCATTAATACCAAGCAGTTTTTCAATCGCCATCACATAGCCATGCTCGTTACACATCATGGATACGTAATCGAGACGGTCCATGTAACCAATGGTTTGATTATACGGTTTGCTTTCAGCCAGTTTTTCTGTCGCCCGGTGCAATAGACCGATATGCGGGTCAGCACGCTGTACTGTCTCGCCATCCATTTCCAGCACAAGTCGCAATACGCCGTGTGCTGCGGGATGCTGCGGACCAAAGTTCATAGTGTAGTTGCGGATTTCAGCCATTATACTATTCGTCACTGTTGCTTGATGTTTTCATCTTCAAGATAACGTGAATCATCACGTATCACGCGCGGCACCAACACCCGTTCTTCAATACTGACCGGTTGATAAACAACACGTTTCTTGTCTGCATCGTAGCGCATTTCCACATGGCCGCTTAACGGAAAATCCTTGCGGAAAGGATGGCCAATAAAACCATAGTCAGTCAGTATGCGTCGCAGGTCGGGGTGGCCGTTGAAAAGAATGCCGTAAAGGTCAAATGCTTCACGCTCATACCAGTTGGCTGATGGATAAATGTCGATCACGGAATCAACAACAGGTTGCTCACCATCAAGAAATGTTTTAATGCGCAGACGTTCATTGTGTTTGTGCGACAGCAGATGATAGACCACAGAAAATCGTGAGGGCATATGTGGTGCATGCATGGGCTCTTGTGCTTCTTCAACCCCACGACTGAATCCGCTGCTGGTGGCACTCTCCGTTGTCCACTCATCCTTGCCATAATCGATATAATCAACACCGCATAAATCCACGAGTTGAGCGAAGGCGAATCCAGGCTCTTTACAAAGCGCTGTGCAGACTTCCAGAATATTTTCCTTAACTATTTCGATAGTCAATTCATTGGCGTAAATAGTGCACGCAGATAATTGCTCCGCAAACCGTTCGCGCAGACTATCGGCCAGCGATGACAAGGGATGTTGATTTGCGTCAGAAGACATGGGCTATAGAATTATTTATTATTGTTATCAATGCGCAGATACAATGTTTAGCGCGCAATCGTATTGGTTCTTTTTATTTTATTCTGTAGTTGTAAGATGCCATAAAGCAATGCCTCTGCCGTTGGCGGGCAACCAGGTACATAGATGTCCACGGGCACAATGCGGTCACAACCGCGTACGACCGAATAAGAATAATGATAATAGCCGCCACCGTTGGCGCATGAGCCCATGGAAATAACCCACCGTGGTTCAGCCATCTGGTCATACACCCTTCTAAGAGCCGGCGCCATTTTATTAACCAGCGTACCGGCGACAATCATAACATCCGATTGACGCGGGCTTGGACGAAAAAATACACCGAATCGGTCCAGATCATAGCGCGATGAAGCAACCTGCATCATTTCCACCGCACAACAGGCCAGGCCAAATGACATTGGCCACATAGATCCGGTCCGCGCCCAGTTGATCAGTTTATCGGCGCTGGTGGTAAAGACACCTTCGCCGATTTTGCCTTCTATTCCCATTCCAGCGCCCCACGTTTCCATTCATAGATAAAACCGACCACCAGTATGCCCAGAAACACCATCATCGCGAGAAAGCCGAACATGCCGATGTCTCTCAAGACAACAGCCCAGGGAAAGAAGAAGGCAATTTCCAGATCAAAAATAATAAAAAGAATCGCAACCAGATAGTAACGTACATCGAATTTCATACGCGCATCTTCGAAGGCTTCGAAGCCGCACTCATAAGGCGAGTTTTTTTCGCTATCCGGCCGTTTGGGTGAGAGCAGGAAACCAGCAATAAACATGATGGCAGCAAAACCAAGGCCAACAATGAGAAATATTAAAACCGGTAAGTAATTTTCCAACATTGTCATGATGTCTCTGTCTGCTGTGGGGTCAGGTGTGGGTCTTCGATTAGCCGTTGAATAATTCTGAATCGCTCTATTTTTCAGTAGTTAACCCATATACCGGGCGCTCAGTTTAGTACTCCAACAAGTTAGTATTGACGGGTTCAGCGCCATTGGAGTATTTCGCAACAAGGCACAGTGCGCAGGCAATGGCCATCATCCTTGTCAAGCACTGTAACACAGTGGCGAAACACCCCAGTAGCGCCCAAAGGGTTGGCCTGTCAGCATCCATGGCGGCGTAACGATTCTTGCAAAGGACTAAGGCCATTCGCTGCGAAACGTACCTTGCTCTGGATGCTGACAGACCAACTGAACCATCAATACTAACTTGTTGGAATACTAGGTCAGTGTCTTGTAACGTGTCAAGTTCACGGAAAATGAATAAATGATTATTTTTCATAGAATTAAGCATGATTTCTGGGGGTATCAGATGTCTTGATAGCGGGATCGCGAATCTCTCCATGGCTTCGCATATAACACAGAGACCGCATTGAAGCTGCTATAAACCATGGGGAACACAGGGGAAGAAAACAAATATTTCCATCCAGTATGAGGCAACCAGAGCCAAACGGGGATACAAATAACATATTGTCATTCCGGAAAGCGCAACGCGCTTATCCGGAATCCAGGATTTAATCCCGTAAATGCTGTCTA
>Ga0114931_10011483_pt1 | contig 10460 bp, 5 predicted proteins | sample 2SBtaG_FD_89579 | JGI IMG/M metagenome (GOLD analysis project Ga0114931, IMG submission 89579) | Deep subsurface microbial communities from Kolumbo volcano to uncover new lineages of life (NeLLi) - 2SBTROV14_V59a metaG | ecosystem: Environmental > Aquatic > Marine > Volcanic | place: Kolumbo... | reverse complement strand
GGGGGGAAGCGCGCGGTGTCGCGCAAGAAGCGTTTCGTCACCCTCGGGGTGCTCGCCGTCCTGCTCGCGGCCTGCGCCCGGACCCAGCCGATCATGCCGGCGGCGCCGATCGTGCGCCCCGCGGCCACCGCCAAGGTGCTCTTGATGCCACCCGATATCGAGCTTAGCGAGCTCACCATCGGCGGGCTCCTCGAGGTCAAGGCCGACTGGACCGCGGCGGCCCGCAAGCACGTCGCCTCGGCGCTGAAGCACATTCTCGCCGAGCACGACGCCGAGATCGTGCCCTATCGCGCGCCGCCCGAGGGCTCGGAGGCGGCCCATCTTTTCACCCAGCTGATCAAGCTTCACGGCACCGTCGGCGCCGCGATCATCGCCTATCGCCTGGCCGGGCCGGACCGGCTGCCGACCAAGAAAGACGTCTTCGACTGGACGCTGGGGCGCGAGGCGGTGGCCCTGCGCAGGGCCTCGGGTGCCGATTATGCGCTCTTCGTCTTCCTCCGCGACAGCTATGCCAGCGTCAGCCGAACGGCGTTCATCGTCGCCGGCGTGCTGCTCGGCGTCGGCGTCCCGGGCGGCGCCCAGGTGGGCTTCGCCTCGCTGGTCGACCTCTCCAACGGCAACATCGTCTGGTTCAACCTCTTGCGCAGCGGCACCGGCGATCTGCGCCAGCCCGAGCCGGCGCTCGCCGCGGTGCGCCACCTGCTCGAGGGGTTCCCGCTGTGAGACCCTGGGCGCCCCTCGCCGCCGCCGCGGTGCTCGCCGCCTGTGCCCAGACTGGCGGTCTTGCCGACATCGCCCCCGGCCAACGACCGCCGCCGGCGAGCGACGAGGCCGGGCTGTGGCTGGTGATGGATCGGGTCGAGGCCCAGATCAAGACCTCGGGCCGGCTGATCCGGGATCCCGCCCTCGACCGCTATCTTCACGGCATCGTCTGCCGGCTGGTGCCGCGCCACTGTGGCGACATCCGCATCTATGTCGTCGACGTCCCCGCCTTTAACGCCTCGATGGCCCCCAACGGGGCGCTGCAGCTTTGGGGCGGAACCCTGTTGCGGGTCCACGACGAGGCGCAGCTCGCTTATGTCCTCGGCCACGAGGTCGGGCATTTCCTGCGCCGCCACAGCCTGGCGCTATGGCGCGATGCGCGGTCGAAAAGCGACGCCCTCGTCTTCGTTCAGGTCGCCACCGCCGCCGCCGGCATCGGCTATGTCGGCAGTGTCGCCCAGGTGATCGCCATCGGCAGCTTCTTCGCCTTCAGTCGCGACAACGAACGCGAGGCCGACGAGATCGGCCTCGGGCTGGTCGCGGCGGCGGGCTATGACGCCAGCCGCGCCGCCCCCATCTGGACGGCGATGATGGCCGAGCAGAAGGTGCTCGGCAAGGACGAGCCCTCGCTCTTCCTCGCCACCCATCCGGCCGGGGCCGAGCGCCAGAAGACGCTGGCGGCGCTCGCCAAACGCTATCACGGGGGCGAGCGCGGACGGGCGCGCTTCCTCGCCGTGGTGCTGCCGCTGCGCGCCCGTCTTCTGCGCCAAGAGCTGCGCAAGCGGCGCTTCGCGGCCACCGAGCTGGTGCTCGACGGGCTCGCCTCGGACGGGGCGCGGCCCGGCGAGATCGCCTTCTTCCGCGCTGAGATTCGCCGCCTCCGGCACGGCGAGGGCGACGCCGAGGCCGCGGTCACGCTCTATCGCGCGGCGCTCGCCGGCGGCGATGCCCCGCCCGAGACCTACCGCTCGCTCGGGCTGGTGCTTCTCTCGCTCGATCGCCGGAAGGCGGCGCGGGACGCCTTCGAGCGCTACCTCGCCGCGGTGCCTGAGGCCGAGGACCGGCGCCTGATCGAGCGCTACCTCGAGGATCTCTAGGGCGACCCGATGCGCCTCGTCGTGCTCCTCGGCCTTCTCGCCTTGGCGCTCGCCGCCTGCGCCCGGGTCGTGCTGGTGGAACCCGGCCGGCACCCGGTCGGCGACGCCTTCACGGTCGAGACCCCGATCGCCTGGAGCGCCTTCGACAAGGGCAAGTTCACCCTGTGGACGGTGGACGGCCCGGACCTCGAGGCGCTGCGCATCATCGCCGGGCTCGACGACGGCGAGCCGATGCTTCCCGCGCCGCCCGACGACTATCACGGACCGCGCTTCCGTGCCGGGATGACGGCGAGCGAGGCCGCCGAGTTCATCGTCGATAGCCTCGCCGCCGGCGGTCTCGGCGAGGTGGTGTCGAGCGACCTCGCGCCGGCCCCCTTCGGCGATCGCGAGGGCTTTCGCTTCGACCTCTCCTTCCGCACCGCCGATGGCCTCGAGATGAAGGGCCAAGTGCTCGGCGCGGTGGTCGCCGGCCGCCTCTATGCGCTGGTCTACACCGCCACCCGGCTGCATTACTTCGAGGCTTACCGGGCGGCGGTCGAGCACGTGTTCGCCTCGGTTCAGGGCGGCTGAGCGATGAGCCGGTCGTAAAGTGCGCGCACCCGTTCCTCGACCGCGAGGAGGCGGTCGCGCAAGGCCGTGAAGTCGCGGGCCCCACAGCCCCGGGCGAGCGCGATCCTGAGGCCCTCGGGGGCTTCGCTCTCGACCCGGGCGCCGTCGATGGTGAGCTTGAGAAGCCCGCGGAGCCGGCGCATCAGCCGGGTCGCGGCAATCAGGGTCCGGGCGTCGTCGGCGCCGAGCAGGCCGGCCCGGGCTGCGGCGGCGAAGACGGCGAGGGTGTCGGGGTCGAGGACCTCGGGGTGGTCGGCGGCGTGGGCGAGCGCGAGGTACTCGGCGATGAACTCGAGGTCCACCAGGCCGCCGCGCACCCGCTTGACCTGCCAGGGGGTCTCGGCGGGAAACTCGGCGGCGATGCGCGCCCGCATGTCGGCGACGTCGGCGCGCAGGCGCTCGGAATCGCGGCGCCGGGCCAGGACCTCGCGGATGCCGGCGGTGAGGCGTGCGGCAAGCGCCGGCGGTCCACACACCACCCGCGCCCGGGTCAAGGCCATGTGCTCCCAGGTCCAGGCGTCGTCGCGCTGGTAGGCGAGGAAGCTCTCGATCTCGGAGGCCACCGGCCCCTTGTTGCCCGAGGGGCGCAGGCGCATGTCGATGGCGTAGAGACGGCCCTCGTTGGTCATCACGGTGAGGGCGTTGATCAGGCGCTGGCCAAGCCGGGTGAAGTACTGGCTGAGCGGCAGCGGGCGCGCCCCGTCGGAGGCCTCGGCCGCGCCTTCGTAAAGGAACATCAGGTCGAGATCCGAGGCGACCGTCATCGCCCGGCCCCCCAGGTTGCCCATGCCGAGAATGATCAGGCCGCCGCCGGCGATGCGGCCGTGGCGGGCGGCGAAGACGGCGTGAACGCGGGGGGTCAGCGTGGTCAGCACGGCATCGGCCAGATCGGCGAGGTGGGCGCCGGCCCGGTCGGCCGGAAGAAGGCCGCGCAGCATCTGCCCGCCGATCTGTAACAGGCGCTCGTGGGCGGCCCGGCGCAGCGCATCGAGCACGGCCTCCTCGTCGCGGGCCTCGTCGAGCGCCGCCGCCATCTCCGCGACCAGGACCGCCCGCGGCGGCGGCGGGGCGTCGAAATCACCCGAAAGCACGCCGTCGAGCAGTCGCGGGGTGCGGCTGAGGGTCTCGGCGAGCCGCGGCGCGCTTCCCATGATCTCGGCGATCAGGCCGAGAAGCCCCGGGTTGGCGTGGAGAAGGGCGAAGAGCTGCACCCCCGCGGGGAGGCGGGCGACGAAGCCGTCGAAGCGGAGAAGCGCCGCATCGGGGCTCTGCGTGCGCGCGAAGGCGGCGAGCAGCGCCGGCATCAGCTCGGTCAGAAGCTCGCGCGCCCGGGTGCTGCGGAGCGCCCGATAGCGACCGTGGTGCCAGCCCCGGACCACGGCGCCCACGGCCCGGCCGTCGCGGTAGCCCATCCGCGCGAGCGTCGCCAGGGTCCCGGGGTCGTCGGCGGTGCCGGTGAACACCAGGTTGCCTTGGGGGCTGAGCGCCGGGGCCTCCTCGAACAGGGCCGCGTAATGGCGCTCGACGGTCTCGAGACGGCGGCGCAGGGCCTCGCCGAAGGCGCCCGCGTCGGCGAACCCGGCGAAGGCGGCGAGGTGGTCGAGCCCGGCGCCGTCGGCCGGCACGGTCTGGGTCTGGCGATCATCCATCATCTGCAGGCGGTGCTCGATGGTCCGCAGGAACCCATAGGCCTCGATCAGGGCCTCGGCGACCTCGGGGGCGATCCGGCCGGCGGCGGCGAGCGCGCTCAGGGCCTCGCAGGTGGCGGCGCTGCGCAGGCGCCTGTCACGACCGCCCCAGACGAGCTGCTGGGTCTGGGCGAAGAACTCGATCTCGCGGATGCCGCCGCGCCCGAGCTTGAGGTCGTGGCCGCGAACCCCGATCCGGCCGCCGCCGTGGTGGGCGTGGATCTGTCGCTTGATCGAGTGGATGTCCTGGATCGCGGCGAAGTCGAGATTGCGGCGCCAGATGAAGGGCTCGAGCATGGCGACGAAGGCGGCCCCGAGACGGGCGTCGCCGGCGATCGCGCGGGCCTTGATCATCGCCGCCCGCTCCCAGTTCTGGCCCAGGCTCTCGTAATAAGTCTCGGCCGCCTGCAGCGAGACCGCGACCGGGGTCGAGCCGGGGTCGGGGCGGAGCCTCAGGTCGGTGCGGAAGACGAAGCCCTCTGGGGTGCGTTCCTGGAGGATGCGGACCAGCGCCCGGGTCAGCTTGGCGAACAGGCTCTGGGCGCGCTCGGGCCGGGTCACCGGCGCGGCCTCGGCGTCGTAGATCGCCATCAGGTCGATGTCGCTCGAATAATTGAGCTCGCGCCCGCCGAGCTTGCCGAGGGCGATCACGGCGAAGCCGCAGTCGCGAAGCGGTGCGTGGCGGTCGGCGAGGGCGAGCTCGCCGGCCTCGGCCGCCGCGCCGACGAGATGGGCGAGGGCGGTGCCCACCGCGGCATCGGCGAAGCGCGAGAGCGTCGCAGTGACCGTCGCGAGCGGCCAGGCGCCGGCGAGATCGGCCATGCCGACGGCGAGTGCGAGCCGGCGCCGGGCACGGCGCAAGCCCGCCATCAGGCGGCGCCGGTCGCCCTCGCCCGCCGCGCTCTCGGCGGCGACGACGGCGGCCTCGGCGGTGGCCTCGGGGCCACACTCGAAGATGCGACGCACGGCCGCCACGTCGCCGATCATGCACTGGGTCAGGAAGGGGCTGTTGGCGAAGATCGCGGCGAGCAAGGCCGGCGCCCCGTCGTCCGCGTCGAGGGCCTCGGCGAAGGCCGCCTCACCGGCCGCGGCCGCGGCGGCCCCCCAGCGCGCCCGCCCGGTCGCCACGCGATCGGGATCGCGGGCTTGGGGAACGCTGCGGAAATCTGTTAGAAAGCGGAAATCCGTCATGCGGCGCGTCGGACCGGGGGCACAGTGCGCGAACCGCAGTCGCCGGTCAAGACAGCGCGAACACCGTGATTCGATCTTTCGCCCGTTTCTGCCTTCGCTGCGTGGCGGCGTTGATGACCGCCGCCAGCATCCTGATCGCCGCCGGCGTGTGGTGGCTGGCGAGTGGGCCGATCTCGCTCAACGTGCTGACGCCCTATCTGCAGGAGGCCCTGGCCGAGAGCGATTCCCCCTATCGTCTGGTCTTTCGCGACACCGTTCTCGCCTGGGCCGGGTGGGACCGGCGGATCGATCTGAGCATTCGCGAGGTCAAGGCGCTGGCGGCCGACGGCACGATCGTCGCCAAGGCCCCCGAGATCGCGGTTTCGCTCAGCGTCCCGGCGCTTCTCCGAGGATTGATCGCGCCGACCAGCCTCGAGGTCATCGCGCCCACCCTTCGCCTGATCCGGGCGGCCGACGGGACCGTCGGCCTCGACCTCGGGGCGGGTGGCGCCGCCGCGGGCACGACGATGCCCTTCCTCGCCGACCTCCTCGATCGCCCCGATCCGACGCACGCGATGGGCTATTTGACGCGCCTCGGGGTGGTCGGCGCTCGGGTCAGCCTCGCCGATCGACCAAGCGGGACCACCTGGGAGGCGACCGGCGTCACGCTGACCTTCCTGCGCGACGAGGCGGGGATCACCGCCGACGGCGGGCTCGATCTGGCGCTCGGCAAGCACGCTGTGCACCTCAAGGTCGACGGCCGCTACCGGCCCGACGACGGGACGGTCCGTGGCGCGGCGCGGTTCGCCTCGCTGACGCCGGCGTGGCTCGCCGACCGGGCCCCGGCGCTGGCGCCGCTCGTCGGGGTGAGGGTTCCCGTCAGCGGCCGCATCGAGGCCACCCTCGGCGCCGCGGGCGCCCTCGACCGGCTCGCCTTCGCCCTCGATGCGGGCGCGGGCACGATCGATCCCGCGCCCTGGGTCGCGGGCGCCTTCGCCGAGGCGCCCTTCGCCGTTCGTTCGGTGCGCCTCGTCGGCGACCTCGCCCCGGCGGCCGAGCGCTTGCGGCTGACCGAGCTGACGGTGGACGCCGGCGGCCCAACGCTCAGCGCCAAGGGGACGGTCACCGGCTTCACGCCGCGTCCGGCGGTCGCCCTGAGCGCCAGCCTCGCCGCCCTGCCGATCGACGATCTGGGCCGTTATTGGCCGCGGACGGTCGGCCCTGACACGCGCGCCTGGGTGCTCGCCAACCTGCGCCACGGGGTGATCGAGAAGGCCGTCGCCACCCTCGACCTCAAACCCGACGATTACGCCGCCGAACGGCTGCCGGCCGACGCCGTCCACAGCGAGATCACGCTGAAGGGGGTGACGATCGACTACTTCGCGCCCTTGCCGCCGATCGAGGGGGCCTCGGGCACGGTGACCATCAGCGGACGCGATCTCGAGGCGACGCTCAGCCGAGGGCACCTGCGCGGCCTCGTGCTCGAGCGCGGCTCGGTCGGCATCCGCGACATGGGCCACGCCGACGACACCAGCGTCGTTCTCGATGTCGCCGGGCCACTCGCCGACGCGGTGGCGGTGCTCGCCCATCCCGCGATCGGTTTCGCCCAGGCCGTCGGCCTCGGGCCCGAGGGCATCGCCGGCAAAGCCCGGGGCCGCATCGCCTTTCGCTTTCCGCTGTTGCGCGGGAGCGGGTTCGACAACGTCACGGTCTCGGCCACCGCGCGTCTCACCGACGTGGCCGCCCGTCACATCGTCGACGGCTATGACGTCTCGGGCGGCGCGTTCTCGCTCTCGCTCGACAATGCCGGCATGCTGGTGGCCGGCAAGGCCGCCATCAACGGCATTCCGGCGCGCCTGACCTGGCAGGAGATCTTCGCCGCCGACGCGCCGGTGCGCCGGCGCTACACGGTGAGCGCCGAGCTCGGCGATTCGACCCGCCGGGGTCTCGGCATTCCCGGCGGGGCGTACATCGCCGGGCCGACACCGGTCGACCTCGACCTCGCCATCGCCCCCGACGGTCGGCGGAGCTGGCGGGTGGCCGCGGTGCTGGATGCGGCGCGCTTGCGCCTGCCGCTGTTCGATTGGGAGAAGAAGGCGGGGGTCGCCGGGCTTGTCTCGGTGGTGGCGCACGACGGCCCGAAGGGGCCGCTGACCATCGACACGGTCACGCTCTCGGCCGCCGATCTCTTCGTCGAGGCGCGCGCCCGGCTGGGCTCGGACGGCGGCCTGATGGCGGCGACGATAACCCGCTTCGCGCTGGGGGCCAACGAGCTCCGGGCCGCCGTCGTCCGCGAGGCGGGCGGCTACCGATTGCGGATCACGGGCGATCGGCTCGACCTTCGCCCCGTCTTCGCCGACGGTCGCTGGCTCGAGAAGAGGAACGGCGTCGCGCCGCCCGACCTCGTCGCCGACCTCGACGTGGCGCGGGTCCTGGTCACCGACCGGCACGTGCTCGAGCCGGTCAGCGGCACCCTGGAGGCCTCTGGCGGCGAATGGCGAAGCGCCAGCCTGCGCGGCCGTCTCGACGGGCGTGCCGCGGTCGATCTCGCGCTCACCCCTGGGACCGACGGGCGAGTCCTGCGGCTCCGCGCCGGCGATGCGGGCCGGCTCTTGCGCACCCTCGATCTCTTTGACGACATGGCGGGCGGCAAGCTCGCCTTCCGCATCGCCGTCGATCGGCCGCGGCGGCCGGGGGTTCTGGTGATCGAGAACTTCCGGGTACGCCGGGCACCGCTGCTCGCCAAGCTTCTTTCGCTGGCCTCGCTCGGCGGCTTCTTCGACCTCCTCAAGGGCGAGGGGCTGCCCTTCACCCGGCTGGTCATTCCCTTCGCTTACGAGAAAGACCGCATCGTCCTCGACGAGGCGCGGGCCTATGGGGCGGCGCTGGGACTGACGGCCAAGGGCGAGATCGCCCCCGAGGCGGGACGGATCGCCCTCGCGGGGACCCTGGTGCCCGCCTATACCCTCAACAGCCTCCTCGGCAAGCTGCCGATCCTGGGCAAGCTTCTGGTGCCCGAGAAGGGCGGCGGGATCTTCGCGATCGCCTATGCCGTCGGGGGCTCGCTCGACGATCCGCGGATCACCGTCAACCCGCTCTCCGCGCTCGCCCCGGGGCTCTTGCAGAACCTCTTCTCGGCGGTGCCGGGCGAGACCGATGACGGCACGGTGGGCGCCGAGAGCACCGGCCGTTGAGCCCGCCCGGCGCGCCCTCTCAGACCGGGCGGACGAGGGCGTGGTGCTTGCGCCCGCGCGAGAGCTTGATGACGCCCTCGGGGTTGCGATCGGCGAGGGTGATCGGCCGGGCCTCGTCGGCGATGCGAGCGTCGTTGAGGCGGGCGCCGCCGCTGCGGATCAGCCGCCGGGCCTCGCCGCCGCTCGCGGTCAGCCCGGCGCGACGGAGAAGCTCGTGAGCGGGGATTCCCCGGGCCAAGGCCTCGCGGTCCACCTCGACCACTGGCAAGGCCTCGCCCCAGGCGCCCTCGGCGAAGGTGCGCCGCGCGGTCTCGGCGGCCTCTTTCGCCGCCTCGCGGCCGTGGCACAGCGCCGTCGCCTCGGTGGCGAGAACGATCTTGGCGGCGTTGAGCTCGGCGCCCTCGAGGCGCTCGAGCCGGGCGATCTCGGCGAGCGGGAGCTCGGTGAACAGGCGCAAGAAACGGCCGACGTCGGCGTCCGCGGTGTTGCGCCAGAACTGCCAGTAGTCATAGGCCGAGAGGCGGTCGGGGGCGAGCCACACCGCGCCCCGCGCCGTCTTGCCCATCTTGGCGCCCGAGGCGGTGGTGATCAGCGGCGTGGTCAAGCCATAGAGCGTCTCGCCGAGCCCGACCTTGCGGCCGAGCTCGACCCCGTTGACGATGTTCCCCCACTGGTCCGAGCCGCCCATCTGGAGGAGGCAGCCGCGGCGCCGTGCCAGCTCGACGAAGTCATAGGCCTGGAGCACCATGTAGTTGAACTCGAGGAAGGAGAGCGGCTGGTCGCGCTCGAGGCGAAGGCGCACGCTCTCGAAGCCGAGCATCCGGTTGACCGAGAAGTGGCGGCCGTAATCGCGCAGGAAGGCGATGTAGCGCAGGCTGTCGAGCCACTCGGCGTTGTTGACCAGGATGGCATCCGTCGGGCCTTCGCCAAACGACAGGAAGCGATGGAAGATGCGCTCGATCGAGGCGATGTTGGCGGCGATCTCGCGGTCGCTGAGGAGGCGCCGCGATTGGTCCTTGCCCGACGGGTCGCCCACCTTGGTGGTGCCGCCGCCCATCAGCACGATCGGCCGGTGGCCGGCGCGCTGGAGCCGGCGCAACAGCATGATCGAGACCAGGCTGCCGACATGCAGGCTGTCGGCGGTGGCGTCGAAGCCGATGTAGCCGACCATCGGGCCGGCCGAGGCCCGGGCGTCGAGCCCCTCGAGGTCGGTGCACTGGTGCAAATAGCCGCGCTCGACGACGGTGCGCAGGAACTCGGAGGCCGGGACGGTCATCGCCGCTCGCTCGATCGCCGGGAGGAGGTCGCTATGATGGGCAGGCTGGCGGCCGTTTATCACAGCCGCCGATGGCGGACAACGATGGCGCGGTGAGCGAGCGATTAGAATGCGGCGTCCCTGGCGCGCTCTCGGGATGATGAGCGGGACCTCGCTCGACGGCATCGACGCCGCCCTGATCGAGAGCGACGGGGCGCAGACGGTGGTTCCCGGACGGTGGCGGACCGAGCCCTACTCGGCCGATCTCAGGGCCCGCCTTCGCGCCGTCCTCGGCGGTGTCGGCGATGTCGCCGCGGTCGAGCGGGCGCTCACCCTGGCCCACGCCGAGGCGGCCTGTCGTCTACTGGCCGAGGCCGGGATCGGCGCCGCCGAGGTCGAGGTGATCGGCTTCCCCGGCCACACCATCGCCCACCGGCCGGAAGACGGAATCACCTGGCAGATCGGCGACGGCGCGCTTCTCGCCGAGGTCACGGGGATCGACGTGGTCTGCGATTTTCGTCGCCGCGACCTCGCCGCCGGCGGCCAGGGGGCACCGCTGGTGCCGCTCTATCACGCCGCGCTCGCGGCCCGCTTGGACCAACCGCTCGCGGTTCTCAACCTCGGCGGAGTCGCCAACCTCACCCTGATCGAGGACGGCCGCCCGCGCGCGGCCTTCGACACCGGC
>Ga0114931_10011482_pt1 | contig 10460 bp, 8 predicted proteins | sample 2SBtaG_FD_89579 | JGI IMG/M metagenome (GOLD analysis project Ga0114931, IMG submission 89579) | Deep subsurface microbial communities from Kolumbo volcano to uncover new lineages of life (NeLLi) - 2SBTROV14_V59a metaG | ecosystem: Environmental > Aquatic > Marine > Volcanic | place: Kolumbo... | reverse complement strand
CGAGAGAACTGCTGAAAGGTGGGGTTACGGTTGCCTGGATTTCACGGCGGCTCGAATAGTCGCGCTGCGACGGCACTTGATCCGCTGTGTCTCGCATGTAAAACTATGTTTTACAATCGAAACAATGGTAGCACTTTCGCCTGGCAAGGGCAAGTACCGAGAGTTCCCGCCCCGACCTATGCCCAATAGCGCCAGATTGCATGAACCACAACGGCACGGCGACACAACGTGACAGCCGTAGCGACAGGTTCCACAACCACAGCCTGCATGCCTCTCACGACACAGATTTTCCCATCTCCAGAGAACAAGAACCAGGCTTTTTTGACTGGAACCTGGTCTGCCGAGAAACCTCGGGCTGCAGAGCCCCTTTCGTCGTGTCGTCGTGCCGTCGTGGTTCCACTTGGCGCTGTAGCATAGGGTTCTCGATTTTTGTGCTCCATTTTGAAATGTGCCTCCAGGGAGTCTTCGTGTGAGTCGTAAAAAACGCTGCTATTTGTTCCCGCTGTTTTTATCTGCTGCGTTGGGATGGGCCGCGCCGGCTGACGGAATCGATCCCGAACCGCCGCCAAGCCCCCCGCCAAGCCAGTGGGCCTTTGTGGACGCTTTGTCTGCGCCTATGGTTTGGCTGCCGCACTGGAATCGCGCTGAGCAGCAAGGCGACGAGGCCAACCTCTCGATCGGTGTTCACGTCGAGGCGGCCTTTGCCGATCCGGAAGGCGTCCTCGATACGGCCTATCAAGATCTCCAAGCTTTCTTTAAGAGCGTGGGAGTGCCGACCGACGGTCCCTACCGGATTGTTACCGAGCGGATCCCGACGCGGGGGTTCGAAACATTCAAGCTCGTCGTCACGGAGAACCAGTGCCGGATTCAAGCCGGCGATACGGAAGGAATCCGGCGCGGTATTTTCTTTTTGCAAGAGGAGCTGATGCGCGCCGACGGCCCGTTTCTCGCGGTGGGAGAAACGGCCCGTTCGCCCTTTGTTCGCACGCGGATCTCGCGCTGCTTTTTCGGGCCTATCAAACGCCCTCCCAAAAATAAGGACGAGCTGCTCGACAAGGTGGACTACTATCCAAACGAATATCTCAACCGGCTGGCCCACGACGGCGTCAACGGTCTCTGGCTCACGGTTGAATTCAAGGATCTTTGCCAGACGTCGTTGACTCCGGTGGTTGATCCGCATCGGGAGCAACGGCTGGCCAAGCTGCGCAGGACTGTCGCCAAGTGTCGTCGCTATGGAATCGGGGTCTATCTGTTTTGCATCGAGCCGCGCGCGATGGCTCCGGACAATCCGCTGCTGAAGGACCATCCCGAACTGGGAAGCAAACCGGCGCGAGGCCGCAACTTGCTGTTCTGCCCCTTTTCCGATGCCGCCCAAACGTATCTCTATGAGGCCATGCACGACATTTTTTCCGAAGTCCCCCATCTGGGCGGCCTCATTAACATCAGCTTCGGCGAACGGGCCACCACTTGTCTCAGCGGCGCGGACGAACACTGGCAGGTGGCGTGTCCGTGCTGCGCCAAAAAACAGCCTTGGGAAATTCTCAGCGCTGCGCTTTCCGCCATGGAGCGCGGCATGCATACGGCCAATCCAGAGGCCCGGCTGATCAGTTGGCTCTATGTGCCGGAAAACGGCACGGGAGTGCAAAGAAGTTTGGCGCCTTTTCGGGAAATCGCGCGACACACGCCGTCGAGGGTGATCTGCCAATACAATTTCGAGTCGGGCGGGAGCAAGTTGCAATTGGGCAAGAGGCGGCACGCGGGGGATTATTGGCTTTCGTACGTCGGCCCGAGCGACGTCTTCAAAAACGTCGCTGCCGGAGCGGCCGAGGGCGGCGTGGAAATGGCCGCCAAGCTGCAGGTCTGTAACTCCTTCGAGGTCTCGACCGTTCCCTATGTGCCGGTGCCAAGCAAACTTTATCAAAAGTACCGCGCCATGCGTCGATTGGGCGTCAGCCACGTGATGCAATGCTGGTATTTAGGCAGCATGCCCTCGGTCATGAATCGTGCGGCGGCGAGCAAATTGCCTTTTGCTCCGGCGGGGCTCTCCGAGGAGGAGTTCCTGTTGGAGCTGGCGCGCCGGGACTGGGGCCCCGAGCACGCGCGAACCGTGGTGCGGGCCTGGCGGCTGTTCGCGAAGGCCTACAGCAACTATCCCCTTTCCAACGCTTTTCAGTACTACGGTCCCATGCACGACGGCGTGGTGTGGCCACTCCATCTGAAACCGGTCCACAAGAACCTGTCGCCGATCTGGAAGCTGGAATATCCGCCCAGCGGCGACCGTATCGGCGAGTGTTTTTCCGGCACGCATTCGCTGGCGGAGGTGCTGGAGCTTTGCCAGCGCATGTCCGACACTTGGCAGCAAGGATTGGACGTTCTAGGCAAACTTAAGCCACAGTTCGTCAAGGACACGGCGCGTTTGCAAGACATCCGCGTGGCGGAGGCGCTGGGCATCCAATTCCGCTCGGGCTACAACATCCTGCGTTTCTACGACCTGCGAGAACGTCTGCTCTACGATTCTCAAGCCCCACGAGCAGACCTCCTCCGGCAGTTGCAGAAAATCGTCGAGGAAGAGATCGGCCTTTCCACGAAGCTGGCATCCTTGTGCGAGCGCAATGCGTTTCTTGGCTTTCAGGCCGAGGCGGAGGGCTACAAGTATTTTCCCGCCAAGCTCCGTTGGCGCGTCGGCCAGTTGCAAGCGTTGCTCCGTACGGAACTGAAGGAAGCGGCGCGGGCCGTCGCTGCCGGCGAGCAAGTTTTTCCTGAACTTTCCGGGCTGGCGGAGGGGCCGTTTCGTTATGCCTGCCAGCGGGCGTCTGGCTCCTTCGCGTCGCACTGGCAAAACGCGACAGCTTGGAACACCTTGCCGCGCGCCTCGGGCGGCAGCGAGGATCCGGTCTGGTCCTGGCAGGCCGCGCACGACGAGGCGTTTTTTTATGTGAATGTGCAATGCCCTCCGTCGCAGCAGTGGCGGGCCGTGGCTGTTGCCGTCCACGTGGAACCGACGCACGTGTATCCACGGCGCACCTTCCGGGCGAATCTGCAAGGAAAACGCCCCTTCCGAACCCGTTGGCTGGGGCCGGAGCCTGCGTGGGAAGCCGCGGCGACGGAAGTCGATCGGCATCAGACGTTCCGGCTGCGCATTCCGCTGGACACGTTCCGCGGCGAAGCCGACCCGACGCGTCCCATGCGTTTCAACGTGCAAGTCACCTTTCTCTCTCAGGACAAACAGAAACAAATGGTGCGCAGCTGGGCGCCGCTCTCGGAAGACCGCGTCCTGCCAAGACTTGGCTACGGCGCGGACGACCCCGCGGAAATGGGCTGGCTGTTATTTTAGAACCTATCCCAGAACTGCCCGGGGACTGGCTCATTTTGCGGAGTCTTCAGAGCAAAATGTGCCTGTCCCCTTCTCAGGGCTTAGGCGGCGCCAGGCCTATTCGCCTTTGAGCGATCGCTGGAGATGGATCACCTGGGCGCGCACTTCTTCCATGTTAGGATTCAGGCGCAAGGCCCGGCGAAACGAGTCGAGGGCGGCTATCGGGTTATTCAACCGCAGATAGGCTTGCCCCATCGCCGATGCCGCTTGAAAGTGATAGGCGTTGATCTCCAAGGCTTGATGGCAATCGCGCGCCGCGGCCTCGTGTTGTTCCAGCTGAAAATACGCTTTGCCTCGAGCGTACCAGGCCTCGGCGATCCACGGGGCCTCTTGGACCAGGGTGGTCGCCAGCTGCGCGGCGCGATCGTATGCTTTTTCTTCCAACTGCTCGGCAATGGCCACCAGACGACGCTGTTGCGCAGGGGTGCCTACGCGTATCCAGAGGCGACGAATGCCACTCTCGGCGAGCGTTCGAACTCCCCGATCGGCGTCGGTCAAAGCGCGGCCGAGCGTTGTATTCGAACGGTAATCCGCCACACGGCCTAACGCGAGCACGGCCCCGCGACGGGCCGTACGGTCGCCCGCGGCGGCGACACGTTCCAACCCGCCCACCGTGTAGCAAGACGACACGCTGCCGATGTAGGCGTCGATGTTCTGATCCACGAGGTAACGCTCGTAGAGTTGAACAAGCAGCGGACGTCGTGGAGAATCATGACTCACAATTCTTTACCCCGATGGCAGAATCTCATAGGAAAGCGTCTCTGGCCTATAAGTTCGAGTGTAATTGCAATCTCAAATTTCTCAACGAAAATATGAGTGGGGACGAAATACCGTGTTTTTATGTCTTGCGCTGCGGTCGGTCGCGACCGCATGAGGGGAAAATAAAAAATTCCTCCAGAGCTTGGCTATACTTGTCGGCGTTGGAGGAAGCCGAGTTGCTCGAAACAGATCGCCGACGGGAAAGGTTTTTTATGTTGCAAAGTCCCTGCCTGGCGTTGGCAATGGTTATCAGCTTGTGGACGGCGACCGTGTTTGCGCAGCAGGCGCCCCTGACGACTCGGCAGCAACTCACCGAACGTCTTCAACGGCAGGTCAGCGTGATTTGGCAAGGTCAAGAGTTAGGCCGGGCGTTGAATCGGCTGGCGGCTTCCCAGCAGATCGTGCTCTGGCTAGATCGTCGCGTCGATCCTCGTCAATCCGTGGATATCCAATTAACCGACGTTCCACTCCAGCAAGCCTTGGAAGAAACTGCTCAGCACTACGGTTTGGGCGTTGCTCGGCTTGACCGTATTGTTTACGTCGGGCCGGCGAAATCAGCGCGCGAAGTGGCGACCCTTTCGCAACGAGCGCACGATTCGCTCGACGGCGTACCGGAGGCAAACAAGCGCCAGTGGCTACTGACCAAGCCGTTGAGTTGGCCCCGTCTCAGCGAGCCGCGTGCGCTGCTGACCGAACTGCTGGCAGAGGACCATATTCAACTGTTGGGCAGCCAGCGGATTGCCCACGATCTTTGGCCGGCTAAAAAGTTGCCGCCCTTGCCGCTGGTCGATCGAGTGGTGCTGATTCTCTTGGGTTTCGACTTGACGTGTGAAATAGGGCCCGATGGCCGCACATGCACCGTGGCGGCTATCCAGCGGCCCGTGGTTCTCAGCCGTCAATACAAGCTGTCTGGCAATCAGCGCAAGCTGCTCGCCCGGATTGCCCGAGAAGTGCCCCAGGCCCAGTTGAAAGTCAACGACCAGACGCTTACGGCGGTGGGGCGCTGGGAGGATCAGTTGCAACTGCGTCGGCTCTTGTCCGCCCCAGGGCCGATCGCGGCAAGCGGCCAGCCACGCGCTCGCGGCAAGAAAGATTCTCAACAGGTATATAGTCTCCGTTTGCGGAATCAGCCGGTGGGCCGGGTGATGGACCAACTGGCCGCGCAGCTCAAGCTGAAGGTGGTCTGGAACGATCAGCAGTTGGCCGCCGCCAAGCGTTCTCGAAAAACGCCGGTCTCGTGCGACGTGCATGAAGTCGACTTGGACGAGTTGCTTCAGAGCATCCTGGCGCCGGCGGGGATGCAGTATCGGCGCAACGGCCGACAAGTTGAAATCGAGGCTGCTCCGTAGTCTCGTCTTACAGGCGTCGCAGGCATCAAAAAAAGAACGCCTTGGGCCGAAGCCCAGGGCGTTCTTTTGGATCGTTGGCTGTGGGTCGACGGGGTGCTTGATTTAGCAGCCGTGTTTTTCCAACTTTTCTCGCAAGGTGTCGGCGGTGAAGGGTTTTACCAAATAGTCGGAAACACCTGCTTGAATGGCTTCCAGCACGCGCGACTTTTCCGCTTCGGTGGTGACCATGATGATCGGCACTTTTTGATCCTGCTTGCGAACTTCCGTGATCACTTCGAGGCCGTTTTTTCCCGGCATGTTCCAGTCGGTAAGCACCAGATCAAATTCTCCCGGGGAGAAAAGCTTGATGGCTTCATCGCCGTCGGCTGCCTCCACCGTCGAACTAACTCCCACGGCGTTGAGCGAGCGGAGTATAATTTTCCGCATCGTACTGGAGTCGTCGGCTACAAGCACGCGTGTATCCATCTTCTAGGCCCTCTCATGTCACGGCAAGGTTGGTAGCAGGCTATCCGTATGAAACGTCGGCGATGCACGGAGTTCCGCTACCACCGGGCTTTGGTCGTTCTTGCGTACTGCTACCACGAAACGTAGGTCGTGTCTCAAACGTGTCAAGCAAGTTCAATTCTGCCGTCAATGAGGAGGTTTTATTTTCTAGAAGGAAATACACTACGTTACGCCGCATAAGTCGGGTCGTGACGATTCTGATGAGAAGTTCGCTAGACAAGCCTGCATGTCAACGAAGCAAGCGTTCTAGCTGCTGACGCATTTCCGATTCGATCTTGCCTTTGAACATCATGGCCGAAAAAGGCAGATCGGTGTCGACGGTCAGTCGATCCTCGTGGAGTTTTATCTTGCCCTGGATCTTGATGCCAAAAGTTTTGAAGCCGAACGCGAGGGTGTCGTCTTCCCAAGATTGCTCCAGTTCGCTGACTTGATCCTGGAATTTCGTATGTAAAGCTTCCGTGAATCGCTGTAGCCGCTCTCTAGCTTCGCCGACCGTTAGCGTATGGGGAATCTCGAAGTTGAACTTCGGCACGCTGGAACTCCTGAATCGTGTGGCAACGGTTAATCTTCCTCATCGTATTCCATTTTGTCGTGTCCGTGCCACAACGGCAACCCTGCCTCCACGCGCGATGCAAGGATGGATAACTTTTCTCGGGTACCGGGCATGGCATCGGTGGCGTCAAAATAAGAGTCCAGTACATCCGCGGGCTCGAAATCCCAATCTCCCTGTTTAATGGCTTCCAGAACAGACTTTCGCACGACGGTCCCCCCCAAAAACGCGCTACCCATTGAAAACTCGCGGCTCCTCGGGCGACAGTCCCTCGACCGATTTTCAAGGTGAGATTCCTGGCGTGCCGCGCGCGCCGACCAGGCGAATAAAACAGCGGCAAACCCGACGAGAACATTCCAGTCGCTATCTCCCTCCGACAGCGAGCATAACCCATAAGAGTATCGCGGATTCTTTCACCATGTCAAGCAATCGCCAGACTGCAACGAAAAGCTGAGGATGGAAGCGTTGGCAATCTTCATTCGTGCCCAGGAAAAACCCTCCTGCAACCAGGGCCTGCCATTGGATGTGGGCGAGACGAATTTCAGGAATTAGGACAAGCGTTTCGACCATCGGTCGTCGATCGTCTGACGAAATTCCGCTACCCGTTGTTGTTGGACCCTGCCTGTGCGTTTGCCGGCACAAACTCCTCCGCGTACCGCGATCAGTTCGATGTCCACGTGCGGCAATTCAGAGAGACTCGCCAGCGAGAGCCCGCCGGCAACAACCACCCGCAGCGACGCATCGATAGCCCGTCGAAGAATCGCTGCCAAGGCATCGCCCGCCAGATGATCGAAAATCGAGCCGGCGGTTTTATCAAAGGTATCGACCAGCAAATATCGGCACTGCGCGCCCTGGGCCTGGGCAACCACTTCCTCGGGAGACGGCGCTTCCGCCCGATTCCAATCCGCATACACAACGGCCACGAGCTGTTTGCCGGCGTCCTGGACAACATCGGCCGCCGTTTGCCATAGGCGGGGCCAGTCGCTGCGCGTGGCGCAACCCGACAAGCCCAACTTGACGACCTCGATGCCTGGAACATCGAGCAAACAACGTGCAGCGGGCCAGCTAAGAAGTTCTCCCAATGCCGCCGAAATCGGCAGTCGTCCGGCCACCATGGCTACGACCTCTCGAGCCGTGTCGAGAGGCGCCGCCCCCAGCGGTCCCGCCAGGGGTTCCTTCAAATCGATCCAATCGGCTCCGCCGGCCAGCGCGGCGGCGGCCTCTTCGACGTTGCGGACGCTGACCAACAATTTCGGGGGCCGTGGCTGTGGAGCTTCACTCGGCCCGACGCCGCTGATTGGGAAAAGGGCGTCCCTGCTCATGTGGTCTGCTCCTCTTGGGCCGCGGCCTGTTGCGCGCGGCTGACTTCGCCTAGCCGACGATTGAGCCGTCGCAGGACGTCCGTGGTCAACGGTTCACACCACGTGCCGCGAATCGTTACGTAGCCGTCGCACCAACTGCCCAGCGAGGGTTTTACCTTCCGGTGTGCCCATTGGCTTTCGCGTTGGGAGAGACGTGCGACCAGGTTCATGGTTTCGGCGGCGCGATTTCGGCTGCCGGGCAGATGCGCGGGACCCTGGCTTAGAAAAAAAGCCTCGACAACGGGTAGCGGCACAGCGATGGGGCCGCCCGATTTTAGATAGAACAGCACCTTCCCCTCGCGATAGGCGATGCGAGGTCGGAGCAGTTGCTGCAGGAGGCCAAAGGTCAGCAGCACCGCGATCGACAACAACAGCCACGCCGCGATTCTCCACCCGGCGGTGGTTGCGAGGCTCAGCAGCGCCAGGCTTACTCCGGCTAGCAAGCCTACCGGCACGGCGGCCAGTAGCAGGACCCTTCGATTGGGATGCAGCCAAACTTCGGTCATGGCAATTTGCCGTGGGCGGGGACGCCACGGCTCACTCAGATAAAAAACGCTTTGCTATGCTCCATTGCGATCGCTTTTTCCGCCAGCTTGCTGAGTTTAGCGAGAGAAGCCCTGTTCAGATAGCGGCCGACAGCGGCTTATTCTGGTCCTAACGATTTCAGGGAGGCCGATCGCTGGAAATGGGAGAGGTTCGCCGCGATGTGGCGGGGCAAATCGGCAGCGGTCGGGTTCCATGAACTAACTTTTCTTGCGGCTTTGGGCCGTGACAACAGCGATCGGCCGGACGATTGCCTTGGCCGCCGGCGGGCATGGCATGGACGAACGGCAATACACTTCGTAGTCTGAGAACCTGTAGAGTGCGGCACGTCGCGTCCCTGGCTCCCCGCAAGGGGAATCTCGGCGCCGCCGCAGGAGGCAATCCATAGTATGGCAACGGGTATGGCAAGCATGACCTCAGCGAAATATCAGAACAAAGGCGATGTAGTCGTTTGGGCGATTACTTTCGCGGTCGGTTTGTACTTATTGAGTGCGTTGTTCGGCCTACCCGAATATTTGACCTCGTTGGCCAACGGCAGCCACCACGAACTGCAGGCGGCTGCCAACTCTGCCGACGGACATGCGTCACCCGGGCATGGCGACTCGCACGCGGCGGCCGTCCAGGCGCCGCCCTATTGGATGGTCATTCCGTTTGTCTTACTGCTGGGCGCGATCGCCGTTTTGCCGTTGCTCGAATCCACGGAACATTGGTGGGACAGCAATCTCAACCGTTTCAAAGTCGCGGTAACCCTGGCAGCTGTCACGCTGGGCTACTATGCGCTGCTGCATCAAGGTGCGATCGAATCGCATTGGCCGGCCCATCAAGTCATGGCGCCAACCAGCGGCGCCGTCCAAACCAGTTTTGTCGGCGTGATTTTTGGAAACGCGATCCTGGCGGAATACATTCCGTTTATTGTTCTGCTGTTTAGTCTTTACGTCATCACCGGCGGAATCCGTATTGAAGGCGACCTGGAAGCCAACCCGCTCACCAATGCCTCGTTCATGGCGGTGGGAGGACTGTTGGCCAGCTTTATCGGCACCACCGGCGCCGCGATGCTTTTGATTCGGCCCTTGCTGGATACCAACAAAGAACGCAAGCATGTAAGCCACACGGTGATCTTTTTCATTTTCATTGTGTGCAACTGCGGGGGATGTTTGTTGCCGATTGGCGATCCGCCACTCTTTTTGGGCTATTTAGAGGGTGTCCATTTCACGTGGACGCTGGGGCTGTGGGAACCTTGGCTGTTTGTCAATGGTTTGCTGCTGATCGTGTACTGTCTGGCCGACCAGTTCTTCTTCTACCGAACGGAGTCGATCAAGGACATCGAACGCGACGTCAGGCAAACGCGACGTTTGAAAATTAGCGGCTTGGCGCTCAATGGCCCGCTGGTGTTGGGCATTGTGCTGGCGGTGGCGCTGCTCGATCCCAAGAAGCCGATTCCAGGCACGCATTGGCACGCTTGGATGTACCTGCGCGAAATGGCTCAGCTTGGCCTGGTGGCGCTCTCGCTGCATTTTGGTTCGCGGGCCTTGCGGCAGAAAAACAGCTTTAACTATCACGCCATCGTGGAAGTGGCTGCTCTGTTCATTGGCATTTTTATCTGCATGCAACCGGCCTTGCAAATCCTGAGTATTAAGGGCGCTGCGTTGGTGGATAAATTTCACATTGGTCCCACGGGCTTCTTTTGGATGACCGGGGCCCTCTCGTCGTTTCTGGACAACGCGCCTACCTACTTGGTGTTTTTCAAAACGGCACAAGATCCCGCGCTGGCCGGGCCAACCGGAGGTGTGCCAGCGACGATCTTGGTCGCCATCAGCCTGGGAGCTGTGTTCATGGGATCGATGACCTATATCGGCAATGGACCGAATTTTATGGTCAAGGCCATTGCTGAAAAGTCGGGGGTCAAGATGCCTAGCTTCTTCGGCTACATGGTTTACAGTGGATTCATTCTGCTGCCGATTTTGTTGCTGGCCCAATGGCAGTTTGCGTCGAGGAGCGCCAACCCGCCGCCTGCCAACGGT
>Ga0114931_10011481_pt1 | contig 10461 bp, 11 predicted proteins | sample 2SBtaG_FD_89579 | JGI IMG/M metagenome (GOLD analysis project Ga0114931, IMG submission 89579) | Deep subsurface microbial communities from Kolumbo volcano to uncover new lineages of life (NeLLi) - 2SBTROV14_V59a metaG | ecosystem: Environmental > Aquatic > Marine > Volcanic | place: Kolumbo... | reverse complement strand
TGGGGGTCAGGGGGAGGGGGTAAAATCGTTAAAGTGAAACATCAAACTTTGTCAAAATTTAAGGTGCGTAAGGTCAGTTTTTAAAATTCAATGCCCGCTTGGGCGCGAATGCCCTGCTCCCGATATGGATGTTTGATTTCGCGCATTTCGGTGACCAAATCGGCGAAATCTATCAACGCTTGCGGCGCATAACGCCCGGTGATGACCAGATGCAGCATCGGCGGTTTGTTGGCTGCCAGCCAGCCCAACACTTCATCGGTGTCGAGCCAACCGTATTTCAGGGGATAGGTAAATTCGTCCAAAATGATGAGATCATATCCGCCATCTGTAATTTTTTGCTGTGCCAGTCCCCACGCGGCGACGGTACGGGCGGTGGTTTCGTCCATATCCTTGCTTTTCCACGTCCAGCCGTCCCCCGTCACATACCAATCAATGTCCATTTTTTCGGCGGCGCGAATTTCGCCGTAACGGGCGTTTTCATTCTTCAAAAACTGAACCACCGCCACTTTCATGCCACGCCCCCACGCCCGAGTCATAATCCCCAAGGCGGCAGTGGTCTTCCCTTTGCCGTTGCCGGTATTGACGATAACTAGCCCTTTTTTGATGGGTTTTGCATTGTTAGTCACATTTCTCTCCTGATTTTCGAAATTTCCGAGTTATGATGGCAACGCCGGCGGCGAAAAATACAATCAGTGCGGCGGTTACATCTGCCAGCCGAATTGCCCGCCGGACGGTAACGGTGGAAAGGGGGGTATTGCCGCCCGACAGGGTGTATACCTCTCGTTTTTCCAGCGTTACGCCGAGCGCGCCTGCCGCCGCACTCATCGTCCAGCCCGCGTTGGGGCTTTTGGTGCGGGTGTGCTGCGCGCGCATGGTTGCCGCTGCCCGCCGCCCATCCAACCCGACGGCAAATGCCGCTATGACCAAAAGCTCGCCGGTCAACCGAGCCGGAAACCAATTGAGTACATCATCGGCGCGGGCGGCAAACTTGCCCAACTGTTCAAATTCGGCGGTGCGATACCCCCACATGGCATCGGCGGTGTTGATGAAACGATACCCCCATGCGGCGGGCAATCCGCCGCCGGCATATGCCAGCAGTGGCGCGGCAAGGCTGTCGGTAAGATTTTCCGCCAGCGATTCGATGGTTGCGCCGGCAATTTCTGTGGCGGACAGCGTTTCGGTGGGGCGGCTGACCAAATGCCACGCCAGCAGCCGCCGCGCTTCCGGCAGGTTATCCGCTTCCAATGCCCGAACCACCGCCAGCACGGCGCGACGCAAATTGCGATAGGCAAACATCGGTTTCAGCAGAAAGGGAATCACCCCCCAAAAACGATGAAATGTTTGGCGGAAGAGAAACCACGGTGCGGCAAAAATTATTGTGCCTACCGAGACCCATGCCGCACCGAAGCGGAATCGGTGGCGTTTGGGCGCGATACGTTTTCCGCGGTGCAGCCAAAAACCCATCGCAGCGACAGGATGGGCACGGTTGGGCGGGTCGCCGCCGAGTAAATCTATGATGATTGCCAGCAAAATAATGAGTGCTCGGTTCATAGGGTTCAAAGTTTACGGTTCAAGGTTGAAAGTGCCGCCACCAACTGCCGATTTTCTGCCGGACGGCGAGCGGCAACACGAATGTGCTGCGGCAACCCGAATGATGTGGCATCGCGCACCAAAATTCGCTGTTCCAGCAGCCGGTGGCGTGTTTCCGGCGCATCGTTCACCGCAATTAATGCGAAAGTGGTATCGGTGGGCAAAACGGTCATCCCCAGCGCCCGCAGGTTATCCCACAGTTGCACCGCGTTCCGGCGCAGTTTTGTTAACGTACGCTGTCGCCATGCCACGCTTTCGGGCAAAAAAGCGGCTGTACCGGCAATTTGCGCGGGAGAATTGACGCTCCATGGTGGTTGGGCGGCTTTCATCGCGGCAATGACCGCCGGGTGGGCGATGGCGTATCCCATCCGCAAGCCCGCCAGCGCGAAATCTTTGGTCAGCGAGCGCAAAATGATGGTGTTGGATGCGGCAATGGCAGGCGTCGGTGCGGCGGTAAAATGGCGGTAGGCTTCATCTACCACCCACAATGCCTGTGGTGCAGACCGGCGCACAAGCGTCAGCGCATCCGCCGGCCACTGTTGCCCGGTCGGGTTGTTTGGGTTGCACAGCCACACGGTATCGGGCTGTAAATTTTGCAATTGCTGTGCTACGGTTTCCGGGTTAAAACGAAAATCCGGCGGTGGTGCAACGATTTTTTCCACCCGTCCGCCCAGCAATTGCACGGCGCGTGCATATTCGCCAAAAGTTGGCGACAGGATGGCGTGCCCAGAGCCGGGGCGAACGTATGTTAGCGCAATGGTTTGAATGAGTTCTGCCGTGCCGTTGCCCGGTAAAATTTTTTCCGGGGCGATGTGGATGTGGCGGCTGATAGCGGTGCGCAGTGCCAGCGCATCGCGGTCGGGATAGCGTTTCAAAGCGGTGGCATGCATTGTTCTTCGCACCGCATCGAGCACGGCAGGCGGCGCGCCATACGGATTGGTGTTGCTGCTGAAATCGAGCACATCATCGCCGGACAGTCCCAGTGTCGCCAACTCGGCGTAATTTCTTGCTCCGTGAATGGCTGGCGGCATGGCGGTAATTTCCGGACGGGGGGCAAGGGGCGGCTGCGGCGACATGGTCAAACGTCTCCGTTGATGATTTTTTGCAGAAAAGGCAAGTCCAAATGTGCCGCCACATGGTCGGCAAGACGGTTGTAATTTTGCTGACGGTTGAATGTGCGGGCATCGCCATGCCAGTCCAAACTGCGCAGCCATGCATGCCGAAAAGCATTGTTTTCAAAAATGCCATGCAGATACGTGCCCCATACCCGTCCGTCAGCGGAAATCAACCCGTCGGCGTGCGCCTGCGTGCCGATGGCGCACAGCGGTTGTGCGTCGGCGGCTGTGGGTTCGCTGTGCCCCATGTGGATTTCATAGCCGCGGATAGAGGTATGCCGTATGGCGGCAAAAGGGGCGGCGGTTGTTGTTAAAATGCTGTTTACCCGCACCGTGCGTTTATCCCCGCCAAAGATGGTTTTCAGCGGCAGCAGCGATAAGCCAACGGTCTCTGCGCCGGGGGCGGCTTCTGCGCCGTGCGGGTCGGCAATGGTTTCGCCGAGCATTTGGTAACCGCCGCAGATGCCCGCCACATTGCCCCCCCGCGCGGAAAATTGCCGTATCTTTTCGGCAAGCCCCGTTTTTTCCAGCCACATCAGGTCTGCCAGCGTGGTTTTTGTGCCGGGCAGTATTACGGCGGCGGGGTTGCCCCATTCGGCAACAGATTGCACATATCGCACCGACACACCCGGCTCTGCTGCCAGCGGGTCAAAATCGTCGAAATTGGAGATGTGTGGCAGACGCACCACTGCAATTTCCAAATGTTCCATTGGGGCGGCAGTGGTTTCATCCAACGCCACCGAATCTTCTGCGGCGATGCCGACATTCGGCAAAAATGGAATGACGCCCAGGGTAGGGGTATTGAAAGCGCGGGCTTGCAGCATTGCCAGTCCGTCGCCCAGCAGGCGGATGTCGCCGCGAAATTTGTTGATGACAAAAGCCTTCACCCGCGCCCGTTCGGCGGGTTCCAGCAGCACCATTGTGCCAACCAGTGCAGCAAAAACGCCTCCGCGGTCAATATCGCCCACCAGCAGTACCGGCGCATTGGCATATTGCGCCACACGCATATTAACAATATCGTTTGCTTTCAGGTTGATTTCGGCGGGGCTGCCGGCGCCTTCGATGATGACCAAATCGGTGCGGGCGCGCAGCCGGTCGAGCGCGGCAGTAATGTGCTGCCACAAAAGCGGCTTTACTGTGTGCCAATTTTCCGCGTGCAAATGTCCGTGCGGTTTGCCGTTGAGCACAATTTGGCTGCGCCTGTCCGTTTCCGGTTTCAGCAGAACTGGGTTCATGTCCACATGCGGGGCGATGCCCGCCGCTTCTGCCTGCGCTATGGTTGCCCGTCCGATTTCATCGCCGTTGGGGGTAACACCGGCATTCAGCGCCATATTTTGCGCTTTGAAGGGCGCAACTTTTACGCCCTGTTGTGCAAAAATGCGGCACAATGCTGTCACCAGCAACGATTTTCCGGCGTTGGAATGGGTTCCCATTACCATCAAAGTTTTGGCAGTCATCGATTTCCTCGTGGCAAGTTTGGAAGAAGAGTGTAATCTAATTACCGAGAAACGCAAAACACTTGCCAAAAGGTTGCGCATTGAATTTTTGACACATCCGATTTTCGATTGTAGAATATGCCCATTCAAATAGATTGAAAGTTAAGGGGTTTCTTTTGAAACCAACGGGGGAAGTCCGGTGCAAGTCCGGCGCTGTCCCGCAACGGTAACGCACTTTGCGAAGCCCGAAGACCCGACCTTAACGAAATTTGTTGTTAGCCTTCGAGGAAAGGTGGGACAAGCATCACCGCTATACCACCCGTCGAATGACGGGTTTTTTATTGCCACATCTCCTCGTTTTCTCGAAAAATAAAATATCGGGAGGGTAAAAATGACCGAATTCAAACCACACCTGCGGCAAACCGGCGCAGCCTTTTTGGCGATAATACTTTTGTTTGCCAATCAAACCGTGTGGGCAAAACCCGCACAGATGCACATTATGGAAGGTTTTTTGCCAGTGGGATGGGCAATTTTCTGGTGGGTGGTTGCTATTCCGTTTTGGGTGATCGGCTTCATCCAAATCAAGAAGATTTTGAAAGAAAAACCGGAGCAACGATTAATGCTCGGAATGGCGGGGGGATTCATTTTTATCCTCAGTGCGCTGAAAATTCCCAGCGTCACCGGTTCCAGCAGTCATCCCACCGGTACCGGGCTGGGAGTGATGCTTTTCGGTCCTTTTGTGGTGACTATTTTGGGAACTATCGCGCTTGTGTTTCAAGCGTTGTTGCTGGCACACGGCGGCATTTCCACTTTGGGTGCAAATTCGGTGAGCATGGCAATTGGGGGTCCACTGATTGCCTACTATTTGGTGTGGCTGCCGCTGAAAGGACGTGCATCGGTGTGGGTAAATGCGTTTCTCACCGCATTCATCGCCGATTTGATGACCTATGTTATCACCTCTACCCAATTGGCGCTGGCATTCCCCAACCCACAAACAGGTTTTTGGGGGTCGTGGCTCACCTTTGCCGGAATTTTTGCCGTGACACAACTGCCGTTGGCAGTCGCCGAGGGAATTCTCATTGTGTTGATTTTCAATTTCTTGCAAAACAACGCCGAAACCGAACTGAAAGAATTGGGATTGGAGAGCATTTAAAATGGCGGCAGACACCCGAAAATCCGTAAAATTCAGCAAAAAAGTTTATCTCATTGGTACGGTACTCATTTTAATTCTGGTGACAATGCCGTTGCTCACCGTCCATAACGCCGATTTTGGCGGCACCGACGACCTTGCCTCCGAGACCATCGAAACACTTGCGCCGGATTACAACTACAAATGGATTTCCAATTGGTGGAAGCCCGCTTCGGAAACCGAGAGCGCGCTGTTTGCTCTGCAAGCCACCGCCGGTGGCCTGTTGATTGGATATGCGGCAGGCTATTGGAAAGGGCGCAAAAACCGTGCTGATTGACCGCTTTGCCTATGGCAACCGGCTGCGCCATACCGACCCGTCACTAAAAACGGCAATCGCTCTGGCGATGCTGATTTTATGTTTGGTGCTGAATGTGCCGGTGGCAAATTTGTTCGCTTTGGGGTGGATGAGTCTGCTGACCGTTTCTGTGGCGCACATCCCCGCGCGAGTGTTTGGGCGCATCTTGCTTGGTGAAAGCGCCTTTTTGGTGCTGGCAACGGTGGGTATTGTCGTAACCGTTTCCGGCACCCCCCCGCCGGTCGAGACACTCTGGCGCGTGCATCTTGGCACGTTGTGGTTGTTCGGTACTACGGCGGGGTTGTTTGCTGCCGTGCACACGGTCACTCGCGCCGTTGGCGCCACTGCCGCAATGAATTTTTTGGCGCTGACCACCCCGTTGGTTGATTTGGTGGAACTGATGCGTCGCTGGCATGTGCCCGATGCACTGATTGACATTACCGCTACCGTGTATCGTGCCACATTTTTGCTGCTGGATAACTTCAATCAAATGTATACTGCCCAGCAATGCCGATTGGGATATGTTTCCGCACGCCGTTCAATGCACAGCGCGGCACTGCTGGGTGGCAATCTTTTCATAAAAACGTTTCAAAAAGGAAAACGCTTGCAATTGGCGCTGGATGCTCGCGGTTTTGATGGCAATTTGCGAGTATTGCCCACGCAATACCGTCCGAACCCTGCGTTGGCAGCGTGGGGCATTAGCGGCGTAATGGCAATGTTGGGGATTTGGTGGCTGAAATGACCCCGCTTTTTGAATTTTCAAACGTTTGGTTTCAATATGATGGACTATCTGATTGTGCCCTGTGTGGATTGACCGTCGCCATTCCCCGCGGCGAAAAAATCGCCGTGCTGGGGCGAAACGGGGCGGGAAAATCTACTTTTTTCTTGCACTGCAACGGACTGCTCCGCCCGCAACGCGGTGAAATCCGTTTTCGGGACGAAGCGCTGTCATATACCCGCACCGATTTACGGCAGATGCGGCGGCAGGTCGGCATTGTTTTCCAAAATCCCGATGACCAACTTTTCAGCGCCAGCGTGCGGCAAGACATCAGTTTTGGTCCGTTGAATTTGGGGCTTTCCCTTGCTGATACCGCCCGGCGTGTGCGGCAAGCCGCCGAATTATGCGGGGTTTCTCACCTGCTCGACCGCCCCACACACGCCCTCAGCGGCGGCGAAAAAGCCCGAGTGGCAATGGCGGGGGTACTGGCAATGGAACCGTCGGTGCTGTTGGCGGATGAATTGATGTCGGCAATTGACCCGTGGGCGCGGTTGGATATTTTTGAAATTTTTCAAGCGTTGCACAATCGCGGCACAACCGTTCTGCTAGCAACGCACGATTTGTCGGTGGTGCGCTATTGGGCAACACACGTTATTGTACTGCAAAAGGGAAAAATCGCTTTCTCCGGCACACCGGCACAATTGTTGGGGAATCAATCGGTGCTGGAAACGACCGAGCTGTCAAAAATCTGGTGGAATGTTGAAATGACCATGGAGAAACGGACGTGAACCTGAATGAACATATTTCGGTAACCGTGCCCGGCACCTGCGGCGAACTGGTACAGGGGTGGTCGGCGGAATGGGATGAACCCGTGCTGGTTTCGTGTCCCATTGCGCATTTTAACCGCCTGACCGTGCAGCCGCTTGCCCAGCCGACACTGATAGTAACCGGCGATGATACCGCATCCACCGCCAAATTGAAACATGCCGCGCATTTAACGCTGAATGCCGTCTCAGCCCCAAAAACAACCGGCATCTCACTGCTGCCGCACCGCGCCCTGCCGGTTGAACGCGGTATGGGTTCCAGCACCGCCGATGTGGTGGCGGCTGTCGCGGGTACGGCGGCGCTGTGCGGCCGCACGCTTTCCCCCGCCGAAATTGCCCGGCTGGCGTGCCAAATTGAACCGAGCGACAGCACGATGTTCGCCCCGCTGACGGTGCTGGCATATCGCAGCGGCAACCGTTACCGCGAGTTGGGGCACGCACCGTCGCTGCCATTACTGGTACTCGATACCGCCCGGCGGATAAATACTCGTTTGTTCAACTTTCGATTGGATGAAATACGGCTGAAACAACTTGCCCCCGTCACTGCCGAAGCGCTGGCAATGCTTACTGAAGGCATTTCACGCCAAAACGGCGCGGCAATCGGGGCAGCGGCAACGCTCAGCGCCGAAAGTTTTCAGCACGTTTGGCACAGCGATTTTCTGCCGCAAGTGCAGCAATGGGCAGCAGAAACTCACGCTTTCGGCGTGGTGCGAGCACACAGCGGCAGTGTCATGGGATTGCTTTATCCTTTTGATGCCGACATAGCGGATATTTTTCATTGGTTGCGGATGCGTTTTGCCGGTAAAATTTTTGCCACCGAATTGACTGCGGGTGGAGCAATACTGGAACAATATACGGGGGGCGTGTGACCAAACAGTTATTGATTGCAGGCACGCACTCCGGCGTGGGCAAAACCACACTGACGATGGGGCTGATTGCCGCTTTGACCCGGCGCGACATACGGGTACAGCCGTTCAAAGTGGGCCCCGATTATATTGACCCGACCTACCACACTTTGGCAGCGGGGCGTGCCTGCCGAAATTTCGACACGTGGATGGTTCCCCCGAAGCAAGCTGCCGCGCTGTATCGCCGGGCGGCGCAAGCCGCCGACGTCGCCATCATTGAAGGGGTGATGGGGGTGTTTGACGGAGCAAGTTACACCGATGAAAGCGGTAGTTCCGCTGAAATTGCAAAAATGATTGGCGCACCGGTGCTGCTGGTATTGGATGTGGGGAAAATGGCGCGGTCCGCGGGTGCGCTGGCGGCAGGATATTTGCAATTTGACCCGCAGTTGAATATCGTCGGTTTCATCGCCAATCGCTGTGGCTCGGAAAATCATTTTCGCGGCGTGAAAACCGCCATCGAAGCCGCAACCGGCATGCCGGTGGTCGGTTGGCTGCCCAAAAACGCCAACCTTCACATTCCCGAACGCCATCTGGGATTAATTCCAACCGATGAACAGGGCGAATTGACGGCTTTCATCGCGCGCGCTGCCGAGACAGTCGAAAAATACTTCGATGTGCCGCAAATTCTCTCGCTGATGAGCGAAATTTGGGCAGGTGCGGATGACCTGCCTCAAACCGAACCGCCAATCGTTAAACGACTGTCACCCGTTACCATTGCCGTTGCCCGCGATGCGGCATTCAGCTTTTATTATGAAGATAATCTCGATTTATTGTGGGCAGCAGGGGCGGAGATTGCCTTTTTCAGCCCGCTGACTGACCCGCACCTGCCCCCTAACACCGCCGGAATCTATCTCGGCGGCGGGTTTCCCGAATTGCATGCCGCACAATTGGCGGAAAACACATCGCTGTTGGCGGCACTGCGACGGGCGCACACGCAAAGTATGCCCATTTATGCCGAGTGTGGCGGGTTTATGTATTTGACCGAGTCGTTGGTTGATTTGGATGGCGTTTCTCACAGAATGGCAGGGTTGGTGCCGGGCGAAACCCGCATGCAGCCGAAATTGGCGGCGTTGGGCTATCGGCTGGTGGAAGGGCAACCGGAGAATTTTCTATTGCCCGCGGGTGCGACGCGGGGGCATGAATTTCACTGGAGTACATGGGAAATTCCGCAGGCAAAAGTTTCATCGGCGTGGATTGTGCGTTCCCGACGCAATCCGGCGCAATCGTCACCGGCGGGGTACGCCCGTCGCAATTTGGTAGCATCGTATCTGCATCTGCATTTTGCCGGAAATCAAAATTTGGCGCGGAATTTTGTCGCCGCGTGTAAAACATGGAAAGGAACTGAAAAATGACCCAACAACTGCTCATCGTGGGACACGGCAGCCGCGTGCCGCAAGCCGTCACCGAGTTTAACGCTTTTGCTGCCGCCATCGCCGCCAAAATTGATATGCCCGTTGCCACCTGTTTTTTGGAGTTGGCTGACCCAGATTTGGCAACCGGGCTGACCGATGCCGCTCGCGCGGTCGGTACGGGCGGCGACGTGCTGGTGCTACCCCTCTTTTTGGGCGGCGCGGCACACCAGAAAAACGATGTTGCCGCCGCCATCCGATGGGCACGCACGCAATTTCCGAGCGTGAATTTTCATTATGGCACGCCGTTGGCGCCGCACGCCAATTTGGTCACACTGACCGCCCATCGGGTGGAAGATGCGCTCATTGGTTTTCCTGCCGCCCTGCCGCCGGAAAAAACCGCCGTGCTGGTGGTGGGGCGCGGCAGTAGCGACCCCGCCAGCAACGCCGAAATCGCCCGCATCGCATACCTGCTGTGGGAAAAACGTCCGTATTTGACGGTAGAATATGCCTTTCAAGCCGTGGCACGCCCCAAAGTGGCAGACGGTTTGCAGCGGTGTCTCACGTTGGGTGCGCGGCAAGTTGTGGTGATACCGTATCTGCTGTTCACCGGCAAAGTCGATGAGGCCATCCGCACCATTGCCGACCGTTTCAGCCGTGCGCACAAATTGCCGGTGCTGACTGCCAAATATCTGAACGCGCACCCATTGGTGGTGGATGTTGCTATGCAGCGCGTGCAAGAAATGCTCGACCAAACCGCCGCGATGACCTGTGACTTGTGCAAATATCGCTTCCCGATGGTGGGATATGAGCATCAAGTTGGGGCAGAACAGCATACCCATCACCTGCATGGCGGTTCGGCGCACAGCCACAGTCACGGGCATCACCACCATCACGGATAGGCGCATAAAACGTATGGGTGCGTTTCACATTTTGGGCGGGATTGAAGAAATATCCGCCGGCCTACCGGAATTTCGCCTCGAATTAAAATTCAAGGCTCAAAACTTAAGCCGACTTAAGTCGGCTTGGGCTTTTAGCCC
>Ga0114931_10011480_pt1 | contig 10462 bp, 7 predicted proteins | sample 2SBtaG_FD_89579 | JGI IMG/M metagenome (GOLD analysis project Ga0114931, IMG submission 89579) | Deep subsurface microbial communities from Kolumbo volcano to uncover new lineages of life (NeLLi) - 2SBTROV14_V59a metaG | ecosystem: Environmental > Aquatic > Marine > Volcanic | place: Kolumbo... | reverse complement strand
TTCCCCGGTTAAATCCGGCCTTGGGCATACTACCAAGCTTAGAAAAGATATCCTTTATATAATCTAAACATGCTTCATCCGATTCGAACTTATTATCGGTAACCCCGGAAATCTCACAATGTGTTGAAGCGCCTCCCAGGGTTTCATTATCAATTGACTCACCAATGGCAGATTTAACCAGATAAGAGCCTGCGAGAAAAATGGAGCCTGTTTTATCTACAATCATGGCTTCATCAGACATAATGGGTAGGTAAGCTCCTCCTGCTACACAAGAGCCCATAATAGCTGCAATTTGCACGATTCCCATTGCCGACATCTTAGCATTATTCCTAAACTGTCGGCCAAAATGTTCTTTATCAGGAAAAATCTCATCTTGTCTTGGCAAATAAACCCCCGCAGAATCAACCAAATAGATAATAGGCAGCCTGTTATCCATCGCTATTTCCTGTGCCCGCATATTCTTTTTCGCTGTTATGGGGAACCAGGCCCCGGCCTTCACAGTAGCATCATTAGCCACAATTACACACTGCCGGGCACTTACATAACCAATGCCTACTACGGTACCACCGGAAGGACAACCTCCTTCCTCTTCATACATCCCTTCTCCTGCAAATAACGCTATTTCCAGAAAATCAGAGCCCGCGTCAACTAAGTAGTCAATTCGTTCACGAGCAGTGAGCTTACCTTTATTATGTTGTTTATTAATTTTGTCTTTGCCCCCACCTAACTTAACCTTGGCGGATTTTGATCGCAATTCAGCAATTTGCAATCGATTAAAATCCTCGTTCTTATTGAACTCAATATTCATAAATTTTTTTCAGCCATCATGTCACTTCTGGTTTGCTAAATCCTTTTCAATCTTCTTCTTACTCTTACCTAAGGGGCTAAAGAAATGCTTTGGATTATTATTCATATGCAACAGTAAGGAATCAAGATCAAGCATTGTTTTATTAAGATTTTGATAGAGCGAATCTTCATACATTAGTTTGCCAAGAGAGCTTTCTCTATTATCTAGCAAACCGATAGTGCCTTCGGCAGTATCTAAAAGTTTATTTAATTTATTTATAGTTACTGAGAAGCGAATATCATTAAGTGAGTCAGCCAAGGTATTAAACTTAGTGATTAGTGGTCTAGCCTCATCTATACTTTCATTCAGCTTTAAAGACAAACGTTTAAACTCTGTTACTGTTTCTTTGATATCATCCTGACTATCTCTTAGTGTCCTGTTCAACCGATTAGAGGTATAGGTAAAACTTTTCAGTGCTTTTTTTAGCGATTCGCCACTACCCTGCAAGTCTTCGAGTAACAAGTTTAGGTTACCCAAGGTTGCTGGCAGGTTTTTAGTTATTGGTTGGGTGCTTTGCATGATTAAGTCCGTAAGACCAGGGTCAACCCTTGAAAACAAGGTGTCTAAAGGCTCAATAGGATGGGTTATGTCACCCACATTAACAACAATTGATACATCTCCTAAAAAATTAGCATCTAACCGGGCAACCGAGGAGTCTCCTAATATAACATCCCGGTCTATATCAAGGGCTACCAAAACAATATTGCCATTATCTTGTAACAACTTTATATCGCCAACTCTACCAATATTAAAACCACTAATTGTAACCGGATTAGATTTGGTTAATCCTCCCACATCCTGATAAATAACGAAGTAGCGATTAGTTCGAGAAAAAAAATCTATCCCCTTAAGGTAGTTAAACCCCAGATAAAACATGGTAATGGTGCCTATGGCAAAAATACCTACCTTTATTTCTTTTGAAAATCTCACCTGTTTGGGTTTTAGTTTCTTGAATCTATTTCTTCTTTATAATCTCTAAAAGCCCTAAAAATAGCAGATGCAAGGTAGTCCTGCAACAAAGGATCATTTAAATCTTTCTCTTCTTTTTTATTCGAAAGGTATCCAGTCTCTACCAAAACACTTGGCATTGAGGTATCCCAAAGCACCCAAAATGGAGCTGTTTTTACTCCGCGGCTTCTTCTACCTACCCTCTGTTTAAACTGATTTTCGATATTTGCTGCCAACAAAAGGCTATTTTCCTGAAAAGCTGTTTGCTCCAACGACAAAAGTATCAGCGACTCCGGAGAGTTAGGGTCAAATCCCTGATACTGCTGTTTATAATTTTCCTCCAGATAAATAACAGAATTTTCTTTTTTCGCTACTTCCAAATTTCTGGATGCCTTGCTTAGTCCCATCACGTATGTTTCCGTACCTTTTACATCAGGGTTTGGTGGAAAGGCGTTACAATGAATAGAAATAAACAAATCAGCCCCATTTTTGTTAGCTATATAGGCACGACCATGCAGTTCAACAAAAGTATCATTATCACGTGTATATATTACATCAACGTCAGGCAGTTTTTCATCGATATAAGCACCCACTTTTAGAGCAATTTTCAAGGCGATATCTTTTTCTTTAGAAATAACACCATGCGTTCCAGGGTCATGCCCTCCATGCCCGGCATCTATAACCACTTTTTGTACCTTAAATGACCTTCGCTCCAAGGTAACGAAAGAACTTAGCAAGATTATTGCTGTAAGGCCAAAGATGCTAATAATTCTCTTCATTAGGCGTAGATTCATGTGTATTGAAATACCTTTACACAAATTTGTGAATTTTTTCAATAATCTGAAGAACAACTGCTATAAATTGAAACATATTCTACATCTCAATATTATAGTTTTTACCTTAATTTTTGCTTTCACCATCCAAATTAAGGTAAATGCACAAGTATTACCAGTTGTAAGTCAAGTAAAACCAGATTCTGCAAAAGCAAATAATGAGCAAGTTGTTCCAGATACGCTTATTTCGGGCATAACAGCAGATACTACCAAAATAGAGGCCGATACCCTAGCCTTAGACAGTAGCGGAACTACCATACCTGCCGACAGTATTTTAACAGATTCGTTAGCTCAGCAACCTGTAGGAGATATAAAAACGACTGTGCGCTATAATGCTACCGATTCAATCACTTTGGATATGACTACCCGTGATGTAAAAATTTATGGCGATGCTAAAATCGATTATACCCCAATTTCCATTACGGCAGCAGAAGTTACTGTAAACTGGGAAGAAAATATGATGATGGCCCAGGGTAAAGTAGACTCTACAGGCAAGAAAATTGATACTCCCATATTCGTAAATGGTAATGAAACCTATGAAACTCAAGCTATAAAATACAATTTTAAAACCGAAAAGGCGGCTATTACAGGGCTGGTTACCACCCAGGGCGATGGTTATATCCATGCGGATCAGGTATTTAAAAACGCTAATGGAGAATTGTTTAATAAAACAACTATTTATACCACCTGTAACTTAGCACACCCACATTATAGTATAAAAGCCAGAAAAGTTAAGGTAATTCCCGGTAAAGAGATGATAAGTGGGCCTTTTAATATGGTTTTGCACGATGTACCCTTACCACTTGGCTTTGCTTTTGGTATGTTTCCTGATCAACAACACCGAAGTTCCGGGGTCATCTTTCCAACATTTGGCGAAGAAACAAGAAGAGGATTTTACCTACGCCAGGGAGGGTATTATTTTGCTTTTAATGATTATATAAATTTAGAACTCACAGGAGATATTTATACCAAAGGTGGTTGGGCCATTAAAGCTGCTTCAACCTATAACAAGCGGTATAAATTTAGAGGCAACTTGTTATTTAATACTACTAAACTAAAAACCGAAGATGAGAATACGTTAAAAATAAATGAATCTAATGATTTTAGATTTTCCTGGTCACATACACCACTGTCAAAAGGAACCGGTAGATTTAGTGCCAGTGTTGATATCGCCTCTTCAACCTATAATACCAACAACAAACTTAGTGAACAGAAAGATCAGATTAAAACAAATCTTGGTTCCAGTGTAAATTATAGTAAAACATTTAAAGGAACCCCTTTTAGTTTAAGCTTAAGTGGCCGATTTAACCAAAATTTAAAAACTAAGGTTGCCGATATCCTACTGCCAAGTCTAAATTTTAATGTGCAAAATATTTACCCGTTTAAATCTAAAACTGCCCCCAAAGGAAAATGGTATGAGCAAATAGTATTTCGCTATACCATGGATGCAACTAATAAAATTACTAATCAAATTCGTACAGAAGATGGAGATAGCATATTCGAGTTTAATTCTGAAACATTACCATTATTAATAAAAAAAGGTACCAATGGGTTTAAACACAGCATACCAATATCTACTTCTCTCAACATACTGAAACATTTTAAATTAAATCCCAGATTTGATTATTTGGAAAGATGGTATTTCCGTAAATTAAATTATACCTACAACGATTCTACCCAGCAAATAGAAACAGATACAATTAAAGGTTTTAATACAGTACGTGAATATAACGCAGCCGTTGGTTTTAGTTCTATTGTGTATGGTACTGTTTTCTTTAAACGAGAATTTGGTATTCAAGCCATAAGGCATCAAATGATACCTTCTATTTCCTATAGTTATCAACCTGATTTTTCAGATCCCAGATTTGATTATTACCAGGAGGTTCAAACAGATGAAAATGGTAATACTCAGAAAAAATCACGATACGCAGGATTTGTTTATGGACAACCCGGAGCAGGCGAAAGAAGCACTATAAGTTTTAGCATAACCAACACTTTGGAAGCTAAATTCCGGAGTAGAAAGGACACCACCGGTAAAGCTGAAAAAATAGTACTTTTAAGAAACTTTGGAATAAGTACCGGCTACAATATGGCGGCAGATTCTTTCAACTTGTCGTCTATCACACTAAACGCTGCTACCAACCTTCTCTCAAATAAAAATATAGGCAAGGGAGCCACTATTAATGGTATTAATCTAAATTTTAGAGGCAGTATAGATCCTTATCTTTTCATCCTTGATAGTGTTAAAATTGGTACTGAAGGAAAGGATGATGTCATTTATCAACGAAAACTAAATCAGTACGCCTTTAATAATGGGCAAGGATTGGGCAGATTTTCTTCATTTAATATTTCTTTAAGTACAGGTTTTAAAGCAAAGACAAGAGGTTCTAGTAGTAGTGGACAAAGTGGCGGCAGAGGTGGTGGTGGATTAGAAGGCACGCAAACAAATTCTGTTAAAGAGGAGCAAGAGTTACAAGATATTCTTGATAATCCTGACTTTTATATTGACTTTAATATCCCATGGAGTATTAAATTTAGTTATAATGTGAATTATAGGCGTGATGGATTTAAAGAAAGTAAGGTTACCCAATCATTAAAATTTAACGGTGATTTGAGCCTTACCAAAAACTGGAAAGTTACTTTTAACTCGGGTTACGACTTTGAAAAAAAGAAATTTAATGAGACCAGATTAGGTATTAATCGTGATCTTCATTGCTGGGAAATGCGCCTCGACTGGGTCCCATATGGTCGCTATCAATCCTATAATTTTACCATCCGGGCCAAATCATCCTTGTTACAAGACCTCAAAATCAGTAAGCGAAGAAATGCTACCGATAGCTTTACTTTTCAGTAAGCCCTTAGGATGATTGCTGCCAGTTTTTGACTTCCTCTAAATTAGGGTTGGTTACATCAAGTTTTAATTTTTTGCGCATTCCACAAACATCATTAAAAAGTTTGTTGGCGTTGGCCGCATCTAAAGCCTCTAAGGAATCTATGCCAATCTTTTCCAGTAAAGGCAGTAGTTCTTCCCGTACCCCACGCGCTATAAATTCAGCAGGTCCATCCACTTGCTTTATTACTTCCGGCTTCATCTGCGGGAAAAATAATACGTCTTGTATGGATAGTGAATTAGTCATCACCATAGCTAACCGGTCAATGCCAATACCTAATCCTGCAGTGGGTGGCATACCATACTCGATAGCACGTAAAAAGTCTTCATCTAGGGTCATCGCTTCATCATCACCACGCTTGCCAAGCTCTAGCTGTGCTTCAAAACGTTGCCTTTGATCAATGGGATCGTTAAGTTCTGAGAAGGCATTACAGATTTCCTTACCATTGGCAATTGCTTCGAACCTCTCTACCAACCCCTCCTTACTTCGGTGTTTTTTAGCCAAAGGCGACATTTCTACCGGATAATCGGTAATAAATACAGGTTGAATGAGGTTACCTTCACATTTTTCACCAAATATTTCGTCAATTAGCTTGCCCTTTCCCATTGTTTCATCAATTGGAACGTCCAGGTTTTTGGCAGTTTCTCGAAGTTCCGCTTCGTCCATCTTAGAAATATCAATACCTGTGTACTCTTCAATAGCCTCAAACATGGTAAGTCGTTTCCAGGGACGTTTAAAGTCGATTTCATGATCACCTACAGGCACTTTGGTTGTACCATGCAAATCAAGGGCAACTTTTTCAATCATAGTTTCTACTAACTCCATCATCCAGATATAGTCTTTATAGGCTACATATAGCTCCACTTGGGTAAATTCAGGATTGTGAAATCGTGACATCCCCTCATTCCTGAAGTCTTTAGAAAACTCATAAACCCCTTCATAACCTCCTACAATTAACCTTTTAAGGTACAATTCATTGGCAATACGCAAGTAGAGTGTCATATCCAACGTATTATGATGGGTTTTAAAAGGCCGGGCGGCAGCACCACCATAGAGTGGTTGCAAAATTGGTGTCTCCACTTCCAGATAGTCTTTTGCATTAAGGAAACCACGTATTGAATTCACCAATTGTGTTCTTTTGATAAAGGTTTCACGTACCTGTGGGTTCACCACCAGATCAACATAGCGCTGACGATAACGCATCTCCGGATCCTTAAAAGCATCGTGAATTTGTTTCTCACCTGATTCATCGGTTGATTCTTTTACGATCGGTAATGGTTTTAGCGACTTAGTTAAAATAGTAAATTCCTTAACATGCAAAGATATTTCACCCACTTTGGTAATAAAGATGAAGCCTTTTACACCAATGATATCTCCTATATCAAGCAGTTTCTTGAAAACTGTATTATACATGGTTTTATCCTCCCCCGGGCAAATTTCATCACGCCTAACATAGATTTGTATCCTGCCAGAAGCATCCTGGAGCTCAGCAAAAGAAGCTGACCCCATAATCCTGCGACTCATTATTCTACCGGCAAGACTTACTTCCTTATATTCATCTACTTTCTCTTCAGTAAAATTTTCCTTAATATCAATGGCATGGTGGGTAACCTGGTACAGTTCTGACGGATACGGGTTGATACCCAATTGCTCAAGTTGCTCTTTGGCCTGGCGCCTGATTATTTCCTGTTCACTAAGATGCATACTAAACTAATTTGGCTGCAAAAATAGTCAAGATAAAGGGAATAGCATGACCTCAAAGAGCAACTATTCAAGCAAAAATACCTATTGACATCTATTTGCCTTTCCTTCTACGCATTTCCTGGGTCAACATAACCATTTCACGACTACTCTGCCCTCCTACAGACGTATTTTCTTCGGCTCTACGAATTAGGTACGGCATAACATATTTAATTGGGCCATAGGGTAAATATTTAGCTACATTATAGCCGGCATCAGCTAAAACATAGGTTATATTATCGCTCATCCCAAACAGTTGCACAAAAAATATTCTTGAATCATCATGTGCTAGTCCTGCTTCATCCATAATCCTCGCCAAATAATAATTAGAATATTCATTATGCGTACCACTAAACAATTCTATTTCGTCAATATTATCAATAATGTATTTGAGTCCATCATTATAACTTTTATCTGTTGCCTCTTTATCTACACAGATAGGATCCTGATAACCTTTTTCCGCAGCACGCTCCCGCTCTACCTCCATATAAGCGCCTCTTACCAGCTTAGCACCTAGGATAAATCCCTTCTCCTTTGCCAAATGATGTGCTTTTTTAATGTTATCCAGGCTTTCCCAACGATACATTTGATAGGTATTAAAAATAATAGCCCGTTGTTTATTATACTTTGCCATCAACTCATATAAGATGTTATCAATCGTGTTCTGATACCAGGAATCCTCAGCATCAATTAATAATCTAACATCATTATCGTAAGCCGCTTTACTTAAGATATCATAGCGCTCTTTTAAGCGAGTAAATGATTTTTGCTCTGCCGATGATAGCTCCTCACCAAGCTGTACCTTTCCCATGAGCAAGGCACTACCCATTCCTGTAGGCTTAAACACACAGTAAGGAACATTGGGGTTACCTTTAGCATTGTCTATAGTTCTAAGTGTTTCTGACAGGCTATTATCAAAGGCCTCCTCTGTATCTTTACCTTCTACAGAATAATCAAGAATAGACCCAACATTATACTTACCTAGTTTATCGGAGGCTTTTTTGCACTCTTCAATAGTCTCCCCACCACAAAAATGCTCAAATACGGTACTTTTTATAATTCCCTTAATGGGTAAATGTAGTTTTAGGCCCAAATTTGCCGAAAATGTAGCGACCCCGGCCATGGTATTATTATTTACCACTTTGAATAGATAATAAGCCTTCTTAAGCTGCCAGTCTGTTTTAGAGACGAAGGCCAGTTCCGTATTATTAAAAGATTCTAAAGAAATGTCTTTCATTTTAAGAGCTATTTAATTGCTAGCAAATATAACTAGCAAACAAGAGATATTATATGATATTGAGAGGCTTATTAGGCAAACAGAAAAAGAATTTATAACAACTTCTTGTTATTATTAAATGAACATGCAATTTTGCATAAGATGGCTTTTAATTCAAATAAATTAATTTTTACCGGGAAGATCGCTGCCACCCTTGAAAACAAGTTAGAAGAAGCTTCTTTTTCCTCCCTATACCTTTTGGTTGATAATAATACCAAACAATATTGCCTGCCATTAATTAAAGATGTGCTTCCTGAAGGATGTCAGATCATTGAAATAACAGCCGGTGAAGAGAATAAAACCCTTGCCACCTGTGAACACATCTGGCAAAAGCTAACCGATACCCATGCCGATCGGCATGCTTTGGTGGTGAATCTGGGTGGTGGAGTTATTTGCGATATGGGCGGTTTTTGTGCCCGTATTTATAAACGAGGAATCCAGTTTTGGAATATTCCCACAACCCTACTTTCACAAGTAGATGCGAGTGTAGGTGGTAAATTGGGTATAGACTTTGGCGTTTATAAAAACCAACTTGGCTTGTTCTCCGATCCGGATTTAGTATTTGTTGACAGCACATTTTTTGCAACTTTACCCTATGCAGAATTGCTCTCAGGATTTGCTGAAATGGTAAAACATGCGTTGATTAAGGACAGAGAGATGTTCTTTGAGTTGAAAAATCAAGATTTAGGTAGCCTCAACTGGCAGGAATGGATTGCCAGATCGGTTGCTATAAAAAATAATGTTGTTGCTAAGGATCCAAAGGAAAGCAGTTTAAGAAAAATATTAAATTTTGGCCATACAATTGGGCATGCAGTAGAAAGCTTTTACTTGATCAAACCCAACCCGCTAAAACATGGTGAAGCGATTGCCATTGGCATGATAGCTGAAACTTTTTTATCAACAAGCAAAGGATTACTACCTGGCCAGGACCGGGACGAAATTATACCATACCTGGTTGATACCTTTCCTTTCTACGATATTCAGGAAAATGAACTGGAGGCGATTATAAAACTTGCCTTACAGGATAAAAAAAATAAAAACGGGCAAATTAATGCTGTATTGCTTAACGAAATTGGCAAGGCAAAATATGATATTCCTATTTCAGAAGAAGATATTAGAGAAGCACTGCTTTATTACCGGCACCTAACTAAATAAACTCTTTACTTGTTCGTTTGATTTTAGATAAATCCTTGGACATTGCCAGTAAATTATCACGTAAATCAGCTGTTCTAGCACTTAGTTTTTGAATTTCTTTTTGACCGGATTTACTCACAGCAAAAGCAGTAAGGGCTGCACCAGCGGCAACTCCTAATACAATTGTTAATTTTTTCTTAAATGACCCCATAATTCTATTTTACTTCAATATATAGCATAAACAATGCCAAATGTTGCTTACTTTTAATCTTATACGTAAAACAAGCGCCAAAGATTATAATTTTTTGATATTTTTTTTCATTCTTATAACTTCATGCAACGAATTAAACTACATAAAGCTAACAAGCTAAAGGCCAACATAATTCCCTTGCCGGGATCGAAAAGCGAGAGTAACAGGGTCTTAATTATTAATGCTTTATGTGATAACCCTGGTTCGTTTGATAACCTTGCTAAAGCCCGGGATACCGAAATAATGCAATCATTATTGAACAATCCGCATAAAGTTTATGATACCCATGATGCCGGTACTGTAATGCGATTTATGACCGCCTATTTATCTGTTATGAAAGAAAACGTACAAATAAAAGGCTCGGAGAGGATGCACAAACGTCCTATAGGCATTTTGGTAGATGCATTACGAACACTAGGTGTAAATATTACCTATCTGCAAGCGGAAGGTTACCCCCCATTGGCAATTCAAGGATTGTCAAGTCAGGTAACCAAGTACCTTGAGATCGACAGTCATGTTAGCAGCCAATATATTTCTTCCTTG
>Ga0114931_10011479_pt1 | contig 10463 bp, 12 predicted proteins | sample 2SBtaG_FD_89579 | JGI IMG/M metagenome (GOLD analysis project Ga0114931, IMG submission 89579) | Deep subsurface microbial communities from Kolumbo volcano to uncover new lineages of life (NeLLi) - 2SBTROV14_V59a metaG | ecosystem: Environmental > Aquatic > Marine > Volcanic | place: Kolumbo... | reverse complement strand
TTTAACTTCAGTTAACCCAAGAGCTGACCCATTCTTAGCAAATCCTTCAAGTTCTTCAATAGCATGTTCTTCATTCTCAGTTTCTTTTTCAACAAATGCAGCGTCTTGTTTTATGCGGTTAGAATCAGCATTCAGAGTTGCCCTGTCAGCATTTAATCTTTTAGACTCTGCACCAATCATATTGGTTTTTGCAATGCCTTTTTGACCAACTCTAAAGATCCACCAGAAACCGATTATGACGCCAACTAATATTAATAGTGATATTAGTGATGGAATATAGCTTAAGAATAAACCCTGAAGAATTCCTGGAACAGGCGAGAGGAATGCAACCATTAAAGCAACTGCAATACTAAATGATTTTCTTGAACCCTTGTTTTCTCCATTCCTAAAAAATGGAATAGTTCCTGCTGCAGGATATAGAATTGCCATAAATATCATAAATGATAAGACTAAATTAAGATAAGAAACTGGGGAATTTTTAGTCATTGGGTTTGTAAATTGTGTATTAGCCAATGTGTCTATAAAACCAGTAAATCCAGTTATTATAGTTGAGAAGATGCCTGTTTGTGAATTAAACATGGCATCGCCGATGTTAGCAGGATTATTTTGAGCCATGACACTAACTGATAACATGGACAACAAAAGAATTGCCAGAATTAGTAAAATTTTTCCTTTTTTCATTATAAATACCTCCAAAATAAGTATAATTACTATTTCCTCGATATTATACTATATAAACTTTTCTCTAAAAAACGATTGATACCGACTTAGAAAGTTTTAAATATGATTATACTTAAATCAATAAACATAACGTTAAAAAGGTGATTAAATGAAAGTAATGATATCATTTATAGGATTATTAGCAGTTCTTGCAGGAGTTCTACCGTTCGCAACAACTTTTGGGTTGCTGCCAGTGAAATACACTTCAGGAATGATATATGCGGCAATAGTACTAGTCATCGGACTTGTAGGTATTGCTTACGGATTATTTGGCGGAATGAGCTTAATGGGCGCGGAAAAATTCATGGTCATAATGCTAGGAATACTGACAATTCTTGGAGGGTTATTACCATTACTTGGAGAAATGATGAGCCTTCCTATACCAACAAATGGAGTTATATACTCAGGACTAATTATAGTTGTTGGATTAATTGGAATAATCTACGGCGCAAAACAAATGTAATTTTTTTACAACTTCTTTTTTTACTTTTTTTCTTCTTAAAAAACAATTCTACAATAAACTATCTAAAATAAACTAATTAGAAATAATAATATTTATAGAGAAAAAAATAATTAGTTGATCTGAACTTTTTCACCAATAGCTTGACTAAGCATACCTGTTTCAAACTACCCTTTAACAAAAGCTAACCCAAATAACCAAATATGACAATAGCTAAACCATGTCATATGAGTAAAAATTTATAGAAACAAACCTAGTTGATCTGAACTTTTTCACCAATAGCTTGACCTGGCATTCCTGTTTCAAAAAGAACTCTTAGTGCACCCTTGTTTCCATGTGAGCCCCTAACTTCTCCTTTAATATCCTTTTTACCAGTGTTAAAAAGAACTGTTTTGCCAACTAACTTTTCAGCTTTTTCTTTACTATCAACTGAATCAACCACAATAACCATTTGATTTCCTGTTGTGTGATGTCTTCCACGTCTAAAGTTTGATATAACGCCTTCCATAGACAATTGGATTAACTATCTCTTTATAAATATTACTATGCAATTTAAACTACGAAAAGCAAATTTTATAAATAAATCTAGTTTTTCCACGTGATGAATGGCAACGGGCCCATAGTCTAGTGGCTATGATGTTGCCCTTACAAGGCGAAGGTCGCCGGTTCGAGTCCGGCTGGGCCCATATTTTTTTCTAATAGATTTGTAATGCTAAAATCATTACAAAAACAGTGAATCAACGAAACTAATCATTAAATTCTTACTTTTTAGTCAACACACAAATTTTATATAATAAATAGAAGAATAAATAATATCATGGAAATGAATTACCCACAAGGAATCTTCATTATTGTTAACACATTATTAGCACTATACATATTTATTTATGCTTTAGTATTCTTAAAACGAACTAATGAACATCCAATATCTGAGAGAAGACCATGGATACTATTGTTCTTTGGAGCACTCTTCTTTTTATTATCACAAATACTAAGTGTGATATGGTTGTATGGAAATCAAGCAATATTTGGAATGAATATATTCACAATAAAAGTACTGTTTGAATTTGTCTATGGAGGATTAGTGTTACTTGCATTCATAACACAATCACACTTAATATTACTAAAAGATATATTAGTTATAGTTAGAAAACTAAAAAGCAAAACAAAAGAGAAAGAATTAGAACAAGACATCGACAAAGAAATGACTGAAATAAGCAAAAAGTTTTATAAATAAGTTCTTGGTCTCTAAAAAACATTATTACCTGCGGTGGTTGTATAGTGGTTATTATACGGCCTTGCCATGACACTCAAAGCTGTGCTTTTCGGCACTTAGCAAAAGAGTTTTCGCAAAGAGGCTGTGACCCGGGTTCAAATCCCGGCCGCCGCATATTTTATTCTAAAAATGCTTTGACCAGTCTTTGACCATTGGAGACGAAACTCCTCAATTTCAAACACTCAGAAATCAAAGATTTCTGGCGCCACAAAAAACAAAGTTTTTTGATGGTTCCGGCCGCCACATTTAAGTCACCGTAGATAATTAAGTATCACATAACTTTTCTAAAATATATTGAAAAATTATTTCTTCTAATTTATCCATATTCTTCCGATTTTTTTTGCATAAATCTTATTAAGCAATAATTCTTCGAATTGTTCATGCTTTCAAGAGTTGAATCTATTAAAAACAGGATTTTTATGATTAGAGAATTTCAAGTAATGCTTGATAGTGATTTGGCAGAGCTTTATGAAGTTCCAACGAAAGCATTAAATCAAGCAGTAAAGAGAAATATTGAAAGATTTCCAGATGATTTCATGTTTCAATTAACAGAAAAAGAGTTTGAAAGTTTGAGGTCACAAATTGTGACCACAAGTTCTGAAAAACTTTTGAGGTTCCAAAATGATACCTCAAGTTCTGAGCATGGTGGAAGAAGATATTTGCCTTTCGCTTTTACCGAGCAGGGTGTTTCTATGCTTTCAGGAGTTCTTAGGAGTCCAACTGCGATAAAAGTAAGTATTCAGATTATGAATGCTTTTGTCGCTATGCGAAGATTTATAGCTTTAAATGCTCAAGTATTTCAAAGACTTGACAGGGTTGAGCTTAAACAATTGGAGTATGATGATAAGTTTGAAAATATGGAAGTTTAACTCGGCCGCCATAGTTATAATTACATTTCTCTAAAAAACACAATATTTATATAATTGTAATGATAATTTTTCTTTATGGATATAATTTCACGAATTGTCAAAGGAAAAAAGTACTATTATTTAGAGCATTCCCATAGATATAATAATAAAGTACAAGTCGAATCAAGTTATTTAGGTTCTAAAATCCCAGAAAACATTGAAGAGATTAAAGCAAAATTTATTGAGAAAATCAATCAAAAAGTCTGGTTTGATGACTTAAACAAAATCAAAAAGTACTTTGACAAAGATTTCAAATCATTTCCAAAAGCTGCAAAGAAAAAATATATTGAGAACTTTTTAATAAAATTCACATATAATACTCAAAGAATTGAAGGAAGTACTTTAACATTAAAAGAAACTGCAAAGTTATTAGAAGAAGGCATTAGTCCAAGAAACAAACCTTTTAAAGATGTTAAAGAAACAGAAGCTCACAAAGTTGTTTTTGAAGAGATGCTTAAAGAGAAAAAAGATTTAAGCTTAAAATTAGTTCTAAACTGGCATAAAAAACTCTTTGAAACTGTTGACTTAGAAATTGCTGGCAATATCAGAAACCACCCTGTAGCGATTGCAGGATCTAAATTTGAACCTCCGCAAGCAAACGAATTAAGTTATTTGCTAAGAAAATTTTTCCAATGGTACAATGACTTTAAAGATAAAAAACATCCTGTAGAGCTTGCAGCTTTAGTTCATTTAAAGTTTGTTACAATTCATCCATTCACAGATGGAAATGGTAGAATGAGTAGATTATTGATGAACTTCCTATTAAATAAGAATGGCTTTCCAATGCTAAACATAGAGTATTCAAATAGAACTTCATATTATAACGCCTTAGAGCGAAGCCAAACAAAAGAAAAAAATAGGATATTTGTGCAATATTTAATCAAAAGATATTTGAAAGAATATCGAAAATATATTGAATAGTTTCTCGGCCTTCGCATATTCACAATTTTTTAATGTGAATTTTTGTATATGAATAAAATAAATAGGTGATGCTGTAATGGCACAATAAGATATAGATGAAAATAAAAAGGACGAATAACGAAGTTTAGTTCGAGTTACTTCTTCTAAATGATTAAATATATAAAACTATTTATTATTCTTTATTTAATGGTAGATATTTCAAAACTCGTTGAAGATCTAAGTTTAGAAGAGAAAATCAAATTCTACGAAAATAAAAAAGATTCTAAAATTGTAAAACAATTAAGATTAAAATTATTAGATGTAATACTTAAAGGAACACCCGAAGATTATAATCATAATAGGCCTTTCTCAGATATTGATACTGCAAATAAAATAATTGAAGATTATAATTTAGAAGATAAGACACCTTTAGTTAAAGTTGTCATGTTAGGTCAAGGAAGATCTAGCTATTTTTTAAGTTGGAGTGATGAAGAAAATAAACTTAGGAAAATTAACACTTATGCTTCTCAATTAAAAAAAGAAAATATGCTCCAATACCTTCCTAAGGCTTTTGCAGCTGAAGATTTAGATAGACTTATTGAAGGCCTTAACACTACTGAGTTAAATGATGAGACAAAGAACGATTTTGTAAATGCAACATTAAGTTCAGAAGTTTTAATGCAAAAAGCTCCTTCAAATGAAGTAGATTCTTACAAGGAAATCCTAAAAGAAGTCACCATTGATAAATTTACAAAATTAATTATGGAAGGAGACTTTACAACATATAATAAAACTGCTAAATTATTAACAGATATTGGTTACAAAAAAATACAACTTGATATACAAATTATTTCTTCAATAATTTCCTACGGGAATCTTCCTAAAAAAATTCGAAAATTTTATGATATGATAAAGATGAAATCAAAGAGAAATGATGAGGAGCTCACAATTTCTAACGGAATGATAATTGATGATATAACTAGTAACGTTATATCAACTACTCACATGGGCACTTATACAACTTTTAAAGATGTAATTAAATTTCCAAAAGAACAAGTTGATAAGCTTTTAAAAAAAGAACTCAGGCAAAGAATGTTTGGTTCGAATTATAAAGTAGAAGATGCTCGTGAGTTTATTAAAGATTTTATGACAGTAAAATCTGCTAGAGAGGTTTTGAAAAAACATATAACTTTCAACGCAGGAGTTGCTTATGCCAATTCGCTTCAAGCCTATGAATTCTTTAGAGAAGTAGGGTATACTAATCAAGAGACTCGAAAAGAAGGTTTCAATAAAGTGATGGTAGAAGAACTAGTTAGAATTGTACGCGATGCTTATATAAATTTCTTTTATATAGGTCCCCGCCCTAAAGATGAACCTGAGCTACTAGATAAAATTATTCGAGAAGAAAAAATAACGAAAATACAACTCAAAGAAAATATTAAACAAACTAGCGTTAATGAGATAACAAGTTCTTATAAGGATGAGACTCATGGAATGTTCAAAATTGAATTGTTAATTAAAACTTTTAATTTTTCTTTGGATAAGGGTTATATGGATGAGAATTATTTGAATTCAGAGATTTTGCCTGCTATGATTGACATAGGACTTTTTGAACATCCTAAACAAGCGTCTTTTTTAATTGATAATCTTACTCACATAAAGAAAAATGAATTAATCAAAGATTTCGTAGCTGAAAGTATGGGCTCATATAAAGTTAATCAGATGAATATTGATTCTCGGCATCGTAAAGAATATATTCCTTTTGATAAAAGAATAGACAAACTCAAAGAAATCATAGAACATGCGTCTGATGAATATTTATTATCTGAAAAACAAATTGAAATAATGAAGAATAATACATTCAAAACATACATCGACAATGTAATAACGAAAAAATTTCATAACAATACAAATGAGTTAGAACAGTCATATTCAGAAATCAAAGATAATCTTACTTTTTTTGGATGGAATCAGGAAAAATTAGACCAACACATTGAAACATTTATAGATACATCCCCTATTAGTAGCAATATTAATTCTGTTTATGAAGCGTATAAAATATTATTACCAAACGCAGATAAAACCAGAGAATTAAAAGCAATTTATGATGTAAAACAAGAAGTTCTTGTTAATTAAGTTCTTAGATACACATTCAAAAATATTTAAACTATTTAATATTCATTCTAAACATACAAAAAGTGGCGTTAAGACTGGTTGCAACACATTTTCTACAAAAAATAACGATTGTGATTTTTTTACCCTCTTTTATTCACTTCTTCTTTAATTTTTTAAATATAATATAGTTTTTTGTAATGAATGGTAATAAAAATAGATCCTTCACATTGTCCAGCAAATCATCTTTGCCCTGTTATCAGACTATGCCCTTCTGACGCTATAAGACAAGTAAATTATGGAGTTCCAGTCATTGATAAGGATAAATGCATTGATTGTGGACGATGCACATCTGCATGTTCAACTTTCTACGAAAGTAGTTAAGTAATTTCTAAAACTTATTTTTGTGCCCACCTATCAAGTTTTGTCTTAGCTTTATGACATTCCTTACACAAGGTTCTTAGATTAGCTTTTTCAAAGAGTTTGCCACCCATTTGAACAGATATAATGTGGTCTACGTCAAGCTGTGCTTTTCTAAAACGTTTCTTGCAGATACTACACCTATAATGATCTCTTCTTAAAACATCTTTTCTTACAAAAAACCAAGAATTATTACGGTTAAACTCATCCATACACTTCTCTGAACAATAATGCCTTCTATTCTTGCTTACAGGTTTATCACAGTTTCTACAAAGTTTATTTCCTAATTCATCAAACCTATCTTTTGTATCTGATATTCTTGGATAACGAGACATTTTATATATTGAAATTAACTTGTTTGATATTTAAAATCTTTTAATAAACAAAAATAGTTTTTTAAAAATAATAACTTTCTTGTTTGAATGATAATAGATTTTTTAGGGTTTTGGGAGTCAAGCACAAAATATTCTACTTTTATATTAAACATATTAGAAAAATATGTTATTAACAACCCATTAATTAATTTAAAGGATTAATTAAAAAATAGATTAATTTATATATAAGTCCAACATTGTTTTTTTTATGAGGAATTCTTCATTAAAATATCATTCAGATGAAAAACCAGGTAAAATAACAATAATTCCGTCTAAACCATGCGCAAATTCTCAACAATTATCAATGGCTTATACTCCTGGAGTTGCATATCCATGTCTTGAAATAGAAAAGAACCCAAATGATGCTTACAAGTACACTTCAAAGTCAAACTTAGTCGGTGTAATCAGCAATGGCACAGCAGTTCTTGGACTTGGAAATATAGGTGCACTTGCAGGTAAACCAGTTATGGAAGGTAAAGGTGTTTTATTCAAACGTTTTGCAGACATTGATGTTTTTGACATTGAAATAGCAGAAAAAGACCCTAAAAAATTCGTTGAAATAGTTGCGGCCCTTGAACCAACTTTTGGTGGTATAAACCTTGAAGATATCAAAGCACCAGATTGTTTCTACATAGAATCAGAATTAAAGAAACGTATGAATATCCCTGTTTTTCACGATGATCAACATGGAACTGCAATAATCACTGCAGCATCAATTCTAAACGCATTAGAGATAGCACAAAAAGACATCAAAAAAATCAAGTTAATAGTCTCAGGTGCAGGTTCAGCTGCAATAGCAATAACTAAACTATTACTAGACATTGGTCTTGAGAAGAAGAATGTTTGGATGTTTGACAGTAAAGGATTAGTATTTAAGAAGAGAAAAGATTTAAATGAGTATAAGAAATTTTTTGCGCAGGATTCAGGAGAAGTCCTACTCGCAGACGCGATGAAAGGTGCAGATGTATTCATAGGCGTATCAACAGGCAACTTGTTATCGCAAGCGATGATGAAATCAATGGCTAAAGACCCAATCATATTCGCACTTGCAAATCCTGTTCCTGAAGTGACTCCTTTTAAAGCTAAAAAAGCAAGACCAGACGTCATTATGGGCACTGGCAGAAGTGATTTTCCAAACCAAATCAATAACGTGCTTGGATTCCCATACATATTCAGAGGCGCATTAGATGTAAAAGCATCTGATATCACTTCTGAGATGAAGCTTGCAGCAGTCAAAGCATTAGCAGAACTTGCCCACACACCAACGCCAAAAGAAGTATTTGATGCTTACGGAGAAGAGTTCACATTCGGAAGGGATTATATCATCCCAAAACCATTTGATCCAAGAATATTATACAAAGTTGCACCCGCAGTAGCAGATGCAGCCATGAAATCAGGCGTTGCAAGAGAAAATATAAAAGACTTAAAAGCATATGAAGAAAAACTAAAAGAGATTTCTCAAAGACTAAGCAAAGCAGAGTTCTGCTAAACTTAAATTAGTAACATTTAAAAAAAGACCTCGACGGACTTCTTATCACAATGAATTTTTATGACAGTGACGAAGGAGTAGACACATATTTTCAGATGATGCAGAATCATGATGGACGATTTCTAATAGAGCAACTTAAGAAATATGTTGTAGGCGGATCAAAGATTTTAGAGCTTGGAATTGGCACAGGAAAAGACCTAGATATAATGTCAATGAATTACACAGTCACAGGTTCAGACACATCAAAAAAGTTTCTTCAAAGATACCAACAAATGCATATTGGATGCGACTTATTATTGCTTGATGCAAAAACCATGGATACAGACAGAAAATTTGACTGCATATATTCAAACAAAGTATTAATACACTTAACAAGAGAAGAAGCAAAGGAATCTCTAAAAAAACAATTAGTCGTCTTAAACGAAGGAGGAGTTGTTCTACATTCCTTTTGGAAAGGAGTAAAAGATGAAGTCATTGAAGGAGAATTATTTACGAGGTATACATTTGATAGTGTAAAAGAAATAATTCCTCAAGGTTATGAAGTATTAGAATTAAACATGTATAAAGAGATTGAAGAAAATGATTCAATATATATGATTTTAAAGAAAAAATAAATTTTATTTAGGAATACTTAATTTCTTTTTTTCTAAATTAATCATTTTAATCATGTCTTTAAATTTTGGATTATTTGATTTACAAAAAAAGTCTCTACAAACTGCAGGTCTGAACTCATGAATTGAACACTGATTATTTTCTAAATATATACAAGAACCATCATTTTTTTGAGCAAGTAAATTAGCACCACACATCTCAGCTTCTAAAAAATCATCAACTAAACCAAATTCTTCAAAAATAGTTTTGTACTTACCAGATTTATATTCTTCTTCTGATAAGTTTATTACAAATAATTTGCAACAAACACCTGATTTATCACATGTAACCATGAAAAAAGTGTTATTTAAACTTATAAAAACTTTGTTTAAAATAAATATTTTTTTTCCGTTAAATATTTAATTAGGGTTTCTAATTAGCTAGTATGCGAATATATATTATACACGGTGCATTTGGTAATCCAAAGGAGAATTGGTTTCCATGGCTTAAAAAAGAACTTGAAGAATTAAACGAAACAGTCATAGTTCCTAGTTTTCCAACACCAGCAGGTCAAAACCTTGAAAATTGGCTTAAAGTCTTTAAACAATATGAATTAACGCCTACAACAGTATTTGTTGCCCACAGCCTTGGAGCGGCATTTGTACTATCTCTTCTTGAACAAGCAGAAGTAAAGATTAAAGCGTGTTATTTTTATGCATGATTTGGTGGTGAGCTTTGACATCCTGAGTTTGACAATATAAACGAGACATTCGTAAAGAAAGATTTTGACTGGGAGAAAATCAAGAGGAATTGTAAAAACTTCTATATTTTCACGTCACTAAATGATCCATATGTGTCTATTAGAAAATCCGAGCACTTAGCACATAAATTAAACGGAACAGTAGTTGAAATTGAAAATGCAGGACATTTCAACGAAGCAGCAGGCTATAGAGACTTTCCATTCCTCTTAGAACACATGAACAAACATTTATGAATGACAAACAAATTTCTTAATTAAAGCCAAACATTAGAAAATTTTATAAAAAAACCAATTATTCATAGTCGATAAAGCACTAAAAGCTACCTGACCCTGTAGCTTAGCCTGGAATTCAGGTATTCGATTGCCAAATCGGGCAATTAGAGTGCTGGTCTTATATGACCACCACTAGGTGTCTAAGAGAACCAGTGGTCCCGAGTTCAAATCTCGGCAGGA
>Ga0114931_10011478_pt1 | contig 10463 bp, 4 predicted proteins | sample 2SBtaG_FD_89579 | JGI IMG/M metagenome (GOLD analysis project Ga0114931, IMG submission 89579) | Deep subsurface microbial communities from Kolumbo volcano to uncover new lineages of life (NeLLi) - 2SBTROV14_V59a metaG | ecosystem: Environmental > Aquatic > Marine > Volcanic | place: Kolumbo... | reverse complement strand
ATTCTGGACGGAAATACGCAGTAATTTTTCGTTTACAGGTATGGCCTTGTGACAATCAATACAACCGTGCTCCAAAATATGGGCACGGTGATTAAATTTTGCACGCTGGAGCACGCTCTGCTCTGTTTGTACTCGTCTAATACTTGCATTCTTCAGCATGTGGCACTTTTGACATTCAGGGCCATTCGCCGCCGTGAGATCGACCGCCAATTGCTGGAACTCGCTCCGTTGTGCCATGGAGAGGTGCTGGTTTTGCTGAGAAGGCCACGCAAAAGCGGTCCGGCTACGACCCGGCGACGGCCGCCTCAATTTCTCCCGAACCAGTTGTAACAACAAATTCATCTTACCCAGGTCTCTTTTTAGTTCGCTACGCCCCTTCAATTCATCCGTCCGGAGCTGCAAGGTGCGTATGGCCTCCTGATATAAGGTATCCACCCTGCTCGGGAGCACATTTGCATCCGTCCGTAGCACCTCGAACAATCCATCTCCGGGATAAAGTTGCCTACGAATTTGTTTGAGGTTTTCCATGATCCAGGGATCTTCATGATAAACCGGATTCTTTGAGACTTCGCCCTCTTCTTCAGGCGTCACGGCGGGATTCATGGCATAAACCCAGGAGAGTCCGGAGCCACCGCGTTCTTGCATTTGAGTAATGGTTTCAACACCGATATTACTCCCGCGTTTGCGGTTGATCACCGGTAACCCCGCAACAATGGCATCCGCCTTGATATGACATTGGGAGCAATGCTTTTCAAAATTTATTCTGGCGAAGTGCTTTCCGTCAGCATCTGGTTGATGGCAATAGAGACAGGCGGTTTCGAAAAACATCCTCCCGTTGCGGGCGCTTGCTTTCGCCTTTTGAAACAAGGAATCCAGTCTATCGATCTTGACCAATTCTCGTAATACAAAAACGGTGTGGCGCAAATGGGTCATTCTCAGGGTTGAGTCGTCAACGCTTGCTTTGCGAGCAAACTCAAACTGTGGGTGGCCTGTATTGAAGGAATCAAATTTATGACAGGAGAGACATTTCTTATCAGTGACGGCGGTAAGAGATGCGTCCCTTCCCCTGTGTTCTTCATGACAGGCGGCACAAGGAAGTTCCTTATGTGCGAATTTCTTTTGGGCGGCTGGTGAGATTCGCGCAGGATCAGAGGACTGGTAAATGTAGTGCGCGGGAAAATCGTAGATCGTCAACGCACTCGTTTGTTCGTGGCAAGCAGCGCATTTCTGGTCCGTCACGGCATTACCCGGATCATGGCAGCCGGTACAATTGCTTTCCAGGTTGGCGTGGGCTGAAGATACGTTTCCTGTCGCGATAAAACTACCTCTGCCCAGATTGGCATCGACAAGGAGATAGCCGAGACAGAACAGGCTGAACATTGCCCCCGTCAGCAACATCCCTTTTCTTGGCGGAGGGAAGATGTAGTCGCGACTCACCGGCAGGTAAGCTCTTCCTTGATTCTTTTTCTTCTTTCCAGTCACTTTCATCTTTCCAAACAATGAGTTCAAACAAGGCCAGGGGCCGTCATAATTAGGAGATTGGCTTTACCAGAGGTTCCGTTAGTTTTAGATTCCAGCTTAACCATGTCACTCCGTTGGTTCAGCTCTGATGTGTGCTTTCCGGGAACCTGGTATCCAACTGATGCTGTCAGGATTAGGCCGCCAATTGCAAACCATGGAATTATGTTTAATCGCGCAGGGCGCAAAGTTTGAAAATATTCGAGTCACGAACCAAATCGAATTCCGCCAAGAGGAATATGTGCTTATTCACTTAATGGGCCAAAGCGCTAGTAGTAGAAAACAGCAAACAGGTGAATACAAACCAGGAGCATCAGCAAGAGCGAAACCGGAAGGTGCAAATACAACCACCAGCGCAGCATTTTCTGAATGGTGTAGTGAGCATCCAGCTCCAGTTTCGATTTGAACATCATTTCCAATCGATCCAGTTTTGCTCTTTCCTCCTCGGACAGGATGGATTTCAGGTAGGTGAATTGCTTCATTTGTCGTTGAATCCCTCCCGTGATATTGATGTAGTAGGTCAAATTTACTCGCGGAGACCGCAATTCCGCCGCGACGTTTCTCACATAAAAATTTTTCACGGGTTCGCTGCAAGCAGAGACCAGATCGTCAGCACTCTTTTTTATTTCAGAAACCTGGCCTGCAATTCTTTCATAAATCACCTCCAGGGCTAAACCGGATGACAGCATCTTTGGCAGCCAGCGCTGTACGAAGACACCGAACACCCCGCTGAGATTTACCCAAATCGAGACACTCCAGAGCCAAAGGTAGAATGTGCCGGTAGGAACACGGAAGCCGGTGTGCATGAAAACCAGCAGCATGAATAGAAGTCCGCCATAGACATGAATCCGTGCCCACATCCGCGCGGACCCAAGATGGCGGTCACAGGCGGCCCTGACCCAGCGCCGGCGAATACCGTAAAGACCGGTGGCGACCATCAGGATAGCGGCGATACAGCCATGGAAAAGCCCCCAACTGTTACCGGCATTTGCTTCGGAGACCGACAAATTCACGCTATAAATGACAGAGAAGACACCGACGGCGGCGGCAAAACCGCTGAACCAGGGTTTTTTCTTAACCAGACTAAACAGGGCTGGTTTTTTTCTGTTCGGTTTCATTGAATTTTGTCCTGATAGCAACCGGTCGAAGCCGTTGATACCTTCGACGCGGATGGCGCACCCGTGCGGGCAGTTATAAACACAAGCTGGCTCATGATTAGTGGCGTAGCAGAGATCGCATTTTGAGGCAAATTCAGAAATATTTCTTTGGGTCAACTTGACCTGCGCGTGAGCACCCCATCGCCGGCTGTCAACCATCGTGATCGCATCGTAGGGACATTTGACGAAGCACGCCTTGCAGCCGATGCAAAGGTCAGCATCGATTTCCACCACATCCGCGACACCAGCACGGCGAATGGCCCCGGTTGGGCATCCGATCAAGCAGACCGGATCCTGACAATGAAAACAGGCCCGAGTCACCAGAAAATCATCGTATTTTTCACCTTCGCGCACAAACCTCGGCAGCCCGTCGTGGGTGTCGGCGCAACCACGCACGCAATCGTCACAGCGCGTGCAGGCGGCCAAATCGATCACCAGCACGCTGCTCCCTTCCACCAGCCCGTAGTCAATCGCGTGATTCAAGAACTCGGAACGGCCAATATTGCGGCGGCTTGCGCCGGTTTCCTTCAGACGCGCAACGGATGACTCCCAAACCTGCTGTTCGATTTGCGGATAACTTACCACCAATGTTTTGAAATCATCATATGAAATTTTGACCAACTCCGTGTTTTCCACGGATATCGCCGTATTGAGCAGCTTGTGCCGTTCAACGAAAAACTCAGCTTCGCCAAAAGTCATTCCTTTGGAGAGGTAGTTGACGACGATTTCACCGGCACTCATTTTCTGCGTGAGTTTAACAAAGCCAGAACGAATGAGAAAAACCGCGTTTGCGGTATCCCCTTCGCGACCGATGACCTGACCCCGGCGAAACGACACCAGGTTCACTTTGTTCTTGAAGTTTTTAATAAATGTGTCTGAACAATGTCGGAACAGCGGCGTGTTCTTAAGTTGGGTGGAAAGGGAACGATCGATATAGAGACGGTCCAGGTGCTGCTTTAAACTTTTCGAATTGCGTTTCATCGCCAGTAAAGCAGGCACCCTGATTTGCACGAGCAAGCACTGCGTCGTGGTCTGTGCGGTCACGGATTGCGGCCAGCCGATCGAAGCGCCGGTCTCGCCAAAAATCTCCCCGGGGCCGAGATTCAACACGTCGCCCCAGGCAACATCAATATCCATCGAAGACAGAAAGGTCAAACGAGGGTTTTGACTGAGTTGTTTGATCTGGGTCTGAAAGACTGTTGCCGGCGGTTTCCCGCCGTCGCGCCCGTTGCGGCTACCCGCCGGTCGATTTTTTGAATGTTTGTGTAAACCGTTCGCCGGCGCCACTTGCTGCTTCGTGACGCACACGTTGACTTGCCCCTTGACGACGAAGAAGGCCAAATCGATGTAACTGCCTTCCTCAAACAATATTTTCCCACGGTCCCAGATAGCCACCGAGACGTCTGGGCTGATTTTTTCAAGTAAGGCATCGTCGTACGATTGAAAAATTTCAAAAGCGCGCAGTTGTTCCACCGAAAGCCTTTGGGAAATCTCCAAAATTCCGCCGCTTTTGCCAAACGCCGTCCAGCGGTCTTCAAACAGCTCTTCGGGATCGACCTTTTTTTTCGAAGACCCCCTAATCATTCCGGCTGATTTCCCGGTGAACGTAGTCGATATAATTTTTTATTTCTAACAGAATGGAATCCAGGGGTGCGTCCGGCTTCAACTTCGTTTCAAAAGATTTGATGGTGATGGTGTGTTTCGGATTCAACCAGTCGGGCAACGTTGGATCGAGATAAATATAGGTCGTTTCAGGCACAGCGAGAACACGCCTTGCCAGCTTCGGCGCACGGTCACGGCTTTTGATGACAAACCGCGGAATTGGCCTTGCTTTGACGGCCTGCATGAATGGCGATGGACTGAGGTCCACCTGACGGATTTTGTAGTCCCAATGTCTGGAAATATTCGCCTTGATGCCTCTGACATAATCAAACCCCTCCCCTGTCGGATGACCAGCCTCAAGCAATCTCTTATCGGTTATTTGGTGACAGCGCACACAAGATGCGGCCCGAATAGTAACATCACGCAGCTCTACCATGCCAGCACGCAGCGCCTTTTGATAACCAATTCGGGCCGTACTCAGCGGATCCCTGGGAGGTTCCCCCTCCTGATGTATCTCGTAGTAACCGCTTGCCTTCGGACCAGCCGGGCCATGGCAGCTTTCGCAACTCACACCGGTGTTCATATTTTTTGCCCTTCGGCCGCTGACCACTTCACCGTGGCACTCCGCGCATTTGGAATTTCCTCGCAGGTAATCACCCGATTTCATGCCATACGTTTCCGCGATTTTCATGGAAAGCTGTTTTTTTCTCTTCAGGCCGTTTACGGTCTCGAAATGCGGATCTCCCTGCCACCAGGCACCATCCGATTGGTGGCACGTCCCGCGTTCAGTGCCGCAGGACCTGTACCCCAGGGTTTCCCGATCACCTGGTTGCGCGGCGCTTCGCACACTGGTCAGCAGAAAGACTACCAGGGAAATTGTGACGCCACATATCAGGCAAAAACGCATAAGATTTCACGGTAGGTTAAGCGTAATACCTTCAGGTATTTAGGCTGTAGACTATTAGACTGTAGTTTCTTGGCTCTTATCGTAGTTATTCGCTCTGTCTCTTCCTTAGGAAAATCTCTTGTTGCTCGATAAATTTTCGAAATAAATTCGGCGGCGCGCAAAGGCGCTTGCCAAAACCTGGAGAAAACCGGGCCGTTTACACCCTCTGCCTATCGCTCACCCGCTTGTCATTCCGCGCTTGATGCGGAATCCATCCGAGGGGAATACAGAGGGCAGCCTCTTAGCACAATTATGAAATTACGTACTAAGCATTTCCTTTTCGAGGCACCTGGACGGGTGTCGGGCAGATCTAAGGTAACACCGACAAATCCTGAGGTTTGACAAATTGTTTCCAGATGTCGTCTGACACAACGTACGGTTTGCCCTGTGCATCCATGTAAAAGCGTCGCTGTTCCTTCAAGTTAAAAGGCCGTGACCCCAACCGCCCGAAAACGCTGACTTGATTTCCACTCTCGTCGACCGCGCGGTCCCGGTCCAGGCCCTTGGAAATGGCCAGAGCAGGGCCGTTTGTCCGGTAACTGGCAATCAACAGCGGGGTTGGTCGGGGGCTAAATCCCAGGTGACCGGGCGTCAGCGGGGAGGTTAACTGCACCACCCGCAGCCCATTGCGGCCATCGGCTACATAGGCAAAGACACTCGCATTGGTTGCCGCGACCTTCACTCCGGACACATCGTTCAATCGCCCTTCCGCGGTGAAAAGCTGGTCGATAAAAATAGATTCAGGTTTTTCAATATCGATGATAGCCAGACCTTGTTTCCCGGCGGCGACGTAAGCGTAGGTTCTGGCACAGTAAATATCTCTTGCTTGCCGAAGAGGAACGAAACTGCCGGCGACTAGCGTCGGCTTCTCAGGTTCCGTGATATCGATCACCTTAACGCCTGTCTGATCACAGACAAACGCGTAACGAAACTGAATTGCGATCGCCCTGGGTTTCCGCAATGCCGGCACGGAAATGGTCGCGACGACCCTTGGGTTAAGCGGTTTGTCGATGTCGATCACGACCAGACCCTTGCGGCACAAAACATAGACGTATTTGCCGGCAATCGCCAGATTGACCGCGCCGTCCAACATCCCGTTGGGATTAAAGGTCACGGCTCTGGTCAGAAAATTATTGCGCGGGTCGCCATCCGCCAGAGGCATCACATCCACCAGAATCAAGCCCTCCTCCTTGTCCGTGACATAGGCATAACTGTAAAGAGGATGCAACCGCTGCTCCTGATTGGCACGATTTCTAACGGCCGCTTTTCTGCGCGTATCGATCGGCATCGTCGTGGGCAGGGCAACGGCCGTGGCGAACCGGGTCTTAACCCGCGTTCCTTGTCCCCAACCTGAAACCGGCGATGAAACAATTTTTTGTGAAAAACCCTTGTTGTCGATGTTGGCCACATCGAACACCTGAAAACCGTCCCGGCCATTGGCGGTGTAGAGATACTCGCCGCGCAATTGCAGGCTTCTAATATAATTTCCGTCGTGACCGGTGGCGGTGTTGAGTTTGCGTTTACCTTTTATGTGCTTTCGGTAGTCGCCGGGGTAAGCAAGCTTTTGCAAGTAACTGCCGATAACCGCCTGCGGTTCATCACTTTCCGTCACCTGCACGGCTTCGAATCCTGACTTACCTTCTGCAACGTAGGTGTACTTACCAATGAAATTGACGAAATTGGTGCCTTGCAGGAGCACTTGCGCCATCCACGCGTTGTTGTCGTTTTCCACGGACACGTGGCAGTCGGTGCAGGTGCGGGTTTCCACCTTGCGGACGGTATGTGCAAAATGCGGATTGAATGCCTGTGAGCTGAACCCGGGCGCGGAAACGGGTGGCTGCTGTGAGTAGACTTGCTCGCGGTTGGCGTTGCGTGAGCTTAGAATCAACGCACTGCTGGATCGTGCCGTCGTAATTTTATGGCCCTTTGTCGTGCCATTGAGACAAAGCATGAAACCGTCATCCCGAATTACCTGAGGATTGTAGGTTGTCCAGTTTCGCGTTAACGACCCTTCGAAATGGTTCATCCTTTTTTGCCAATTGGCCTGCTGTGGCAGGTGGCAGCCAAAACAGTTCGTCACCCACGACGTGTGACAGGATTGGCACTCCATCTTCTCATAATTGTGGGCCTGCATGGCAGGGTCCATGCCGCTGTCCCACCGTCCGCCTCCTTTGGCTATCAATTTAGCAGCGTACGATTTCGGATTGTAACTTTTCGAGGCAGGATCGACGGAAGCACGCACCTGGCTGATCTCCCACCTCAGCGTGTCTACTAGCATGGATCGCTGGATTCGCTTATTGCCGATCATCTCGAATCGCGCGTCGCCGAACGGCGTCTTCAGCCTCGACAGATCGGTGCCGCCATCCGGTGCCGCCACACCGGACGTGGCCAGGGTGGCGTAGTTGGTCACGGTGCCGTGACAATCGATGCATTGAATTTCGATGGCATTATGAAACTCTCCGTGCAGTTTGCCGGTCCCGTGAACATCCTGTTCGAAGTGGCAATCGACGCAGTGCATGCCCTTCTCCAAATGGATATCTTTCAGATGAACCGCTTTTTGAGCATCCAGGCAATTCTGATCGCAAACATGATCTTGTCCTTTCACCGGGACGACGCCATGAAACTTGTGTTCTGAATTCGCTGGAATTATATTACCGTCTTTGTCCAGCAAGTTGCCTTTACGGTCTTTCTTGAAAACGGCTCTGAAAATCCACCCGTGGCCGTGGTAGTCCGAGAACTGCGTCTTCTTGAGTTTGGGGTTCAGCCTGCTCACGTTCGCCAGGAATTTGTCATCTCCCCACTTGCCGCGCAGGACAGCCTCTTCCGGATTCTTGTTGAGCCGGCGAAAGGCTTCGTCATCCGATAACGACTGCTGCTGTTTCGGATACATCGCCCGTCCGTCGGTTTCGTAGTCCCACATTTGAAAACCGTAGTACGTATTGACAAACGCATTGACCTGGTGCATGTGGCACACCATACATTGGCTGGACGGAATGCTGAGGGTTAGCCGGTGTTTGAGTGGATGCCCTTTCTCACGCTTCGAAATGGCCTCGTCCGCCGTTCGGCTCAGCCCCTGGTTGCCGAATTTGGCGTATGGACCTGAATGGTCCGGCGACCGGTCATTGGCGTAGATGACATGGCACGCGGTGCACCCACTGGAACGGTAGTCCCCCGGGTGGTCATTGGTGCCAAGGAACGAGAGCGACGGATCATTTAGCCGGGTCTTGTGAATATTCAGCACCGGTGAGCTGATACGAAGTTGTGTTCCGAGTCCGCGGTCCCCAAGTTTCATGTCCGGTTTACCGGGTTCCTCAAACGGCAGGGGGCTGCCGATGTTAGAAGGATTGATGCGCGACACCTTGCCCCCCCGTTCAAATGTTCGGAAAATGTTCCCCACCTGAGAAATTTCCCAGCGCGGCAGTGGCACGACGTAGGGCAAGATCCCCTTGTTCCGCATCTCGGCGGCCGATAGCGCGGGAACGGTGTTGACCCGCCGCGGCTTACCGTCCCGGCCGTAGCTTTCACCGAAATTGTAGACCTTGTTTGAGACGACACCGTTGTTGTAGGCAGCGCCGCCCCATAGCAGAGAGTTCGTCGTCATCATGCTTTTGCGCACCTTGAGAACTTCCCCCGCATGGCAGGAACCGCACGTTTCATCCACGATTCGCAGATCCCCCGGATTGACGAACCTAATGAAATCGGGATCCTCTTTATTGAGTAACAGGTAGGACCGGACCGGATTGGCCGAGGACTGCCATTTACCAGGAAACCTGGGTTTCACATGGGCTTTCTCCAACGTCCGCGCACGGGCATTTCCGCCGTGGCAATCCGTGCAGCCCAATTTCACTACCTCGGATTCGTGCATTTTTTCAATTTTGGTGTGGCAAACCAGACAACCCGCACTCTTATCAAGCACGGTCTCAAAACCCTGCCGGGTCCGCCGCCTGCCCTTGCGCGTTACATCAGTCGGCGCATTTTGGGCAGACAAGTTGAATGCACAGATAAGCAGCAGCCCCGCGCCAATGAACCAGCCTCTATTCAGATTCAAACCAAACATCGTGGGACCTTTAGTAGGTAAGGACCAAAGAAGTCGAAAATGAAAATTGCGTACCGGCGGATTCGTAGAGATCGTTGAATCCGGAAAAAGGAGTTAACCCGGTAAAGGCCACCGTGATAGCTGCATTGTTATTCAGGAAAGGCCGATAGAGCACGCCGAGACCATAATCGAGACCAATATCCTGGCCGATGTTCCGCTGGTTGACAAATTGTGCGAGGGAGGATGTATTCGCGAAACGCAAGTAGTTAGAATTGAGCACAAAACGAAGCTTGGGCGTCAAGTCGGCCTGGTAGCCAAAATTGAACAAGAGCAGACCCGGGTTGACGAAGTTCGACTGCCCCTCGAACTTGCTGCTGCGCAAATCGGGCACCAGGCTAAATTTGTTGGTCAGATTGACACCAAGCAGCCTGATTTTCTGGCTGTTCCAATAGCTGAAGGCACCCCCCGCGAAAAATGGCAAGTCGATAATCGTATCGAATCCCGTGCCCTTGCCATCGAGTGGATTTGCGTCACCGGAGGCGTAGAAAGCAGAAACTTTAAATCGCATCCAGTCCTTATCAAGACTAAATTCAAGTGCCGCCATTTGAGCATTGATGGTGATTGGTCGCCCGGCAAGAGGATTGAAACTATCGCGCCCCACGACCTGATAAAACGCGTGATTGATGTTGAGTCGACCCCAATGGCCGTCGCCTGTCCAACCGACAAAATAGGCTTTGATGTCATGAGGCACCGCACTACCGAAAATAGCGGGCCGCACGGGCACACCGTTGTTGTCTACATAAACACTGGGCTTGTCATGGTTGTAGTGCAGGCTCACCTGGGCCGTGTAGCCAGGTGTCAGGAAATCTTGTTTGTAGAGGTTCGCCAAAAAGACATCCTGATTTCGATTTTGAAAAACCGTGTTTTGTTCGCTATTGGAATCCTTCTCCAGCATGCGAAAATAAGCGAGATTGTACTGATACCGGTTCGACGCCGCACTTCCGAACAGACGACCCCCCAAATTGGCGTCTTGAAAAATAAACCCTCTAAAATCACTATTGAGAAATTGAATGCCTGCCGTCAGGGAAACAAAATCATAGCGGCGACTCAGGTTGAAAAGATGCTTTTCGAGGAACAGCTCACGGAAACCAAGATGGCTATCGTAGCGGCTTGTCCCCTGACGCACATTAATGTTGACGTCGTT
>Ga0114931_10011477_pt1 | contig 10463 bp, 7 predicted proteins | sample 2SBtaG_FD_89579 | JGI IMG/M metagenome (GOLD analysis project Ga0114931, IMG submission 89579) | Deep subsurface microbial communities from Kolumbo volcano to uncover new lineages of life (NeLLi) - 2SBTROV14_V59a metaG | ecosystem: Environmental > Aquatic > Marine > Volcanic | place: Kolumbo... | reverse complement strand
CCTCGACAAGCCGGTGATCGCGGCGGTCAACGGCATTTGCTGCGGCGGCGGTTTCGAATGGGCGCTCTCGGCCGATATCATCCTCGCCGCCGAACACGCGCGCTTTGCCCTGCCCGAAATCCGCTCCGGCACGGTGGCCGATGCCGCCAGCGTCAAGCTGCCCAAGCGCATCCCCTATCACATCGCCATGGAAATGCTGCTTACCGGGCGCTGGCTGAGCGCCGAGGAAGGCGCGCGCTGGGGCTTCGTCAACCGGGTGCATCCCGCCGAGCGGTTGATGGAAGAGGCGCGCGCGCTGGCCGATCATCTCGCCTCCGGCCCGCCGCTTGTCTACGCCGCGATCAAGGAGATCGTGCGCGAGGCCGAGGCGATGCGCTTTCAGGACGCGATGAACCGGATCACCCGACGGCAATTCGCCACCGTCGATACCCTTTACGCCTCCGAAGACCAGAAAGAGGGCGCGCGCGCCTTCGCCGAGAAGCGCGACCCGGTGTGGCGGGGAAAATGAGCGTTGCTGGCGCGGGCGCCGGGGCGCCTGCGTGCGGGCGGGAGAGGGATTATGCGCGATTGGGGCCCCGCAAGCGATCATTCTTGCAAGGCTCGGGCGCGGGGGACTAGACTTGCCCCCGTTCGCAGCCATCCCCCGACGAGTCGGGCAAGCGCCGCCAGCGATGCGCCGAATCGCCGGGTGGAGGGTTTCGCGGACAAGCGGGAATGGAGGCGATCATGGCCGGAACCGAAACACCCGTCCCCCTCGGGCCCGAGGCGCTGCGCGGGCAGGTCGCGGCCGATGATTTCGATTTTGCCACCACCGAGGCGCTGACGCCCGCGGCCGGGTGGCTGGGACAGGAGCGGGGCACCGACGCGCTGCGCATGGCGGCGCAGATCCGCCACGGCGATTTCAACGCTTTCGTTCTCGGCCCCCCCGGCAGCGGCCGACACGCGATCACCCACGCCCTTCTGAGCGAGGCGGCGGCGGCGATGCCGAGCCCCAGCGACTGGATTTACGTCAACAATTTCGACGCCCCGCACAAGCCGATCGCGATCGAGCTTCCGGCGGGCATGGCGATGCGCTTTCGCGACGCCATGCAGGCGCTGATCGACGATCTGGCCAACGACATCCCGGCGCTCTTTGAATCCGACGATTACCAGACTCGCCGCCGCGCCATCGAGGAGCGCTATGCCTCCGGGCAGGAGAAGGCGATGGGCGCCGTCTTCGAGCGGGCGCGCGGGCGCAACGTTGCCATTCTCAGAACCCCGATGGGGTTCAGCTTTGCGGGGATGCGCGATGGTGCGGTGCTCAGCCAGGAGCAGTATGAAAAGCTCTCGCAAGAGGACCGCGAAGCGCTCGAACAGGCGATCGAAGAGACCCAGAAAGAGCTCTCGGAGGTGTTGCGCGCGGTGCCGCGCCAGCAAAAGGAGCATCGCCGCGAGGTCGAGGAGCTCAACCGCGAGATGGCGACAGGCGCGGTCGATGCGGCAATCGCCGAGGCGAGCGAGGAATTTGCCGGGCAGTCGGCGCTGCGCCGCCATCTCGAGCACGTTCGCGAGGATCTGATCGCCAATGCGGCGCTTTTCCTGCAACGTGAGAGTGACGGCGAGGCGGGGCCGTTTCCGGTGGCGACCACGCGCTTTTACGAGAAACCGCAATTTCAGCGCTACACCGTCAATGTGATGGTGTCATACGCGCCCGGCGAGTCCGGCGCACCGGTGATCAAGGAGGATCTGCCGACGCTGGCCAACCTCATCGGGCGGATCGAATACGCGGCGCAGATGGGCGCGCTGGTGACCAACTTCACCCTGATCAAGCCCGGCGCGCTGCATCGCGCGAATGGCGGCTACCTGATCCTCGATGCCCGCCAGGTGCTCTCGGAGCCGCTGGCCTGGGATGCGCTCAAGCGCTGCTTGCGCACCGGCGAGATCCAGATCTATTCGCCGGGCGAAAGGCTCGGGCTGGTCTCGACAATCTCGCTGGAGTCGGACCCGGTGCCGTTGCAAACCCGGGTGGTGCTCATCGGCGAGCCGCTGCATTACTATCTCCTGTCGGCGCTCGATCCGGATTTTCCGCAGCTTTTCAAGCTCCAGGCGGATATGAACGAGCGCATCGCGCGCGACGGCCAGAGCCTTGATGCCTATGCGCGCCTGATCGCCGGGCTGGCGCGGGAGGCCGGTATCCGGCCGCTTGATGCCGCCGCCGTGGCCGGTTTGATCCACGAAAGCCTGCGCGCCACCGGGGACGCCGAGCGGCTGAGCCTCAACCGCGGCTTTCTCACCGACCTGATGCGCGAGGCGGATTTCTGGGCCGACCGGCGCGCCGCGGAGACAATCTCTGGCGCCGATATCGACAGGGCCGTGGCCGAGCGCGAGCGCCGCGCCGGGCGGTTGCGCGAACTCAGCCACGAGGCGATCACCCGCGAGACCGTGATGATCGACACCGACGGCGCGCGCACGGGCCAGATCAACGCTCTGTCGGTGCTGCAGATTGGCTCAACGATGTTCGGCCGTCCCTCGCGGCTGACCGCGCGGGTGCGCCCCGGCACCGGCAAGCTGGTCGATATCGAGCGCGAGAGCGAACTCGGCGGGCCGATCCATTCCAAGGGCATGCTGATCCTTCAGGGCTATCTGGCCGCGACCTATGCCACCGCCGCGCCGATGTCGCTCTGGGCGAGCCTGGTGTTCGAGCAAAGCTATGGCGGGGTCGATGGCGACAGCGCCTCGGCGGCGGAGCTGATCGCGCTTCTCTCGGCGCTGGCCGAGGCGCCGATCGAGCAGTCCTTCGCGATCACCGGCTCGATCAATCAGTTCGGCGACATTCAGGCGATCGGCGGGGTCAATGAAAAGATCGAAGGCTTTTTCGACATCTGCGCGGCGCGCGGGCTGACGGGGCGGCAGGGGGTGCTGATCCCGGCCGCCAATGTCAAGAATCTCGCGCTGCGCCAGCGGGTGATCGACGCGGTTGCCGCCGGCAGCTTCCGTATCATCCCGATGCGGCGGGTGGAGGACGGGCTGGCGGTGCTGACGGGGTGTGAGCCGGGCGCGCGCGGGGCGGATGGCGTCTTTGCCGAGGGCAGCCTCAACGCCCGCGTCGAGGCGCGGCTCAACGCCTTTGCCGAAATCCGCAAGAGCTTTGCCAGGGAGGCGCGCAATGGCCGGTCAACGCCCGAGTGACGCTGCGCGGGCCGGGGCGCGGGCCGGGGACCGGGATGGGCGCGGGCGCGTGGTTCTGGGCGCCACCTGCTACGCCGATGCCGAAGCGGCGCTGTCGATCGCGCTCGCTCTGGCGCGGCAGGCCGGCGGCGGGATCGAGGGCGTGCTGGTGCGCGACGAAAACGTGCTGATGGCCGCCAGCCACCACCGCGTGCGCATCGTCTCCTATTCCGGCACCTCGGCGACGGCCACCACCGGCGAGGCGATGCTGCTGGCCTATCAGAGCGATGCGCGCCGCTTTGAGGAGCGCCTGAGCGGGCTGGCGCGCGAGGCCCGGATCGCGACCGGGTTTCGCGCCATCGAGGGCCATCTCGCCGAGGCCGTCGAGGAGATGGTAACGGCAGGCGATATTGCGGTGCTGGGTGTCAGGCGCGCGTTCGGGGACAGTGGCAGCGTTGTCGTCATCAGCGATTCCGACCGCGCGCTGCCCGCCTTTGCCGCGCCGCTGGCCGCAAGCCTCGGAAAACGCCTGATCGTGCTGTCCCCCGCCGCCCGAAAACGGCAGGCGGCGCAGGCATCGGCCGGAGAGGACATGCCCCGGAGCGGATCGCCTGGCGGACTACCCGCAGAGACGCTCGTTTACGAGGGGGCCGACGCGCTCTTGCGGCGGCTCGATGCGCTCAGCCCCGCAGCGGTGATCGTGGCCGCCGGCACCAGCGATCTGCCGGCGTTGGCGCAGCTTGTGGATGCGGCGCGTTGCCCGGTCATCCTCGGCGCGGGGTGACGCGCGCCTGAATCGCCGCTGTTCCGGTCGGTGCGCGCGGCCCGGGGCGCGGGCCTGATCGGCGAGACGAGCGGTATGGCCAAAATGTGGCGAAACAGTCTTCCGCCTCGCCCCCGCTTTGTTTCGCGCAACAAGCGCCGCTTGCCCGCACACGCCGCCTCCGGGCGAATTTGCGTCAGATAAATATCAATAAAAACAATATGTTGATGCCTATTATGGCAGTTCTGGAAACAGTCTGTTTCCCGAGTATTCGTTTAAAAAGCGTAAATCCCCGTTAGCCTCAATCGTGGCGAAACCCGGGCGAAATCATGTCATTCGATGTCGTCCCGTGTCGTCGCCGGTGGCCCTGCGGCCCTGGGGGCTGGTCGTGGAGCGCATCGGATCGTCGGCGGAATCTTCGCCATGGAAGTTGGCCCACGACGGCAGCGATGCCGTCGAGCCGCACAGTGTGACGCGTACAAGTGGAACGGGGAAGACGCCATGAGTAATGTCGATTTCGAGATACCGCCATTGCGCGGGCCGGCGCTGCGCCCGGTGGCCCCGGTCGGGCTGCCCCGCGAGGTCGAGACCAATCTCATCGCCCTGCCACAAGGCGACAGGCGCCGCCATCGCCTTTATCGCCGCCATGGAAAGCGCCTGCTCGACGTGGCGCTGGTGCTGGTGCTGGCGCCGCTTTGCCTGCCGCTCATCGGGCTTGCCGCGCTTGCGCTCTACCTTGAAGGCGGCAACCCGTTCTATCTTCAGGAACGTCTTGGCCGGGGTGGCGCGCGGTTTCCCATCCTCAAGCTGCGCACCATGGTGCGCGATGCCGAGGCGCGGCTGAGGGTGCTTCTGGCGGAAAATCCCGAGCTCAGGCGGGAATGGGACGAGACGCAAAAGCTCAAGCGTGATCCGCGCATCACCCCCGTCGGAGAGTTCCTGCGCACGACCTCCCTCGACGAGTTGCCGCAGTTGTGGAACGTGCTTCTGGGGCAGATGAGCCTTGTCGGGCCGCGTCCGATGATGCCCGAACAATTGCCGATCTATGGCGATCCGCAGCATTATTTCGCCCTTCGGCCGGGCATCACCGGCGCCTGGCAGGTGGGGCACCGCAACCAGAGCAGCTTTGCCACTCGTCACCCCTATGATGCCGAGTACCACCGCGGGCTTTCGCTCTGGCGGGATCTGAAAATCCTCTGCAAGACGATTGTGGTCGTTCTGCGCAGGACGGGGCATTGACGAACCGGCAGCGCCGGTGAGACAGGGACATGGGCTATCGGCGCGACGGTGCGAAGGCGGGAAACGGGGATGTTTGAGAGATACGAGAAGATCTTCATGACCGGACATGACGGCGAGGAAGGCGACTCGCACCGGATCGGGACCGGCGCCGGTTCCCGGACGGCGGCGCCGGACATGCCTTTTGACCGCGCTCTCAGGAAGCACATTCTTGGTGAAGGCTCTGCGAGCGCCGACCAGGCCCCGCAGCCGCGTCCCGGTGCCACGGACGCGCTCCCGTCAGCCCCGGCGCAAAGCGGCGACGTGCTCGATCTTTCGGGAACGTGGCACGCCATCAGGCCCGCCTGGAGACGTCAGCAGACGGCGGCGCAGAGGCTCAGAACCCGTAATCCGGAGGTCAGGCGGGCCGCCGATCTGTTGCGCACACGGCTGTTGCAGAAACTACACACCGAGGGCTGGCGCCGCGTCGCGGTCACCGCCCCCGAGGCCGGCTGCGGGACCACCTTCACGGCGCTCAATCTGGCGCTCAGCATCAGCGCGGTTGCCGATTTCAGGACGGTTCTGCTTGACCTCAACCTGAGGCAGCCGGGCCTTGGGCGCATCCTCGATGGCAACGGGATACAGGAGATGTCGGATCTGCTGCGCGGGCGGGTGCCGGTAACGGAGTATCTGCTGCGCTATGCCGAAAATCTCGCCGTCGGCCTCAATTCCGAAGTCTCGCCCAACCCGGCCGAACTCCTGCAAAGCCGCAGCGCGGGCGAGGCGCTGGACGAGATCGAAAGACAGCTTGCGCCTGATGTCGTGCTTTGCGACATACCGCCGCTGCTTGCGCATGACGACACTCTCGGCTTTTTGCCGCAGGTCGATTGCGTCCTGCTGGTGGCCGACGGGACCAGAACCCTCTCCACCCAGATCGCCGAATGCGAAGACCTGCTGGAGGGCAAGGCGCCGCTGGCGGGGGTGGTGCTCGATCGCGGGCGCGCTCCGCGATGATGTGCCGTGCGCCCCGCCTTCCCCTCCTGCACCCCGCCGAGGAGGCTTGACATGCCGCTGCGCGACTGGATCGACGAATTTCTTGACATGCTGCGCCGTCGCCGCGACCTCATCCTTGGCGTGATCGCGCTCGGCGCCGTGCTTTCCGTTCTCGTCGCCTTCCTGCAATCCCATCGTTATCAGTCGACCGCGGTCTTGCAGGTGCAGGGCGCGAAGGTGGACGGCGATCAGGCGGCCGCGGACGCCGCGCAGGTCAGCGCGCGGCAGTTGCAACTGGTTGACCAGGCGATCATGTCCCGCGGTGAAATCCTTGAAGTCGGCAGGAAACTGGGCCTGCTCGACGCGCTCGCGGGGCTGACCGAGACCGAACAGGTCGGTGCGTTGAGAAAGGCGGTGAACGTCAACGGCGTTGCCGCGGCGCGCGCCGGGCCGCGCGAAGACGGGGCGATTTCCCTGATCCGGATCAGCGCCGAATGGACAGACCGGGCGCACGCGCAGGCGCTTGCCGCCGAAATCGCCCGGCGCACCATTGAGCGCAGCACCCGGATGCAGCGCGAACGCGCCCGCCAGACGGTTGCCTTCTTCAAGGCGCGCGAGGCAGAGATCGACGCGCGCATTGCCCGGCTGGAGGAGGACCTGACTGCCTTTCGCCGCAAGAATGCCCTGCCCGATGCCGCCACCCGCACCGCGCGGCAGGCCGCGATCGAAAGGCTGAGAGGGCAAATCGTGGCGCTTGGCCAGCAGGTCCTGGAGGTTGAACAAAAGCTGGAGAGCAGCGGGCAGACGCGCGTCGAGAAGGCGCAGCGCAAGAAGCTGACCAGCCAGCTGGCCAGCCTCACCGAGCAGCGCGACTATGTCGAGACCCGGCTCGCGGCGGCGATCCGCGCCGACAGGATCGACCCGGATCTGGAGGCTCGCCTCGCCGCGTATCAGCGTGACCTTGTCGCGCTGCGGGCAGAACGCGACACCCTCCGAGAAAGCCGCAAGGCGGCCGAAATTCGCTATCAGATCGAATCCACCGGCCAGTCCGCCCGATTCAAACTCCTCGAAGAGGCGTCCTGGCCGGATTACCCGGTGACGTCCTCGCGCACGAAGATCGCGCTTGTCGGGCTCATCGTCAGCGTGATCGCGGCGCTTGGCCTGGGGTTTGCGCTCGATCTGTGGCGGCCGGTGATGCGCTCCGCCGCGCTGATGCAGCGCGATCTCGGATATGCGCCGATTGCCACCATCCCGGATGCCGCCGCGCAGCCGCGCCCCTTGCTTGCTTCGCTTGCTTCGCTTGCGCTGCGCGTCTTCGGGCGATGGCGGGGGGCATGATCCCGGCGCGGGTCAGTTGACCACGATCGACGACAGCGCGACGATGGCATCGTGGTGAAGCCAAACCGCGCCCGCCGCGCCCGCCGTCGCAATCGCGAAAGCCGTCCCATCATGCACGGCGTCCCACGCCTCGTGCCGCCGGGCGAGACGGATCAGCAGCGGATAGACCGCAAGCACGGCCAGGCCCTGCGAGACCAGCCCGCCGATCAGACCGAAGCTCATCAGCCCGACAATCAGCAGCGTGATCTGCGTCACCGACTGGAGGCCGGCATAGATGAAGGCGCCGCGCGAATCCCCGGCTGCGAGCGCCGCCCGGTCATAGCTCACCCCGATCGCCTTCGGCAGCAGCCCGCAGGCGATCAGAACCATCATCGCGCCCGCCGCATGGTAGCGATCGTCATAAAGGAAGCTGACGAGCGGCGGCCCGATATAGGCCATCAGCAGAAGCAGGCCGCAGATTCCGGCACTGATCAGGGCGCGCATGCGCCGCAGTTTCCTGCGATTTTCGGGGGAGGCGCGCGGCGGGCGGTCGCGATAGACCGAGATCAGCAGGTCTTGTGCCACTGAATGCCCCAGCATCATCGGAAAGCTGGCGAGAAAGAAGCCGATATTGTAGATGCCGAGCACTTCGAGCGGCAGCATCTTGCCGAGCACCGCCTTGTCGCCCTGCATGCTGAGGAAGGTGAACGCGGTGCCGAGAAAAATCCATTTTCCGAAATGGATCAGCTCGCGCAGGGCCGGCCGCTCGATTCGGAAACGATCGCGGTGGCCGGGCAGAAAACGCCATGTCAGGAAGAGATTGGCGAGGGCGCTCAGAACGCCCCCGGCAACGAGGGCAAAGACCGATCGCGTCGCGAGCGCGAGCAACACCATGAGCCCGACGCCGATCAGCTGGCTGAGCAGGTCGAGGGCAGTTACCCGTCCCATCAGCAGGTGCCGCCGGGCGGTCTTTACCCGCGTCGGCAGGAGGCCGGAGGCGATCAGCGACAGCCCCGCCACCGGCAGGTAGAGCGCGAGTTCCGGACGGCCGTAGAAGTGCGCAAACGGCAGGGCGACCAGCAGCGTCAGCAGCCAGAGCCCGGCGCCGCGGACCGCCTGAACCGTCCATGCGGTGTCGAGAAAGGCGGGATCGTCACCACGCGGGCTGCGGGCCACCGCCGGGCCGATGCCGACATCCGAAAACATCATCAGCCCGACGATGACCATTGTCACCAGGGCCATGATCCCGAATGCTTCCGGAAAGAGGATGCGCGTCAGGATCAGGTTCGAGGCCAGCCGGATCGCCTGTGTCCCGCCATAACCGACGATCACCCAGGAGGTGCTGCGCGCCAGCCGTGCGGAGAGGTTCGATCCGCGAAATGCGTTGACAAGGCGGCTCATCTGTCTGGTGGTCCCGATGCGGTCACTGGCTGCGGCGCAGGCTTGAGGGTATTGCATCCAATGGCCAAGGGGTCAACGGCGGGCGCTCATGTGCCCGTCGCACCGTCACGGGCCGGTCACGCAACGCGCTGCCTGCTTGCGATCTGGTGCTGAGTGTGGATTGTGGAGGGGCGGCGCGGCAATGGCGGTGATGACGTGAAGATCGCATATATTCTCAACACCTATCCGCAACCCTCGCAGAGCTTCATCCGGCGCGAGCTGAAGGGGCTGGAGCGGCTCGGCCACGACATCACTCGCATCGCCATGCGCCGCAGCGCGCTGCCGCTCGTCGACCCGGCCGACCGCGCGGAAGAGGCGCGCACCCGCCATGTGCTCGAGGCGGGAGGCCCGGCCCTGCTCGGGGCTGTGCTGCGCTGTCTGGCAACGCGCCCCGGCGCCTTTGCGCGCGCGCTCAGGCTGGCGCTCAGGATGGGGGCGGCGGCGCCGCGCGCGCGGCTGCGTCACCTGATCTATCTGGTCGAAGCCTGTCAGGTGCTGCGCCTGGTGGAGGCGGCGGGCTGCGCCCATATGCACGCCCATTTCGGCACCAACGCGGCGGCGGTGGCGGCGCTCGTCGATGCGCTTGGCGGTCCGGGCTACAGCTTCACCGTCCACGGCCCGGAGGAGTTCGACGCTCCCAAGGCGCTGTCGCTGCCTCTCAAGATGGCGCGCGCGCGGTTCGTCGTCGCGGTCAGCAGTTTCGGCCGCTCTCAGCTCTGCCGCTGGCTGCCGCACGAGCAATGGGAGCGGGTGAAGGTCGTCCATTGCGGCATTGATCCGGCGGATTTTCCCGCCCCCGCCCCGCTGCCCGCCCCGCCGCCCGGGGGCGGGGTGTCGCTGGTGACGATCGGGCGGCTGAGCGAACAGAAGGGCCAGCTCATCCTGCCGCCGGTCATCGCCGCGCTGCGCGCGCGCCTTCCCGGGCTCCGGCTGACCATCGTCGGCGATGGTGACCTGCGCCGGCCGCTGGAAGCGCGGATCGCCGAACTCGGCCTTGCCGGGAGCGTTACCCTGACCGGCTGGCTGGCCGAGCGGGAGGTGCGCGCCGCGCTCCGCGAGGCGCAGGCGCTGATCCTGCCGAGCTTTGCCGAGGGCCTGCCGATGGTGGTGATGGAAGCGATGGCCAGCGGCCGCCCGGTGATCGCCACGCATATCGCGGGCATTCCCGAGCTGGTCGAGGACGGGGTCACCGGCTGGCTGGTGCCGGCGGGCGACGGCGCCGCGCTCGAAGAGGCGGTGATCGCGCTGGCCACGGCGACGCCCGCAGAGCGCGCAGAGATGGGCAGGGCGGCCTGGCAGCGGGTCATGGCGCGCCATGACATGTATCGCGAGGCGGGCCGGCTGGCGCGGCTTTTCGACGAGGCGGTGACAGCCGAAAGCCGGGAGGAGGCTCCCGAGCGGGTGCCGAGATGATGGTCGCCGGGGCGGCAATGGTCAGTCGCCATGCCCCGCCCGCAGGCGCGCAATCGCGCGCCAGCGCGGGTTGTCGTCGCCGAGATAGCGCAGATGGCCCCAGCTGCCCCATTTCGTCGGCTTGGCGACATCGCTGTAGAACATCAGCGGCCCGCCCTTGATGCCCGCCCAGCCT
>Ga0114931_10011476_pt1 | contig 10463 bp, 8 predicted proteins | sample 2SBtaG_FD_89579 | JGI IMG/M metagenome (GOLD analysis project Ga0114931, IMG submission 89579) | Deep subsurface microbial communities from Kolumbo volcano to uncover new lineages of life (NeLLi) - 2SBTROV14_V59a metaG | ecosystem: Environmental > Aquatic > Marine > Volcanic | place: Kolumbo... | reverse complement strand
GCCTGATGGGAGATAAATGGCACATCACCAATTTCCAGTTTTTCGGAAGTGGAGAAGAAGGTCATGCCCTTAGGATAATTATAAATTGAGTTTACCAGGCAACCTTTGTCTAAAATTAAATAGGATAGTCCCGCTTTTTTAGCTTCAATACCACAAGCTAAGCCAATAGGACCAGCACCAATGATAATCATTTCGAATTGTTTCATAGCACAAATCTAAGTTTTCTCCAATGCTATCAATTCTTAACAAATATAAAATTTGCTCAAGTTGATAAAGAAATGTATTTTGCTAACATGAATTTCAGTTTTTTTTCAACTACTATCAACCATAATGATAAAGAAAAGAGTAAAGACTACCGCAACGTAGTCATTATTCAAATTATCATTATTGTTATGGGATTGGTGCTATCTACTTTTACCGATTTTGATAATCCGGAGCCAAAAGACAAGCTTATTATTACCATATTCTCTGGTTTTGGGGCTGTCTATGCTTTCCTTTTGTGGGATTTACTTAAAGATTTTACCAAAAGCCGGGTACTGGTACGTTTGGTACTCATCATTCTTATTTTTATCACCATTCTAGGTCTCCTTGGTGAGTTTCCTTATTATAAATTTCTGGAAATAAGTAATCGCAGGGCCTATCTCCTACTCATTCATGGACTGCTATTTCCTATAGAAGTTACTATTATTGGCTTTGCGATTAAAGATCTTTTTAGTGGCAATAAATTCAGTATGGGTAAATTGTGGGGGGCGGCTTGCGTTTATTTAATGATTGGTATTTCATTTGGCAGCCTTTATGATCTTATTAATATAATCAGGTATAGTGCATTAGGAGTAGAGATAAGTTTGGGACTGGCAAGTTATGCTGAAAGCATTTACTATAGTTTTAATATTCTCGGTGGCTTAGACACCGCCTATCCTAACCCTATCAAATTGGTAAGAAATATTGGTGTTATTGAAGCGGTTTGGGCAAATTTATATGCGATTCTTATAATTGGTAAATTACTTGGCTTACCGGCTCTAAAGGAAACAAAACCAGAAAGTTAACTTAAAAAAAATCAGGGTCCTTGCGAGACAAGAACCCTTGATTTTAACCTAACCTTAACCTAATTATGAAAGTACTAATTCGTACACTTTTAATAACGGATTGGCAGTATAAATAGTTTAATTATTACTTAAATATTTTGCGTATTTTCACAAAATCTTAGCCTATTGCTTAATTTAGCACATTATTAGTTAAATTTATTTTGAATTATTCTTAATAGTAGGCCATAATGTATGGCTTATATATTGTTTTATGCTATCTTCATGCCCTGTAAAAGTTTGATTTAAATTATGGCAAAAAAGAAAATCATACTTTCTATAGATAGCGGTGGCATTCGGGGTATTGTCCCAGGTCAGATTCTTACCCATATTGAACGTTTGCTAAAAGAAATTTATGATGACCCAACCTATAAGATTGCCGACCATTTTGATTTAATTGCAGGTACCAGTACTGGCGGGATTTTGGCTTGCGCTTACCTTCTGGGTGAATTCGATCGGCCAAAATACACAGCCGATGAAGTGGTTGAAATCTATTTTGAAAGAGGAGATGATATCTTTAACATCCCCCTTTTCCATAAGATTGTCTCAGCAGGAGTAGTTTTTGATGAAAAATATCCAGCAGACGGACTTGAAGAGGCTTTAATGGACTATTTTGGTGATGCTAAACTTTCTGATCTACTCAAACCCTCTTTAATAACTGCTTACGACATCAAAAGGAGGAAAGCGCACTTCTTCACCCAGCATGATGCTAAAGACCCTAATCATAACTTCTACTTGCGGGATGTTGCCAGGGCAACTACATCGGCTCCTACCTTCTTTGAGGTTTCGAAAATAAAATCTGAAGCCAATAAGTATTACCCTTTAATCGATGGTGGCATTTTTGCCAATAATCCGGCACTCTGTGCTTATGCCGAAATGAGAAGTAAGTTTAGCACTGAAGAATTTAAAATTAAAGCCAAGGATATTCTCTTGCTTTCATTAGGTACCGGCTATGCGAAAGTTTCTTATGCCTATGATGAAGCAAAGAATTGGGGCCTGGCAGCCTGGGCCAAACCGGCCCTGGATATGATGATGGATGGTGTGTCTGACACGGTAGATTATCAATTAAAACAAATATTTGATGCCGGAGATGCCACAAACCAATATTTAAGAATCACCGGTGAGCTAACACCTAATATTGATCCTAATATGGATTGCGTTGAACCAACCAATCTAAAAGCCCTGAAAGAGTTTGCTGATAAACTCTATGAGGATAATCAGCAGGAGATTCTCAAATTTTTAAAATTGTAATTATTTTTTCTTTTGAAATGGAACCGTTAACCCTAACCACGGGATAGCAATAAACGAGCCTATATCAGGGACAATAGGAAAAGCAAGACCATAATCGATTGCCGACCGGTTAATCATCGACCTGGCTCCCATAATTGACACACCGGCTACACTGCCATTTGAAGTTATAATATAGTTCTCTGTTAGCAGGTATGTTTTCCGGCTCACCCTGATTAACCCGCTTACATTAATTAATGGAGAAGAGGCAATCTCACCTCCAGCATATACATAACCTAATCCTACGGATAAATTCTTATCGTGAGGGCCAAAAGTACTGGTTGCATAAACAATACCAAATGCTGCATCCTGTTCGCCAACCACATAACCAAATAGACCCCCGGCACCAAGATTTAGTTTATCCCTAACAAGGGGAATAGAAAATTTTGGATTAACCCATATTGGACTAGGAGTAAAATCAAAAAAGAATAATGGCACCACCCCAACACCAATAGAGAAATGATCACTTAGGCCCACACTAAATTGATTATAGAATATCCATATGTTTTGATAATACGATTCGCCCTCTTTTAGGCCATAGCCATTAGGAGAAAAGAAATACCTTGCTGATTGTAAATGATGATACCATAAGTCACCCTGGGTATATTTAGCATTAATGACTTGCTCAATTTTAACGATGTATTGCTGGTGCAAGGTTATTTGCCCTAAGGCCTCGCTTTTGAGAATTACCTTTTCCTTGTCCATCTCAACAATTTCACCAACAAACACATTCCCATCGTTGGTTACAATCCTATATAAGGTATCAGGTTTAGCAGCCAGAGCAACATCTTGTGCTACCATTTTGCTGCTAATAAAAAGCAATAGAAATGCAATAAAAAATAATTTAATATGCCATAATCGCCTTGACATACGCTTATTAATTAATAGTTAAAGATAACACTTACTTATCCAATAACATCTAATTTTCTACTAATTCTCAACCTTAAAATAACCGGTTTTATTCTTTCGGTCAAGTTTAATGCTACGCTCATAATCCTGCGCCTTGAAATGGATAATATTGGCCTGATCCTCATAAGTGTTAAGCAAAACTGTACTGGTAATTTCTAAAGAATGAATTTCTCCAACATTGTCATACTCTATATAACACCACATGCCATCTTCCTCAATTTCATTACCAATATAGGTGCCTGTCACCTCCCTACCGCCAACTGCTAGCTTAATATGCTCCAATAAATATTTCTGGATAAGGGAATCGCGGTAAATCTTTTTAGACTCATCATCCAGCATTAAGTTAATGTTATACTTTTTATTTAAGGCGCGTTCCAAATCATCCATAAATATTCTCTGCGAAAGTTCAACTGAATGTGACTGTACTTTATACTCCACATCACATACACTTACATGGAAAGGATGCATTAAAGAAAAAAGTAGTGGAAATAACAGAGTGAATAACTGAACCATTAGAAGAATTTAAAGCATTATATAAACGGTTAATATCAACTCAAAATTATACATTATTATTGCAACTTGTTGAAAATTGCTGCTGTTGGAAACTTTTAAACTATTTTTTGAACTTGGCTTAAGGCATATTTTAGACCTTAAAGGTTCAGACCACATACTTTTTGTCATAGCCCTTACAGCATTATTTACCATTAGCGATTGGAAAAAAGTGCTGGTGTTGGTAACGGCTTTTACCATTGGGCACTCCATTACCCTGGCTTTAGCCACCCTGAGGGTAGTTCATTTTAATTCTGATTTAATTGAATTCCTGATTCCGGTAACCATTTTTTTAACCGCCTTTTTTAACCTTTTGAGAAAAAAAGGGGCCGGTCGCTCTATGAAAGCCCAAATCAATTATTATTTTGCTTTGTTTTTTGGCCTAATCCATGGCTTAGGATTTTCTAACTATTTAAGAAGCTCATTAGGGAAAGATAATACTATTGTTACCCAACTGCTGGCCTTTAATATTGGTCTCGAAATAGGACAAATTGTTATTGTGATACTATTCTTGGTGGCTTCGGTTTTATTCGTTGATATCGGTGGTGTCTCCAAAAGGGATTGGCGCATGGTAATATCTGCTGGTGTCGCGGCTGTTGCCATCACCATGATGTATGAAACAAAATTTTGGTAATTATATAATTTAAGAAGATGAAAAAAATACTTCCGCTCTTAGCACTAACTATGTTTACAACAACAGTTTTTGCCCAAAACTGGCAAGGTAAATTCGAACAACTGGGCACTACCCTGCCAACACCGAATGAATATAGAACAGCCTCCGGAGCCCCGGGCCCTGCCTATTGGCAACAGCAAGCTGATTATAAAATTGCAGTAAGTCTGGATGACATCCAACATACTATTTCCGGAACAGAAACCATAACTTACACAAATAATTCCCCGGATCCTCTTACCTATTTATGGGTTCAGTTGGACCAAAATATGCGTGCTAAAGATTCTAATACACCAAAAGTTAGCACGAACCAAATAAAAGCTAATAAGATGTCAACCAAGAGTTACGAGCGTATAACCGGGGTGGAAGAATATGATGGTGGCTTCAAAATTGCTTCCGTTACCGATGCCAGTGGTAAGGCCCTTACTTTTACTATTAATAAAACAATGATGCGTATTGATATTCCGGTGACCATGAAAACAGGCGATCAATATGAATTTACGGTTAAATGGTCATATAACGTAAACGATCGTATGGAGCTGGGTGGCCGCAGCGGTTATGAATTTTTTCCTAAAGATGGTAATGCCCTCTACACCATCGCCCAGTTTTACCCGCGCATGGCAGTATATAATGATGTAAATGGCTGGCAGAACAAGCAATTCCTCGGCAGTGGTGAATTTACCCTTACTTTCGGTAATTTCGATGTGAGTATTACGGTGCCTGCCGATCATATTGTGGGTGCTACTGGTTGGTTGCAGAACCCTAAAGATGTTCTTACCAAAGACCAGATAAAGCGTTTTGACCAAGCAAAAACTTCTTTTGAGAAACCGGTAATTATTGTTACCCAGGATGAGGCTGTGGCGAAGGAAAAAAATCCGGAAGTTAAAAAAACGCATACCTGGCACTTTAAAGCCGAACATGTTCGGGACTTTGCTTTTGCCACCTCCCGCAAATTTATTTGGGATGCCCAAGCAGTTAAAATTGGTGATAAAACTCCACTGGCTATGTCTTTTTATCCTAAAGAAGGCAATCCTTTATGGGAACAAGAATCAACTAAAGCCGTAGCTACAACCATCAAGAGTTACTCTAAAAGAACCATCGACTACCCATACCCGGTGGCAATCTCAGTACATTCTGCTAGTATAGGGATGGAGTACCCTATGATCTGCTTTAATTTTGGTCGTCCTGCTGAAGATGGCACTTACTCAGACCGCACGAAATGGGGTATGATCAGTGTAATTGTTCATGAAGTAGGGCACAATTTCTTCCCCATGATTATTAATTCAGATGAAAGGCAGTGGACATGGATGGATGAGGGCTTAAATACCTTTGTGCAGTCGCTCACCCAAAGAGAATACTACCCTGAAATGCCAGTAAGAAGGGGTACCGCTGAAAGTATTGTTAACTATATGAAAGGAAACCCTGATTTTATCCGGCCAATTATGACCAATTCTGAACAAATTGTGCAGTTTGGCAATAATGCTTACGCTAAACCTGCCGCTGCCCTTAATATTCTTCGCGAAACCATAATGGGTCCGGAACTATTCGATTATGCTTTTAAAGAATATGCCCAACGCTGGGCATTTAAATCCCCCGAACCGGCAGACTTATTTCGTACCCTGGAAGATGCCTCCGCAGTTGATCTTGATTGGTTCTGGAGAGGCTGGTTTTATACTACTGACTATGTAGATTTAGAAATTGCCAATGTAAAGTGGTTTAAGGTAGCTACGGATGCAAAGAGTTTTGAGAACAAGCCGCAAAAACCCAATATAGCAAATAAAAATGTGGACAAAGATGGCAATAATGTCGATTTCTCCGGTGGATACCAGCAAATATTACTTTCAGATACAAAGTCAGGCCAATACCGGGAATTTAGGAATACCGTTGATGACGATGCAATTCGTCAAGCCAATGCAGGTCGTAATTTATATGAGATCACCTTTAAAAATAATGGCGGCCTGGTGATGCCAATTATCATTGAATGGACCTATAAGGATGGCACCAAAGAGATTGAAAAACTACCCGCGGAAATCTGGCGTAGGAACGAAAAAGAAATAACTAAAGTTTTTGCAAAGGATAAGGAAGTGGTTAATATAACCCTTGACCCTAAGCTGGAAACTGCTGATGTAAAAATTGAGAACAACTACTTTCCTAAACGTGATATTCAATCAAAGTTTGAGAAATTCAAAAATGATAAATAAAAAAGGCTATAACCGATGAAAAGAATATTATGGGCAGCATTTGTCATGCTGCCTTTTATAGTTAATGGACAACAATGGCAAAGAAAATTCGAACAATTAGGTGATATGTTACCCACACCTAATAACTACCGTACCGCTGCTGGTAAACCTGGCCACAAGTACTGGCAACAAAAAGCTAATTACCACATCAAGGTTAATTTAGATGAAAAATCATTGGTGCTTTCAGGAGATGAAGTCGTAACCTTTTTCAATAATTCACCTGTCCCGTTACATTATTTATGGATTCAGTTAGATCAAAACATTAGAAAGAAGGGCTCCATGGCCTATAAGACGGCCACTAGTGAGGTTGACAAGGAGATGGAGGCCCAGGATATGATGGAACTAACCGACAACTATTTCTATAAAGGGGGATATAAAATAATCTATGTAAAGAGTGATAAAGATAATGACCTTCAGTACACTATAAATGAAACTATGATGCGGGTTGAATTGTCCAAAACACTTCTACCCGGAGAAAATGTTGACTTAAAAATTGGTTGGCACTATAATTTATACGACAGGCAACGGGTTGATGGGCGTGGTGGATACGAATATTTTCCCGATGATGATAACTATATTTTTTCAGTTGCTCAGTGGTACCCCAGATTAGCCGTTTATGATGATGTGGAAGGGTGGCAAAACAAACAGTTTTTGGGGAAAGGTGAGTTTGCCTTAACTTTTGGTGATTTTGATGTAGAAATTACGGTTCCGGAAGACCATATTGTGGCCGCCACAGGCTACCTGCAAAACAGTAAAGCTGTACTAACTTCCACACAATTAAAAAGGCTGGAAGCCGCGGCTAAATCTACCTCACCGGTAATGATAGTCACCGAGAAAGAAGCAAAGAAAAACGAAAAATCTAAATCAGATGGTAGCAAAACATGGCACTTTACCGCTAGCAATGTCCGTGACTTTGCTTTTGCTTCCTCGCGCAAGTTTATCTGGGATGCTATGTCGGTACCCCTAAAAACCACTACCCCCATGGCCATGTCTTTCTATCCCAAAGAAGGTAATCCGCTGTGGGAAGACTACTCAACCAAAGCAGTTGCCAATACTCTTAAAACATACTCTGATCACACGTTTGACTATCCATACCCGGTAGCCATTAGTGTTCACACCGCAGACCAGGGCATGGAATACCCAATGATCTGTTTTAATGGTGGCAGGCCCACTGCAAAAGGCAAATATTCTAAGTGGAAACTGCAGGAGATGGTGTCGGTAATCGTACATGAGGTAGGCCATAATTACTTCCCAATGATTGTTAATTCCGATGAACGGCAATGGACGTGGATGGATGAAGGACTGAACACTTTTCTCGAGCACCTCACCCTGGCAGAGCATTACCCCTCTATGGACCTTACCTGGGGTACCGCAAAAGGAATTACTAATTATATGAAGGGCGACCCCGATTATATCCGCCCTATTATGACAAACTCCGAGCAAATCATCCAATTTGGATATAATGCTTATGGTAAACCATCGGCAGCCCTTTCTGTGCTTAGGGATGTGGTTATGGGCCCGGAATTATTCGATTTTGCCTTTAAAACCTATGCTCAAAACTGGGCTTTTAAAAGACCTATGCCAGCAGATTTCTTCCGAATCATGGAAGATGCCTCTGCTGTTGACCTGGACTGGTTCTGGCGTGGATGGTTCTACTCTACAGATTATGTGGATATTAGTATAAAAGATGTGACCTGGTATAAAATAGAAGATCAGTTATGGCATAATCAGGCTATTGATACCACCGCCAATGCACAAGCCATGAATAAGCTGGAAGCAGATCCTAACTCATTCTACCTGAGTAAACCCAGTGAAAGTGGCTACGCAGGGTTTCGAAACCGCCTTGACAACCAGGCTATCATATCTAAAAATGCTGGGCGGTTCCTTTACCAGGTAGATTTTGAAAACCTTGGCGGCCTGGTAAGTCCGTTAATTATTGAATGGACTTATGCTGACGGCAGCGTGGATACAGAAACCATACCGGCTGAAGTGTGGCGTAAAAATGAACAGGCTGTAAGCAAGGTGTTTGTTAAAGATAAGCAGGTTGTCAAGGTGAGCCTCGACCCTAAAGAAAAAACAGGTGACGTTTATATTTTTAATAATACTTTCCCACGACAAGGGGACAGTTCGAGGTTTGATGTGTATAAAACAGGAAAGAATTAGTTGCTTCAGAAATCGAACAAATAAAGCATACTAAGTAAATAAAAATTGTGTATAACACTATTCACAATACTTATTTCGACAAATATGAATTAGAAAATAATTTAGTTCGCTAAAAATTAGTTAACAAATTATATAAAGCAATTTTACCTGGTTACACTTCACAATATCAATTATTTTAACCAAATTAGCGGTTTAAATAAAAAGTATATTATTATGACAATGGTAATTATTCTTTATACGCTTTTTTTCTTAGCCATTATTTCACCATGGGTATTCCCCAATAAGATGGTAAGTAAGCATAAAAAGGATTGGGATGTATAAGCTACTTCAAGAACAAAATTATAAACCGGTTTAGCTATGCTAGCCGGTTTTTTATTGCCATTTACCCTAGAAATTAACCAGTAATGCTTTTTATTGCCTTTTAAATTTAAGGTTTTTGTATGTTTAAGGTAATAATACCTTTTTAAACATTCAACTTAAAAAAACATGAAAAACAGGAATTTCATACTGCTTTTACTATCAACTCTCCTTATTGTTAGCTTTAGTGGCTTTGCTCAGGGAAGAAAAAAATCGACTCCCCCGCCCAATAAAACCGCTAAGATGCAGAAATTTGCAGGATACTTTAACTTCTATTATGATAGCAAACAGGATAAGATCTTTCTCTTAATCGATAAACTCAACACCGAATTCCTCTACGTGAACTCATTGGCAGCCGGCATTGGCTCCAATGATATTGGCCTCGACCGTGGGCAATTAGGTGGCGAAAAAGTGGTAAAATTTATCCGTGTAGGACCTAAAGTGTTGCTCATCCAACCAAATTATAGCTATCGCGCAAATTCTGATAACCCTGATGAACGGAAAGCTGTAGAGGAAGCCTTTGCTCAATCAGTGATCTGGGGTTTTAAAGTTGACATGGAAGATGAACAAGGGGTGTTGGTAGATGCCACGGATTTTTTTATGCGAGATGCCCATAATGTTATCGGCAGATTGAGTAGAAGTGGACAGGGAAACTATCACCTCGATAAATCAAGATCAGCTTTTTATCTACCAATGATTAAAGCATTTCCTGAAAACGATGAATTTGAGGCTAGACTCACTTTTGTGGGCACCCCTAAGGGAAGATATATTCGCAGTGTCACCCCCACCCCGGAGGCCGTAACCGTACGGGAACACCATTCCTTTATAAAACTCCCCGACAATAATTACACCCCAAGAAAATTTGATCCGCGCGCAGGCTATTTCAGCATTTCTTATATGGACTATGCTTCGCCAATTGATCAGCCCATTAGAAAAAGGTTTATTGCCCGGCACAGGCTACAGAAAAAAGACCCCTCCGCTGCCAAAAGCGAACCTATTGAACCTATTATTTATTATATCGACAGGGGTGCCCCCGAACCTATTCGTTCAGCCTTAATGGATGGTGCTAAATGGTGGAACCAGGCTTTTGAAGCAGCCGGGTATATCAATGCCTTTCAGGTAAAACTCATGCCCGAAGATGCCGACCCTATGGATGTGCGCTATAACCTTGTGCAGTGGATTCATCAATCTACCCATAGTTAGTCG
>Ga0114931_10011474_pt1 | contig 10466 bp, 8 predicted proteins | sample 2SBtaG_FD_89579 | JGI IMG/M metagenome (GOLD analysis project Ga0114931, IMG submission 89579) | Deep subsurface microbial communities from Kolumbo volcano to uncover new lineages of life (NeLLi) - 2SBTROV14_V59a metaG | ecosystem: Environmental > Aquatic > Marine > Volcanic | place: Kolumbo... | reverse complement strand
TGATTTAAAGCTATATTTTCAGGTAAAAAGTTTGCTAATTTTTTGTGTTTTTGTAAAAGTTTTATGACATTATATTCCTTTTTTACCAAATTTAATGGTGCCGTTTTATAGGTAGCTTTGCTTGTAAATTTTATCTCTGATTTTGAGGTTTTTATTTTCATAAATGTATTTGCTATTCTTACTGGATCCCCGCTTTTGCGGGGATGACGGTAGACAGGCGCAATAATACTAGATTCTTCGCTGTCGCTTAGAATGACGAAAAGAGATTACCACGCCCTGATTTATAAATTTTATAATTCCCACCCCCTTAACTGATCAACAACATGCCAGTCATCAAAAATATCCGTATTATTTTTAAGCTTTGTTTGTGCGTCTCGCCATTTAATTGCTAGTTCATAATTTTTTGTCTTTACTGCAATATTTTCAGCTTTTTCTAGTTTTTTTAAAACTTGTTGTAACTCACCCTTTTTACACCGAAGCGAAAAAGGAACAGTTTTTATAAAGCTATTATCAAAATTTTTATCAATTTTACCTTGTCTTTGCCATTTAAAGGCAAGTAAAACAATTTCTGAGTATAACTTATATACCCGTTTATTAACCAACTTGTTTTTTGAAACTGATAGATACATTTGCCAAGCACCTTTTTCAATCATCTCAATGCTCCACCAAGGATTAGCACTTGCCCACCAAAAAGTACAACTTGATAACGCTTTGTGAAAGTGTTGTTTTTCTTTTGCTGTTTTGCTATGTATTGCAATGACTTTTGATAGTTTCCATAATAATTTATGAAGAGAATTAGATTTATCTTTCCATAAAATAAAAGGAGGTTTCCCTTTAAGGCTTGACCAACTACTTGCATATAAGTTATCAACTTTTTTATAATAGTTGTTTTTTGTTGGTATAAAGCTAGTTTCAGTCTGTTTTAGTAACTTTTCAAGTACACTTATATAACCCTTTCTATGGTGTCCAAATGTTTCAGCATCAACAGCAGTGATGAAATAATTGTTATTACCAATAAAGTGCTTTAAGTTTAAAGTTTTAAAATCTTTTATCTCACCACCCATTATCATGTTACTTAAATTAGTATGTCTAATAACAAATTTTTTATTTTTATAACTTACAAAAGGATTGTATATTTGGCTTTGCATTGCGCTTTGACTTATTAATGTTGTAATTTTACTTATGTTAGAATCTGGATTATAAGCAAGTTCTGGTGGAAAAAATAGATCATAATTTGAGTAGTTAAATTGTTTTTTTACCATCTGTTGATTTGCTGTAATTTGTTCTATTGCAACGTGTTTTGGAATAAGAGGTAAAATTGGATGATATGATGGTGTAAGTGTAAGCTTAATTTGCTTTATACCAACAAGTTTGGCTATATTTTCTAATACCTTAAAATGTTTATTTTTGATAAGTTGTTCTACTAAACTGTAATTTACGTTGCAATACATAGAAAAACCCGTTTTTTGATTAACAAGCATTTGTGTTAATGGTAAGTAACACTCACTAACAATTTGGTTTAAAATTTTAGGCTTTTGATATGGTGGTTGATAAAAGTGCAATACACAAATCCATTTCATAATTAAAAATAATTTACTCTTTGCAGTAACCCTCTAGTGTAATTAATTTGCCATTGCTTACTAAAACACAATAAATATTTCCTGTTATTGTGTCATGCATTGTTACTTTGTTAACAAGTTTTGTAGAACTTTCAATAAAAAATTCTGGTGAAATAGACTGTTTTAGCAAATCTTTAATTTCGGTATTATTAACTGCATTTATCTTTTTTTCATTTTCAATTTTACTGCCCCCTAATATACCAAGCATGGCATCATCTATGTTTAATACAATTTTCCCATAACTTTTTGACGTATTAGTACTTTGGGTTGCATTATCTATTGCTTGTTGCTTTTTTAATACATCTTTTTGCAATAAAAGATTATCATTATCAAATTTGTTACTTAAATTTTCTACAACTTTAAAATTTTTATCATTACTTTCTTTTAATGACTTAACTTGTGCTTGAAGATTTATAATAGTAGAAACACCTACAATAATTAAAAGAATAAATAGAATAAAAAACACGTATTTAAGTAACTTGCCGTAAAAACTGTTAGAAAATTGGTTTATTTTATCTATACCAAACCCTATTATAGTTAAATCTTTAGATTCCGATTGCAATTTAGTTTTAAAGTTTAAAACTTGTTGCTTTTCAAACATTCTATTACCTGTAGATTTGTCATACATTGTGTTTAGTTCACCCAAATTTGCCCATTTTCGAACTGATGAAGGTGATACACCTAATAATTCTGCTGTTTCTTTTACTGAAAGTAAATTATTATCCATAATACTTATTATCGTTTGTTAATTGATACATAGTCAAGTGTATTTTTATAGATATTCATATATTCATCTGCACTTTTTTCCCACGTAAAATTAGTTGACATAGCATTAGTTATTAGTTTTGACCATTTCTTTTTATTATTAAAAAGCTGTAAAGCTTTACTTAAAATAAATATAAAATTATCTTTGTTAAAATCATTAAACATAAACCCTGTAGCATTACTGTTATTGGTTAAATAGTTAATTGTTGTATCGTTTAAACCTCCTGTTGCATTTACAACGGGGATACATCCAAATATTTGAGATTCCATAGCAACAATGCCACATGGCTCAAACCTTGAAGGAATTAAACAAATATCACAAGATGCATAAACTTGTGGAGTAATATTAAAATCACTTTTACCATATATAAACACCCTATTTTTAAATTTTTGTCTTAGTTTGTGTAATTTTGGAATATAACTACTATCTCCCCCACCAAGTTGAATAAACTGAGCATTACTATTTTTAAGTATTACATGTAACACATCAACTAACATATCTATCCCTTTTTGTTCTGAAAGTCTACCTACAAAACATAATAATGGAACATTATCTGAAATATTCAATTTAAGCTTTTTTTGTAAAAATAATTTATTTTCAAGTTTAAATTTAGCTGTTTGTTTGTTATACCTTTTATAAATATTACAATTTTGTGGATTAAAATTACTATCTACCCTATTTAATACAAAAGTTAGCTTTTGTCTATTTTTAACCAAAAGTGGTAGTAGTAGTTCGTCATTGATACCATTTAAAACCTCATTTAAATACCCATTTGACACAAAGACACATATATCAGCATATTTTATTGCTCGTTTTAAAAAATTAAGTTTTTGTAACCTTTTATTTGTAAAAAACGGGATTTTTTGCCATTTGTCGTATTTTGACAAATCAGAATTATGATGATCAAACATTGCCTGAAATTTTAAATTATGAATTGTAAAAATAACAGGTATTTTTAATTCTGGATAATATTGGTGCTTAATATTTTGTAATATACCTGTATGCCAATCGTGAGTATGTATAACATTAGTTGTTATAATTTGTTGCTTTATAAGTTCTAATGCACAAAATGACAAATATGCCCAACGATTAGCATCATCTGTATAACCATACACATTTGTACGAAATTGGTAGTAATCATTGTTATTTATTAAATATATAGTTAGATTTTTATTTATTGTAAGTGTTGCATACTGAATTTGCCAATTGCCATTTACATTATCTATAATATTAATTTTTTTTAACTTTGAAACCTTTTTTTTGTATTTAATTAAAATCCCCGAATAATTTGGCGTAATTACGCTGATAATGTCGTTTTTTGACTGGCTTAGGGTTAAAGAGTGTAAAACTTTACTATATCCTCCCACATTTGCTAAAGGGTATATTTCTGCTACAACGTGTGTAATTTTCATAATAAGTATTATAAACCATTTTTTATAAAAATCGCCCCCAACTGGGGCTTCCGTATTGCGCTATCGGAGACCTGTTCCCCAGAAAAAAGGGCGAGATTTAAGCTTGATTGTCTTTTGGCAGGAATTAAATGTGTTTTAACATCGCGACTTGTTAAAACTGTTAATAAACGGATCAGGTTTACTAACTTGGTCGACCATAAATTCTTAAAACAATCTTTTTACTTAACTATTGTTGAGCTTTGTTTCTTATTTTTTTTGAACAAGAAATAATGCTTAAGTCTGACAATCCAAAGTAACTGCTGATGATTTTATATTATTTTAATATATATTCATTATTGAACCGCTAGCAATTTAAGTCAAGAGGAAAAACAATAATTAATTAATTTTAATATCCATTCATATATCTAACAACTTACCCTTCTAAATTTCCTGCTGTTTTTGTGTCTCCTAGTTGTATTAAATCTTTTTTTAATACAGGCAAACTTACAACCTTAAAGCCCATAACTATATTATGCTCTGGCAAATTGTCTACAACCTTTAATGCAACGTTAGAGTCTTGTTCTGATGTTTCTTTTAAGTCAAACCTTTTTTCAAAAAATAACATATCATTTTTTTGAATGTACAAATGAAGTTGCCCAAAGGGACTTACCTCTCCAAAAAGTGATGCCCCAGCTTGACCTGTAAATGCATATTGAACATTGCTATTTTCCGAAGCAACCTTTACAGTTTTTGCTAACTTTTTAAGATCAGTAATTGAAGATGAGTAAAATTGAAAAGAATCCTTTTTTGACTTTGTTTCTTTTTCCTCTGCTTCAGCATCCTCTTTATCTTCTTTTTGTGACTTACTGTTTTCGTTATTATCATCATCTTCAAATAAGCTACTTAAGGTTTTTTTCAAATCCTCAACTACCTCGTCTACTTGTTCATTTGCCTCATCTTCAACTTCATCTTCAGCCTCAACCTCGTCAACTTCCTCTTGTTCTTCATCAAGCTGAGCTTGATCATCTTGTTCTGCTATTTCTTCTTCTTCTGTTTCTTTTTCTACTTGTGCCGGCTTAACATTTGTTTCTTCTGGTTGTTGCTCTTTTAAATCTAAAGTGTCATTTACTTTAGAAAAAACAGATGGTCTTTCTATTTCATCTTCTACTTTTACCTTTACTTTTTCTATACTTTCATTATTTTCAACCTTTTTTAAACTACTACTTGTTGATGTAGATTTTTTAGTATCTTTAGAATCTGTAGCACCATAAGTTTTTACCAAAAAAGCCTCAACTTGATCTTTAGTAAATCTGTGCCTTCCTGACGGTAAATGCATACTACCAAGTGTGCCTGACTCTAAATAACGATATAATGTACGTCTTGACACTCCTAATATCTTTGCTACTTCTGTCGATGAGTATAATCGGTCTTCTAACTGCATAATGATATATTTTATTCGCAACACTTGACAAAAATTGCCAAGAGTACGTGTATTATTATATGTAAATTGATACTAAGTTGTTAAGGAATGGTTAAAATATACCTTACAAGTTAAGAGTACAAAATGGTACTTTTTAAGTCAATAGTTTAATGGGGGTTTTTGAAAAACTAAGTAAAAATTAAAAAGGATAGAGAATGTTAGGGGTGTTTAATAATAAGAGTTTTGCATTTTTGAGTACGGCGATTGTGTACTTTATTCATTAGTTTCACACACCGCCTCGTTCTTGACATAAGACTTAGCGATGAAAGAGCTTAGTCGCCTGAGATACTCGAATGAGTGCACAAAACGAATATTATATTTTTCTTAAAAGTCTATCTTTAATGTTTGATTCCGAAAGCCTCAAAGAACACAAAACTCTTATTATTCAGACCCCTTGCCTTACAAAAGACAATGTATCAATATTTTATCGTTTACTACTCTCAATTATATCCCAAGCTCCGTCTTTATAGTTATTTGTCATATGTTGGTAATAAATAACAAACCACAAATAAAGCCTTAAAGGATAAATTAATAAAGAAAAAACAAACTGTTTTAAATTGTTTGCATAAGTTATGGGAAATAAAAACATTTTTAAATCTTGAAATATACTTCTGTTATTAGTTGGAAAAAACTTTTTATTCTGAACATTTCCACCAAGTGATCTAACCTTTTGCCTTATTAAATCATTTAAATTTTTAGGAAATCTTACATTTACAATAGCAGTACTAACATACTTAAAATTATATTCAGGTTTATAGATTAAATGAGAAATATAATCATCTTCTGCTTTTAATCCTTTTGGCAAAACAAGGTTATTTTGTTTATAAATTGCATATAAATATCCACTTAATGGGAAAAAGGCATTGTTTGTCTGCTGTTTATTATGCCTGTAAAAGTTTGCAGCATCCGTAAATACATGAGAATAATACCCAAAAAAGTTATCTTTTTTTTCTAATGACTTAATTTGACCTGTTGTAGCTATTGTTTTTTTATCTTGAAATGGTTTAATTAAATTTGTAACTGCGTCTTTTTCAAGATATACATCACCATCTGTCATAATCCAAATATTACCTTTTGCCTTTTTAAATGCCAAATTTAAAGCTTGTGATTTACCTTTTGCATTATCTTTTAACACTGTGTAATTTGTAAAGTTGTTTTGGTTTTTTGTTAAAGTTGTATTTGCGCAGTTGTATGTTGTCTGATCACCACAAACTACTAATAACTGCATTTGGTTAATGATTGATTTGTTGGATAAAATTACACTTTCTATACACTCTGACACCAAATCTGGCTCTTTGTACGAAGTTATTATAACTGTATAGTTTGTCATAAAAGCGAGTTAAATAATTCAATTGTCTGTTTTGCCGTTTTTTCCCAACTAAACATTCGTGCTTTTTTTATTCCCTTATCTATAAAATCTGACTGTAAAATATTATTAAAATACATTGTTCTATAAGCATCTGCTATTTGATCAATGTTTTCTGGGCTAACAACAAGTGCAGAATCTTTTGCAATCTCTTTTAGCGCAGAGTTATTTGAAGTAATAACAGGTACACCTGCAGAAAATGCGTTTAATACTGGCAAACCAAACCCTTCTTCTAAACTAACAAAAGATAATAACCTTGCGCCAGAAATTAAATATGGTAAATCTTTATCACTAACTCTACCTATAAATTTAATTTTATCTTTAATACCTAAAGCTTGTGGTTTTGCTAAAACTTGCTCATATTGCCAACCTTTAGCCCCAGCAACAACAAAATCAACATTTTCAATCTGGCTTGCTTCTAAATTAAATTTAGCAAATGCCGCAAACTGATTTTTAAGATTTTTTCTAGGCTGAATGGTACCTACAAATAAAATATAATTATTGATATTATACTTAGCTTTAACCTGTTCAATGGTTTTAGTGTCATTTTTGGCGTCGTTAAATGTGCTAAAATCCACACCTTTATATATCACAGTGATTTTCTCTGGTTTAACATTTAATTCTTCTACCAACTTATCTTTAGTATAGTTTGAAACTGCAATAATTTTATCTGCAATTTTTACTGACCTTTGTAAAGAATTTTTGTTAAGATTTGCATCTTTCTCTGTATGATATTTTTCAAATCCAACATCATGCACAGTTAAAACCTTTTTTGTAAAAGGATTTGAGATTAAAGGTAAAGTATGTCTTGTTGAAAATAAGATTGATGGAAATTTTAGAAAGGTTTTACTAGAAAGTCCAATTTGAGTCCATAAATAACTTAAATTTATAGGTGATAAATTTACTTTTTTATCATTTTGCAATTTTGCTAATTGTTGATCAAAATTTTTGTTAAGTGGAGGCGGAAAAGCTATATCTAGCCTGAATTTAGGGTTGCTCTTAGCAATCTGTGATATAAGGTGATAAGTATAACTTGAAACACCTGCTGGGTTATTTTCTGTTAAACTAAAGCCATCTACAAGAACTTTTTTCATATTTTTATCATAATTGACAAATAATTAGCACTTTGTATTTTTAAGTACAGCGGTTGTGTACTGTATTCATTAGTTTCACACACCGCTTCGTTCTCGTCAAACAAATATATATATAATTTATTTTTTAAGAACTATCTTTAATGTTTGCCTGCGAAAGCCTATAAAATATAAAGTATTAATTATTTACGCATAGCACTATAATAGATTATACACTTTTTATTAGAGCTGTCTTAAACTTATCTTTATTTGTAGCAATTTGCTCTAACCCTTCTATTACGCAAAATAATGGGTTTTCAACCACATAAACAGGTACCCCTGTATTATTGGTAAAAAAATTATCAATACCACCTAGTAAAGACGTCCCTCCTGACATAACAATTCCTTTATCTATTATATCAGAAGCAAGCTCGGGTGGAGTATCTTCTAAAACCTCTTTTACACCTACTAACATCATATTAAGAACTGGTTCAATTGCACTTGTTATCTCTTTGCTGGTAATTTCTATAGTTTTTGGAAGCCCCATAACGCTATCTCGGCCTTTAACTTCCATTATCATTATCTCTCCAGCACCCACTGCCATCCCAATTTTTTTCTTAATTCCTTCTGCTGTTTGCTCCCCTATAATTAAATTGTACTTTTTTCGCAAATGACCTAGTATGGCATCATCAATAGCATTACCAGCTACCCTAGTGCTACCATAGCGAACTAGCCCAGATAGTGATATTACAGCAACTTCTGTTGTTCCACCTCCACTATTTATTATCATGCTTCCAGAAGCATCAGACACTCTTAACTTTGCTCCAATTGCTGCAGCTAAGGGCTCGGGGACTAATGTCACACTTTTAGCACCAGCATTAATTGTTGCGTCTTGAACTGCTCTTGATTCAACAGAGGTTACCCCAGCAGGGGTAGCTATAAAAATATCTGGTTTTATTAACGAAAACCTACCTATTACCTTTCTTAGAAAAAACTTAAGCATAGCCTCGGTAACGGCATAATCTGCAATTGCACCATTTTTTAATGGCCTACTTGCAATAATTGTATCGGGAGTTCGCCCTAGCATTGTTAATGCCTGATTGCCAACAGCTACAACGGTATTATCTTCAACATTAACTGCAACAACTGTTGGTTCGTTTAGTACTATTCCCTCTCCAGCTAAAGTTACAACGGTATTTGCAGTACCTAAATCTATTCCAATTTTTTTTGGTCTAAACATATTATTAGTATATACTACATACAAAATACAAAACACTAGATACTAGATACTAGATAATGTATACTAATTTTCAAACTATGGTCAAACGAATTAGAGAAAATCAATACCTATACTACCTTGTTTCTTTGTCTTTACTATTATCTGTAACTGCAATTGTATTTTTTATAGCACAAGGCAAAAGAATAAGCGTTTCTGAAAAAAAGTTAGAGATAAAAGGAACTGGAATTATTAACATTAAAAGCTACCCAGATGGAGCTAAAATTTTGCTTAACGGCGAACCTAAAAATGCAACTAATTCTGTAATTTCAGGTTTGTCCGAAGGAAAATATAGACTAGACATAGTAAAAGAGGGCTTTGTCACATGGACTAAGCAAGTGCCAGTTTATAACGGGCTAGTGACACCTATTGACGCACTTTTAATATCCAAAACTCCTAAAATAGAACCTCTTACAAACGTTGGTATTACAAGGTCTACTATTGCAAATAATTCTGCCAAAATAGTGTTTTCCGTACAACAATCACAAAAGCCAGGACTTTATATTATCCAGCTTCAGAACAATTTAACAGTTAATATATTTAAAACAAATGCAGAAGCACTAGTTTTAGACACAATTGATACCAAATTTTCAAATGCTACAGACATTAAATGGGCACCTGACGATAGTGAGATATTGGTTAAACTTGCAGATGAAAGTAATTATTTAATATCAACTAATACATTTCAAAGTAATATTAGCCCAATTGATACTGAAACTATTGATAAAATAATGAAAAATTGGCAAGATGAAATAAAGGTTAAAAGAGAAAAGTTTTTAGAAAGAAAGATGAAAGAAATTAATATATCCGATGAAATTAAACAATTAATGCTTGATCCTAAACTCAACAATAATTGGTCACCAGATGGAGATAAATTTTTTTATACTGCAGAAAATGAAAAACAGATTAAATATAGAATATATAACCTAGAAGACCCTCTTACTATAGGTGGAGAGCGTGATTATGTTGCCTTTAAACTTGATAAAACTAAACCACAACCTGTTAATATTCAGTGGTATATTGATAGTCAACACTTAATAGTAGTTTATGGAAATTTTAAAAAAGACAATCCAAACCCAACAGGAACAATATATATGATGAATATGGATGGAAGCAATTTTACAGAAATTTACAGTGGACAAATGACATCCCCTTTGGTTTTAGCAACGCCAAGTGGTGACAAATTAATAATAACCGCTAAATTTAGAAACGACAACCCCGATGAACTGTATAGCATTAGTTTGAGATAATAAACAACGAAATCAATGATTCTATAAAACAAAAAATAGTTAAAATCGCTGGTAAATACGGACGAATTAAAAATGTTGACGATAAAAGATATACTTACCTAGTGTTGATAATTTATGAAAAATATCAGAAAAATTAAATAAAAAAACTATGCTAGCAGGGCTTGGAGAACTTGTTGACGAAACTCAAAAATCATTTATAAAAAACCAATTACAACAAGAACTACTATTTCAATTAAGGCTTAGGTTAG
>Ga0114931_10011473_pt1 | contig 10466 bp, 7 predicted proteins | sample 2SBtaG_FD_89579 | JGI IMG/M metagenome (GOLD analysis project Ga0114931, IMG submission 89579) | Deep subsurface microbial communities from Kolumbo volcano to uncover new lineages of life (NeLLi) - 2SBTROV14_V59a metaG | ecosystem: Environmental > Aquatic > Marine > Volcanic | place: Kolumbo... | reverse complement strand
CGGCAGGCGTATGCCGGGAGACACCAGGCCCATCTCGTGCAGCGCCCACTTCACCGGTATCGGGTTTGATTCGACAAACAGAACCCGGTGCAGTTCCTCCATGGGCTGATTTGCCGCCACGGCCGCATCACGGTCCCCGGCGATTGCAGCCGCACACATGGCATGCATGGCGGCCGGTGCAACATTGGCCGTAACCGATATATTGCGCTTGCCGCCGATCAGCATCAGCTCCATGGCCGTGGCATCATCGCCGCTGTAGACATCGAGGCGTTCCCCGCAGCGCTGCATGATCTCGCGGGCCCGTCCCAGGTCCCCGGTCGCCTCCTTGATCCCGACGATATTGGAGGTATCGGCAAGCCGCTCAACCGTTTCCGGCAGCATGTCACATGCCGTCCGGCCGGGAACATTGTACAGAATCTGCGGCACGGGGACGGCCTCGGCCACCGCCAGGAAATGCCGGTACAGACCTTCCTGGGTCGGCTTGTTGTAGTACGGCGTGACCAGCAGACAGGCATCTGCCCCGGCCTTGAGGGCACAGCGCGTCAAATCGATCGCCTCGCGGGTCGAATTGGCGCCCGTGCCGGCAATGACCGGGACACGGCCCGCGACCATTTCTACCGTGCGACGGATGACGTGACAGTGTTCGGTCTCGTCCAGGGTGGCGGATTCACCCGTCGTCCCGACAGCGACAATGGCATCCGTCCCGTGTTCAGCGTGCCAGTCGATCAGGCGCTGCAGGCCGGCTTCATCAATATCGCCATTAGCATGCATCGGGGTGACCAGCGCCACCATACTGCCGTGAAACATCAGCCCTGACTCCAGGATCCGGGAAAGACCGACATGGTACTGGCGCCACCCTTTAGTGACAAGACAATCACCCGTCCAACCGGGCCGAAACCGGCCACAAACGCACCCGGAATTGCAAAAATGCTAGACTCTCAAGATGTATAACCCCGATCACTACTTTCCCGTTAACTTTACATCGTCATGCCGGGCTTGTTCCGGCATCCAGGAAGTCATTGAAACCTCTGGATTCCGGGTCAAGCCCGGAATGACGAGAGCGGGTATTCAATCCCATGTTTCCAGTCACTGAAAACAGGCAGTTTGCCACGTATATTAGCCGATTACACCAATGCAAGGATTTGTTAACGGGACAGCAGTGAACCCCGATACCTCCTGATATCCGAGACCACAAGAGACCATGAGCAAGCAACCCCCGGTGAAGGCCACGCAGCTGGTGCTGTCCGCACTCGGCGAGGACAAGCCCGGTATAATCGACGAGCTTTCACGTTGCGTCATGAGCAGCGGCTGCAACATCACTGACAGCCGGATGACGGTGCTGGGCGGTGATTTCGCCATTCTCCTGCTGATTAACGGCAACTGGAACACGATCGCAAAACTCGAAGACCAGATAACCGTACTGGAGGAGCGGCTCGGGCTGAGTATTACCACCCGGCGCACGGCACGCAAAGCCTCCCGCAAGGACCTGCTGCCCTACGGGGTGGACGTGGTGTCACTGGACCAGCCGGGTATCGTGTATAACCTGGCGAGCTTTTTCTCGAAACGGCAGATCAACATCCAGGAAATGGAGACCTCCGGTTATGCCGCGGCCCACACCGGTACACCGATGTTTACTGTGCACCTGACGATCGATATCCCGGCAAACCAGCAGATTTCCGTACTGCGGGAAGAGTTCATGGATTTCTGTGACCAGTTGAACCTGGATGCGGTCATGGAACCGGTAAAGGGCTGAATGTACCCTTCGCCAGCAAACTGGCTCCTGCAATAAACCGCGAGCATTCCAGGAGCGGGAAAACTCACGAATTGCGCAAGGAAAATAATCATGGCAAAAGTGATCATTGGGAAAAAAGTGCCGGACTTCACCCTGCCGGCAACGGGTGACCAGGATATTTCGTTGTCGGACTTCAGGGGAAAGAACGTGGTCGTGTACTTCTACCCGAAGGACAGTACCCCGGGCTGCACCCTTGAGGGGCAGGACTTCCGTGACCGGATAAACACGTTCCGGCGTCGCAAGACCGTTATTCTCGGTATCTCCCGGGACAGCATCAAGTCACACGAGAACTTCAGGGCAAAGCAGGATTTCCCGTTCGAACTGCTCTCCGATGCCGACGAAAAAGTGTGCCGGCTGTTCGATGTCATCAAGGAAAAGAACATGTACGGCCGCAAGGTCATGGGCATCGAACGCAGTACCTTTTTAATCGATGCAAAGGGAGTCTTGCGGCGTGAATGGCGCAAGGTAAAGGTCAAGGGACATGTTGATGAAGTGCTGGAGGCAATCTCAGATCTGTAAAATGCTTCTAGCGCAAAAACCAACGAAAAATATTATCACCACAGAGGGCACAGAGGAAAACAAGAATAGATAATACCGTAGGATGTGGTGAGCGTAGCGAACCGCATCGGTTACACTTTATCAAAAACAGTCGGGGTTCAAGTATTAATCACTTCTGTTTTTAATTATAAGAATTCTTCATTAGCAATTGTTATCTCTGTGTTCTCTGTGCCCTCTGTGGTGATAATATTTTTCTTTGCGTCTTTGCGCGAGAAATTCACTCAGTAAGATTTGCCGGGTTACGGTGTTGCCGACACAGGTTTATCAGCCGGTTCCTCCCGGAATTTCATTGGCCAGGCCTTGATCACGGCCTGCACCAGGGTCGCCAGTGGAATGGCGAAGAACACACCCCAGAAACCCCACAGCCCGCCAAAGACCAGGATAGCAATAATGATTGCCACGGGATGCAAATCAACGACTTCCGAAAACAGCAACGGAACCAGCAGATACCCGTCAAGTGCCTGGATCACCCCGTAGGCAAACAGAAGCCAGCCAAAATCTGCGCCCCAGCCCCACTGGAACCAGGCAATGAGTGCCACCGGCACCGTGACCACGGCGGCACCGATATAGGGAACTATAACCGACAGCCCAACCATGGTAGCCAGCAGCAACGCATATTGCAGGCCCATCAGCGAGAAGGTCATGAACGTTACCCCGCCGACGATAAATATTTCCCATACCTTGCCACGCACGTAGTTGCTGATCTGCAGATTGACATCACGCCACACCTTGTCGGCAAGGGGGCGCTCCTGCGGCAGATGCTCACTGAACCAGTCCAGGATGCGCTGCTTGTCCTTAAGAAAGAAAAACGCCAGCACCGGGACCAGAATGATGTACACCATCAGGGTGATCAGCCCGAACACCGACGCCACCGACAGTGACAGTACCTGCTGGCCCAGTGCCGTAATTTCCCCGCGGATGGACGCAATCAGGTCAGTGACCTGCTGTTCGGAGAACAGGCTTGGATATTTTTCCGGCAGCTGCAGTAACAGATCCTGCCCGGAGGCAATAATCACCGGCAGTTGCGCCACCAGCTGGGTCAGCTGCCCCCACAGGCGTGGCATCAGCCACAGAATGGCGAAGACAAGAAATGTCAGAAACAGGATAAATACCAGGACAACGGCGGACAGACGCGGCGCTCCCAGCTGCCGGCTTTTTTCCACCAGGCCATCCAGCAGGTAGGCAATGATGATACCGACCAGAACCGGCACCAGCATCTCGCCCAGGGTCGCCATAATGACGAAGCCGGCAACCAGCAACAGCGCAAGGATGACGACCTGCGGGTCGGAGGAGTAGCGGTTATACCATTCGCGCAGGATATTCATGGTGTGCAATTAAAACAGTAATTTGATTCCTGGCAAGTGTTCTGTCCATGTAACATGTACGAGACATGCAGGACCGGCGCCCCGCCGGGAATGGTAACTATTCCCGGCGGGGCGCCGGTCCTACAGCCCATCCCTGAGTTTCCGGTAATGCTCACTGAAGATCTCTTCCAGCTGGTCAATCACCGGGCCGGTATCACCGCCCTGCATGATATGTGTTGCCACCAGGTCCGAGGTTGAGCGTAACATCTCGCTCTTGTCGAGCATCGGATAGGTCTTCGCAAGCCGCTTCAGCGCCGCAACCACCGACTCGTCTGCAGGTCTTTCGATAGATACCGGCTCAGGAATACTGATGGGAGCTGACGGAACGACTGGCGCCTCCGATGGTGCGCCACGCTGTTGAAGAAACTCAGCGAAGGCCAGCAAGCTCGCGCGATCAGCCGGTCCCAGGCGGTCCAGGATAGCAAGTAGTTGCTTGTCAAACAACATCACCGGAATCTTTATAACTTCTTGTAATATATGACTATTATCAATATATTCTCTACCATACCTCTTATGATTCGCGCTGGTGCGAGAGGCAGTAGGTACGGGCAAATTCAAGCAACTCATCCATGGCCCGCTGGCGGAATTTCTGTTTCTGGTGGACAAAGGAGAATGGCCGCTCAATGGGCGGATCGAGCTCCAGTGCCACCAGGGTACCGAGCTGCAGTTCCTTGTGAATGGTCACTTCCGAAACAATCGATACCCCCATGCCCGCCTCGACCGCCCCCTTGATAGCCTCCGGGCTGCCCAGTTCCATGGCGACATGCAGGTCACCCGGCTGCATGCCGAGCTCATCGAGATAATCCTGGATTACCTCGCGTGTTCCGGACCCTTCCTCGCGTGCAATATAGGCATCGTCCATCAAGTCACGCAGCCGTACCTGCTTGCTGGCAACCAGTGAATGCTGTGGTGGAACAATCGCCACCAGGCGGTCCTTGCGGCATTCCTCCACCACGAGGTTCTTGTTCATCACCGGCGCCTCGACAACGCCGAGATCGATGTCGTTGTTCTCCACCATCGAGACAATGCCGTCCGAGTTCGACACCTTCAGGTGCACATTCACGTCGGGATATTTCTTTTTGAAATCGCCCAGCAGTGAAGGCAGCATATACTCCGCGATCGTTGTACTCGCACCGATAACCAGTACCCCGCTGATCTCGCCGGTCATGTCGCGTACTGTGTTTTCCATCTCCGAGTAGATATCAAAAATACGGTCCGAAAATTCATAGACCCGCTTGCCGGCCTCGGTCAGACTGATGCGGTTGTGGGTACGGTCAAACAGCCGGGTATTGAAATATTCTTCCAGCTGGCGGACCTGGAAGGTCACCGCGGGCTGGGTCATGTGCAGGCTCTCCGCCGCCTTGGTGAAGCTCAGCAAGCGGGCGACGGTGTGGAATACCTGTAATCTGCGATCAGCCATGTTCGTTACCGATATGAAAACCTGTTGAAAAATAACGGGTTTCAGGCTATCCAGACGATGGCCATAAATTTATTTTAGGCAAAAGGCCGCGTTGGTCAAGTATTTTTTATGGGCGCCGAAGCGAACAATCTTCAGGGAAGCCCTTTTATCATCCACCATCACCAGGTGCCCCGGGGGAAAAGCCCATCAACCTGCATGTCATCAGAAAGCTCTTCCATGGAAATGCATACTTTTGTGCGTACGGAGGGTTGCTGCCCGCCTGCCGTCGCTTATAATAAGCCTCTGAAAAGAAAAACAAATTAAAGGAATGACCGGCTTTGTCGAAGCACTTCGCAGAGACCGGACCAGCAAACCCTGACAGCAGGCCAACAACGCTAGCCACATGACACTTTCGGACATGAGCCCGGGCGAAGCCCTGCATAAACTGCTGCAAAAACGCTGGCTGGTCCGGCTGGTCAACAGCCTGCTGGCACTGTGGCTGGTGTGGCTGATCGCGGATGCAGCCTGGCAATTTTTTATGCCGGCCCCGGAACCCGAAGTAAGCGGAGCGCCCTCCCCTGCACCGTCTACACCGGAGAAACACCCAACCGGGAACATAGCAGACTGGCATTTGTTCGGACTCGCATCCGACAAATCCGGCACAACAGCGCAAAATGTACTGGACGCACCGGAGACAAAACTGAAACTGACACTACGGGGAATTTACGCGACCGGTGACCCGCTCGAGGGCTACGCCATCATCCAGAAGCCCGACCGGCAGGAGGAACACTTCAGTGTCAAAGACAGTATATTCGGGCTGGCAACACTCGAGAAAATCCATGTTGATCGCATAATCATTTTGAGAAAGGGAACCTACGAAACCCTGACCCTCCCCGAAGAGGCGCTCCTGTTTGTACCGTTTGCGGAGAAAATCCGGAAGGAAGCGGAAAAACGCACCATGTCTACCTGGAGAAAAAAGTTTGTCCAGCGTAAAGGCATGGACCTCATTAAAATGTTCGGGTTCGAACAGGCCTTTAAACCCAGCGGTTTTATCGGATTCAGAATCAAGTCACTGGGTGAGGAAGGCGACAAGATGCTGGAAACACTGGGCCTGGAAGACGGCGATATCGTGACTGCGGTAAACGGCAAACGCTTCGCGGAAAGTCTGGAGGCGGCGAAATCCCTGAAAGACCTGAAAACAGCCACGGAAGTCGACATAGAAGTCGATCGTGACGGTGTCCCGCTGTTTTTCCACCTTGAATTCGATGAAGGCGATGGCATCGAGGAACTGGCTGTCGATGAGCCGGTTGATACCATGAAAAACTTTCGCGAGGAAACAGAGGCGCCCGACGAACTGACGAACAAACCCGTTGATACCCCGGATAACACCGACGAGACCATATCGCCCGGGGCAACAAACACAGAACAATGAGTACTGTCATACAGCAACCGGCAGTGAGCGCCCGTCTGTCAGGTATCAGCCTGGCAACGCTTTATCTCCTGTTCTTTACCTCCGGGTTTGCAGGTCTGGTGTATGAAGTCCTCTGGATGAAAGAACTGGGGTTGTTGTTCGGCAATACCGCACAGGCCGCCGCCACAACGCTTGCCGCTTTCTTCCTGGGTATTGCCGCCGGCGGCGCTGTGCTGGGGCGCTATGCGAGCCGGGTAAGCAACCCGTTACGGGTGTACGCCCTGCTCGAACTGGGAGTCAGCATCAGCGCCCTGCTGTATTTCCTGTTGCTCGACGTTTTCCATGGCATCTACACACCACTGTTCGAACTGATTGGCCCGGGTCACCCGCTGTTTATCGCAGCCAAATTCCTGCTGGCGGTGAGCATCCTGTTTCCTCCCGCCTTTTTCATGGGCGGCACCTTGCCCGTCATGAGCCAGCACCTGGTCAGGAACCCTGACAGCATCGGCAAGACCGCCTCCGCCCTGTATGCAATCAATACCATCGGCGCAACCCTGGGCGCCTTTGCCGCCGGTTTCTATCTGCCACGACTGCTGGGCTTTACCAATGCCTACCTTGTCGCCATAGCCCTGACCAGCTCGGTGGCATTGTTTGCCTGGCTGCTCGGCCGGAATGACCGGGCCGCGGCAGTTGCTGTTACAAAACCGGTAGCCGGGGCCGTACCGCAGAAGCCATCGGAAACAAGCATGTCTCCGCGAGCCATTCGCGGCCTTGCCTTTCTGTCCGGCTTCATCACGCTGGGGCTGGAAGTGCTATGGACCCGCATGTTCGCGCAGGTACTGCAAAACTCCGTATATACCTTTGCAACAATCCTCGTGATCTTCCTGCTGGCACTGGCAACCGGCGCCGCCGTGGCCCGTATCCTGATCGGCTGGAGTCAGCGCACCTCGACAACCCTGTTTGTTTTGCTGCTGGCAGGCGGCATCAGCGTGGCCGCCACGCCGGTACTGTTTATTCACCTGACAGACGGGCTGGCATACTTCGGTGAAGGCCTGAACTGGACCGAGTACACCATCGGGGTGTTTGCTACAGCGGCAACCGTCATGCTGGTGCCCGGACTGCTGCTCGAAATCGTACTGCCTTACCTCATAAAATTATCAGAACAGCAACGGCTGCCGACCGGACGAACGGTCGGCGACCTGGTTGCAATCAATACAACCGGCGCCGTAATCGGCTCGCTGGCCGCCGGCTTTGTAATGCTCGAATGGCTCGGACTGTGGGCCAGCATCCAGGCCATGGCCGCACTGTACCTGGTTGCTGCTTTCGGATTCCGGCCGCAGCAAGGCAGGTCACGCCAGCTCGTTGCCGGCCTGCTGCCGGCCGGGGCACTGGTCGTCGTGTTCACGCTCATGGATGTGTCCGGCCAGGCGCTCATTACCCTGGACGCGGAAAACAAGGATGAAAGCCTGATCGAAATCCAGGAAGGCAGCGCCGCCACCGTCGCCGTGGTTACCCGGCGCGACTCGTTGCGCATCAAGGTCAATAACTACTATGGCCTGGGTGGCACGGGCGCCCATAAAAGCGAGGAACGCCAGAGTCACCTGCCACTGCTGCTTCACCCGGACCCGAAAACCGTTTTTTATCTTGGCATGGGCACCGGCATTACGGCAGGTGCCGCACTGCAGCACCCGGTTGAGCGGGTTACCGTCACTGAACTGCTCCCCGGGGTTATCTCCGCCACGAAGAAATATTTCTCACCGTTTCTTCATGGCCTGTATTTCGATGACCGTGCAACTGTAATTGCTGAAGATGGCCGTAATTACCTGCTTGGAACCGGTAATTCCTACGATGTCATTATTGCGGACCTGTTTATCCCGTGGAAGGCCGGCACCGGCACCCTGTATTCACAGGAACATTACCGGGCCGCCCTGTCACGCCTGAATGCCAATGGCATCTATGCACAATGGCTGCCCCTGTTCCAGGTATCCGAAGAAGAGGTCGGCATCATAGCGAACACCATGCTGTCGGTGTTCCCGCAAGTAACCGTCTGGCGCAGCAAGTTCCAGACCAGTGCATCGATCATGCTGCTGGCCGGCCACCGGCAGCCCGGGCCACTGGATTTTGCCGGACTGCCGGCAAGGCTTGCGCGGATCAAGCTTGACCCTGTTGATCAAACCGGTACCGAGGCCATCGGCCGTGAGCCGGTACCGGAAAACCGCAACGTGGTACTCATGCATTATGCAGGCAACCTGTCGCAGGCAGACTCGCTGGTAAATCATTACAGGATAAATACCTATGACAAACCGGTCATAGAGTACATTGCACCTCTCGAGGACCGGCAGAAAAAAGCCGGAACGGGCACCCGGCTGACAGGTGAAGCCCTGATCAATTTCTACGCATCACTACTCGATGCCACTCCACCGGAGACAGACCCTTACCTGGAGATGGTTGACCTTGAAGACCGCAAACTGGTTAATGCGGGACTGGCATTGCACAGCAGCCGTATCTACAGGCTATCCGGTCAGATGCGGCGCTCGAAGAAGTCACTGGAGCAATTCAACGAACTGGCTGGCAACTGGATTAATTACTGAGTAATCGGGAAACAGACAATCTTATGAATACACAATCAACATGCATCGGAAACATTGCAGTACTTGTGCTGCTGGCCTGCCTGGTCGCAACCGGCTGCAGCAGGGAAGACTCATCAGAACAGACAGGCGAGTCAGCTGTCAAGGCACTGAATATATCGCTGCTGGCACTGGCAAAAACGGGACAGGCTGAAAACATAAAAGACATCCTGTCACAGGGCGCCCGGGTCGATGCGGTCAACCGGGAAGGGAATACAGCGCTCATGCTAGCAGCGAAGAACGGCCACCTGCCGGCTGCCGGGGTATTGATCCAGGCAGGAGCCGATGTCAATGCGCTGAACAGAAAATCCGGCAGTGCCCTCATGTTTGCCGCAAATGGCGGGCACAGGGATGTCGTTACCCTGCTGCTCGATAATGGCGCCAGCATCGAGGCAAAGGACCCGTCAGGAATCACACCACTTGCCTATGCCGCTGCGGCCGGGCACCCGGATGTTGTGCAAGTGCTGGTCGATCGGGGCGCTGACCCGTCAGTTTTATTCCTGAAATTCAGGACCCCGATGTCGGAGGCGGCGGCCAACGGCCATACCGGGGTTGTGAAGGTATTACTTGCCGCCGGGGCATCTCCCAATGCGATTGAAACACCGGCGGGGAAACCAACCAAGGCACCATTGATTGCCGCCGCGGAAGGCGGGCATAGCGAAACCGTGGCGCTGCTGGTAGAGAATGGCGCTGACATGAATGCAGAAAACAGCATGAACCTGGGTCCGCTGAATATCGCGTTACTGAACGGAAAAACCGGCACGGCGAAGCTGCTGGTCGAATCGGGAGCTTCGATTGAAGCAAATAAAGAAGGAACGACCCCGCTAATGGTTGCGGCCAGTACCGGTGACATGACGTCGGTCCGGCTGCTGGTGGAAAAGGGTGTCGATATCAACGCCGTCCGGAGCAGCGACGGGTTGACCGCATTGAGTCTTGCCGTCGACTCCAATCACACGGATGTCTTTGACTACCTGGTCGAAAAGGGCGTAAAGATCGATTCCCGTAATGCCGGCCTTCTGTTGACCGCTACAGAGCATGACAATATGCACATCGTCACCCGACTCCTGGATGCAGACGTGGACATTAATCACAAGGACCAGCTGGGACACACTGCGCTACACCTGGCCGCCAGCAAAGGCTATATGAATACCACGAAACAGCTGGTGAACCGTGGGGCTGATATCAATGCGCAGAACCTGAACAAGGCCACACCACTGATACGCGCACTGGCAAGCGGCCAGACTCAAATCGCAGAACTGCTGCTTGACGCCGGCGCTGATGTCAATGCCGCGGATTCCGAGGGCTGTACGGTGCT
>Ga0114931_10011472_pt1 | contig 10467 bp, 13 predicted proteins | sample 2SBtaG_FD_89579 | JGI IMG/M metagenome (GOLD analysis project Ga0114931, IMG submission 89579) | Deep subsurface microbial communities from Kolumbo volcano to uncover new lineages of life (NeLLi) - 2SBTROV14_V59a metaG | ecosystem: Environmental > Aquatic > Marine > Volcanic | place: Kolumbo... | reverse complement strand
TTTTCTCGGCGCGCGTCTTGGCCTTGGCCTTGGCCTTGGCCTTGGCCTTGGCCTTGGCCTTGGCCTTGGCCTTGGCCTTGGCCTTGGCCTTGGCCTTGGCCTTGGCCTTGGCCTTGGCCTTGGGGGCTGGCGGCGCGCTCGGTTTGATTCGTGGCCTGGGCACGGGCCGAGGGGCAGCGGCGGGCGGACGGGCGGCCACGGCTGGACTGGCGGCGGGCACCCTTGCCGCGCCCTCGGTCGCCGGGCTCGGCACCGTATCCGCGGCTACGGGCGGCGATTCGGGTAGCCGCGGTAACAGGCGGATCGGCGCGTCCGGCCGCTCGGGCGCGGGCGCGGGCGCGGGCACCGGGGTCAGCTTCGGCGCCACGGCGGCGGGCGCCGGCGCCGGGGTTGGCGCCGATTTCGGAACCTTGGCGAACTTCAACGGCGGCGGCGGACCGTCTCCGACACGCGCGGCCGGCGCGTCGAGGGGTGTACCGGGCGCCAACACGTCCAGCACCACGTTGCCCTCGCTATCCATCAGCCGAACCTTGGCGTCGGGCGCGATGGTCACGGTGACGACGAAGGCGCCGTCGGTGGCCTCGCCGGAGATTTGGGAGATGCCGGGGGGGGGATCGGCGCGAAACCGGGCAAGGTCCAAATCGCCCACGCGGTCGAATCGCAGGCGGGCCACCCCGGGAGCCCGGTCGAGCCGCGCGCCCACCGGACCGCCCCAATCGAACACGAGGCGGCTGAACCCCGGATGCTCGCCCACGCGCACGGCCACCCGATCCGCCGCGCCCGCGCTCGCCAGGCCCAGCAGCCAAGCGGCAAGCACGAGGCCCCAGACGCGCGGCCAATGGGGCGCGATCATTTCGATACCTCCCGGGCCGGCGCTTCCCGTACACGATCATGGATGATGATGTCGAGACGATCCTCGAAGGCGGCGCGGCGCTTGGCGCTGACCAGGGTATCCAATTCGCCGCTTCTGGCCGCGCCGTAGCCGCGCGCCACCACCGTGCCATCGTACCCGTCGGCGACCAGCATCCGAGCGACCCGTTCGGCGCGTGCCAGGGACGCCTCCCACGGGGCCTCGGGCGCCGCCGTGGCCGATGGCGCCACGTGCGCGCCGACCTCGATCACGTTGCCGAGGTTGCGCAGGACCCCACCGATCGCGAACATGGTTTCGCGCGCCGCCGGGGTCAACGCGCCGGTTCCAGGGTCGAAAAGCAGCCCCGCCGGCACGCTGACCACCAGGCGGTCCGGCAAACGGCGGATCAGGCTGTGCGCCAGCGCCGGGTCCGCCGCGATCATCTGCGCGACCACGGGCCCCAGGTAATCCAGGTCCCGGCCGGGCGTCGCCTGGGCCGACTCTTTCTGGTAGCGCATCGCGGCGCGGGCATTGTCCGACTCGGCCAGGGAATCCAGCTCCAGGGCCAAGGACCGCGCCAAGTTTTGCCACTTGTCCTGCTCTACCTGGGACATGGCGAACAGCAGCACGAAAAACGTCAGCATGAGCGCCACGAGGTCGGTGAAAGTGAGCATCCACGCGCTGGTGAGCGAATACCGCACGCCCAGGCTCACGTCGCTCAAGTAGGTGGCGGCCGCGCTGGCCATGGGGTTAGGCTCCGGAGTCTGCTCGGACCCGCGATCGGGGGCATGGCTGGCGGGCGGGTGGCCGCGCGAGGGAATTGGCGGCGTCATGTGCCCGGCTCCGGGTCGGATGTGTCGTTCGCCGCGGCGGGCAGGTCGAACGCGCGCACCTCGAAGCGCACGATCTCGGGCCGGCCGGGCAGCAGGCCCATGGCCATGGCGGCGGGCGCGACGCCGCGTTTGCGCAGGTCCAAAATCACTTGCGCGCCGCGCCTGATCTCCAGGGGCGTTTCGCCGGTTGGCGCCGCGCCCGCGCCGGCTTTGGACTCGGACTTGGCCTTGGACTCGGACTTGGCCTTGGACTCGGACTTGGCCGGGGGGCCAAACCCGGGGACTCCGTGCAGGACGGCGATTTCATAACCGACGCGCCCGGCGGTATCGCGCAGGAGCAGCTCGGCCAGGCGGCCCAGCATGATCTTTTGATTCGGCCGCATCAAACGGCGACCCGGGCGGAACAGCTCGTCCACGGGAATGTCCACGCTGACCCGTCGCGTGCGGGCCGCCCGCGCCGGCCGCACGCTCGGCACCACCGCCTTGAACAGGATACCGACCTCGCGCATCAGGTCCCGCGCCGAGGGTAGCAGGCCGGACGCGGCGCTCTTGCGGGCGCTGTTATCAGGCAACTGAACGCGGCCGCTGAAGGCTAGATTGACGCTCTCCATGGTGGCCTTGACGCGCTCTTCCTCGCGGTTGGACAGCGCGTTGAACAGGATGAAGAAGGCCAGGAGTATGAGGTACAGGCTCAGCATGAGGACGAGATTTCCATTGCCCCGCCGATCGCGCGCCGATGGATCCGCCGCGGCCATGGGCCCGCTCAATCGAAATCGGCCAGGAGCTTGTCGATGTCGTCTTGGCTCATGGCGTTGCCCGGCAGTTGGGGGCCGCTCATGAGGTCGGCGTCCGTCGCCGACTCCTCGGGCGCCTCGGCCGGCGCACATGGCGCGGCGGCCGGCTCGGTGGACGCGCGTGGTTCGCGCCCCGTATCGTCGCCCAGGGCGTCGAGCAGGGACCGCACCTTCTCCTCGACCGTCTGTAGCGTGTTGACCACCTTGGAAACGCGCTGGCCGGTAATGTCCTGAAAGCCGCACGCCTCGTAGATTTTCGTGACCGCCCCGCTCAGGCGCTCCGCCACCGCCGGCTCCATGTCCTCGATCGCCGCCTCGATGATCTCCACGGCCTCGAAGATCTCGTTGGTCGCCTGCTCGGTCGCGCCGACCACGGCACTCAGTTCGTCGGTCGCGGTCGGAATGTGGTGGGAGTGGATCTCGTCGACGCGGATGTCCGCGATCTCCGCTCGGGCCGAGCGAATGAATTTGGCCAGGGCCTCGATGTCCCGATGCAGCCCCATGCTAACACTCTCGTGATCGCCATCGACCGAGGCCATGACGCTCTCGACGATCTCGACAATCTCGCCAGGATCGATCCCGACTCGATCGCGGCCGAGCTCGACAAGCTGCTTCTTGATCTCGGCATGGGCGGCCGGGGGAGGCATCGAAGCGCCCTAGAAGCTGCCCAGAACCGCGACCAGCTTGCCCTTGAGCGTGGCGGCGTTGAAGGGCTTGACGATGTAGTTGCTGACCCCCGCCTCCTTGGCGGCGATCACGTTCTCGCTCTTGCTCTCGGCGGTGATCATGACGAACGGCAGATCCTTGAGCTTCACGTCCGTGCGAACCTCCTTGAGCAACTGAAGCCCGCTCATGGGCTCCATGTTCCAGTCGGAGATGACCAGACCGAACTCCCTGTCGCGCAGCTTCTGCAACGCCGCGCTGCCGTCGGTGGCCTCATCGACGTTGGCGAAGCCGAGCTGTTTCAAGAGATTGCGGATAATGCGCAGCATCGTCTTGTAATCATCGACGATGAGAATCGGCATGTTCTTGTCGACGCCAGCCATCGGGCACTCCTTGGTTTCCACTGGGCGGCTGATTCAACAGCCCCCGTCACATCCCGCTCAACGCTTAGAGAAGTTACGTTAAGACTGTGTAAAAAATTGGCGAACCTTGGGCCAAACACCCTTATTTCGTGTCTTCCGGCGGGGTCTTTCGTTGCGCCAGTTCGGTGGTGATTTCTTTCGCCTTGGCCGGGTCCATCTTGGCGAGGATCGGGGCCGTCTTGCGCTCCTTCATGCGCTGGACCACGGGCAGCAGCACGGCCATATCCAGCTCCTCGAAAATGCGCGCGGCATCCTTCGGCTTCATGCTCTCGTAGATTTTGACCAGGCTCTTGTACTGCTCCTCGGTTTGAGTGTCTTGGCGGCGCAGCAGTTCCTCGATGCTTTTCTGCAAGTCTTGCAGGCCCTGGACCTTTTCGTCGATGCGCCGCTCGACAGCTTGGAGCAGGGCCTCGCGCTCGTCGACGCGCCGCGCCCGCCGATCGAGCTCGACCCGGCGCTGGGAAAGCGCCGTCAAAAGGTCGATCTCCTCGTCGCTCATGGCGAGAGGATCGCGCGGCATCACCCGCCCCCCGGCGCCGTCCGCCGCGCCGGGCGTCCCTGCTTGCTCTTGATCCGACGGCGCGCCGCCGTCTCCGGCCGCCGGGGTCAGGTTCGGCCGCGTGGCACTCTGGTCCGGCGCTTGCGTGCTCCCGCGGCCAGCGGTCGGGTTTCGATCCGACCCGGTGCTCGCGCTGTCCTTGGACGAGGCGGCGGCCTTGAGGCGGTTCGCCGGTGCGGCGCCGCCGGCGGTCTGTGCCTGGGCGTGGTTTGCCACAACCCCGTCCCACAGGTCGCCGAGACGCAGGCTCAGGGCGAGCCCGGCGGCGAGAATCAATCCCGGCAATAGCCTTAAGCGCATAGTGGTCCTCGGTCCTGGGGCGCGCGGGCGCTAACGGACACCTTGCAACGCCTTGAGCAGCGCGGATTCCTGAGCGGACGGCGGATCGCGCCTGGCCTTCGCGGGGGCCCCACAGGCCTTGTTGCGCGCCTCGCGCGCCGGGGCCGGCGCCGCGGGGCACCCGCCGCGCGCCGGGGCCCGTTCGCGCCGGGCCGCGATGGCCTTGTCCAGATCCCGCGACGCGGCGCCCGCCCGCTCCAACAGAAACGAAAGTTCATCGGCGGCGCCGCGCGTCGCGTCTAGGGTACGTTGCAGCCGTTCGCCCGACTCCTGGGCATGGGCACGCAAGGACGCCAAGCCCCTCTGAGCCGCTTCCGTGGCCTCGACGAGCTGGCCAATCAGCACCTCCATCTCGGCCTTGGCGCCGCGCAGGCCGGCCAACTTTCGGTTGAGCACCACCGCGGTGACGATGGTAGCCACCAGCAGGGCGGCGACCAGCCCGTCCAGCACCATGCCCAGAATCTCGGCCCCGGTCATTCGGCGCTTTCCTCGTGCGAGATCACGGCTGCCTTATCGGCGATACGCACCGCGATATGGCCGGTTTTGCGCCCCATGAAACCGCCGAACAGGGGCACCTCGCCGCAGCGCATCATGATCTTCGACTTGGGCGAGCAGTTCAGTTCGAGCCGGCTGCCCTCGGTCCATTCCAGGATATCGCCCAGGGACAGATCAATCTGTTCGAGCACCGCCTCGAGCGCCACCTCGGTCTGCCAAAGCTCGGCCGTGAGGTGACTCTCCCAGATCGAATCGCGGCCGAATTTCTCGCCCATGAACATCTGCAACAGGAGCTCGCGTACCGGCTCGAGGGTGGCATAGGGAATGAGCAGCTCGATGCGCCCGCCGCGATCTTCCATGTCGACGCGCAGGGTGACCACCACGGTCGCGTTGGCGGCGCGCGCGATGGTCGCGAAGCGCGGATTGGTCTCCAGCCGCTCGAAGCGGAAGGTGGTCGGCGACAGGGGATCGAACGCCGCGGACAGATCGCCGAGAACCACATGCACCATGCGCTCGACCAGGTTGCGCTCGATGGTGGTATAGGGCCGCCCTTCGATGCGCATTGCCGCGGTGCCGCGCCGCCCACCCAGGAGCACGTCGACGATCGAATAGATGAGCGCGCTATCGACCGTCATCAGGCCGAAATTATCCCACTCCTCGGCCTTGAAGACAGCCAGCATGGCGGGCAGGGGAATGGAATTGAGATAATCGCCAAACCGGGCCGAGCTGATGTTGTCCAGGCTGACCTCGACGTTATCCGAGGTAAAGTTGCGCAGCGAGGTGGACATCATGCGCACCAGGCGATCGAAGACCACCTCCAGCATGGGCAAGCGCTCGTAGGAAACCAGCGCCGAGTTGAGGATGGCCTGAATCCCCGACTTGTCGCCGTCGTCGTCGCCCCCCTCGTCGACGCCGAGCAGGCTGTCGATCTCGTCTTGATCCAGAACGCGGGTCGAGCCGACAACGCTTTCCGTGGCGCCGGCCTCGTCGTCATCGGAAGCCATGGCCTCCCATTCGGCCATCATGGCCTCTTGATCGACGTCGCCCTCCGCGGCCGCGTTTTCGTTATCGTCTGCCATGAATCGCCTTTATTGGATAAGCATTTCGCGGAACAGAACGTCGCGCACCTGAGCCGGATAAGCGGCGGTGGCGACGCGCAGCAACAGTTCCTCGCGCAGGCGTTGCAGGCCGGCGGAGCCCTGCAAATCCTGGATCCGCAACTCGCGCAGATAGACCTGAAAGTTGTCGACCACGCGCGGCAACGACTGCTCGATGCGCGGCACATCTTCCTCCGTCGCGAGCTCCAGGCTGATGGAGATCTTGAGATACCCGGTCTTGCGGCCGCCCGTGTTCAGGTTCACGAGCATCTCGGGCAACTCGTAATAGACCGGCGGGCCCGTGGGCTCCTCGGCCAGCAGGTCGCTCTCTTGCGCGCCTTTTTCCGATCCCCCAAGAAAAGAATCCAGAAGGCCGGAGAAATAAACCCCCGCCCCGGCCACGATCAGCAGAAGCAACGGCGCCACGACAAAGAGCACCAGCTTCTTGCCGGGCATCTTGCGACCGCTTTTTTGCTCCTCGCCGTCGCCCTCCGCGCCTTCGGCGTCGGCTTCGTTCTCGCGCGCTTTGTCATCGGTCGCCGATTCGTCGCTCATGCCTTTAAGACTCGCCAATTTCAGAGGCTTAAACTCGGACTCACCGTAGGCCATCGCGGTTAAGAACTGGTTGAGATCGCGTATTCCCCATGGACGTGGGCGTTCATCGCGACACGTGGGGCAAGAACTGCCCGGCAAGGTTGGCCGAAACCGTCCATGGGCGGCACGCCGGCGGCGCCATCGCCGGGCGGCGGGCGGCGCGAATTCGCCGATTCCCACGGGCCGCGACGAATTGGCACGAGACATGCATTCCGTTGGGCTGTCGGCCATGCGGGCCGGCGCGGACCAGGTATCGGTCCGCACACGGCCCCAAGGCCATGGAGCCGGACCATCCTGCCAGGCAGGCGCTGCAACAACCGAAAGCAGGTCAGCGCACGATGGAGAATTCGCTTTCAATCGCCCTCGCCCGCCAAAGCGTACTTGGCCGCCAAATGGACTCGATCGCCACCAACCTGGCGAACATGAACACGGGCGGCTACAAGGCTGAGCACACGATTTTTTCCGAGTTCCTGGAAAAAACCAACGACGGCGAACGGCTGAGCCTGGTGCACGACGTCGCGCCCCTGCGCGATATGTCGGACGGTCCCATGACCGTCACCAACAATCCGCTCGATCTGGCCATCAGCGGCGACGGATTCTTCGTGGTGCAGACCGCCGATGGCCCGCGCTATACCCGGCATGGGGCCTTTCAGTTGGACAACCAGGGGCAGATCGTCACCCTTCAGGGCGATCCGGTCTTGAACAGCGGCAATTCGCCCATGGTCGTGCCCACGGGCACCAGCACCATCGAGATCGCGCGCGACGGCACGCTCTCCGCCGATGCCTTGGCCATCGGCAAGATCCAGGTAGCCCGTTTCGACAACCCGGGCGCCCTCAAGAAACAGGGCGACAACCTGTACGACGCCAAGGGGCAAACCCCGGCGCGGGCGCCCGATGCCAAGGTGCTCCAGGGTTCGATCGAAGCCTCGAACGTCAAGGGGGTCGTCGAAATGACCCGCATGATCGATGTGGTGCGCAGCTATCAGTCCGCCGGGAAACTGGCGGAAAGCGAGCACCGACGCATTCTCGACACGATCGACGCCCTCGTGGGCACGAACTAACCATCAGGAGGATTATGACCCATGAGATCGCTCAGCATCGCGGCGACCGGCATGCTGGCCCAGCAGCTCAACGTCGAGGTGATCTCCAACAACATCGCCAACGTCAACACCACCGGATTCAAGCGCCAGCGGGCCGAATTCAACGATCTTCTGTATCAAAACCTGCGGCGCGCCGGCACGTCCTCGTCGGATACCGGAACCATCGTGCCCTCGGGCATTCAGGTCGGCCTGGGCGTCAGGCCGGCGGCGACCTACCGCATCACCGAGCAGGGCAACATACTGATCACCGATAACAGCCTGGACCTCGCGATCAACGGTAATGGCTATTTCGTGGTCGAGCTGCCGTCGGGCGATACCGCCTATACCCGCGCGGGCGCCCTTGGGCAAAGCGCCGACGGCGATCTGGTGACCTCCGACGGCTTCATCATCCAGCCCGGAATCACGCTGCCCCAGGACGCCCTGGATATTACGATCAACGCCGAAGGCGAGGTTTTGGTCACCATCGACGGGCAGACCGCGCCGACCAACGTGGGCCAGCTTCAACTAGCCAATTTCCCCAACGAGGCGGGCTTGCAGGCGATCGGAAGCAACCTGTTCCTCGAAACCCAGGCCTCGGGCACCGCGACCGTCGCCACGCCCGGTTCCACCGGCTTCGGCACGATCCAGCAAGGCGCGTTGGAGACCTCCAACGTCAACATCGTCTCGGAGATCACGAATCTGATCACGGCCCAGCGCGCCTATGAGATGAACTCGCGCGTGATCCAGGCGTCAGACGAAATGATGTCGAGCGTCAACCAGCTTCGCTAGTCCGCGTCTACATGTGAGGTGATGGTATGTCCCGTATTCTTGCCGGTCTCGTCCTTCTGGTGGCCGCCACGCTCGGCGCCGCGCCGCTGGGCGCGGCCGCCCCGGTGCTGCTCAAGACCCCGGTGCAGCTCAAGACCAAGGTGATCCTGGACGACGCGGTGGTGCGCCTGGGCGATCTGTTCGAGGGCGCGGGCGAACTGGGCGATACGGTAGTCGCCCGGGCGCCGGAGCCGGGCCGCGAGGTCCAGGTGGACGCGCGTTGGCTGTCGGCGCTTGCCCAGGCATATGGCCTGGCATGGCAGCCCGGCCCCCGGTTCGAGACAACCGTCGTCACGCGCGCCAGCCAAGTCATCGACTCGCGCCGGATCGAGCGGGAAATGCGCGACGCCCTGGCGCGGCGCGACGTCGAGGGCGACATCTCGCTGGTGCTCGACAACCCGGCGATCCGCTTCAACCTGCCGACCAACGTGGCGCCCACCCTGGCGGTCGATGGGCTCGCCTACGATCCGGACCGGGGCCGTTTCACCGCCTATGTGGTGGCCCCGGCCACCGGCACGCCCCTGGCGCGCGCCACGGTCACGGGGCGCGCCATACGCATGACCGAGATGCCCGTGCTCGCGCGCCGGGTCGAGCCCGGCGAGGTTATCGGCCGGAGCCTGATCCGATGGGTCCCCATGCGCGAGGACCGCATCGCGCGCGGCGCGGTGACCGATTCGGATCGGATTCTGGGCAAGAGCCCGCGCCGGCCCTTGCGCGCGGGCGACCCGATCCTCGCGGCGGACCTGCAAGAGCCCATCATGGTGGCCAAGAACAGCCTTGTCACCATCACGCTGGACACCGAGCGCATGGCGCTGACCGCCCAGGGGCGCGCGCTCGACAATGGCGCGCGAAACGACGTGATCCGCGTGATCAACACCAAGTCCAACAAGATCATCAACGCGATCGTGGCGGCGGCGAACCATGTGCGGGTGCTGCCCTCGGCCGTCACCGCGTTCGGCCAGGAGGCTCAACGATGAGCAAGACGACCTTCCCCTCCTCCCCCATCGGCGCGCGGCGCCGCGCTAGCCCGGCCATGCACTTGGCGTGGGTGGCCCTCGCCGGCCTGACCCTTGCCGGCTGCAACGCCCTGACGCGCCTATCCCAGGTCGGCGAGGAACCGACGCTGTCCGCCATCGAAAACCCCGCCAAGCTCCAAGGCAACCAGCCGGTCACCATGCCCATGCCGGCGCCGGTCGCGGTGCAGCGCCAGGCCAATTCCCTGTGGCGGCCAGGCTAGCGCGCCTTTCTGAAGGACCAGCGGGCCAGCAAGGTGGGCGATATCCTGACCGTTATCATCGATATCGCGGACGACGCCAACCTCTCGAACACGACATCACGCTCGCGCACCAACGCCGAGAACGCCGCGGCGAGCAGCTTGCTGGGGTACGAATCCGAGCTGAACACGATACTGCCCGACGCGATCGATCCGTCCAGCCTGATCGACCTGTCGAGCGACTCCAACTCCCAGGGCGTGGGTAGCGTCAAGCGTGGCGAGACAATCAATCTGCGGATCGCCGCCCTGGTTACGCAGGTATTGCCCAACGGCAACCTGGTTATCGCCGGGCGCCAGGAGGTGCGGGTCAACTTCGAGGTGCGCGACTTGCGGATCGCCGGGATGATCCGCACCGCCGACATCACCTCGGCCAACACAATCCAGTACGACCAGATCGCGGAAGCGCGCGTGGCCTATGGCGGCCGAGGTCAGATCTCCGACGTGCAACAGCCCCGCTACGGCCAGCAGATCTACGATATCCTCTGGCCGTTCTAGGCCGTGTACTCATTACGATGTCATGTGTGGACGGCCCCCTTGGTGCAAGGCTAATTTGGATGTGCGGACGGTCTTTTCGGTTGCGGTCATGTGTCCGGCCTCGTTGTGCGGCGTTTTGTGGCCGCGGGCCCTGATGGTATCCGCGG
>Ga0114931_10011471_pt1 | contig 10467 bp, 9 predicted proteins | sample 2SBtaG_FD_89579 | JGI IMG/M metagenome (GOLD analysis project Ga0114931, IMG submission 89579) | Deep subsurface microbial communities from Kolumbo volcano to uncover new lineages of life (NeLLi) - 2SBTROV14_V59a metaG | ecosystem: Environmental > Aquatic > Marine > Volcanic | place: Kolumbo... | reverse complement strand
GATTTTAAATTGATAGTACTCGACTTCTGGAAATTTCCGGGATATGCACGCAGTCACCGACAGAAAGATATGAGTTTTATGTATAGGAACTGGTTGGTCTCCGCAAGGTCAAATTTTCCACAATCCCTTGATTGGGTAAGAGAGAAAAAGGAGGAAGCATGCGATTTCAAGCGATTTGCCCAATTTTCTGCATAACAGGGTGTTTGTTGGTAGTTGCCTCTCCAATCCACGCGGATGAAGGGGCACCGACCAATGACATCGTCGTTCTCGAGAAAGCCGTTCATTTTCTCACCGCCGATGGCAGCGACGTTGTCGTAAAACCGGGAACTTATAAACTCGAGGAGGCAGATGAGTGGTTGCGGCTTATTCCTGGTGAACGCCGAGATGCCCTGCTCTTGGAAGCCGAATTCACCATTCATGAGGGGGAGGTCAGCGAGCCGACAGCTATATCCATTTCAGGGGAGGAGGATGAACACATTCTGGCATTGTTGCTCACAGGCGGTCAGAGCTTACAAGCCATTGGGAGTTACAGTGGTATTCGATCACGGGCCAGTGCGTCAGCAGCACGAGCGCTGGCGAGGGCTCAACGAATTGCTCGAGAAATGGCCAATAGAACTGGAAACCGGCCAGTAAGAGAATGGTCCAGCCTGTCTTATGGTGGAGCAGGTGGAAATCGAAATTTTAATCTTGATTGCGGGACGAGAGGCGTCATGGTTGGAGCCTTTGGTAGAGCTGCCAGTTGGATTACACAGCTAGGAATCATCTGTCAAAGGGTGAACACTCGAACCGGAGCCCTCGGGGCGGATTTTAGAAAAGGCCCTGTTGGGGGCGGAGGAGGCCATGCAAAGTCACCGGCTCGGTGTCCGCAAAACCATGTAATCGTGGGACACAGTGGGATTCCGTATGGATCATATATCCATCACATCCAATTTGTTTGTGGACGCTGGAATGCCCGACAAAAACGAGTAAGGGAACAGGATATGAATTTTGGCTCCGCTGACAATCCGATAATCCGATTCTTCGGAGCTCCCCATAATGTTTTATCAGGGACTATATTCAATCCTCCCTTCCGTTGTTCACCAGGGAAGGTCGGAAAAGCGTTACGTGGTCGACGTGGATCGTCTATCGACAGTATCCGATTCGTCTGTGATGACTGGAACAGATAGAATAAAAATGTTCGGAAATCTATCTCGAAACAAGAAATTCAACACCATGGCTCGACCAAAAAAAGGAGCAACAATAATGGCATCAAGAAAACTATGGACTCTTATGAACCTCGGTATCATTGTGGTCTGGCTGCTTTTTTTTCAATTCGTGCAACTTTCTGAAGCATTAGCCCGAGAAGAGTCATCCTCTCTTACTTTTGGAGGGACCGGAGGAACTCGTCCTTATAACCTCGATTGCGGATCAGGTGGCGTTCTGATTGGAGTAGCTTCCAAAGGTTATGCAACGACGGAGCAAATGATCATCCATTGCCGCGCGATGAATGCCAATGGAACACTTTCGGAGGAGCAATATACCAAAGGGCCGGTCGGCGGAATGGGGGGGGATTTTTTGAACGGCAGTCGAGACTGTCAAGCTGATCAGGTTGTAACTGGCATTCAAGTGACAACTGAAAGGTTTGTGAACATTATCGAGTTTCTTTGTGAAACATGGGACTCTTTACGTAAAGAGCCCATCTTTGAGAACTCCCCTACCCGCATAAGAATTGGTATTAATTGCGTCGGATGCAAGAGACATCGAACGTTTCATTGTCCTCGCGGCAAAGTGGCCAAAGTGTTGAAGGGACGATCGGGCATCTACATCGATAGCGTCCGCTTGGTCTGCGACGACTGGGATAAGTAGCCGCAATGTAGGTCCTGTGAGTTCCTAAGTGAAATGCCCATATCAATGGAGGAATTTTATGATGAGAACAGTCTTCATTCGTACAATGCTTAGTTTTGTGCTTTTGGCCTTGGTAACTCCGGCTTTCGCGACTGACACGATTGGTGGGCCGACCGTGACGTTGGACCAAGCCATCCATTTTTTTGCAACGGATGGCAGCGATGTGGTTGTGGAGCCTGGCACCTATTTGGTCGAAGCTACTGAAGAATGGCTCCGTGTGATTCCTGGTGAACGCCGAGATGCGTTGTTGCTTGAGGCCCAATCCACCGCGCACGAAGAAATGGTTGCTGACCCTATTGCCCGTCTTATTCAAGGGGAAGAGGGTCAATATTCTCTCGTCTTGCTTCTGCCAGACGGAAGAGCGATGGAAGCCATCGGATCGGGGAGCGGTATCCGGTCACGGGCAGTCCGACGTGCACGAACAGCCCGAGCCTCCACGGCACGCCAATCGGTCTCTCGTATTCCATCACGAACCCGGCAATCCTCAACCCTCAAAAAACCCAAGCCCTACAAGCGGCAAGCGCCGCAACAACAAGGCGGAGTGTCGACTCACGCAAACGGTCAACAGAGCATTCAAGCCCTCGAACAGCGTGTTCAAACCCTTGAGCAACAAGTAAGCAGCCTGCTGTCGATCATTCAGGTCAGTCAGGGGGAAGTGCTCATCCAGGCCCAGGCCCTTTCACTACAAAGCCAGAACCTGACGATTGAAACACATGGCGGAGATGGGCTCACCATTGCCTCAGACACCAACCTCACCATCAATGCCGCGCTGAACCTCACAGCTCAAAGTGGGATGGATTTAGCGTTAAAAGGAGGAACGAACGCCAAACTCGAAGGAGGAGCGGGAGTCACAGTAAAGGCCAGGTCGACGCTAGACCTCAAAGGCGGCATTATTCGCCTTGGTGGTGGTGGGAAGCCTGTGGCTACAATGGGAAGTCTTACGGTTACGGCACCGGGTGGAGGACCGGGTACGGTGACCACAGGAAGTCCCACGGTCTTTGCGCCCTAATAGGCCTCATTTTGTTGAACCTTATGATGAACTTAAACGACTTATTCTCAAACACCCAAGAAAGCCTCAACGATATTTATTTTTTTTTACCAAGGAGCCAGAAAATGACAGCAGACAATCGTCAACCAGAAAAAACCTCTGTGCCTCATACTCCGTCCCGTCGGGAATTTCTGACAAAAGGAGCACTACTAGCTGGTGGGGCCATGATCTTTGGGATCCCTTTTCTAACAGGTAAAACTCGGTTGGCTTATGCCGCCCAACAAAGCCGGGCGCCACAAGCTGGGCAGTACGCTTTAGTTCTGGATGGGCAATTCGTTGGACTGTTGAAATCAGTGGAAAGCGGTTTTATTTCAGGAAACATTATCACTCAACAATCAGGGCCTAACCAAAATTTTTTGGGTAAAGCCCTGGGCGGAATCACCTACGAAGACATTTCAATTCATTGTGGGGGAAACATGGAATCTGGTTTCTACCAATGGATTCAGGCTTCGATGAACTCGCAAGCCAACCAGATGAACGGGACTATTCTCAAAACCGACATGAACTATCAGGTGATCGATGAAAAAGTTTTCCAAAACGCGATCATCACTGAAGTCGCCTTTCCAGCATTGGACGGAGGCTCTAATGCTCCCTATTCATTCAATGTCACGTTCAAACCACAACAAACGCTATTCCAAGCCGGGTCGGGAGCCCAGATTCCTGCCCAAGGTCAAACCTTTGGGGGAAATCTTCTCTCTTCACATTATCGGCTCAATATTCAAGGGTTGGAGAGTGCCTGCGCCTTCGTCACAAGGATTGAACCATTGGTGTGGAAACGGCCTCTTGTCCAAGCCCAGACTGGAAACGCTTACAATGCAGGGGCACAGCCTGTAGAAACCCCGAATCTGGTCATTACACTTCCTGCATCACAGGCTGGCCCCTTTTCCCAATGGTTTCATAATTTTGTCGTTCAGGGGCAAGCCGGTAACGAGGAGGAAAAGCCAGGTATCTTAGAGCTTTTAGCTCCAGATCTGCAGCAAGTATTGTTCACCATCAGCTTCGGCCATTTAGGGATTTTCCGCATGTCACCTGTTCCAAGTTCTGGCGTACAGGAATCGTTGGTAAAAGTCGAAATGTATTGTGAAACCATGCAATTTGCTCAGGGCCAAATAGGTGGGAGTTCCTCCGCCCAACAACAATCGGCGCCACCTCCTTCACCACCAGCACGCAGACGACCTTCTCGAAGAAAGTCTCTGCCTCGGAGAAAAACTCGTTAGCCAAGCGTTGAACCTAAAAACGGCAGTTGGGCGCGAAAAAGCTGTGGAGTTGGATTCATTGGTCACGCATAGCGTGATCTCGAAACCCTACACCCCCGGTGCAGACAATATTTGGTGATGCATCTGTGTGTTGACTTTTTAAAGGCCACCTGAGATTGACTAGGCGTACGTGATATCGTACGATATATGAGTATTTGAAGGAGTGTCATATGAAAAATAAACCAACCACAGTTCTTTCTGCCAGTCAGGCTCGCACTCAACTCTATCGGCTCATTGATGAAGCCGCACAGTCACATGAGCCCATCACCATTACCGGGAAGCGAGCCAATGCTGTTTTGTTAGCCGAGGAAGATTGGAAAGCAATTGAGGAAACGCTCTATCTTCTGTCTATCCCCGGGATGCGAGCGTCGATCCAGAAAGGTCTGAACACGCCGATCCAGGAGTGCGCCAAGGAAGTACGGTGGTGAGATGGCAGGTTGTCTTTACCAAGCAGGCCCAACGCGATGCCAAAAAACTGGCGTCAAGTGAACTCAAAGACAAGGCCCAAGAAATATTAACACTTCTACAGGTCAATCCCTTCAAAACGCCTCCTTCTTATGAAAAATTGGTGGGAGATTTGGCTGGAGCGTATTCGCGGCGAATAAATATCCAACATCGGCTGGTCTATCAAGTTTTATCGAAAGAAAAAGTTGTCAAAATCCTTCGCATGTGGACCCACTATGAATAGCTTTCACGTCTGAGTCTGTGCATTCTCAATAAAAGACTTAGACACCATGCATTAAGGTGCGCAGCAGGTTAATGCATGGTGTCTAAGAATGTAGATCAATCCGGCAGGGTCTGTGTTCGATTTCTCTGGCGGAACCTGATGATGGCCCGGTCATTGTCCCCTCTTTCGCAAGGTTTAATTCATTAATTTCTGAGGGATTTCCCCCCTCCCTCTTGAAAGCATTTTCGCATATATAAGGAAGACAATATGTGTTTTATCTAATGTAACTTACGCTTAATCCAAGGAAATCACTGCGCACATCCGCGATATTCATTATGAACCTATGTCGTTGAACCTTTGGACTGTTACCTTCGACTAATGTATGTTCAGATTCTTTCGTGTATGAGAAACCCTCAGAAATACACCGTATCAATACATTGATGGAGGAATATCAACATGTACCATTTTCGAATCCCCCTCATTCTTTTCTGCTCATTCTTGTCCTGCCTGACTCTCCTTCCCACTCATGGCTTTGCGGAAAACTCTTCGACCATTACTGTAGACCGGGCTGTTCATTTCCTGACCCCTGATGGGAGTGACGTGGTGATCAAACCCGGCACCTATCACGTTGAAGCGGCCGAGGAATGGCTCCGCGTGAGTCCTGGTGAACGGAAAGAAGCTTGGCTACTTGAGGCCATTCGCATCAAGCACGAAGAAACCCTTGATGTCCCTGTGGCTCTCGTGGTGTCGGGAGAGGAGGATCACTATCATATGGTACTACTTCTGCCAGGGGGAACGGGGCTTGAATCAATTGGTTCCGTGAGCGGAGTCCGATCGCGCCGGGCCACCTCACGACGTCGATTATCCCAAGCCCAAATCCGCCGAAGTTATCGTACCCGCCAACCACGATATGCTACGAAACGGACCCGCCCGACACACTCTCAAGGACAACGGATGACACCAGGGACTAGCCAGGTCCCTGTGCAAAATCATTACGCCTCAACCGTGCCGAACCCTGAAGCTGGAGGACCTCCAGTGGTCATCAATCCCGACAGAAACCGTATTCAGATCACGAGTTTTTCTGTAGTCCCAGACGTTGCAAGCAAGAACCGTCAGATCCGTCTGCACTTTACGTCCGCTGGTGCAACACCAACGCATTACCGAGCTACGCAGGCCACCTCGTTGGCTGGAGTCCCCTGGCTCCGTTACCGCGGAGGAGACCCTCAATTCACCCTCGGATGTCCCTGGTATGACAACAGCGTTCTTCTTCAAGTCAAAGGAGCCAATCGTCCCAACCCGCGGCTACCCAGTCAAAGTATTGAGAATGTTTCGATTGCCAAACAAGCCACCGTCCAGTTGAATGAAACACTACAGACTCGCATTACACGATTCGGGCATGTGCGCAAACCGTATCGGCACCACCAGAGTGATGCATCGCAACCACCCAGTTATATGGCTACGGCCTTTCTTGTTGAGGTGGAAAACTTTCCTGGACAACTTGATCACACCAAAGTACAGAAAATTCTTGGAAACTGTTTTCACCTTCGTCGCGTAGAGCCTTACGCGGAACCTAGCAACCTACTTAACCCCTGGGCCGGTGGGAAAGTGGACAATGACACGACGGCCTTTTGGGCCATTGGGACACTTAATCCCGATGTCACGACCTGTCGGCCTCAACTCATGATCCCAGCCTGCGGTTCATCTCCCCATTCGATGTTCGAGCATTATTCCCCAGATAATCTTTCACAAAGACACGTTACCATCCTTCAGACAGAGGAGCTCCCCTCCCTCTCAGTCTATGAACATTCTCCCTCTGACCTTCCCGGATGCACGGGCCTTGAGAAGGTGAACGGAGATTGGAGTGTGAAGACCGAGTCAACCCCACAGAAACTCAAAGGCTGCAGTGTGACCGTGGGATTTTTGCCCCAGCAACTTCCAGCAGGTGTCACATGGCGTTCCAATACATGGGAAAGCGATGCTATAGGGCAATGTGGCCTCGGCCCGACTTTCTTTCAGCAAACGATGGGCTCTGCTTTGCAGGCGTATCTCGATTTGCAATGCAAACTCAAAGGACTATGCCTCGATCGCGAACCAGACATTGGCCATTATCCCAAAATAGTTATCCCTACAAACATAGGGCAAAAGCTGAGTCCGTCGAAAAGAAATGTGATTCAACATGCCTGTGGACTCGAGGGAGGGGAAATTCGCACCTGGCTGGACAAAGCCGAGTTCGCCGTTCTGGAGGGAGTGGATTTTCCAGGGCAGTAGGTAAAGGCTAGGGAGCCCAGACAGACTTGATGAGCCATAGGAAGTATGGGATTCTTGAACGGACACAGCCAATCCAAGGAGGATTTATGTTTTTGAAAATATTTTTCCCTACCCTCATTGTATGTCTTATAGTGGGACCAACATGGGCTGCGGTGCCAACTCATGTCAGCCCAAGCATCGAGCTGGAAAACATTGTCCACTTTCTCACGGCTGACGGAAGTGATGTCGTCATACCTCCCGGTACGTACCAAGTCGAAGCTGCAGAATCATGGCTCCGTGTTATTCCGGGAGAACGGCACGAAGCCTGGTTGCTCATGGCCACTGCAGAAACTCACAAGAAAGAGATTGACCAACCCATTGCCTTTACGGTTCCCGGGGAAGAAGATGAACTCTTTCTGGTCTTGATGCTCCCAAGTGGAAAAAGTCTTGAGGCCCTCGGCACATCTAGCGGCGTTCGCTCACGTGCTGTCCGTCGTCTCTCTTCCGCTCGACGCTATCGTGCGCTCCAATCAGCCAGAAGCCGGGCTCGGGCACCGAGAAGAACCATCCCTACCTTAGTGCCCGAACCCACTATCAGAACTTTTTCACCAAAAGATAAAGTATTGGCTGGAGAAACCATTCGTATTATCGGCCAGAACTTGCGCCCACAAGATTTCATTGCTCAACTAGGGCAATCCCCCGCTACGCCCCTTCCAGTCAAAAGAGGAGGAAACTCGAGTATCATTGAAGTACGAGTCCCTCGCCATGCAGGCACAGCCGTCAAGCCCTTCATGGTTCGGCATAAATCTGGACGATGGAAAACACTCAAGGCCGATTACCAAGTGATTGCGCGTCCGCAGGTGACTTCGGTGCAAGTTCTGGAAGGGCCATGGATTGGTGTTCCATCTTCAATTCAGGTTACGTTGGCCAACCTACCAGTTCCTTTAAGAAATTCCCACGTCGCTCTTGGATCTTCCGCCTGTTGGACGCAAGGGGGAGGAACAACGTTGCCGGCTTCCGGAAGCACGGCAACACTCGTGTTCCCTATTACCTTTCGTCCCAGCGGTAGCTTGGCTCAGATTCCCGGGGATACCCCCACTGCACGCCTTGCCGCTCTTTCCGGTAAATCATGTCTCCTTGAATTATTGCTTCGGCCACCGGGGCATCTGATGTCTTGGGGAAAGATGTCTACCGGTTCATCGGTGACACTTCCTCAAGTCAGTGTCCATACTATTTTACAGACCTGGGACCTGGTGGACTTCACTACACCTTCCGGAAAAAAGTTTGGCGCTTCTGCCAACCCCCCAGTGGTGTGCAGTCCACTGTCAGTCGGCAAATCTGGATCATTCCCAATCGGAGTTGTGAAATATAATAAAGATCTGAGTTTTCAAATTCGCAATGCAGCTTTGCCTATCAGTTGTTCTTACAAAACTTTTCCACAAATGGAGGTAAAGCAGGGCTGGATCATCACCGAGGTAGAATGGAATTTTAGTGGGAATGAAATCTGCCATCTTGGTGGAGCGATGATCCCTCATTTTGAATGGTCGCCAGGCCACTGGGGTGCAGGGGATTCTCATAATACCACTGAGCTATTTCCTATAAAAGTAGATGGAGCCTGTGATGTGGATGGCAGTCATCGTTTAAACAATAAGCATGTCTTTCGGGCTATATTGAAAAAAATCACACTCATCGGCCCACCCCAACAGACATGGCAATCAGCCTTTAAATGATGAGACTCTTTTAATCCTAAAATCAGCAGGCCATCTCCAGCGCACCTGCTCTGCAGACTCTTCAAGGCGAACGGACTCTTCAATAATTGGGTGAGTGCTTCAACGTCTGCTCGTGCTGAGTCCGTTGAAGAATCGAATCACGGGCGGTCCAAATGCTAATCTCAGGTTAAGGCATGCATTTTCCTTACGCCTGTGATGCTGGCCATTCCAACTCCTGATGAAGGGCCCTATTTGGCCTTGACCATTTTCGGTGAAGTCGATTGGGCCGATGGAGAATGAGTCCTTCACGGAATACTTGGTAATGCAATCTTGGAGAAATTCTATTCTAGCACTTTGGGTAACAGTGTTTGAGCTACCTTCTTCACCATACTTCATTGAGTATTGATGTTTGAGAATGCGATAGAGAAATGGCTATTTCTGTCGGAAAGGACTCTTGTGATGCAAAAGAAAACAATCTTTGTCTTGGGACTCTGCGTCCTCATGCTTGGCCTCTCCATGAATGCACAGGCAACCACGAATGCTGACTTGGTCGCGTTGTCTCGTGCCCGAGTGGTGCAATTTGCCGGCACGGAGCATATTTCACAGTCGTTTGCGTTTGATCTTGAGGTCACCGTGCCAAATCCGGCGCTGAATTTTTCCAACATCGTGGGGCAACCATTGAAGTTGCCGTGGCAAAAGGTAGGCCGGTTGCGGGAATCGTCGAGAATATTGAACAGACTGGGGCAATCGGCCGACAAGGCCAATATCGCCTGCGAATCGTGATTACCCTAAATCGCTTATCACATCGTGTCACGAGTCGAACGTTTGCGGAGTTGAATTCAGTTTAAATTGTGAATGCCCTGTTGATTGCTTAAGCCTTCCATTTCCAGTGGGATAACAAAGACGATCCATGAACTCCTTAATCCTTTAAAGCGCAGAGAACCTCAAGCACCTTATTTTATCCATGGCATACATCATGTACCTTTTTATATACACATAGTTTTCCCTGTAACAAAAGATTCCCAGCACTGCCGATCCCCTCTCTTGAATTTTTCTTCGGAAATCAATCGCGTGGATGATTCTCTTCTCGCCGATAGCCAACAGAACCTCTTTGGCACCAAGGTTGCTCTTTCATTTGAACCAAGAACAGGGCAGAGCCGACTAACCGAAGAGAAAGGCCAGATCATGGAAGGTATTTTGTTCATCACCCTCAGCGGAGTAAGTCTTGTGGGACTATTGTCGATGTTTTGGTTGTGGCGTCCTTAATAGCTGCGCTCTATATGAAAAGAGGCCCATACCATGCTTTCCCTAACCGCCCCCATGGCCCCGATCGAAACGGTCAATTGGGAGGCGTTATTGCCCACCTATCCATATCGATTTTATGGAACGGGATATCTATATTGCGTCCGGTGCGAACATTATATTCGATTGGTTTCTGTTTCGAACAAGGAAGTCTGTTGTTCCGATTGCACTAAGGGCTCGCGAAACAATAACTTCCTATTTTCGCATCCCATCTTCAAGGCATCTTGAGCCGATCTTCACTCGCACAATCCTCAACGTAGGCTTTGCTACGCCTGTGGTTGTGCTCCCTCAGATCGACCCAATCTACCTCAAATCTGGGCGCGAATTCTGGGAAGTTATTCTTTCGCGAGCCCT
>Ga0114931_10011470_pt1 | contig 10467 bp, 6 predicted proteins | sample 2SBtaG_FD_89579 | JGI IMG/M metagenome (GOLD analysis project Ga0114931, IMG submission 89579) | Deep subsurface microbial communities from Kolumbo volcano to uncover new lineages of life (NeLLi) - 2SBTROV14_V59a metaG | ecosystem: Environmental > Aquatic > Marine > Volcanic | place: Kolumbo... | reverse complement strand
CTCCTCAACCACCGGCGGCCGATGGGGTGCCGCGCCCCGCCGACCCGCACCGGTTCCGCGGCTCGGGGAGGCGTGTCCTGTGCTCGAAGCCGCCGAACGTCGTCCAGGGGAGGGCGCGCCGCGCACGGGTGCGAGCGGGTTCCCGGGGGCGCGGGAGGGCCCGAAGCGGGATAGGATCGCGCGCCGATGCTGAGCAGGACCCCGTGCGCACGATGAGTGGATCTCCGGGCGATGGCGCCGCGCCCGGCTACACCCGGGTCGAACGCACCGCCCCGCTGTCGTTCTCGACCAAGCTCTACCAGGGCCTGGGCGCGATCCCGGACACGGTCAAGAACTGGGTCTTCACGACCTTCACGCTGATCTTCTACAACCAGATCCTGGGGTTGGACGCACTCCTGGTCTCGGTGGCGCTGGCGATCGCGATCGTGTTCGACGCGGTCACGGACCCGATCGTGGCGAGCCTTTCGGACAACTCGAAGTCGCGCTGGGGCCGCCGCCACCCGTGGATGCTGGCGGCTTCGCTACCGCTCGGCGCCGCGCTCTACGCCGTCTACGTGCCGCCGGACGGACTCTCCGACACCGCCCTGTTCGCCTGGCTGGTGACCTTCGCGGTGCTGACCCGCGGCCTGATGACGCTCTACCTGGTGCCCTGGTCGGCGATCGCCGCGGAACTCTCGGACGACTACCACGAGCGCACCTCGGTGATGGCCTTCCGGTACGCGGTCGGCTGGACCGTGGGCGTCGGGTTCCCGCTGTTCGTGTTCAGCTTCGTGATGCCGGGCAGCGAGGAGTTCCCAGTGGGCCAGCTGAACCCGGCCGGCTACCCCAGGATGGCCCTGCTCGCGGGTGCGCTCCTCACCGGCGGGGCGCTCGCCACCACCTTGCTGACGGCGCGCGAGATTCCGCATCTGCGCCAACACGCGGGCGAGCCGGCGCGGTTCAGCTTCGCGCAAACGCGCCGCGAAGTCGCGCAGGCGCTCGGCAACCGCCAGTTCGCGCTGATCTTCGTGATCATCCTGATCATGTCCGCGATCGGTGGGACGCTCGCGAATATCGGCATCTACATGACCACCTACTTCTGGGGCTTCACGACCGAGGATCTGCGCTGGTTCGCGCTCTCGGCCGCGGGCGCGGTGGCCGCGTTCCCCCTCGTCGCTGGCATCCAGCGCCGCTGGGACAAGAAGCATATCCTGCTGGGCTCTTCGATCGTGAGCTTGATCGACGGCATCCTGGTCGTGAACCTGCGCTTCCTCGGGGTCCTTCCCGAGAACGGAGATCCGCTGCTGCTCGTGATCCTGGTGGCGAACGGCGTCTTCACCGCCGGCGTCGCGGTCGTGCAGGGCATCATCGCGTCGTCGATCGTCGCGGACCTGCTCGACGACCACGAACTCCGCACGGGCTACAGGCAGGAGGCGATGTTCAACGCCGCGCTCTCGTTCTCGGGCAAGGCCGTGTCCGGCCTGGGCGCGATCATGGGCGGCCTGATCATCACCTCGATCGCGTTCCCGACCGGGCTCGAGCCGGGCGAGGTTCCGGGGGACGCGATCCTGCGTCTCGGGGTCGTGGTCGGCGTCGCAGTGCCAGCCCTGTACGCGATCCCGATCGCGATGATCACGCGCTACCGGATCACGCGCGAGCGCCACGCCGAGATCCGCCGGTTGCTCGACGCTCGCAGAACCGAGGCAGCATCCGACGAGCCCGAGGTCGAGGCTCCCGCCGAGGAGCCGCTGCTCAGCTGATTGCAGCGAGGGATGCGAAGGCGCCTGGCTGTGGGTGACGCGCGGCCGCTTCGCCGAGGGCCAGGGCGGTCGCGCTGCGCAACGCGACCGCCATGATCGTCAGCGTCGGATTCACGCCCGAGAACGTCGGGAAGACCGACCCGTCGCAGACCACCACGTTCTCGGCGTCGTGCATCCGACCGAAACCGTCGGTGACGGAGCGGTCGGCATCGCTTCCCATGCGCAGGGTGCCGGCGATGTGGCGCGTGGCGCCCGGTCCGTCTGCGCCGAGCAGGCCCACAGGAGTGAAGTAGGTGTGCTCGGCTCCCGCCGCCTGCGCGATATTCTGGAGCCGCCGGCCCCAGAGCCAGGAAGCGAGTTTCTCGTGGCGGTGCGGACTGTAGGTGACGCGCGCCACCGGCAGGCCGTAGACGTCGCGGACGGACGGATCGAGGTCGACCCGGTTGGGGAGTTGCGGCAGGTCCTCACCCAGCATCTGCAGTGCGAGCATGCGGTCGCGCAGCGGGGAGCTGCGCATCAGATCCTTGTGCATGGTGCGGGGCTGCGGAAGCATGTCGTAGGCGAGGGCCTCGTCGATCAGGTAGGGCGCGCCTCCCATTTCGCACACGCCGCCGCGCACGAAGGGCAGGCCGAGCCAGCGCGCCAGCCGCGAATCGGTGTCCGGGATCGCGGGCTCGAGCAGGCAATGGCTGGTGCTGCGTCCGCGGTGCGCATGGAGACGCTGGGGCATCGTCCCGCCGGCGAAGACCGAACTGTGGAAGCACAGCGTGCGTCCGACGCGATCGCTGCGGTTTCCGAGGCCTTCCGGGTGTGCCGGGCCGCGGGACAGGAGCGCCAGCCGCGCGCTCTCGATCGCGGAGGCGGCCAGCACGACGACGTCGGCTTCGAGGCGCTCCGGCCGACGTTCGCCGCCCGCCACCAGCTCGACGTGCGTCGCGCGTCCGTTCGCGTCGGTCGCGATGCGCGTCACACAGGCCCGCGTGACGAGCCGGGCGCCCGCCTTCAACGCGCGATGCAGGAAGGTGACGGCCGCGCCGGCACGCGCGTTGATGGGGCAGCCGTGTCCGCTGCAGTAGCCGCAGCTCGTGCAGGCCGGGCGCCCGTCGTAGCGGCGCGAGTTGGCCGCCATCGGAAACGGGTGCGGCTCGTACCCGAGCGCCCGGGCGGCCTCGGCCCAGACGAGACTCGCGTACATCGGGGGACTCGGGGGCATCGGATAGGCGCCACGCGGCGCGTGCGCCAACACGAACCCGGGCGTCGCCTCGAGGGCGCCCTGGACACCCAGGATCTCCTCGACGCGCGCGTAGTAGGGCGCGAGATCGGGGTATCCGAAGGGCCAGTCCGCGACGTCGGCGTCGGTCACCGGCCCGTAGCGGGAGCGCATCTCGAAATCGAAGTCGAAGAAGCGGGGAACCTTCGCGTCCCAGTGGGTCGTTCCGCCGCCCACGGTGTGGGCCAGGTGGTTGACGTCGCCGACATGGGAGCGCGCGGTGCCCGCGCGTGCCTCCTGCTGGGTGCGCGCGGTGCGTGGCTCGGCGAGCGGGTCCACACCCGGCAGGTGGCGCGCGTCGCGGATCTCGTCGCCGCCGAACAACGGAAGCCGCGGCCCGTCTGCCTCGCCGAGACCGCGGAAGAAGTTCCGGCCCTTCTCGAGCACGGTGACCTCGAGACCGTTCGTCGCGAGCACCCAGGCCGCGGCCGCTCCGCCGGCCCCCGACCCGATCACCACCGCGTGCCGGCTCACGAGGGTTCCGCCGGTCCGGCCACGACGCACTCGGCGTCGTCGCGTTCGGCGAGCGCCCGCGCCCGGGCCTCGGCGACGGCCTCGGCCTCGTCTGCGTCGGGCTCGCTGATCTGGGCCGGGCTGTAGCCGGCGGGTTGATGATCGCCCGGCCAGCGCGTGTACGACCAACCGACCCGGCCGCGGTTGCCACCGTACTCGGGCGCGCCGTAGGTCCCCTCCAGCGTGTGGCGGAAGGCGAGATCGAGGAAGGAGTCCAGCTCTCCCGTCGCCGGTCGGAGCAGCCAGCGCAGTCTCCAACCGGAAAGCTCCGCGAAGTGCTCGCTGCCCAAGGCCCGCGACGCCTCGTCGAGGCGCGCCAGGCCTTCCCGGTAGCGTTGCTGCCACCCGGTCACCGGGCCGTTCCACTCGCGCTCCGGCAACCCACGGCTGCCCTCGATGCGCGTGCGCCAGACCAGCTCCTCCAACGGGTCCAGTGGCGTGAACTGCGCGAACGCATTCGGGCCTCCCCCGTCGCGGAGGCTGAAGGGACCGCCGGCGAAGATCCGCGGCGGCCGGGTCTCGAAGACGCCTAGCAGCTGATCGATGTACTCCGCGGCACCCGCCTCGAGCGCGCCGGGATCTGGATCGTCGGGCGGCCCGGGAACGAAGTGTGCGACCAGGGCACGCAGGCTCCGCATCTCCTCGGCGTTCAAGAAGACGCCGCCCGCGTCCGCCCCGGGTCCGCCCGCTGCAGGCCGGTGCCCGGCGGCCTGGGCCAGCGCCACCCGCGGCACGAGCGCGAGTACGATGCCGTCGCGCGCACGTGCCATCAATTGTCTGCGGCTCAGTCCGCTGCGTCTCGTCACGGCGACTTCGCGTTCCCTCTCGAGGTCGAGCTCCACCACCCAGTGTACAGGTCCCCGGGCCATCGCGGCCGAACGCGATCCGGTCCGCCGCGCGGGAACCTGATCTCCGGGGCGCTACGCTGGACGGCGCTGTACGCCGGTCGGCAAGACCGCTCGGCGGCCATTCGCGCCGGTGCGCTCGGAACCGGGGCACTCCAGGGGAGACGATGAGCAGTCAGGCGAAAGAGCGATGTCGTGTCCAGGGCACGGTGGCGCCCGGGTTCGAATCCGTGAAGCAGGTCTACGAGCACGAGATGCAGACGATGGCGGAGAGCAACACCCAACTCTGCGTCTACTACAAGGGCGAGCGGGTGGTCGATCTCTGGGCCTCGGCGACGCCAGACGCCGGGTTCTCGCCCGATTCGATCGTCAACGTCTTCAGCAGCGGGAAGAGTCTCGAAGCCATCGCGATCGCATCGCTCGTCGGAAGGGGGCTTCTCGACTACCAGGCCCGGGTCGTCGAGTACTGGCCCGAGTTCGGCGCGAACGGAAAGGGCGAGTTGACGGTAGCCGAAGTGATGCGCCACGAAGGGGGACTGGCGGCCTTCGATACCTCCGTCGATCCGGAAGATCTGCTCGCGCACAACATCAAACGCAACCGGGTGGGAAGGATCATCGAGCGCCATGCCTTGCGATTCCGCAAGGGGAAGGGCCGCGCGAGGGAGTATCACGCGATCACGCGCGGTTGGATCCTGAACGAGGTCTTTCGGCGCGTGGACCCCGGGGGCCGCACGATCGGGGAGTTCCTGCGCGAGGAGATCAGCGGCCCGCTCGGAGCCGATGCGATCATCGGGGTCGAGGAAGCCGAGTTGGCGCGGATCTCGAAGGTCTCGCCCCTCGGTTTCGGCTTCGAGTTCCTCGAGAGCCTGAAGCCCAGGATCCTCGGCAGGAGGATCAAACACGGCTTCCTCCAGATCCTGGCACGGTTGCTCCGGATCGTCCCGTCGATGCGCCACGCCACGACCCGCGGCGCACCGCCGCCGTACGAGGGGATGAAGGGGATCGAATTCTTCAACGAGCCCATCGTGGCCATGGGCGAGACCCCTTCGGCCGCGGCCAACTGCTCTGCGCGGGGTCTGGCCCGGATCGCGGCGATGATGTCGGCCGGTGGGAGATGGGCGGAAGGGGAGTTCCTGAGTCCCGAGGCCTGGAAGGCCATGCACGACGACCCGATCGAGGCCGACATGGGCTTCAGCACGACCCACTTCACGCAGGGCGGCGTCAACCTGTTCACGAAGACGAGCGCGAAGCGCACGGGGCTCGATCGCGCATTCAACGCCGGCCGCGAAGGGTTCTACGGGTGGATGGGGCTGGGGGGGTCGATCTTCCAGTGGCATCCGGGCCACGAGATCGGATTCGGCTTCGTGCCCACGTCGTTGCGCGTGCTCGACTTCCTGAACGAGCGTGGAAAGGTGTACCAGGCCGAGGTTCTGCGATGCGTCGAACGGTCGAACGCGTGACGGAGGCGTGACGCGGGTGCAGGATCGGGCAATGCGGAGATTCCTCGTCGCCGGGACCGCGCTCCTGGCCGCCTGCATCCCGAGTTCGATCGGTCCGGGCCAGCAGCCGTGGACGCCGCGCCAGGAGCCGGTCGCGGCGCGGCCCCTGCTCCCGCGGGAGCCCTGCGCCGAACACGACCCGCAGCGCCAGGCCTACTTCGGCGATCTGCACGTCCACACGAGCTTTTCGATGGACGCCTACGCGAGCGGGCTGCGCGCCACGCCGGACGATGCCTACCGCTTCGCGCGCGGGCTGGAAGTCGGCCTGCCGCCGTACGACGCGTCGGGCCGGGGGACGCGCCGGGTCCGCCTCGAACGTCCGCTCGACTTCGCCGCGGTCACGGACCATGCCGAATGGCTGGCCGAGACCTCGATCTGCACCACACCGGGTTCGCTCTCCTACGGGTCGCGCGGGTGCCGGATCTTTCGCGGCGAGGCGGAGTCCTGGATCCCGGGCTTCGAAGGCCTCGGCGCGCGAATGCTCGGGATCGCCAGCATCGGCAGCCGGCCCGGCGACGTGTGCGGACCCGACGCCGTCTGGTGTCGCGACCAGCTCACCGCGGTGTGGCGCGCCACGCAGCGGGCCGCGGAGCGCCACTACGACCGCACCAGCGCCTGCCGCTTCACCACGTTCCACGCCTGGGAGTACAGCGCCGCGCCCGGCCGCAGCAAGGTCCATCGCAACGTCATCCTGCGCAACGAGATCGTGCCCGAACTGCCGATCTCGTGGCTGGACGAGCCCGAGCCCGAAGGACTGTGGCGGAGCCTGAAGGAGCTGTGCATCGATTCGGGCAGCGGCTGCGACGCGCTGGCCATCCCGCACAATCCGAACCTGTCCAACGGCCGCTCCTTCGCGGTGCGCTACCGCGATCTCCCGATGGGCGAACAGCGCGACCAGGCTCGGCTCCGGGCCGAGCTCGAACCGCTGCTCGAGATGATGCAGCTCAAGGGCGAGTCCGAATGTCGCAACGGCCTGTACGGGGTCGTGGGAGCGGCCGACGAGCTGTGCGACTTCGAGAAGTTCCGGGGCCTCTCGCCCGGGCCAGAGGATTGCCGCGAGGGCATCGGATCGGGCGCCACCGAGGGTCGGGGGTGTGTCTCGCGCCTGGACTACGCACGCTATGCGATCCTCGAAGGGCTGCGCGAAGAGGAGCGGATCGGGGTCAATCCGTACCGCGTGGGGTTCATCGGCAGCACCGACACACACAACGGCACGCCGGGCGACGTCGAGGAGTACTCGTACGAGGGCAACGACGCCTCGGAGGACGCGTCGCCACGGCAGCGCCTCGACCTGACGCCGGCCTTTGCCGGGGCGGCGCACATCGAGCGCAACCCGGGGGGGCTGATGGGAGTCTGGTCCGAGGAGAACGCGCGCGACCCGCTGTTCGACGCGATGCGGCGCCGCGAGACGTTCGCGACGAGCGGCCCGCGGATCGTGCCGCGCTTCTTCGGCGGATGGACGTATCCCGCCGACCTTTGCGCGGCCAATGACCTCGTCGCCCGCGGCTACGCCGATGGAGTCCCGATGGGGGGCGCGTTGCGGCCGGCCCCGGCGCAGGCCCGCGACACTGGCCCGGTCTTCGTCGTCTCCGCGCTGCGCGACGGCGGCACGCCGCAGCACCCGGGGACCCGGCTGCAGCGCATCCAGATCGTCAAGGGATGGACCGACCCGGACGGGCTCTTCCACCAGGCGGTGTACGACGTCGCGGGCTCGGCGCACAACGGCGCCGACGTGGACCCCGCAACCTGCGAGCCGCGCGGGCCCGGCGCCGACGCGCTCTGCGCCGTCTGGCGCGACCCCGCCTTCGACGCCTCCCGCCGCGCCGTCTACTACGCCCGGATCGTCGAGAACCCGAGCTGCCGCTGGCACACCCGGCAGTGCCTGGCGCTGCCGGCCGATGCGCGGCCGCCGGGCTGCAGCGACCCGCGCGTCCCACGCTTCATCCAGGAGCGCGCCTGGACGTCCCCGATCTGGTACACGCCTTCATGAGCCGCGTGGCCGTTCGGACGTGGCTGCTGCACCCTCTCCGCGGCGGCCGCGGCGGCCGCGGCGGCCGGAGGGAGGACACCGCAGTGGCGCTCTTCGGGGAACGAACGAGGCTTCGGATCCAGGACTGGGTGATGAGCGGGATGGACGATCTCCGGCCCGACACGATCACACGCGCCCGCGGCAACGTTCTCGAGGTCGGATTCGGAACGGGGCGCAATCTCCGGCACTACCCCGAGGGTGTGGACTCGGTCGCCGCCCTCGATCCGCTGGCGACCGGCGGGATTCGCGAGCGCATCGAGCAGCGCATCTCGGCGGTGCCGTTCCCGGTGACGCAGCACCGGCTGCGGGCCGATGGCGAGCTGCCGTTCGACGACGCCCGGTTCGACACGGTGGTGACGACCTGGACGCTGTGCTCGATTCCGGATGCGGCCTCGGCGCTCCGCGAGATGCGGCGCGTGCTGCGGCCGGGCGGCCGATATCTCTTCGTCGAACATGGCCGGAGCGACTCGGACCGGACCGCGCGGATGCAGGACCGGCTGAACCCCCTCTGGCGTCGCCTCGCGGACGGCTGCAATCTCAACCGGCAGATCGCCGACCTGGTCGCGGACAGCGGCTTCGGCCCGGTCCAGGTCGAACGTTTCCGGGGCAAGGGTCCGGGCGTCGTCGCCAGCATGTACCGGGGCGTGGCGGAACGGATCGAATAGCGCCGGACCATCGGCCACCAGGGATCGCCCGTCCCGGAACCGTCGCCGCGCGTGCCCGCAAAGGCTGGGCCCCGCGGGTACTCTTCGCCCTCCGGCCCGGGAAGCTGCGACGTCTCCCGCGACAGGTGGGCGGAACGCCCCATCGAGCCCACCGGACGGCGTTCACCCCGTCGGCAAAGAAGGAGGCCGAACGCGCGACGGCGGGAGTACCATGGGTGGCCCCCTCCCTGCGCCCCTCGGCGCACGCGCGACGCATGAGGTCCCTGATGGCCGACTTCACGATCGACATCTCGACGGAAGAGTCGCAGGAGAGCTGGACCGCTCTCTACCGCCGGATCGAGCAGTCCGGCGTGGACCGGGAGGAGTCTCCAGCGCAGTCATGCGCGCCCGCAATCGCGAGCGCGGCGCCGGTGCGATCCGGCACACTTCCAGCCAACCAGGAGGAACCCGATGCACGCGAAGCGCAGCCCCAAGGAAGTCATCCAGTTCGCCGAGGAGGCCGGAGCCAGGCTGGTGGACCTGAAGTTCATCGACTGGCCCGGGACGTGGAACCACTGTACGTACCCGCTGCACCAGATCGGCGAGTCGGCCTTCGAGGAGGGCCTGGGCTTCGACGGCTCCAGCATTCGGGGCTGGCAGGCCATCGACGCCAGCGACATGCTGATGGTGCCGGATCCCGATACGGCGTTCATCGATCCGTTCTGCGACGAGCCGACGGTGTCGATGGTCTGCGACATCGTCGATCCGATCACGCGCGAACCCTATTCGCGCGACCCGCGGCACATCGCGAAGAAGGCCGCGAACTACGTCGAGCTCACCGGCATCGGCGATACGGCGTACTTCGGGCCGGAAGCCGAGTTCTTCATCTTTGACGACGTGCGCTTCCACACCGACGAGAGCACCGGCTTCTACTCGGTGGACTCGGTCGAAGGCCGATGGAACTCGGGCAACGAGGAGGGTCCCAACCTGGGCTACAAGCCCGGGTACAAGGCCGGCTACTTCCCCGTGCCCCCTTCCGACCACATGCAGAACCTGCGCAGCGAGATGGTGCTGGAGATGGAGGCGCTGGGGATCAAGACCGAGGCGCATCATCACGAGGTGGGCACCGCGGGTCAGGCCGAGATCGACATGGTGTTCACGTCGATGGTCGAAATGGCCGACCAGCTCATGCTCTTCAAGTACGTGACGAAGAACGTGGCCCAGCGAAACGGCCGGACCGTCACCTTCATGCCGAAGCCCGTGTACAACGACAACGGCTCGGGCATGCACGTGCACCAGTCGCTGTGGAAGGACGGCAAGCCCCTCTTCGCGGGCGACGAGTACGCGGGCGTGTCGCAGATGTGTCTGCACTACATCGGCGGTCTGCTTCGGCACGCGGGCGCGATCGCGGCGTTCACCAACCCGACGACCAACTCGTACAAGCGTCTCGTGCCGGGGTTCGAGGCGCCGGTCACGCTGGCCTACTCCAGCCGCAACCGCTCCGCCGCGATCCGGATTCCGATGTACTCCGGCAGCCCCAAGGCGAAGCGCCTCGAGTGCCGCTTCCCGGATCCTTCGGCCAACCCGTACCTGGGCTTCTCGGCGATGCTGATGGCGGGCCTCGACGGCATCGAGAACAAGATCGATCCGGGGGAGCCGCTCGACCGCGACATCTTCTCGCTGTCGGCGGAGGACCTGGCGGGCATCCCGGTCATGCCGGGCACCCTCGAGGGCGCGCTCGACGCGCTGGAGGCGGACCACGACTTCCTGCTGAAGGGCGACGTCTTCACGGAGGACGCCATCCAGACCTGGCTCGGGTACAAGCGCACCGCGGAATGCCAGGAGGTGGCGTCGCGCCCCCACCCGCACGAGTTCGAGCTCTACTACGACGTGTAGGTGCATCGGGGGCGCGATTCGGCCCGGGCTGT
>Ga0114931_10011469_pt1 | contig 10468 bp, 6 predicted proteins | sample 2SBtaG_FD_89579 | JGI IMG/M metagenome (GOLD analysis project Ga0114931, IMG submission 89579) | Deep subsurface microbial communities from Kolumbo volcano to uncover new lineages of life (NeLLi) - 2SBTROV14_V59a metaG | ecosystem: Environmental > Aquatic > Marine > Volcanic | place: Kolumbo... | reverse complement strand
TTGGGGGGTGTCCCCCCAAACCGGAAGTTCATTGGGGGGTGTCCCCCCAAACCCCCCTGAGTCTCTGTTAGGCCCCCTTTTAGGGGGCTTCCTCAAGCCACCTGCTCTGCAGGTGGTCGCTGATTGCCCCATTCGCCACGTCGGTGTCTGTGTCTTCTCCCTTCTCGAACATTCGCTTAGGCGGCTCGACAAGGCAAATTGTTAACACAAGACACAAACAAGACACAAAGCAGACACAAAGAACAGACACAAAGACCAGACACCAGACACAAAGACACAGACTTTGTAAACAGACACAAAGACACAGACTTTGTGGACGCAGAATAGGTAAGCTGGGTGTGCTTCACTGCGAGTCCCATGGGCCCCGGTTTCCCGCTTCTCCAATTGAATATGGTTCAGCCCAATCAGCCCCTCGCAGCGGGAGTCGTCCGGCCACTGGGATATGCTGGCGATGCCCGTGGCCTGGATCAGCCGTTTGTGCCGCAGATCGGCCGTTTGTGCCACAGATCGGCCGTTTGTGGCCTGAATCGGCCGCCTGTTCCCATGGTTGGTCAGGTAGAGCCGAACGGCCCTTCACGGAGTTTGCCGGGGGTCGGTCAGATCTACGGCTGCGCCCGCGGGATCGGTCAGGCGGACACTGAAAGCCCAGCCCCCGCCCATTTGCGTCACCTTCAGCAGAATCTTATTGATACCCCGCACGGCATGCACTGGCAGGCTGTCATGATCCGCCGAGTAGGAACGCCCGCCGTCGTAGCGACCCGCTTCCCGCCCATTGAACCAGCATTTGTAGCCATCGTTGGTGCCAATTTTTAGCACCAGGTCCGCGGCCTTGGGGAGCCGGATTTCCGCATAGGCATAGGCCGCCACATTGGCATGATCCCCCAGGATTTTCGCCAGGTCCACCTTGCCACGGGTTGCGTCGGTGGTGTAGGAGTTCCACGCCAGAGAACGTTTGCCAATGGTCTGCGGCTTAGAAATGTCAACCCGCGGTTCCCCCACGAAAGGCTTGTCCAAGCGGTTGTCCTCCTGGTCCCAGGGCACGACTCCCAGCAAGTGCCAGTGGGCGATGCCTCCATTTTTACTGGTTCGATCTCCCCAGTGGACACCTAACATTTTCAGCTCGTTTTGGATCAACTAGTGGGTCTCGGGGGTCTGGACGGAATTCAAGATCGAACGCAGAAACCGAATTGCGCCCGCGCGCTGATCCGGGCCCTGAGCGGCCAGGTCGGTGTAGTACTTCGCCGTGGCCGCCACCGATTTGGCATTGCCGTAGCAGACGACGCTGCCATTTTGCAGCACAACCACGACGCGGCCCTCCCGGTCGACGAGCAGACCGCCCGGCAAAGCCTCCGCCGGAACGGGCACTTGCGATAGCAGGTTGCCCTGCTCGCGGTTCCATGCGCAGAGAAGCCAGTTCGCCCGCCAATCACGAAATTTTGGCGTTTTGCAAACCGTGAGGATGGCGTCCCGGGCAATCGCCACGGAAACGGTGTCGCTGCCGGGCAGTTCGGTGCTGGTCCATTTGCGTTTGGGCCGCTGCTTGCGTTTGCCACGCTGCAAATATTGTTCGACCTGGTCGACCCGGTAACAACCGAGCGGCTTTTCCCGGCCACTGACCGCAGCCAGCAATTGCCCGTCCCAGGCCGGGGCGATTTTGCCATCCGTGATCGGCAGGGCCGCGCCCAGGGCCCGGTCCGCCCCGATCGATTGCAGGGTGAAGGTGCCCGGGTTGACCACATTCCGCACGGCCGAATAACGCAAACGGCCGCCAAGCATGACATAACGATCCTGGAACAGGCCGATCTCTTCCCCCCGGTTCGCCCGCGGCGCGCCGTCGGCGACCGGCGCTCCGACATAGTGGCCCGTTTCCAGATCGTAGGCAGCCGGAGAAACGACGTTTCCCCCCGCCAGCCAGAGTCGGCCCTGGGCCAGGGTGAGCGTGCCCTGGGCGGAGATCCCCTTGCGCAGGGCGGGATTCAAATGGCCCGAGCTGCTGTTGCGCCATTTTAATTTTCCCGTCCGCGCATCCAGCGCGCAGACGTAGGTATCGTCGTAATCGACAATGCCGGCCGCCGCATAAGCCACCCCGTCTTTGACCAGTACGCCACTGTTGACCGGCCAGGTGGAACTGAGCGCGCCGTAGACCATGATCCGCCGATCGTAGGGCGCCACGTGGAATCGCCACAGCAGACGGCCCGTTTGCGCCTCCAGGGCATAGACATAACCATCCCCGCTGCCAACGTAGGCCCGGCCTGCATGGATGGTGGGCGGTTGCAGGATGGGGCCCGCGGTCAGCAGCGACCATTTTTGCTTGCCGGTGGTCGCATCGATGGCGCGCAGCTTGCCATCGTCGCCGCCCACGAAAATCAGTCCACCAGCCGCGGTCGGGGCGGTCGGCCGAACCTGCGTGGGGGGACTGAAATTCCAGATGGGCGCCAAGCGGCCCGCTACGCTGGTCGGGCTGGAAGCGGTCCGGGCCCGGTTGCCCCGGTAGGTGGACCAATCGAGGTCGGACGTTTCCAGGGGTTCGATGGGCTGGAGTGCCGAGGGACTGGTTTCCAGCCTGCTCGTATGGGCGGCCTTGGGATCGGGCTGGAAATTGCTCGCCGAGCAGAGTGCCACCCGGCCCATCACCGACAGATTGCAATCGCAAGCCCACGGTCCCACGTACAACAAGCCGCCCGCCGGCACCACGCCGTCGTTGCAGGAGGGCCGGAACGCGCCGTTAAACTGTACTTTGCCAGTCCGCCGATCGTAGCGGGTCAGGCCTTCCGGCCAACCGCGGCAGAAAAACGAATCCGCCGTGGCGGTCAAACGGGCACATGAGCGTTTTTTGAAGCCCAGGTTCGCCAGGGTTTTGCCTGTGCGCGGATCGAGGGCCAGCGTATCGCCGTCGGGGCCCACCCCGACATAAACGCGCTGGTCGGCATAGACCATGTTGGGGTTGCTGGTCGTCTTTGGCTGATGCCACAGCAGTTTTCCGTCGGTAACCGACAGGGCCACCACGTTCATCCGTGTTTGGCCCTCAAAGCACAACGCTTGCGGCGTGAACAGGGTATAGCAGGCGGAACGAAAACCGGGGGTGGAGCTGAGCCCTTCGCCCGGTTGCTCGATCAGTTGCCGGACCTGGGGATCGTTGTTGGTCCAAATAGGCTTGCCGTCGGTTGCGTCGAGACAGCCGGCATGCGAATCGGGGCCATAGTAGAATACGCGGCCCGCACCCAGAGCCATGGCCCGCGAATCGATGCGGGCCGGTTCCCGGTGGATCCACAACGGCACGTTGCGGGCCAGGTCGTAGGCCATGATCGTATTGCCAAAACCCCAAGGGACTCGCTTTTGGTAGTAGCCCTTGCTCAGTTCCCCCCAACTCCAATGGGTGTAGGGACTGCGGACGATGGTGGTTTCAACGGGCCCCCTTTTTTTACCGGCCAGCACATAAAGAATGCCGTCCTGGATGGCCATCCACTGCCATTGCCCAGCGCCCAGTTCCGGCACGCTGATTCGCCCCTGCTGTCGGCCCGTGTCGGGATCGAGCAGCAGACAACCGGTTTCGGTGTCGTCGATCCGATAAAACGTTTTGGCGGTCGCAATGAACGCGGATCGATGGACCAGGTAGCCGTCGGGCAATTTCTGCTGCCACAAGACCGAGCCGTTGTAAGCGTTGCGGGCGAGCAACGTATTGAGCCACGGTTCTTCGCGTCGGTGGTGGGCGATGTGTCCCATCGCAATGTAGAGCTTGCCGCCGGCGGAAGTCGTGATGGCCGGCATGGCGATGTAGAGCGGCAAACCGAGCCACTGGGTCCGATAGGGCGCTCGGATGAGCGCATCCTCCGACACCGGATTGTTGTCCGGCCCATGTTCCCAGTGGCTCCAGCTGTCCGCCCCAGCCGGATAAGGTTTGCTGAGCCGGACCCAGAGTCCCTCGGCATCTTCCGACAAGGCAGCCGTTTCTGCTTGGCTGGGGCGGTCTTGTCCGGTCCCTTGCCGTTCAGCACCTTGGAGCCACTGGACCAACCGGGCCCGCTTCCGTTCGGCCACCTCCGCCTGGGGCGCGTGGCGATAACCGAGGATGGCTCGGCCGCCGGGCCGCAGCACACGGAGGATTTCCGCCGCTGATAATTTTTCCAACCGGTCTTCGGTCGGGTCGATTGCCAACAGCAAGTCGATCATGCCACTCGCATAGGGCAAGCGCTGCAGTTGGCTCTGCTCCACGACAATCCGTTTGCCGTACCATCCTGCCCGGTCCACGACGGTGCGCAGCCTGGCAACCGATTCCGGCCGCGGGTCGAGGACATGGACGAAGAATTGTCCCGGCATGGCCTCCTCCTCCGAGGCCGCCGCCCGTGGCAACTGGCTGTCGTCGCAGCCGATGATGGAGCATACGCCCGAGGAGATTCCCGCCAGTTCGCGAACGTGGGTCCAAAAGTCCGTTTCGTTTCCAGCGGGAGCCGTCTCGGCGAGCGCCCGGGGAATGGCCGTTTCCCAGAGGCATCCTAACAACAGCCAGCCACACCCTAACAGCAGCAGATAAATCCTGCGTGAACCGTGGACAGATCGCATCGCAAAGCCCTCCAGCGTTAGATATCAGTCCCACAGTCTCCCAGTCCAGACACGCCTTGTCAATCAAACCAACCGTTGCTCTGGAAGGGAAAGAAATGCTCATTGAGATCGTCTCGATATTCGCAGGTGGGAATCTGGTCCAATTCCCCCTATGCCGCAATGCGTAAAATATGCGATTGCTTGAGCCCGTATCTTGAGCCCGTATTGGATTAAAAGTAAGATGGAAAACGGAAAATGAAGCATTGCAGTCTTATGACGTGAACGCATAACAATGAATCCATGCACTTTTTTACTCCGAATTCTTTTCTTGATCCTAGTGCTCAGTCCTATGGGGCGTGCCAATGGCCCGCCTGCGGTGCTGCTCGAGGCTGAAGCCTTTGACCATGTCGGTGGCTGGGTCATCGACCAGCAGTTCATGGACTTGATGGGCTCGCCCTATGTACTCGCACACGGAATGGGACGCCCGGTCGCGGACGCGACGACCATGATCGCGTTTCCCAAGCCGGGCGTCTATCGAGTATGGGTGCGGACACGCGATTGGGTGGCCCCCTGGAATGCGCCGGGTGCCCCCGGTCGGTTTCAAGTGTTTGTCGACGGAAAGGCCCTTAAGACGACATTCGGTACCGAAGGCGCAAAATGGCACTGGCAAGATGGCGGGCAAGTCGAGGTCGGGGACTCCGCGAAGATTGCACTGCACGACTTGACTGGATTCGAAGGCCGTTGCGATGCGATCGTCTTTAGCCAGGACATGCATTGGAAGGTACCGAACGAAGCGGAAGCACTGGCAGCATTCCGAAAACAGGCCCTGGGACTACCCAACCACGCCCAAGAGACGATCGAATACGATCTGGTGGTCGTCGGCGGCGGGATTGTCGGTACGAGCGCGGCGGTAACGGCGGCCCGCCTGGGGTTGAAGGTCGCTTTGGTGCAAGACCGTCCGGTGTTGGGGGGCAATGCCAGTTCCGAGGTGCGTGTCTGGCCCGAAGGTCATGTGAATCAAAATCCGTACCCGCGGATCGGGGACGTGGTGATGCAATTGATACCCGAGAAGCATCGCGATTCGAAGAATGCCCAGGGTGCGCACGTCTTCGACGACGAACGCAAGCTACGTGTTGTTCGTGCCGAGCCCAACATCACGCTCTATCTTGAACAGCACGTCAACGAGACGAACACCGAGAATGGCCTTATTCTTTCGGTGACGTGCCAACATATACGTACCGCCAGGAGGACACGGATCCACGGACGCTGGTTTCTGGACAGTACGGGTGATGGATCTGTAGGTTTCATGGCGGGAGCCAATTACGATCAGACCGAAAAAGGCCATATGGGCGCAAGTAATTTGTGGAACATCAAATGCCTGTGCGAAGATGACGACCCACTCTCAACCACGCTGCAAGAAGCAGGCGAATTAGCCACGTTCCCGCGTTGTCCGTGGGCAGTCGATCTTACCAACGCCCCTTTTCCCGGACGCGAGAAGGGGAGCAATACGCCCCCAACCGAAAAAGCAGACGAGCTCATCAGCCTCGGCAACTGGTTTTGGGAAAGCGGCTTTGATCGTGACCCGATCGAAAACATGGAACGAATCCGTGACCAGAATTTCCGGGCAATGTATGGAGCCTGGGATGCAATCAAAAATGTCGAGAAGCGCTATCCTGCGCATCGGCTTCATTGGGTTGCCTATATTACCGGTAAGCGGGAGTCGCGTCGGTTACTCGGAGATGTGATTCTGACGGCTGAAGATTTACGCGACGATCGGCAGTTCCCCGATGGTTGCTTCCCCTGTACTTGGGGCATCGACACCCATTTTCCGGATCCAGCCTACTCAAAAGGCCATGAAGGTGACGAGTTTATTGCCAGTTACACGCATGGAAAAGGCTACACTTACAAAGGCCCCTACTGGGTGCCGTACCGTTGTCTCTATAGTCATAATATTGATAACCTGTTCATGGCTGGCCGCGACATTAGCGTGACGCACAAAGCACTCGGAGCCGTCCGTGTCATGAAAACAACCGGAGCGATGGGCGAGATTGTTGGCCTGGCAGCTTCTCTCTGCAAACGCTTTGATTGCAGTCCGCGCGCTGTCTATGCCGAGCACTTACAGGAACTCAAGGATCTTATGCTGCGAGGTGCAGGCGCAGAGAATGCAACGAAGTAAGCATCCCCTTCAGGAAGTTGATCCACTTTCCACTCCATCAACCGCCAATCTGCACCACCCACAGGGCCAGACCGATGATCCCGAAGCAGGCGCCGGCGCAGGCCAGAAAACCAATCACGTCGACCCAGGTTGGCTTGCTGAATTCCAGCGAAGTGCCGGGCAGCAGTTTGAGCGATTCCGTCTGGCCGGGGTTGGCCAGCACTTCCTCCAAGTTGCGGCGGTCTGCTTCCCGGTCGGGCAGGACGGGCGTTTTCATTTTTGCGTAGTAGCGGTCGAGGGCGCATTGCCGGTTCCGTGGCGTGATCAGGCTTACGCCGATCATCACGATAAACGGCAGAATGCACTTGAGGGCCAAAGACATCGCGCGGAGCACACCGGCCGATTTGTTTGGCAGATCGATGCCCAATAAGTCGTATAGCAGAAAATCGACATTAAAGCTGCCACCCGCTCTGAGCGGGGTTCCCGGCGCATACTGCAGAATGGTGTGGGTGGTTTTTTCATCCTCCCCCTGCCCCGCGGGCATGGGCTGCACCGGTATCGGCACGATCGAAAGGGCCGGCGGGCCCTGGCCGTCGTGCTGGTCGCCGGTACTCTGAGAGTTGGGGCTCTGGATGCTGGGGCCCTGGGGGCTGGCGCTGCGGGGGCTGACAGGCACCACTTTTTCAGACCAATAAATGGCCTTGCCACCGGTGCGGTGTCGTTGCAGGAAAACCTCTCCCAGGGCCAAAGGTAGAGGACGCTCTTCCGGCGCTGGGGTCGCAGCGGGCCGCCGCGGATTGTCCTTGGGGTCCGCATGGGCGGCATCCCAGGCCGCGATCTGCGCTTTGCGCTGGGCGACATCGGCCGGCGAAGCGGTCCGCTCGGTGGCCGTTTCGACGAAGTTCGCCACTCGCGTCCAGCGTGGATCGGTGCGCAGGTTCGGGATCACAAGCGGCAGAATCCACGGCAGGACAAAGAAGAAAAGCAACCCAAACAGGGCGGTTGCCCAGGCAGCCGCCGCAGTGGCCCGGCGCCAGTACATGCCGACCCAGAAGGGAGCGGCGAACAGGACGAGCACCACCCAAGTCAACTGGAGCTGCTTGAAGACATCCATCATGGAAAGAGAAAAAAACACCGAGCCACCAATAATGGCCGCGCCAACATAGCGGGCCAGGCGAACGTACTCCCGTTCGCCCGCATTGGGATTGAAAAAGGGCGAGTAGATATTGCGGACGAACAGAGCCGAGCCGACCACCATGTAAGCGTCGACCGAACTCATCAGGGCCGCCAGCAGGCAGGCGAGCATCAAACCCGTCAGGCCCGGCCCCAGCAGGCGTTGGGAAGCCAGCCCCCAGGTCTTGTCGGGATCGGCCGCCAGGACCGGATCGTTCGCATACAGGGCCAACGCGATCAGCGCGGTCAGCAGCCAGCCGATGGTGCAGAATCGTTTGAGAAAATTGCCCACCACCAGTCCCACCCGGGCGTCGGTTTCATTTTTTGCCGAGCCACCGCCGGTGACGATAAAATGGGGCTGGACAACGATGCCGATCAGATTCAATACCACCACGCTAACCAGGAATGGCAGCGTGAATTCGGCCCCGGCCCCACCGAGTAAATCGAATTTTTCCGGTGCCAACTGCTCGTGTAGAATATGAAAACCGGCTCCGATCCCCTCGGTTGCCGGATCGCCAAACTGGCGCACCAGCTCGGCGAGTCCAAACGGTATCAGCAGGACCGAGAGCAGGATGATGCACAAGCCTTGCACCAGGTCGGTCCAATAGGCGGCGGTCAAGCCACCGGCTATTCCGTAGCCCGCCACGACAAGACCGAAGATGGGCACCAGAATGTATTCGAGCCCGATCGCCTGCCCGCCGAGCGTGACATGATCGATGCCCATCAGCGGCGCGGCCACTTTGCCGATGGCCGAAAAGAGCATTGATCCGTAGACCATTTGCCACAAGATGGCAAACAGGGCGTAGGCCGCGCCCAGTCGGGGGGATTCGTAGCGTTCCACAAACCAGTCGCCAATCGTCGTGTGCCGCATCCGCCGGTACCAGACCCCGGTGATCCAGTAAAAGGGCGTCACGAACAGCCAGTACATGACGCTCCACATGCCACTGGCGCCACCGGTAAACGTGGTTCGAGCCGTGTTGACAGGATCTGCCGAACCGGTGCCCGCGCCAAATGCGGCGAACGTTTGCAGCAGCTTGCCAAAGCCGCGGCCGCCGAGAAAATAGTCTTCCTGCACCTTGATTCGCCGCATCGCCCAAAAACCGATACCGGACATCAACAGGAAGTAGCCGACCAGGACCAGATAGTCGAGTGGATGCATAAGATGCGTGCTGAGAAGAGGCCAAGGAACCAGCAATGGAGAAATCCCCATTGGGGCCCCATTGTGGCAATTTAAGCCTGGCCTGGCAACCGGCTCCGCGGCCCGGGACTCAACCGATCCGGTAGCGATCGGCCAGGGCTGTATCTACTAGCAACTGAATTGCGTGGTAGGCAATCAGTGGCAGTACCGCCAGACCGCCAAAGTCCAGGGCCACCGCCAGGCCGACCATCAGCGTTTTTTGGCTGCCCGAGAAAGCCACCGCCAGTCTTTCGGCCGGCGTACGTCCCACCTTGCCCGCCAGCCACCAGGCCAGCCACCAGGCGGTCAAATGCAGCAGTGTCACCAAACCCAGCATGAGTACCCCCTCCCCGGCCAGTAATTCCCAGGCGTTCTCAAGGTTGCTGATCGTCCGGCCACTGTGAACCGCGCCAACGAGGACCATCGCCAGGATTCCCAATTGGCAGTATACGCCCAACCCCTGCTTGTGTTGCCCGGACCAACGGCCTACCGAACCAACCATTCGCAGTCCCTGGGCCACGCCTATCGGCAATACGACCAGCAGGGCCAGCTTGGTGGCCATCGGTCCAAAGCCGTCCGCCACTTGCGTGGCGCGGCCCACGGTCCACTGGAGCCAGGCCGGGGTGACAAGAAAACAGCCCAGGTTGGTGATCAACGTGACGGACAGCGCAATCGCATCGTTGCCACCGGCGCGCCGGGTCCAGACAGCCGCCGAGGCGATCGTGCAAGGGACCGCGGAGGCGACCAGAAAGCCGCTACGAAGCTGGCCATTCAGCAGCGGACTCAGGGCCCAGGCCAGCAGCGGTAGCAGGACAAAATTGACACCCACGCCGAGCATGGTGGGCAGAGGCCGACGCAGCACGGCGCGGATGGCGTCGGTCCGCAGGGACAAGCCCATAGCCAAAAGTACGCTGGCCACCAGCCAATTGCGCGGGATGCACTCGACGATCGGAGTGAGTGGACCATAAAACACGGCCCCCAAAACCAGCGTCGCGGCCAGAGCCAGCAGGAACCAGCGACGTTTAAGAGTTCGCAACATTGAGGGTGAGGGTCAGGAGGTCGGGGTCTGGTACAATTTTCGGTCCACAGGTTATTTTAGCCGACCAATGTGCAAGCCGAAAACTTGTACCTGACCCCTTTGCCTACGGCTCAGGTGTTCTAATGGATAAAGTCAGTAGTTCCAAGAATGGCCGATGAAGCCGACCCAGGCAATCCACGAACTGTTAAATTAGCCGACTCCTGGGCGGCTTATCGCCCTGATGCACGGTGGGCTGAGCAACAATTTGGAAGTACTGATAGTAGGTTGCCTGTGGCCTATTGCCTATCACCTACGGCACTACCTTCTTCTAGTTTCTCCTGCAACTGGCGGGCCCGCAGCCGGTTGCCGTGGTGTTGGGGCGAGCCGCCGGTACGGAGCAGCTCGA
>Ga0114931_10011468_pt1 | contig 10468 bp, 7 predicted proteins | sample 2SBtaG_FD_89579 | JGI IMG/M metagenome (GOLD analysis project Ga0114931, IMG submission 89579) | Deep subsurface microbial communities from Kolumbo volcano to uncover new lineages of life (NeLLi) - 2SBTROV14_V59a metaG | ecosystem: Environmental > Aquatic > Marine > Volcanic | place: Kolumbo... | reverse complement strand
CCTTTCGCCTGGTACGACCAGGGGCGAGGCCAGCGGGTTGGGTATTGTGTAGTCACGATTATGCCAGCCCCACTGAGTCATCGGAACGCCAATGTCGGCGACATCGACCAGGGCAACAATTTTCAACCAATAGACGGTATCGTTATCTTCGGGAAACGGCTTGTCCAGGTGCAGTTCAGCATTGTATTCGTAAAGCTTCTCATCCAACGGAGGTCCCCCTGGACTGATCGGTTTCTCGGTGAAGGTTCCAGACCCGGGCGACAAAGGGCCCCGTCTGACAATCTGGTTGAGCAGCGGCTCGCCAGGTCGGCTGAAACCCGCCAAGGGGTCTGCTGGCACATCCGATTCGAATGAGATCAAGAATTTATCTACCGGTTGGAAGATCTGATTTTCAAGGTACGATCCCCACCACTTCACATGGACGACCGGAGAGTTGAGCTGGTCGGCAAAATCGTCCGCCATGAAGCGGCCCTGATAGATGGTGGCGCCACTCGCATCGGGAGATCCCCAGGCGGTACTCAACTCATCATGGCCAAAAAAACGTCCTGTCGTACCGTCGGGAGTGACAATCGGCGTGCCATCCATGGGCTTCTGACTAAACTTCAGGAGATCGCGTCCTGGTAGTGGATCGGCTTGAGCCACTAGCGCTGGAACAAACAAAGTAATCGTCATGGCAAGGGTTGTCAGATTTCGTGCAAAGGACATGGTTTTACCTTTTTCTTGAGGTGTGTGTTACAGAAGCAGATGCCAAGCTCGATGAGACATCGGAAGATTGGGCAATGGCCAAACTGGGAGTCTGGGCGCGCAGGTGATGACATTGGAGAAGTTCCGTCAGGGGGGCAAACCTGAGTGATCGCGCTGGCCGCATGGGCAGCAGATACCGTGCGGCCGGAAGAGGGGTCTCGGGGAAGAGTTCGCAGCGGCTCGATTGCCACCGAATATGCACGATTCCAACCAGGTGGCCTGAATAGGTTTGCAGAAGTAAGCCGCCGGGCCGACGGAACGCGCGGTCCTTTCATCCAGGTGGCTGTAAGTATTGCTCACCAGATACAGTCTGCTCCCAGGAGACCGCTGGCGGATGGATGTAAGAAGCTCGATGCCTGGCATGTCGGGAAGCTGTAAGTTGATAAGACAGTGACTGCCCTGAGGTAATCCCTGGGCCCGCAACCCCTGACGGCCCGAACTGAAAAAATGACACAAGACATGCCGCATGGCTTTATCCACAAGCAACAACTGGTAATCATGTCGACAAGCGTCGACGATCACCAAGTCGTGGAGCTTATGTTGGCTGGCGTTCATGAGACACTCCTGGTGAATGGGTCTTGCGTGGCAAAAAATACTTACTTCGAAAAACTTGGAGCAACTCACGTGCCATGAACAGAATCACGGTTGCCCCAATGTTGGAGCATGGCTAATTCCAAGGGGATTGATGAATATTGAAATTGGAAAAATTCCTTACCTGGCGGGTGAGGCAATTTTGAGCCGCACCAGCACTGTTCCCAGGCGGTGAAAAATGTCCGTTCGCGGACAGGTCTGCAATTCGTAAAGGCCCTGAGAATTGCCCGGATCCGGACCTAGGTATTGCCACGGCAGGAGATAGCCGCACGGAACCCCTGAACGCTAACGAAAAAGAAGTCGACAGAAATGCCGTCCAAAAATTATCGCGCTTTCTGGGGTAGGTGCTTGCCAGGGTGATCCGGAACGGCAAGATGGTGCTTCTTCATTTTGCGGATCAACGATTGGCGAGTGATACCCAATAAACGGGCTGCTGCGCTACGATTGTAGTAGGTATGCTCCAGCGTGTGGAGGATATGGCTTCGCTCCAGGTCACTCAGGGCGAGCCAGCAACGATCCCCGGTGGAATCCTCGGGAGTTATTGGCTCCGGAGATGCCTGTTGATTTTCCACAGGCGTTGGGGCCATTGGAGAAGCCTGGCTACCAGGAACTTCGGATCCCGTATATTGGTTGAACTCCCTCAGAACGTATCGGATCAGCGATTGGGTCACCATGGGCCCTTCGCATTCGATTAATGACTGCTCTATTACGTTTCTCAGTTGGCGTATATTTCCTGGCCAGGCATATTGCGTCAATACCTCCAGCGCGCCGGGTGACAGCGACTTGGCGGGCAAGCCCTCCGACGCCATCTGGCGCAAGAAATGATCCGCCAGAACGCGAATATCTTCGGGCCTTTCCAGCAAAGCTGTCGTGTGGAGAATGACCACCGCGATCCGGAAAAAAAGGTCTTCACGGAAACGGCCAGCAGCCACTTCCCGCCGCAGATCACGATGTGTGGCGGCTACCAGGCGGAAATCGACTGGAATTTCCCTGTGTTCTCCCACCGGCACAACAACCCGTTCTTGTAAGACACGCAATAACCTGGCTTGCAGAGCCAATTCGAGTTCACCGATCTCATCCAGAAAGATCGTGCCACCGCTGGCTGCCCGAAAAACGCCCAACGATGAATAATTGGCGCCGGTAAACGCTCCTTCCCGGTGGCCAAACAACTGGCTGGCCATCAAATCACCAGAAACCGACGCGCAATCGACCGGCATGAAAGGGTGTTGGTGGCGATTATTGCGGGCATGGAGCTGTCGGGCAACCAGCTCCTTGCCGCTGCCGGTTGGGCCGTGAATCAACACACTGGTCGAGTAGGGGGCAATCCGATCGATTTGCTTGCGAAGCCTGCAGATTGGCGGGGACGTACCCAACAGGGGCAACGCGGTGGATCCTCCTGTCGCTTGTTGAGGTAAACTCATGGTGCAAGACCCCCCTGCCTGCACGAATCAACAAACCAATCGCTGCAAATGCTTTCGCTGCATCCTCCTTGCCAAAAGGCGGCCATTTGCAGCTGCACAAAAATCGCAAAAGCCAGGGTTTAATAACCCTAATATTATAAAAGTTTTTGCGGATAGAGACAAGTTTTTTTCTCCAGGCGGCCATATTCGCCTTTTCAGCCCTAACCTCCGGAAAAGTGTTGTCCAGGAGCCTTTGACACACTTTTCCATGCCGATCTATACTGACCCCCAATGGAGAGCATGCGTCGACGTGACCGTGCCAGGGGTGCAGCATCTATTTGATTTACCAGGGTTTTGATGAATTCCTACAGTTCGATTTCTGACGATTACTACGTCAACATGAATCTGAGTACGGAGATGGCTCTCCCCAGCAGCCGGGAAACGGTGCTGCATTATTTTGAGCAAATGCAAAAAAAATATCCCGAAATGCACAATTTTTATTCTCGTGAAAAAAATGATTTTGTGCTGGAAGAGGACAAAGACCATGGCAATTATCGTTGGTGCACCGTCGAACCACGACGAATCTGCTCGGGACAGGTCAATCCAACAAGCATCGAAAGCGTGCTGGAGCAGCATCAGCACGCATTGGAATTGGCCCCCTACGCGCTTTCGATCAGTCCACTGGACTGTGAAGCGCTGGACCTGATGATGGGCTTCGATTTTTCCTATCGCGGCAATCATAACACGCTCATTGCCGAAGCATTGGGAGTCTGCCCCGCCTACGATCGGCTGGCCACGATGCCGGGAGCAACCATCATCCAGCACGAACCCACCATCACCTTTGCCCTGGATGAGAGCTGCCGCCAGCAGTGCCGCATCAGCATTGAGTCGCGTACCAATGCCTATCAGATACGCACCGGCGAGTATCAGGAGGAGCAACTCAGCGTGTTCGTCACCGCCCGCCAATACGGCAGCCTGGCCGCGGATCAGACCTACGTGGCAACGCTCGATCAATTGGCGGAAATCTGTCGCGATGTGGTCGACAACTACGTGATGGAAGCCGTGTTGCAACCACTCGCACGGGCGATCGCGTTGAATTGAGTCACGTTAGGAACATCGAATCGATGCACTTGTCTATGGACATCCAAGCGGCGGACATCCAAGCGGCCGCGCCCAGCCATGACCGGCTGGCTAGCGCGCTGAAAAAATATTGGGGTTACGACCACTTCCGGCCGCTGCAATTTCAAGCAATGTCGTGCGTCCTGGAGGGGCGCGACTCGGTGGTCGTCCTACCCACCGGCGGAGGGAAGTCCCTCTGCTATCAGGTGCCGTCCGTTTGTCTTGACGGCTTGACAATCGTAGTTTCGCCATTGATCTCGCTGATGAAGGACCAGGTCGATGCGCTCACCGATTGTGGCGTCGCGGCGGCCTGTATCCACAGCCTGGTGGGTACCGATGAAAAACGGCGAATTGCCGCGGACATTCGGGCCGGTACTTTGCAACTGCTCTACTGTGCTCCCGAACGCGTGGTGCAGCCGCGGATGCTTGAATTCCTGGAAAGCACCCAAATTGCCCAGATCGCCATCGACGAAGCCCACTGCATCAGTTCATGGGGACACGACTTTCGGCCTGAATACCGACAGCTGCGGCGGCTCAAGGCAGTTTGCCCGAACGTCAGTTTTCACGCCTACACCGCCACTGCAACCGAACAAGTCCGTCACGACGTGGCCACGCAACTGGGCCTGGTGGAACCCGAAATGCTGGTTGGTTCTTTTGACCGCCCAAACCTGGTTTATCGCGTGAAACGTCGACACCAGCGAATGGATCAGATCCGCACGGTGATCGACCGCCATCCGGGGGCCTCGGGCATTGTCTATTGCATCAGCCGAAAGGAGGTTGAAAACACAGCCACCGCATTGACCGCGGCCGGTTATCGGGCCCGTCCTTACCATGCCGGGATGGACGATGAAGACCGTAGACGCTTCCAGGAACAGTTTGCCCGTGATGAGATTGATATCATCGTCGCCACCGTCGCCTTTGGGATGGGCATCGACAAATCGAATGTCCGCTATGTGATCCATTCTGGCATGCCGAAATCGCTGGAGCAGTACCAACAAGAGAGTGGTCGTGCTGGCCGCGACGGCCTGGAGGCAGAATGCTTGCTGCTCCAGTCGGGAAACGATTATACCCTCTGGCGGAGAATGATCGAACAATCCGAATCGACCGCCGAGGAAGGCGCCCTGAGGGCCCTGCAAATGATGGCCGACTTTTGCCAGGGAGCCGTTTGCCGCCACCGGGCGATCGTTCAGCATTTTGGCCAGGAACTGCAACACGATGGCTGCGGAGCCTGCGATGTCTGCCTGGGGGAACTCGACCTGATTTCCGATCCTCTCGTCACGGCACAAAAAATTCTCTCCTGCGTGGTCCGCCTTAAGCAAAGGTATGGGGCCGACTACACGGCCAAAGTGCTCTCAGGATCCACCGAACAACGAATCGTTGCCGCCGGGCATCACGGGCTGAGCACCTGGGGACTGCTTTCGAGCGAGTCCATCCGTACTATCCGAGACTGGACCGAGCAATTGGTCGGTCAGGGCTACTTGGAAAAAATGGGCGACTACCACATACTGAATTTGACCGAGGTGGGCTGGAAGTTGCTGCGGGGAGAGGTGACGCCACGCCTGCTCAAGCCGACCGAAATTTCCCACCGGCGTGAACGACGGGCTGGCAGCGGAGAAAACCGGGAAATCGACGACTGGGAAGGTGTCGACCGGAAGCTCTTCGACTCGCTTCGAAAATTACGCCGTGCCTTGGCCGCCGAACATGGTGTGCCCGCCTATATTGTATTTGGCGACCGGGCCTTGCGCGACATGGCCCGGTTGCAACCCACCACCCTGGGAGCATTTTGCCAGGTCAGCGGTGTGGGCGAAAAAAAGCTGGCCGAATATGGTGAGGTTTTCGTCCAGAGCATCCGCGAACATTTAGAATCCTGACGATTCAGCCTCTTGAAATTTCCGCCGAAATCGATCAGGCTGCTGCTTTTGGCTAGCCCTATCCCCCCATCATCCTGGAATGATAAAATTGGCATGACGAAACAAGCGGACACACCATCATCCAATCGCGGCTCATCCAATCGTGGCGAAAGCAAACGAATATTGCTTGTCGATGACGATGCGGAAATTATCGAGTCGCTCCGGTTAGCCCTGGAAGCGAATGGCTATGAGGTCCTGATTGCCCGTGACGGCAATCAAGGGCTTGCCCTGATTGAGCGAGAATCACCCGATCTGGTGATTCTCGACATGATGATGCCCAAACGAAGTGGTTTCCTGGTACTGGAACGGCTCAAGCGGATGGGCGAAAAGAAACAACGGATCATCATGATCACCGCCAACGAAGGCAGCCGTCATAAGGCCTATGCTGAGATGCTGGGTGTGGATGATTATGTTCGCAAGCCCTTTCCGATGGACCGGCTGATCCAAAGCGTGCATCGGCTGCTGCAGTAACCTCACGCGGCCCAGTCCGCTTGCAGGCCGGCACTGCCGCCGAGGTGGCTGGCAATCGTGGCGGCAATCTCTGAGGAAGCTTCAGGGCGGGCGAGCCGGAGCATATTGCGTCCCATTTCAAGTCGGGTCGAATCTTCCGACACCAAGGGAGTCAACGCGTGTGCCAGAGCCTTATCGAGAGCGCCGGTTTGGGATGTTTCATCGACCAGCCGGCAACCACCAGCGGCGGCAACCACCTTGGCATTGGCCGTCTGGTGGTCGTCCGCCGCATGGGGATAGGGCACAAGCACTGCAGGGATTCCGGCCAGGGCCAATTCCGCCAACATCGATCCACCGGCTCGGCATACGACCAGATCGCTGGCGAACAAGACCGATGCGATCTGGTCGATGTAGGTCACCGACAGCACATTCAGCCCATTTTGACGATACCGCTGCTCGGTTGCTTGAAGCTGGCCTTCGCCCGTCTGATGGACGATTTGCCAGCCGGCCAGCCGATCGCCCAATTGCTTGAGAGCGGCGGGCATCGATTCGTTGAGCGTACGCGCCCCTGCCGCTCCGCCAAGTACCACGATCCGCCTGGGCTGCTGCTCACTCGATACGACACTGCCTCGACCTGCTGGGCCGTTCGAGAGATCCTCTCCCCGCCCACCATGCTGCTGATTGCGATGATAGAGTTGTTCGAACGCGTGCCTGGCCGGGTTGCCGGTAATCGAGACTGGCGCTTGCACATGCAGGTGTGGGCAGACTTCCTCGAAGCCAGCGCAAATCATGGCGGCCCGGCGCGAAAGCCACCGCGTGACGCGACTGGGGATGGCATTTTGTTCCAATAAGATCGTCGGCAGCCCACGCGCCATGGCGGCCCGAGCCACGGCCATGCTGGTATAGCCTCCCAGGCCAACCACCAGTGAAATTTGCTGTTCGTTGAGCATCCAGCGGGCGGCACAGTAGCCAACCACATTGTCGGTGACAAAGCGTAACGACTGGAATGGATTCCGCGGCATGGGCCGCGCCGGGATCATCGAATAATGGTAACCGGCCGTGCGTATCGCGTGCCGCTCGCGCGGTCTACCCGAACCGGCAAATGTAATTTCCACCTCGGGCAGACGCTGACGGAGTTGGGCAGCCACCGCCAGACCAGAATACAAATATCCGGCGGAACCCCCACCGGCAAACAAGACATGATTGGCAACTGTCATGAGAGAGTGGCTGGTGGCTAGTGGCTGGTGTGGGGTGTCAGGTGTGTGTGGGGGGTAGGTGTGTGTGGGGGGGGTAGGGAGTGATAGCCACGTAGTGGCGGCATCATCTAGCCGTGGGCGTGAGCCCACGGAACTGGTTTTCCTAAACGCCTAGCCGCGCAGCGGCGACATCAACCTGTTCTGTAACCTGTTACCTAGGGCCCATTTCACCTGCCCTAAAATCCGCTGAGTCGCTGGGGCAACGCAAATGCGTTGCCCCAACGCTCAGACATAAAGCTTCATCGTGAAGCACACGTCCGTGAGCAGCTGACCCAGAAGCTGCCATGCGGACGCGTTGATATGCTCCTACCCCAGGGAGGGCAGTTTGCCAGACCCCGCAATCGGACAAACCAACGATGAAACTTCAAAATGGATCCATCGATTCAAGCCGCCAGGCGGTCTTCTACCTTGTTGCGTTTGATAAGTAATTGCCTGGCGCATTCAACGTCGTCGATAACCTCTTTGCCTCGACCTAAAGAACCCTTATGCCCAAAGCACCCCAATGGACCAGTTTGACTGCCTGTAATGACAACCACATCGCCTGGAGCAGCAAGGCTTACAGCTCGGGCAATCGCTTCGCTTCGATCGCCCACCACCTGCAGCAAACCGTTTTCTTTCGGGCGGTTCCTGGCTGGTGTTGCAGACTTAGAATCCTGGACAACAATTGCCATGTCCGCCATCCGCCGGACCATGCGATGCATCAATTGACTCTCTTGTGGCGTACTGCAGCTTTCTTCGTCCAGGACGCAAATCACCCTTTCCCGTGCCAGCTGCCGGGCGGTCCGCAAACTGGTGCGCAATGCATCCGGTGTGTGGGCCACGTCGACAAACACGGGGAATCCCTGCCCGCAATCGACACGTTCCATCCTGCCGGGCAACCAATCCACCGCTTCAATACCTCGGGCAATGGTCGACAGATCGATGCCATAGGTAAGCGCGGTGGCTGCCGCACCGAGACAATCCGCGATGTGATGCTCCCCAACGAGGGTCGTACGCACGGCCACCGAATCACTCCCCGCGGATAGGACAAATAGCTGCTCGGTGGAGTTTTGCTCGATGATGGAGCCTGATATTTCCGCCTGGGGCCCCAGACCATAGGTCAACACGGGCCCCTGCAGTGACTCGAGCCATGAGAGGCAATTCGGATCGTCCGCGCAAAGAACCACCACCCCTCCGGGGGCCAGATAATTGAGGATGCGCCGTTTGGCATCCCGATAGTTCTGGGTGCTATGGTGCAAATCAAGGTGCCCGCTGGTGATGTTGGTGACGCAAATCGCATCCAGCTGAATTCCTGCCAAAGTGGCCTGCGCTAAGGAGCGACTGGATATCTCAACCATCGCATGGCTGCATCCGGCAGCGGCCATCCGTGCCAAACGCGAAGCAAACATCGCCGGCGAAGTCCGTTGCCCGAGGCCAGTACTGTGCGACATACCGTCGTAACAGCCCAAATCGCTCAGCGCCCCGGCATGCATTCCGGCCACGGCAAAGATCGATTCGAGCAGGGCGATGACGGTTGTCTTTCCCTGCGTACCGGTGACTCCCAATGTGGGCAAACTGCGGGTCGGATGGTCTACCAGTGCATGGCACAACTCCCCCAGAGCCAGCCGGCTGTCGGGAACCAGATAAGTGGGCACATCGAATACGGGAACCGGCCGCTCACAAATGACGGCACAGGCACCATGTAAGGAAGCCTCACGGGCCATGTCATGGCCATCTCCCCGTTCGTCGTCCACCGCGACGAAGACATCACCGGGTTGCAACTGGCTCCAATCGCTGGTACAGGAGCTGGCCACGACCTTGCCTTGGGAATCCTCAGGAGCTGTGGTGTGATTCGAACCGGAAAAAAGGAGCGTGTCCGCAAAGAATTCATCCAGACATACACCAGCGGGCTGAACAGAAGAGCCCATGCTCCCTGCGGCAGCCGGGGCTGGCTGAGAATCGGACGGGGAACGTCCCGCAGCTTGGGATAAACTTCCGCCGACGTCGAAATTATTTTGCCCAAATTGCCACATAGCGCGAGGCCTCCTTGCCTGCGTCACCACCAGCGCCTGACCAGAACCCCTCTCCAGAAGGACTCACACCAGGCCGAACCAGAATCTGGCGAAATTCCCTTTTCGCCTGCCGGACGAACCAGAGCCTGGGCCAACGAACCAAGTTTTTCCCTGACAAACTGGGGGTAAAAGGTCGCTGCCTGAAAACTCAAACCGCACGATCTGTCCAGCGCGACCGATTGTGTGCATTTGACAAATTGTGTCAAGGCGAATCTGGTAGCCCTGGTAGTTTCGCGGAGGAATAGCCACAATAGCGGGTCCCGTAGCCGAATCAATGGCGCGCTAACTCTTAACCCCTTGGCATGGTGCCGAGGAATCCTCATGGCCAACGATGACTTCGATATCTCCAGCCTGGCTGCCTACCTGCACATGATGCCGGACAAGCTGTCTAAGCTAGCAAGCCGTGGCAAGCTACCAGGCCGCAGGGTATCCGGAGCCTGGCGATTTTCGCGGCCTGAAATTCATCAATGGCTTGAAAGGCGAATTGGGATTTCTGACGACCAGCAGTTGGCCCAGATGGAATCCACGCTCAGGCGAGTCCAGGAGCGGGAAGAACCCCACCCAGTGCAGTACGCCAACGATGAACTTCCGTTCTGCCTGACTCATCTGATACCGCCTGAAGCCATTGAAATACCACTGTTGGCCAAGACTCGCGGACGAGTCATCTCAGCCATGTCCGAAGTGGCGGCCTCTTCGGGCCTTTTGTGGGATCCTGCGCGGATGGCGACAGCCATCGCGGCACGCGAGGCGATGCAACCGACAGCTCTGGACAACGGGGTCGCGTTGTTGCACCCACGCCGCCCCCAAACGGCCAACCTGAGTGACGCGGTCGTGGCGCTGGGTATCACCAACAAGGCGGTCCAGTTTGGCAGCCATGTGCGTACGGACATCTTCTTTCTCATTGGTGCCACCAACGACCATCAACACTTGCGCATCCTGGCGCGCCT
>Ga0114931_10011467_pt1 | contig 10469 bp, 6 predicted proteins | sample 2SBtaG_FD_89579 | JGI IMG/M metagenome (GOLD analysis project Ga0114931, IMG submission 89579) | Deep subsurface microbial communities from Kolumbo volcano to uncover new lineages of life (NeLLi) - 2SBTROV14_V59a metaG | ecosystem: Environmental > Aquatic > Marine > Volcanic | place: Kolumbo... | reverse complement strand
TGGCGGTGCGGCTGACAAAACCGATAAGCCGGACACCGAGCAGTAAGGAGCGACCATGGCCGGACCAATACACGACAAGATAAAACGATCCCTCCAGGCAGCCGAAAGTCTGTATTACCGCCTGGTGCTGTTGGTGGGTGATACCGGTACCGGCAAGACCAGCGTTCTTCGGGAAGTTGCCGAGGAGTTCGGGGTATCCGTAATTAACGTCAATTTGGCGCTTTCAAGCGAACTGCTTGAGCTGACCGCAAAGCAGCGGTCACTTCGGTTACCGGGCATCCTCGACCAGATTGCAGACCAAGCTCAGTCACCCGTGGTACTGGATAATCTCGAGATCCTTTTCGACAAGGACCTCAAGCAGGACCCCTTGCGCCTGCTGCAGGGTATTTCGAGAAACCGGGCCGTGGTGGCTTCATGGAGCGGAGCCATGAAATCCGGAAGGCTTTCGTACGCCGAGACCGGCCATCCCGAGTACCGCAGCTATGACTCGGTCGATGCGCTGATTGTGGGCATGGATGGCACGGCCACGGTCGATTCGGCAAAAAACAATAGAGAGGCAGGACAAGCATGAAATACGGAGACCTAATCCAATTCGACCCGATTGAGTCGGTCGTTCAGTTGCGTGACGCGGACAAATCGAGCGCCGCGCATCACTTGGTGAACACCTATGTCATTTCCGAAGAAATGGCCGAAAGGCTCATGCAGCTTGTCATCCCACAGATGCAGTTCGATCAGCCGGTCGATAACAAGGGCCTGCTGGTCGTTGGTAACTACGGAACCGGTAAATCCCACTTGATGTCGGTGGTCTCCAGTCTTGCCGCAGACGCCTCCCTGCTGGAAGGACTGAATCACGCTGGTGTCCGCGATGCTGCCTCACAGATCGCAGGTCGTTTCAAGGTCATCCGTACCGAAATTGGAGCCACCACCATGTCTCTGCGCGACATCTTGGTGGCCGAGCTGGAAGAAAATCTCGAAAAACTAGGCGTGGAGTACGTGTTCCCCGAAGCCGGAACCATCACCAGCCACAAGCGGGCCTTTGAAGACATGATGGAGAAGTTTGGGCAGGCTTACCCAGAACATGGCCTGCTGCTGGTAGTCGATGAGCTGCTCGACTTTCTACGCACCCGCAAGGACCAGGAATTGATCCTAGACCTCAATTTCCTACGCGAGGTAGGAGAGGTCTGCAAGGATCTGCGCTTCCGCTTCATGGCTGGTGTCCAGGAAGCCATCTTCGATAGCCCGCGTTTCGCCTTTGTCGCCGACAGCATTCGCCGGGTGAAGGACCGCTTCGAACAGATCCTCATTGCCCGCAGCGACGTAAAATTCGTTGTGGCCGAGCGCCTGCTGAAGAAGAGCGTCGAACAGCAGGCCAAGATCCGCGACTACCTGATGCCCTTTGCCAAATACTATGGCGGGCTCAACGAGCGCATGGATGAATTCGTCCGGCTCTTTCCGGTTCATCCCGATTACATCGACACCTTCGAACGGGTCACGGTGGTGGAAAAGCGCGAGGTACTCAAGACTCTATCCATGGGTATGAAAGGCATCCTGGGCAAAGACGTGCCGCAGGACGAATCCGGCCTGATCGCCTTCGACAGCTACTGGAACACGCTCAAGCAGAACGCTTCCTTCCGTGCCATTCCCGAGATCCGGGCGGTCATCGATTGCAGCCAGGTGCTGGAATCCCGCATAGAGAACGCACTGACCCCGAAAAACTACAAGCCCATGGCAGTGCGCCTAATACACGCCCTGTCCGTTCACCGTCTCACCACTGGCGATATCTATTCACCTATCGGAGCATCTCCAGAGGAACTCCGCGATCGGCTCTGCTTATTTGAACCGTTAATCGCGGAAATGGGGAGTGATGAGCCTGACAAGGATCTACAGACCCATGTAGAGACTGTACTGCGCAAAATCCACACTGCTGTCAGTGGTCAGTTCATTTCTGAGAACAAGGACAACCGCCAGTTCTATCTCGATCTGAAGAAGACTGACGACTTTGACGCACTGATCGACAATAAGGCCAGTGTTCTGAATCTGAACGAACTTGATCGCTATTTTTACCAAGCGTTGATGCGCGTCATGGAATGTCAGGACGCCACCTACGTGACCGGTTACAAGATCTGGTAGCACGAACTGGTCTGGCAAGAACGCAAGGCTGCTCGTAATGGGTACCTGTTTTTCGGCGCTCCGAATGAGCGGTCTACCGCCGTGCCACAGCGGGACTTTTACCTCTACTTCATCCAGCCCAACGACCCGCCGCGCTTCAAGGACGACAAGGTGAGTGACGAGGTTTTTTTCCGTCTGAAGAGCACCGACGAGGAATTCCAGACCGCGCTGAAGAGCTATGCGGCGGCACTAGACCTTGCGGGCACCTCCTCGGGTCACGCCAAGGCCACCTATGAGTCAAAGGCCAATGGTTTTCTCAAGAAGCTCGTGCAGTGGCTGCAGAAGCACATGACCGAGGCCTTCGAGATCACCTATCAGGGCCGCGCCAAGTCCATGACTGAATGGGCCAAGGGCAAGTCCATCCGAGACTTGTCCGGTCTGTCGCCCCACGAGACTATCAACTTTCGTGACCTGGTCAACACCATCGCCGGCGTCTGCCTGGCACCGAACTTCGAGAATCAGGCTCCAGACTATCCGTTCTTCTCGGTCCTGATTACCGGCAACAATCGCGCCCAAGCTGCGCAGGATGCCCTGCGGGCTATCGCCGGACAGAACCGCACAAAGCAGGCCACTGCCGTGATGGACGCCCTTGAACTGCTCGACGGCGAGAAGATCGATCCCTACAAGTCGAAGTACACCAAGTTCACTCTTGATGCCGTCAAGGCCAAGGGCCACGGTCAGGTGGTCAACCGCAGCGAGATCATCCAGGATGACCACGGGCTTGAGTACATGAACCCGGGTGGCTCGCGTCTGGAGCCGGAATGGGTCACCGTCTTGGTGGCGGCGCTGGTCTACTCCGGCGACATCGTGCTCTCCATCCCGGGCAAGAAATTCGACGCCACCGGGCTGCAGCAACTTGCTGCGACCGGCATGGACGAGCTGGTCCGCTTCAAGCACCTGGAGCAGCCCAAGGAATGGAACCTGCCTGCCCTCAAGGCGCTGTTTGAACTCCTCGGCATGACGCCGGGCATGGCCCAGCTCGTCACCCAGGGCAAGGACGAACCGGTGCAGAACCTGCAGCAGGCGGTGGGTAAGATCGTCAAGCGCATCGTCATGACCCAGCAGACCCTGCGCGAAGGGCTTTCCTTCTGGGGCCTGGACCTGCTCGCGGGCACCGATCTGGCCGGCCAGGCCAGCGGGCTGGACGAGGCCAAGGGATTCTTTGAATCGCTCCAGGCCTACTCCTCGCCGGGCAAGCTGAAAAACTTCCGCTACAGCGCTCCCGAAGTGCTGGCCCACGAAAAGGCCGTGAAGGCGCTGGACGAGCTGGATGCCCTGCGCGGGTTCATAATGGACCATGGCCCGACCGCGTCTTGGCTCTCCACTGCCGAAGCGGTGTTGCCTGCCGACCATGACTGGGTGGATCGCATGAAGACCTCCCGGCAGGATGTGCTGGATGCGCTCAAGCAGGCCGACCTGACCGAGCTGGCCAACCAGTCCCAGTCCATAGGGGGCAAACTGCAGAAGCTGAAGAAGGATTACACCGTCGCCTACATAGGCCTGCACACCAAGGCCCGGCTGGGCGTGAACGACGACAAGCGCAAGGCGGGCCTGCTCAACGATCAGCGTCTGCAAACCCTGCTCAAGCTGGCCAGTATCGACCTGATGCCCCGGCAGCAGCTTACTGACTACCAGAACCGCCTGGCCGGTCTGAAGAGCTGCTTCGCACTGACCGAGCAAAACCTCGACGCCTCGCCCATTTGCCCGCATTGTGGGTTTCGGCCTTCGGTGGAAACTGGCACGGCAGCTGGCTCGCAGATGATCGAGCAGATGGACGCCCAGCTCGACGCCATGGTGACAGCCTGGACCTCGACCATCCTAAGCAACCTGGAGGACCCGATCACCCAGGCCAACATGGATCTGCTGAAAGTGGATGACCGCGAGCCGCTGGAAGCCTTCATCAAGTCGAAGGAACTGCCGGTGCCACTGGACAGCAACTTTGTCCATGCATTGAAGGAAGTGCTCTCCGGCCTGGTCAAGGTCACCGTCAAGGCCCAGGAGCTGCAACAGGCCCTGCAGGTCACCGACGGCCCGGCCACCCCAGCGGAGATGAAGAAACGCTTTGAGGAGTACATCGATCAACTCACCAAGGGCAAGGACCCGGCCAAGGTGCGGATCGTCATGGAATAAGAGTGACTAAGCGAGTGACCAACTCCGCCGAGCTTGGTCACACGCGAAGTGACCAAGCTGAGACACAACAAAAGCCAAGGATTATGAAGATGAAAGAAACCAGTTTGTTCGACTCGCTGCTTGAAGAACCGCAGAAGCCCTCCGGCCCGGTGATTTGTCTCGGCATGACTTTTGAAAATGACGAGGCACGCCGCGTCCACTTTACCGAGGAGCTGCGCAAGAAGCTGCAGGACCCGGAGTTCCGCAAGATCGAAGGCTTTCCCATCGGCAGCGATGAGGACATCCTAAACCTGAGCGATCCGCCGTATTACACCGCCTGCCCGAACCCGTGGATCGCCGACTTTATCGCAGAATGGGAGGCTCAGAAGTCTGAGCAACCGAAAGACAAATACTATCATCGTGAGCCATTTGCAGCGGATGTGAGCGAAGGGAAGCAAGATCCGATATACAATGCACATTCTTATCATACTAAAGTTCCTTACAAAGCCATCATGCGTTATCTCCTGCATTACACTCAACCGGGGGATATAGTGTTCGATGGTTTTGCCGGAACTGGAATGACAGGAGTGGCCGCACAAATGTGTGGTGACCGCGAAGTGGTCATGTCTCTCGGTTATCAGGTCAAATCCGACGGACAAATCCTAAGGGAAGAAATTGATGAAAATGGAAAGAATGTTTGGAAGCCTTTTTCAAGACTCGGTGTGCGCCATGCAATCTTGAACGACTTATCACCAGCCGCCACATTTATTGCCTCAAACTACAATACAAATATTGATATCCAGCGTTTTCAAAAAGAAGCCAATAGGATATTGGCAGAGGTCGAAAATGAATGCGAGTGGATGTACAAAACAACTCATACCGATGGAAAGAGCACAGGTGTTATCAACTATGTTGTGTGGAGTGAAGTAAATCTATGTAGTGAATGCGGGCATGAATTCGTCTTCTATGATGTTGCTCATGACAAGGACACCAAGAAGGTTCGCGAAAATTTTTCATGCCCTCATTGTGGCTCTGAACTGAAAAAGGGACGGCTTGATATTGTTTACGAGAGCATATTCGATGTTAGGCTTCAGCAAATAGTCAAGAGGCCTAAGCGAGTGCCAGTTCTCGTCAATTATTCCGTCGGAAAGAAAAGATACGAAAAGCTACCAGATTCTAACGATATTGAGCTATCCAGAAAAATAGAGGATCTCCCTTTACCTGAAGAGGTTCCTTCCACAGAAATCCCAGACATGCAGATGATGCGTGTTGGCAGGATGCAAGGATCTGGCGTTACACACACTCACCACTTCTTCCTTTCAAGACCTGCTTATGTTCTTGGATTGTTTTGGCGAAAGGTAAATTCGCTACAACGCTCGAACGTTAAGTCACTTCTGCAGTTCTGGCTCGACAGCCATCTGGTCAATCTTTCTATCCGCAATCGTTACCGGCCTGAAGTTTCGTTCCCATACAATCCTCTTACTGGGGTTTTTTATGTCCCGTCTATGGTCAGCGAACCATCTGTATTCCCGGCATATTCCAATAAGTTGAAAAGAATCGTCGCTGCGCTATCAAATTTCCGAAGCAATAACTACAACCCAGTTCAAACAGCTTCTACTAGTGCATCCATATTGCCGCCAAACAGCCAAGACTACATCTTCACAGATCCACCATTCGGCGAAAATATCTATTACTCTGACCTCAACTTCTTTGTTGAATCTTGGTATCGCGTATTTACAAACACAAAACCTGAAGCGATTGTTGATAAAGTCAGGCAGAAAGCTCTCACTGACTATCAGAGTTTAATGCGAGACTGCTTTTTAGAATATTATCGGGTGCTGAAGCCAGGGCGCTGGATAACTGTGGAGTTTTCAAACTCCCAGGCGTCCGTTTGGAACACCATTCAGACCACCCTGCAGGAGGTTGGGTTTGTAATTGGTAACGTGGCCGCACTTGATAAAAAACAACGAAGTTTTCAGTCGGTTACCAGTCCAACAGCAGTAAAACAAGACCTGGTTATTTCAGCATACAAGCCAAACGGGGGGTTCGAGCAGAGGTTCGAACATGAAGTGCAGACAGAGGAAGGAGTATGGGATTTCGTACGAACCCATCTTAGCTACTTGCCGACAGTAAAGGTTCAGGGGAACGCTCTTCAATTCATACCAGAAAGAGACCCAAGAATCTTGTTCGACCAAATGATCGCCTATTTTGTACGAAAAGGTTATCCCGTTCCAATATCTAGTAACGAATTTCAAATTGGATTAGCGCAGCGTTTCATCGAGCGTGACGGCATGTATTTTTTGCCAGAGCAATCTGCAGAGCACGACAGAAAGAAAATGTCTATCGGCCGAATTGTACAGGCCTCGCTCTTCGTTTCTGATGAAGCAAGTTCTATTCAATGGTTAAGAGCATCGCTTAGGGAAAAACCACAAAGTTATCAAGATCTCTATCATCAATTTATTCAGGAAACCCAACGCGCCTGGAATAAAAACGAATCATCCCTAGAGCTTTCAACTCTGCTTGAGCAAAACTTTCTACGTTACGATGGCAAAGGCCCGGTGCCAGAGCAGATCCACGCCTACCTCTCCACCAACTGGAAGGAATTGCGTAACCTGCCCAAGGACGATCCTGCGCTGGTGAGCAAGGCCCGCGACCGCTGGTACGTGCCCGACCCCAACAAGGCGGGCGACCTGGAGAAACTACGCGAGAAGGCGCTGCTCAAGGAGTTCGAGGAATACAAAGAGGTTAAGAAAAAGCTCAAGGTCTTTCGCCTGGAAGCTGTCCGCGCCGGATTCAAGAAAGCCTGGCAGGAGCGCGACTACGTCGTCATCGTCGCCGTGGCCGACAAGATCCCCAACAACGTCCTGGAAGAAGATCCCAAACTGCTCATGTGGTACGACCAGGCGGTAACACGGATGGGAGGGCAATAAGTATGACTGCGCCGGTGGACCTCAGTCATTATGCGGACAACATCCTTGCCGCAGAAGACCGCCCACTATTCGATGATGCGGTAGAGGCGGGAAAGGCGGGGGCGCTCCGAGCCGCCTACGTGATGATATGGCTGGCCTGTGCGGAATCGTTGAAACGGCGATTCCGTGAAGCACAAAAACGGGATAGTGCTGCGGGTAAGATCGTTGGTGAGATCGAAACCAAGGAAAAAGAGCATAAAGCCGTAGATAAATTCGTGTTGATGAAAGCTCACGAGTACGGCTTCGTTTCTGATTCTGGCCATACCGTTCTCAATCACATCTATGAAATGCGTTGTCTATATGGCCACCCTTACGAGGAAGCTCCATCACAGGAGCAGGTCTCACACGCTGCGGCCGTGGTTGTTGAGCATGTCCTGTCTAAGCCTGTCAAGCTGCGACATGGCTTTGGCAAGCAACTACTCAAAAGCCTCCTGGAAGAACCAAATTTTCTCGATGATCAGCAAACCGCTGTGGTGGCGTTCACTAAGGATATTCTTCCACGGCTTGACGAAAGCATACATGGTTGGCTGCTCGATAATTATTGGGAGGAGCTGGAAAAATTTTCCGACGATTCATCCATGGCAATCTTCTTTCGCCGAGGGACTTGGTTCTCTCGCACCATGTTAACCGAAGTAGGTATCGATGTTTTCTCCCACGATGATTGGCATGACAGGTCCAGTAGATTTCCGAAAATACTGATGCGGGTATGCAGCATCGCTGACATATTCAAAGAGATAGGAAAGCGAGCACAGGACTCGTTGGTTGGTTTGATTATCGCCGAATCCGCCACGCGTGCCAGTGCTCTTACTCACCTTGAACGACTCAGTATCAATGGCGCGTTGACCATGCGACAGCAGGAACGGTTTGTTGAACACGTCTCGGAAATGCCATCGAGCGCGATTAGGTCCGCAGGACTTAGCACAAAGACTTGCTACGGGAAACTGATCGATGCGATGAAATCCCACAACTGGTATGTGCAAAATCCGGCTATCGACCTGATCGTTTCTAATGGACCAGACCAAGCTGCTGAACTCGATGAGAATCAGCAGGTGAATTTAGGTCGAAATTTGCTTCAGGCAGGTGAAGGTACGGCTGGGTCGGCCAATGAATATCTCGAGAAGCTTTCCCAAGATGGCACATCCTGGCCGTTTCATGTTGTTCGCGGGATCGCCATGGAATCGTTCACCAACGAGGACAACCTAATCCGATTTAAGGATCGGCATTTGGGTCGAATCCTGTCTGCTATCGATCATCTGCAACAGGAAGTACAGGATCAACTGATAGCGGAGATTTCTGCGTCAGTTGACGCAGGTGTCCCAAAAGATTGGGTGGACCGGGATGATTTTGAAAACACTGTCGATTCCTTGAAGGCTTACCCATGGGCTGCGCCATTGGTGACGAGCCTCGAAGCGAAAGCAGCATCGCTTTCGGCCGAGGAGGAAGACGCATGATCTCTCAAGCCCTGAAGTTCGGCTGGAAATGGCTAAGGTCGGCTGCGTTGCATTCAAAATTCAACAGGCAACAGATCAAAGTAGAGGGTAATTAGCGGATGGAGTCGCTTTGGCAATACAGCACCGTTCATAACAGCGCCTGCAAGGTCATCGAAGAACAGACCTTGTGGGGGCAAACGGTGTGCCGTGTCTGGTTGCCGAACCAGGACGCGGTGGTGCGTGTGCCCCGCTCCGCTTTGCGGCCGCTGAATGCCGACCTGCAGCCGGAGATCGAGGCTGGACGCATTGCCTATGTGGCCGCCGCAGCCAAGGTAGCCGAGGTGCTCGAAGGTTCCACCAGCGCCACCGAGGGCCATGTATTGCTGGCTCCTATGGAGTCCAACGTCATTCCGCTGCCGCACCAGATCCACGCCTTGTCCCGGGCCATCTCCGGCGACCGCGTGCGCTACCTGCTGGCCGACGAGGTGGGTCTCGGCAAGACCATCGAGGCCGGGCTGGTCATGCGCGAACTCAAACTGCGCGGACTGGTGCGTCGGACATTGGTCGTCTCGCCGAAGGGAATCGCTACCCAGTGGGTGGCGGAAATGCAGACCCACTTCAACGAGCAGTTCCAGCTCGTGCTGGGCGACGACATCGGCACATTGCAACGCCTGGCTCCAGGGGCGGATCACCGGAGCTCAGCCTGGTCGATGTTTGATCAGGTCATCGTCTCCCTGGATTCGGTCAAACCCATGGACAAGCGGCGCGGCTGGACCGCCGAGCGCGTCGCCGAATACAACCACAGCCGGTTCGAGGATCTGATTACCGCCGGTTGGGATCTGGTGATCGTGGACGAAGCGCATCGGCTGGGCGGCAGTACCGACCAGGTCGCCCGCTACAAGCTCGGCAAGGGGCTGGCGGAAGCCGCGCCCTATGTGCTGCTCCTTTCGGCTACACCCCACCAGGGGAAGACCGATGCCTTCCATCGGCTGATGAACCTGCTGGATGACGATGCCTTTCCGGATATGGACAGCGTCTCCCGCGACCGGGTGGCTCCGTATGTCATCCGTACCGAGAAGCGCAAGGCCATCGATGCCGACGGCAAGCCGCTCTTCAAACCCCGGCGGACGCGGATGGCCCCGGTGGCCTGGGAGAGCCGTCACCAACTGCAGCAGCTTCTCTACGAGGCGGTGACCGACTATGTGCGCGAGGGTTACAACCAGGCCCTGCGCGAGAAGAAGCGCCACATCGGCTTTCTGATGATCCTGATGCAGCGCCTGGTGGTTTCCAGCACCCGGGCGATCCGCACCACGCTGGAGCGTCGGCTTGCGGCACTCAAGGATGGTGAGCAACAAGCCAGCCTGCGCCTGGAGGAACTGGAAAACGGCGCGGACGGATTGGAAAGCCCAGACGATGAAATAGCCGAGCTATATGACATGGACGGCCAGGAGCTGCTCGATGAGCTGCTGAAATCCCATGTGTCGGCTCTGCAGAGCGAAGGAAGCCATGTTGAGACCCTGCTCGACGCGGCGGTCCGTTGTGAACAGGCTGGACCGGATGCCAAGGCCGAGGCTCTGATCGAGTGGATCTACAAGCTGCAAGCCGAGGAAAACGAACCGGATCTGAAGGTGCTGATCTTCACCGAGTTCGTGCCGACCCAGCAGATGCTGAAGGAGTTTCTGGAAGCCCGGGGAATCTCGGTGGTCACCCTGAACGGCTCCATGGCCATGGAGGAACGTGGGGCAGCCCAGGATGCCTTCCGCAAATCGCACCGCGTATTGGTCTCCACCGA
>Ga0114931_10011466_pt1 | contig 10469 bp, 7 predicted proteins | sample 2SBtaG_FD_89579 | JGI IMG/M metagenome (GOLD analysis project Ga0114931, IMG submission 89579) | Deep subsurface microbial communities from Kolumbo volcano to uncover new lineages of life (NeLLi) - 2SBTROV14_V59a metaG | ecosystem: Environmental > Aquatic > Marine > Volcanic | place: Kolumbo... | reverse complement strand
GGGCAGCGGGTTGGCGAGGTCGCTTCGGTCGACTGATCGGGTCTACCGCCTCCTGGCGGGGCTCGCGATGGTCGCGGTCGTCGCGCCGGCGGTCGTGTCGGCGCACGAGGGCGAGGCGCACGCACGAAGCGTGCGCGCGCGCGACGGTGCCGAGCCGCGCCCGATGCACAGCGCCTTCGGGACACCGGCGCCCGGTAGCTATGCGTTGCCCGCCCTCGGCGAGGCCGCGGACGGCGAGGTACTCACCAGCACGGGCGACGCCGTCCGGCTGCACTCGCAGTTCGGCAAGGGTGTCGTGCTGCTCAGCTTCATCTACACGAGCTGCAGCGATGCCACGGGTTGCCCCCTCGCAACGGCGGTCCTGCACGAAGTCGGGGCGCGGGTCGGGCGCAACGCCCTGATGTCCCGGCACCTGCGGTTGTTGTCGCTCTCCTTCGATCCCGCTCGCGACACGCCGGAGGCCATGCAGGCCTACGGCCGCGCATTCTCGGGCGATGGGGTCGACTGGCGCTTCCTGACGTCGGCGAGCGAGGAAGCCCTGGCGCCACTGCTCGAGGCGTATGCCCAGAATCGCGTGCCCGAGGTGGACGAGAAGGGGCAGGAGACCGGAGGCTTCGCACACCTGTTGCGCGTCTTCCTGATCGATCCCGAGGCCAGGATCCGTCAGATCTACAGTGCCTCCCTCCTGGACGTGGATGCGTTGCTGGCGGACGTCGAGACGCTGCTTGGCGAGCGAGAGCGCGCACGGGAGGCGCCGACGCACCAGAGTGTCGCAGCTCCCGCCACGCCGGCCCCGGCGAGCGGGTCTGGAGACGCTCGTTCGGGCTACGAGAGCGCCACCTCCACGACCCGCTCCGGCCCCCTGTCCGCGCGGACGGGGACGGCGCTCGATCTCGCGAGCCGGGTGTCCGCTCCCCCTCTCGGTCTGCCACCGGTTCCGATCCCGTCCGACAACCCGCTGACGAGCGAGAAGGTCGCACTCGGTCGACGACTCTTCTTCGACCGGCGGCTGTCGTCGAACGACACGATCTCGTGTGCGATGTGCCACGTCCCGGAGCAGGGCTTCGCGAACAACGAGATGGCGACGGCGATCGGGATCGAAGGTCGGACGGTGCGGCGCAACGCGCCGACCCTGTACAACGTGGCCTACCTCGAGCGTCTCTTTCACGACGGACGGGAGACCCGGCTCGAACAGCAGGTGTGGGGGCCCCTGTTGGCCCACAACGAAATGGGCAACCCCGCGATCGGCACGCTGATCGAGAGGGTCCGCGGCCTCGACGACTACGCGCAGCGTTTCGACCGGGCGTTCCCCGAGCGGGGCCACGGTCGGGGCCTCGGCCTCGAGACCCTGGGCATGGCCCTGGCGAGCTACGAGCGGACGCTGGTGTCCGGTCGTTCGGCGTTCGACCGCTACCGGTACGCCGGGGAAGAGAAGGCGCTCTCGCCCGCGGCGAAGCGGGGTCTTGCGCTGTTCACGGGAGAAGCGGGTTGCGTGCGCTGCCATCCGGTCGGAGCGCAAGCCTCGATCTTCACCGACCAGGCGTTCCACAACACGGGGATCGGCTACGTCGCGAGCATGCAGCAGGATGTCACCGCGCCGACCCAACGCATCCAGGCTGCTCCAGGCGTCTACCTCGACGTTCCACGTTCGGTCATCGCCGCGGTCAGCGAAGCGAGGCCGAGCGATCTCGGGCGCTACGAGATCACCGAGGATCCACAGGACCGTTGGAAGTACCGCACCCCGGGTCTGCGCAATGTCGCACTCACGGCGCCCTACATGCACGACGGCTCGTTGGCCACGTTGGCGGACGTGGTCGCTTTCTATGACGAAGGTGGTGTTCCCAACGAAGGCCTCGATCCGCTGATCCGCCCGCTCGGACTGGGCGAAGCCCAACGGCAGGACCTCGTCGCCTTTCTCGAATCGCTGACGGGCAGCGACGTCCCCGACCTGGTCGCCGATGCCTTCGCGGCACCGATCGGCGACCGGTGACCGGTGCCGCAACGGAGGATCGACATGACGACTCCGCCCCCGGGCGTTCCGTTCGACCCGAGCCGGAACCCGATCGGCCTGACGCGCCGGGGCGAGGCGCGGGTGCTCGAGTGGCCGCCCGGTCCTCCGCCCCGCATCGATGGCTACACGATCGGCCTCGCGGCGATGGACACCAGCGCGCCCCACGGCGGCGAGATGCATCCCGATGGGGACGAGATCCTGGTGCTGGTGTCCGGGCGCGTGGACCTGGTGCTGGAGGAGGCCGGCGGACCCCGGCGGGTCGCGCTGCAGCCGGGCCAGGCCATCATCGTCCCGAAGGGGGTGTGGCACGTGGTCGAGGTGCTCGAGCCGTGCCGGTTGTTCCACGCGACGCCGGGGCCCGGCTCCGAGTCCAGGCCCCGGGCCTGAGCCGGCCATTCGCGCCCGACTGCCACCGACAGCCGCGACCTGCACCAGCCCGCGGATTGGCCACTCAGACGCCGCGTGGAATCACGAAGCCGAGGACACAGGCAAAGTGGAGGCCGCTTCCCATCAACACGAAGAGGTGCCAGACGGCGTGGTTGTAGGGCAACCGTTCCCACTTGTAGAACACGAGGCCGGCGCTGTAGGCCAATCCGCCGGACACCAGCAGGGCCAGCCCGGCGCGACCGAGGGAGTGCGACAGTGGCTCCACGACGGCGATCACCACCCAACCCATCCCCAGGTAGAGCGGCACGGACCAGCGGCGGGCACGGGGGACCGCGACCTGGAGCACGATCCCGATGATGGCCAGGGCCCAGATCAGGCCGAGCAGCGGAAAGCTCCACCCGCCGCCCAGACCGACCAGCAGGAACGGGGTGTAGGTGGCCGCGATCAGCAGGAAGATCGCGGAGTGGTCGAGCCGTTGGAGGATGCTCTTCAGGCGCGGTGCGCGAGCCCCGTGGTAGAACGTGGAGGCGCCATAGAGCGCGACGAGCCCGGCGCCGAAGATGCCGCAGCCCGCGACGTGCAACGAGCTTCCACGTAGCCCCGCGATGGCGACCAGGACCGCGAGCCCGCCCACGCTGAGCAGCAGCCCCGCGCCGTGGGTGACAGCGTGGACGGTCTCCTCTCTCCGCGTGTAGCGGGTCCGGGTCCCAAGAGCTTCGTCGCCGGGTTGCACCCCGTCGACGCTAGGCACCGAACGCCGATTTGCGAGGGGCCGCCGCTGTTCTTTGCGGAACTTTGACGTTTCAATGAAGGCGTACCTGCGGGCTCGGGGATCCGACCCCGGCTGGTCGCTCCTCGCCGCGTGCCACAAGCCGCTCCGAGCTGCCACATCTCCATGGACGGCGGGAGCAGCGATGCGTTCGACGAAGCGGAGAGGATCCGGTCCGGGCAGCCCGGGTTGCCTGGGCCCTCTGGGCCGTGTGGTCCGGATGGCGGCCCTGGCCGCGTGCCTCTTGGTGTGGGCGGGGCCCGCCGGGGCCGTGTCGCTCGGGGCCTTCTCGGTGCTCGCCTACAACGTCGCGGGCCTGCCGGGCGGGCTCTCGTCGTCGACGCCCGAGGTGAACAACGCGCTGATCAGTCCGCTGCTGAACGGCTTCGACCTGGTCGCGGTCCAGGAGGACTTCGGCTTCCACGCGGACCTGACCTCCCAGCTGACGCATCCGTTCCAGAGCGTCAAGGACACGACCGATACCGCGATCCTGCTCGGCCTGTTGGGCTCGATGCCGGCGCCGCATCTGGGGGACGGCCTGAACCGGTTCTCGCGCACGCCCTTCAGCGGCTTCCAGCGGGTCACCTGGGACCGCTGCTTCGGGATCCTGAACAACAAGTCGGATTGTCTGGCGCCGAAGGGCTTCTCGGTGGCGCGCCACCGGTTCTCCCCGGGCGCCTTCGTCGACGTCTACAACCTGCACGCCGACGCCGGAGGCGAACCGCCGGACCAGGACGCTCGCCGCGCGCAGTTGCGTCAGCTCGCGGACTTCATCGGCACGTACTCGGCCGACCGCGCCGTGATCGTCCTCGGCGACACCAACAGCCGCTACACGCGCGCCGGCGACATCCTGCCGGAACTGCTCGCGCAGACCGGCCTGCGCGACGTCTGGGTGGATCTCGCCCGCGACGGCCTCGTGCCCGACGTCGGCCCCAAGCTCGATGCCTGCGTCGAGGACGGCCTCAGCGGCGGCGACTGCGAGCGCATCGACAAGATCTTCTACCGCAGCGGCGGCAACGTCGTCCTGGAACCGCTCGGCTACCAGGTCCAGAACGTTCTGTTCATCGACGACGCCGACCGGCCGCTCTCGGACCACGAGCCGGTGTCGGTGCACTTCGAGATCGGCACCGTCGCCGTGCCGGAGCCCGCCGCATCGGTGCTCGTCGCGCTGGGTGTACTCGGGGTGGCGGCGAATCGCCGCAGGGTTCGCCGCCCCGTAGGCGCCCCGACCTCCGCCGGGGGCCGGGCCTGAAGCTCTACCAGACCTACCCCTGATCCGGCATTCGCTGGTCAGCCTCGCGGGGGGAGGCGGCGAGGGGTGGGCTCCGGCTCATGGCTCGCCCCTGATCGGCACCCGGTGGCGGGAGTCACTCGGGTGACCGAAGGCACAGGGAACAGACGAGTGGCCCTGCTGCGCTTTACTTCGCCTGCGCCCACCCCTCGCCACCTCCGTGGCCGATCGGAATGCCGGATCAAGGCTACCTGTCCCCCTTTCCGACCCGCGTGCGCCTGCTGCTGTACGCGAAGGGAATCGACGTGGAGATCGCCGAGCCCTCGGGCTTCCACGGCGACCCGGAGCCGAAGGGCGAGTACCTGGAGGTCACCCAAGGTGACCAATGCTCTTGGACGTGACAGCTAGGCCCCGAGCGGCCCCTGGTAGACCTCGACGAAGCGCCCGACCGGATCGGGCGGCGTGGCGAGGTTGGCCTCGCGGCTGGTGCGCACGCACACGACCGCGGGTCCGTCCCCGTCGCGGGCCGCCTCGAGGGCGGGACGCAGGCCGTCGGCGGACACGACCTCGTAGCCGCGGCAGCCGAGGCCCTGCGCGACCACGTCCCAGCGCACGGGGCCCTGTTCGGTGCCGAAGGTGCGTCCCCAGGTCAGGCGCTCGTTCGGCTCTTCCATCGACCAGGAGCCCTCGGCGAAGACCACGGTCGTGAACTTCACGCCCTCGCGCGCGGCCGATTGCATCTCCATGAAGTTGAAACCCGCGGCGCCGTCTCCGGTGGTGCAGACGACGGTGCGTTCCGGATTCGCGAGCCGGGCCCCGAGCGCGGAGGGGATGCCGGTGCCCAGCATGCCGAGCTCGAGGATGTTCAGGTAGGAGCGGGGCTGCGTCGGAGGCAGCAACCAGTGGGCCCAGAGCGAGGTGTTGCCGCCGTCGGCGACGTAGATCGCGTCGCGGCCGAAGACCTCGCCGACGGCGCGCATCGCCCCGGCCGGGTGCAGCCCTTCTCCGGCCCACGCCTCGACGGCCTGGAGCTGCTCGCGCCACCACGCCTCCTGCGTCTCGCGGTAGCGCGCCAGGTGGGGAGAGCCCGCGCGCCGCACGCCGCGCTTCTCGATCACACGCACCAGGCCTTCGAGCGCGCTCTTCGCCTCGCCCACGAGGCCGCGCGCGATCGGGCGCGTGACGCCCACGTGCGACGGGTCGAGGTCGATCTGCACGATCCGCTGCACTTCCGGATCGCCCCAGTACTTGTCGTAGGGGAGGTCCAGGTTGCCGAGGCGGGAGCCCACGACCAGCACCGTGTCCGCCTCGCGCCGCACCGCATCGGCTCCGCGGCTGTAGGGGTAGAACGCGTGCGGGTGGTCGAGCGGAACGACCGCGCGGCCCGACATCGTCGTCAGCACCGGACAGTCGAGCAACTCGACGAGGCGCAGCAACGCCGCGTTGCCGCCGGCCCGGTCGACGCCGGAACCCGCGAGCACGGCCGGGCGCTCCGCCGACACCAGCCACTCGGCCACCTCCTCGAGCTGCGTTTCCGAGAGCTGGGGTGCGCCCGCGCGGTACCGGTCCGGCGCGAGGACGGGCACGGCCGCCTCGTCGCCGGTCGCGTAGAGCACGGGCGCCGGGATCTCGAGCTGCACCGGGCCGGGCCGTCCGTTCCACATCTCGCGGAACGCGAGCCGCGCCACCTCGGGAATGCGCGCCCACTCGAAGATCGGTCCGCCCCACTTGACGCTCGGACCGAAGGCGTCGAGCTGGTCCTGGCCCTGGAAGGTCGAGGGCGGCGAGGGGTAGACGATGCCGAGCCGGTGCTGCGACGTGATCGCGACCACGGGGACCCCCTCGTGCCGGGCCGTGATCACGCCCGGGAGGAGGTTTGCCGAGCCGGGGCCCGGGTTGCCGAGCACGACCGAAGCCGCGCCCGTCGTCTTGTAGACGCCCTCGGCCATGTGCGCGCCGGCCGCCTCGTGACGCACCGGCACGAAGCGGATGCCGCTTCCCTCGAGCGCGGCCAGCAGCGGGTCGATCTCGGGACACGGCAGCCCGAACACGAAACGGACGCCCTCGCTCGCGAGGCAGCGCGCGAGCAGTTCTCCTCCGGTGATCTCGGCCATCGGGTCCTCCGGTTCTGCCGACGAGTATCGCACCGCGGCGGGCGGACGGCCGCCGGGCCCTTCCGGGCGAGCGCGGGGCCAGCGGGACGGGCCGGAGCGGGTACCCTCCCGCAATGAGCGCACCCACGACGCATTACCGGACCTGTCCCCTCTGCGAGGCCACCTGCGGGCTGGAACTCACCGTCGAGGACGGCCGGGTCACCCGGACGCGCGGTGACGAGCAGGACGTCTTCAGCGCGGGCTTCATCTGCCCCAAGGGCACCACGCTCGGGGCCCTGCACGAGGATCCGGACCGGCTCCGGGAGCCCCACGTGAAGAAGGACGGCACCCACGTGCCGGTTTCGTGGGAGGAGGCGTTCGCCCGAGTCGAAGAGGGGCTCCGCAGGGTCCGCGAAGCGCACGGCGACGAATCGGTCGCCATCTATCTCGGCAACCCGAACGTGCACAACCTGGCCGGCGCGTTCTACCCGGGGCCGCTGATCCGCGCATTGCGCACGCGTTCGGTCTATACGGCCTCGACCGTCGACCAGATGCCGCGCCACGTCTCCTGCGGCCACATGTATGGCAGCTCTGGAACGATCCCGGTGCCCGACCTCGATCGCACCGACTACCTGTTGATGTTGGGCGCGAACCCGTACGAGTCGAACGGGAGCCTGGCGACCGCGCCCAACTGGCCCGCGCGCATGCGCGGGATCCAGGAACGGTGCGGCAAGATCGTGGTCGTCGACCCGCGGCGCACGCGCACCGCCAAGGCCGCGGACGAACACCTGACGATCCGGCCCGGGACCGACGCACACCTCCTGCTGGCGATCGCGAACCGGATCGTGGCGGACGGGCTGGCCGATGCGGGCGCCGCAGCGGAGCACATCGCCGGCTTCGAGGCCGCGCTCGCCGCGGTGAAGGCCTTCCCGCCGGAGCGCGCCGCCGCGCGCACCGGGATCGCGGCCGAGGACATCGTCCGCATCGCGCGCGCGTTCGCGGCAGCGCCGAGTGCGGTGGCCTACGGCCGGATGGGCGCGCACACCACGCGCTTCGGCACGCTCGCGAGCTGGGCCGCCGACCTGCTGACGATCCTGACCGGCAACCTGGACCGTGCCGGCGGGCTGGTGTTTCCGCTGGCCGCACACGCACGACCGCGCCGCGCCGGCCCCGGAAGGGGCTTCCGGGTCGGCCGCTGGTCGAGCCGGGTCCGAGGTCTCGCGGAAGTGCGCGGCGAGTTCCCGGTGGCGATCCTGGCCGAAGAGATCGAGACGGAAGGCCCCGGCCAGCTGCGCGCCTTGTTCACGATCGGCGGAAACCCGGCCGTTTCGGTCCCCAACGGAGGAGGGCGCCTCGACGCCGCGCTCGCGGGGCTCGACTTCATGGTCAGCGTCGATCCCTACCTGAACGAGACCACGCGCCACGCCGACGTGGTGCTGCCGCCGCCTTCGGCGCTCGAGCGCTCGCACTACGACGTGGCGTTCACCGGGATCTCGGTCCGCAACGTCGCGAACTACTCGCCACCCGTCTTTCCGCCGCCGCGCTACAGCGAGGCCGACATCCTCGACAAGCTCAGCCTGATCGCGGCCGGGCAGGGCGCGGACGCGAAGGCCGAGGACCTGCACCAGCTGCTGTTGCGCGGCATGGTGCAATCGGAAGTCGGCAAGGACCACTCCGCGATCGCGGGCCGCGACGTCGACGAGATCGTCGCGGCCGTGGCCGGACGGACGCCCGAAGAGCAGATCGTCGACGTGCTGATCCGGACCGGCAGCTACGGCGACGGCTTCGGGGCCGATCCGGAGGGGCTCTCGCTGGCCCGGCTCGACCGTCACCCGCACGGGATCGACCTCGGCGCGATCGAAGCCGGCCTTCCCGGGGTTCTCAGCACTCCGAGTGGCAAGGTGGAGGTCCTGCCGGAGGCGATCGCCCGGGACCTGGCCCGGCTCGAAGCGGACCTCGAGGTGACGGACGAGGGCGGCCTCCGGCTGATCGGCCGGCGGACGGTGCGCTCATGCAATTCCTGGATGCACAACATCGAGGTCCTGGTGCGCGGCCGCGACCGTTGCACGCTCCATCTGCACCCGGAGGATGCGGCGCGGCTCGGCGTGGCCGACGGGGCTGCGGTGCGCGTCGCTTCCACCGTCGGCGCCGTCGAGGTGCCGGCCGAGATCACCGACGAGATCCGGCCCGGGGTCGTGAGCCTGCCCCACGGCTACGGGCACGGTGTTCCGGGCGCGCGCGGCGCGGTGGCGGCGCGTCGGCCCGGCGTCAACTCGAACCTGTTGACGGACGCCGAGCCGATGGACCCGCTCTCGGGCAACGCGGTGCTGAACGGGATCCCGGTCGAGGTGGCACCGGCCCGCTGACGCGCGGAGGCTCAGTCGGCCTCGTCCTGACCGAGTTCCTCGAGGAGCAGGCGGACCTGCTCGCTCTGGCTCTTCAATCGGACCGCGAACCCGGACCCGGTGTGGCGCAGGACCACTCCCACGAGATCGACGGTCCGCTGCGGCGTGACGAACACGGTCATCCGGATGTCGGAGTCGACGGGCGGGCAGATCGCGTCGCTCTCGAAGAGCGCGCCGCCGGACGAGAGGTTCGTGAGCACGGCCTCGCCCTCGCTCCGACCGGCCGAGAAGGCCGTGTCGCAGAGGGTCCTGGCACGAACGCTGCGGCGGTGATCCATGGCACCCGTTTCGGCGCAACCCGGGTGGGGCTTGAACCCCCGGGGCGGGGGGAGCCGGCCGGGGTAGAATCGGCGCCCACGATGCCGGGTCGCCAGACGGAACTCGATGCGGGCCGGGAGGCCTTCTCCCGCCACGCCTGGGCGGAAGCCTTCCAGCGCCTCTCCCGGTGCGATGGCCAGGAACCGCTCGGGGCCGAGGATCTCGAGCGCCTCGGCGAGGCCGCCTTCTGGCTCGGCCGCGTGCCCGACGCGATCCGCGTGCGCGAGCGCAGCGCGGCGGCCTACAGCGCGGCTGGCGATCGGCTGGGCGCTGCGCGCGTGTCGATCGCGATCGCGAGCAACCACTTCTGGCAGCACGACTACGCGGTCGGCAGCGGGTGGTTCCAGAAGGCACAGCGGCTGCTCGAGGACGAGCCGGAGAGCGTCGAGCACGGGGACCTGGGTGTGTGGCGGGCCCACATCCTGATCGCGTCGGGGAAGCTCGACGAAGCACTCGAGACTGCGCAGGGGGTCTTCGCGCTGGGGGAGCGCCTCGGCGACCGCGATCTGCAGGCGCACGCCCTTTCCACCGAGGGATCGCTGCGCGTCCGGCTCGGCGAGGTCGGCCGGGGCATGGCGTTGCTCGACGAGAGCATGGCCTCCGCCGTCGGCGGCGAGCTGGGACCGCTTGCCACGGCCCTGATCTACTGCACGACGATCTCCGCGTGCTACCGGATCGGAGACTACCGACGGGCGGCCGAGTGGACGCGCGCCGCGGAGACCTGCGCGATCAATCCGGGGATGTCCGACTTCCCCGGAGATTGCCGCGCCCACCGCGTCGGCGTGCTGCGCATGCACGGCGCATGGGACGAGGCCGTGATCGAATGCGAGAAGGCCGTGGAGACGGAGGGGGGTGAGGTCAGCCACGTCGGGATGGCGCTCTACGAACTCGGCGAGATCCAGCTTCGTCGCGGCGAACTCGATGCCGCGGAGAAGACGTTCCGGCGCGCCGAGGACATGGGACGGACGCCACAGCCAGGCCGTGCGCTGCTGTGTCTCGGGCGGGGCAAGGCCGAGGCGGCACGGGCCTCGATCGACGGCGCGCTCGCCGATGAGACCTGGGACCGGCTGGCCCGCGGGCGCCTGCTTCCGGCAGCGGTCGAGATCGCGCTGGCCGCCGGGGATGTGGAACGCGCACGGGCCGCGGCCGACTAGCTGGACGCCGTTGCGCGCAGCTACGGGACCTCGGCGCTCGAGGCGGCGGCCCAGTGCGCGCTCGGCACCGTCGCGCTCGCCGAGGAGAGCCCGAGCGCGGC
>Ga0114931_10011465_pt1 | contig 10469 bp, 12 predicted proteins | sample 2SBtaG_FD_89579 | JGI IMG/M metagenome (GOLD analysis project Ga0114931, IMG submission 89579) | Deep subsurface microbial communities from Kolumbo volcano to uncover new lineages of life (NeLLi) - 2SBTROV14_V59a metaG | ecosystem: Environmental > Aquatic > Marine > Volcanic | place: Kolumbo... | reverse complement strand
GAAATATATTTCAGAGATAAATACAAATGGTAATGCTGTTAGAAGCTTTGAAGTACTTACCGAAGAACAAAAATTAAACGAGTATGTAATGCTTGCTTTACGAAGCGATGGTTTGGATAAAAATAAGTTTCAACAAATTTTCGGGAATGAGTGGCTGAATCAAAAAAAGGATTACTTTAAAAAATTGGCTGAAAATAAATTTGTCGAATTTAATTTGGACACAATAAAACTTACAAAACAAGGGTATGCAATCTGCGATGAAATTCTAAAAAACTTATTGTAATTAAAAAAAATTGTTATATTCATATTCAATAATTAAGTAAAAAAAATCGGGCTGTTATGTTTAAACTAAAATTACCTTGGCAAATATTAATCGGATTGTGTCTCGGCGTTCTATTCGGAATGTTTCTTACGGATTATATTAGCTACGTTTCTTGGCTAGGCACATTATTTTTACGTGCGTTAAAAATGATAATTGTTCCACTTATTCTTACATCAATTGCCTCTGGTGTGGCAAATATTGGTAATGCACAAAATCTCGGCAGACTCGGGTTAAAAACATTTGCATATTATATAACAACAAGTCTGTTTGCTATAGTTACAGGTTTGGTTTTAGTAAATTTAATTCAACCCGGTGTCGGTGCAGATTTAGGACTTTCACATACTGTAGAGGGAATGAAAACTGTCGGTGGTTTGGATAATATTTTATTAAGGATGGTTCCGACAAATATTTTTGATGCATTTGCCTCAGGTGAAATGCTAGCTATAATTTTCTTTGCAATATTGATAGGTTATTTTGTAACTCGTATAGAAGCAAAATATAAAGACCCGATAATAAATCTTATAAACGGCGGATTTGAAGTAATGATGAAACTAACTGGTTTCATTATTAAGCTAACACCTATTGGTGTATTTGGAATTGTTGCAGGAATTGTTGCAAAAGAAGCAAGTAATTCCGCGGCATTATTTAACCTTGTTCACAGATTGGGTTTGTATATGTCCTCCGTTATTTTAGGACTAATATTCCATGCATTTGTAACACTTCCTTTATTTCTAAAAATTGTGGGGAAAGTAAATCCTTGGCTTCATTTAAAAGCAATGAGTGCAGCTTTAATAACGGCTTTTTCAACTGCTTCTTCAATGTCTACCTTGCCATTAACTTTAGAATCCGTTGAACATAAATCAGGTGTATCAAACAAGGTTACAAGTTTTGTTCTTCCTTTGGGAGCTACGGTTAATATGGACGGGACTGCTCTATATGAGTGTGTTGCCGCTATGTTTATTGCACAAGCCTACGGAATAGACTTGTCTTTTATGCAGCAGTTGATTGTAGTATTTACAGCATTGCTTGCATCTATTGGGGCTGCCGGAATACCAATGGCGGGATTTGTAATGATTTCGGTTATACTTTCTTCCGTGGGTTTACCATTGGAAGGAGTAGGATTAATTTTAGCAATAGACAATATTTTGGATATGTGCAGAACTACTATTAATGTTTGGAGTGATTCTTGCGGCGCAGTAATTATTGCAAAGACAGAGGGTGAAACTTTAAAAGTTTAAATATAATTGAACTGTTATGAGTAAATACGAAGTAATAATTATAGGTTGCGGACCGATTGGAATGAAATGCGGGATACAAGCAGAAAGAAGGAAGTTAAGTTATTTAATTATCGAAAAGGGTTGTCTCGTAAATTCCGTTTATCATTATCCAACAAATATGACCTTCTTTTCAACATCTGAAAGATTGGAAATTGGCGGAGTACCTTTTGTGTCCCACGGTGATAAACCAACTCGCCGTGAAGCTTTGGAATATTTCAGAAGAGTTAAATCCACTTGGAATTTAAATGTTCATACTTATGAAAAAGTAAAAAATGTATCCGGTGAAAAAAATAACTTTATCGTTGAGACAGATAAAGGTAAATACAATTGTAAAAATGTAATCGTTTCAACTGGATTTTACGATACACCAAACCTTTTAAATATTCCCGGTGAAGATTTACGAAAAGTAAAACATTATTTTGATGAAGCTCATCCATATGCTTACCACAACATTGTTGTAATCGGTGCAGGCAACTCAGCTGTTGATGTAGCTCTTGAAACATATAGAAGAGGGGCAAATGTTACAATGGTTATTCGCGAAAATAAGATTAAAGACAGCGTAAAATATTGGGTTAAACCGGATATTGAAAATAGAATTAAAGAAGGTTCAATTAAAGCTTATTTTAATTCCGGAGTTACGGAAATAAGGGAAAAAGAAATTGATGTTAGAACACCTAAAGGTAAAATTACAATTGATAATGATTTCGTGCTGGCAATGACAGGTTATCATCCGGATTTTAATTTTTTAAAGAAGATGGGGATAAATATTAAAGAAGATGAAAACCAATCTCCTAAATTTGACCCAAATACTTTTGAAACAAATGTTGAAGGAATATATCTTGCCGGTGTTGTGTGTGGAGGTATGAATACAGGAAAATATTTTATAGAAAATTCAATCAATCACGCTGTAAATATCTTTAACCACATTCAGGCAAATAAAGAATAATTTTTAAGTTTTTTCAGGAATGATTAAATTTCATTTTATATTATAAATTTAAATGGGTGAGGTACAAAAAATGATAAATAAAATAAAAGAACTATTGGGCGATAAAGCCGACTATCTTTTAAACTATAAAGCAAAGTTTCCTAAAAAGCAGCTAAATTTACCGGGACCTGATTTTGTAGACAGAGTTTTAGCTCAGTCAGACAGAAATATTAATGTTCTAAAAAATCTTCAATGGTTATTTTCTCACGGAAGATTAGCAGGTACAGGTTATATGTCAATTCTGCCTGTAGATCAGGGAATTGAACATACGGGCGGTGCTTCATTTGCTCCAAACCCGATTTACTTTGATCCTGAAAACATTATTAAACTTGCAATGGAAGGCGGATGCAACGGTGTTGCAACTACACTCGGAGTTTTGGGAATGGTTTCAAGAAAATATGCACACAAAATTCCGTTTATTATGAAGCTTAACCATAACGAGCTTTTAACCTATCCTACTAAATACGATCAGATTATGTTTGCCTCCGTTGAGCAGGCGGTTGATCTCGGTGCTGCTGCAGTGGGTGCAACAATTTATTTCGGTTCTGAAGAAAGTTCGAGACAAATTATCGAAGTAAGCCAAGCGTTCCAATATGCACACGAAATGGGACTTGCTACAATTCTTTGGTGTTATTTAAGAAATTCGGCTTTCAAAAAAAACGGGATTGATTACCACGCTGCTTCCGATTTAACCGGACAGGCAAACCACCTTGGTGTAACAATTGAGGCTGACATTGTAAAACAAAAACTCCCGACCAACAACGGCGGCTTTAAAGCTATAGGTTTTGGAAAAACAAACGAAAAAATGTACACCGAACTAAACTCAGATCATCCTATCGATCTTTGCCGTTACCAGGTTATTAATGATTATATGGGAAGAGTAGGTTTGATTAACAGCGGCGGTGCTTCCGGAGACAACGATTTTGCCGATACTGCCGAAACTGCGGTTATTAACAAACGCGCCGGAGGTATGGGATTGATATTAGGTAGAAAAGCATTCCAAAGACCGATGGAAGAAGGGATTAAAATGGTTAATTTGGTTCAGGATGTTTATCTGACTAAAGAAATAACAATTGCTTAATATTTTTAAAAGTTAAAGATGATATCTTTTTAAAAAGATGTCATCTTTAGTATTATTCAATACGTTAACTCTTCCTATGGTCATTTGATACTATTTCATCAATAACATTTTCTTAACCGCAGTAAAACTGTTAGCCATTATTCTGTAAAAATATATCCCGCTGCTAAGTTTACTTGCATCAAAATTTACCGTATAAAATCCAGCAGGCTTGTTTTCGTTTCCTAATGTTCCTGTCAAGCATACAATTCCATTTAAAGCAAGACACTTGAGCAAATCCTTTAAAGTTCCGGTTCCAAGCAATTCTAATACCTTGTTTACTCCTTCCGGATAAATTTCCCTTATCTGTTTTTGTACACTTCCGTTATCAATTACCACATAGTCAACTCCATTGTCAATCATTTATCAGGGTTTCCGGTTGATAATTCTTTGCTTTTGTTCCTTTTATAAAAGGAATGATTTTTGGGACCTGCGTTTGATACGTTGCGTATCTATTACCAAAATTTTTAAGCATGTCGCGCTCTTCAAAATAAATTCCCACGAAAATATAACCTGTCGAACCTATTGCAAAAATCAAGTGACCGGGGCTCATGTAAGGTGTTGCCCAAATTGCAATGATCATTCCAATCATCATAGGATGACGTACTATTTTGTAGAATAAGGGTGTTTGAAAATGCGGTGCGACGAAAGTTTTCTGCCGCAGATTATTATAAACTTGCTGCAACCCGAACAGTTCAAAATGATTGATCAGAAATGTAGAGATGAGAACGATCAACCATCCAGTTCCAAATAATCCCCAAATTAATAGTGTAACTGTTTCATTTTCAATATTCCAAACCGTACCCTGGATAGGCTGCCATTGCCAGAAAAACAAGAGGAACACCACGTTGGTTGCCAGTACAAAGGTACTGCGTTCTATCGATTTGGGAATAACTTTTGTGATCCAATTCTTAAAATTTTTGCGTGCCATTACAGAGTGCTGGATAGCGAAAAGACTAAGCAGCAGCGTATTAATCAACAATGCTTGAAATAAGGGAAGTGTTCCTGCCGAGTCGATTGATTTTGGTACGATAAAATCCCCAAGAAATCCAATCAAATATAAAAATACTCCTAAAAACAATAAATAACAGAAAGTACCATATATTAAAACTAATGCTCGTTTCATTTAGTTTCTCCTTTTGATTAATTAGTGATATGAAGATAAAAAATGAAAGTTTGTTGAGATGTGCTTAAAAGTTCAAATAATATTTTCTATAGCCCAAACAGATTATAAATCATAAAAAACAGTGATTTTATTTTTTCAGGTGTTCTGCTCTGAACTGATTTGGAGGTAAGTTGAATTTATTTTTAAATACTTTAATGAAATGCGAACTGTTTTTAAAGCCACTTTCATAGCATATTTCGTTTACGTTAAGGTTGGTTCCCAGTAAGAGGGTTTTTGCATAATCAAGTCTCTTTGCCATCAGCCATCTGGATGGAGTGGTCTTAAAGTAACTTTCAAAATCCCTTTTAAAACTAGATAAACTTCTTCCACATAATTTAGCAAACTCATCTATCTTTAAATCGTATTGAAAGTTTTTCATCATCGTATTTTCAATATCTGTTTTCTTATTTTGATTTATTTCATTGAAAAAATTCAAAAGCTTATCATTTTTTTGATTTAATACAATATTAAATAAAAGTTCATTAAATTTTATTTCTACCAGACTTTGTGGAATGTTTTCGCCTTGCTTTAAATAATGAAATATACTTTCCATCAAGGAATGAAACGAGTCATTCGTAGTAATTTCAAAAATAAGATCGTGACTGGATTCGGGCCTTATTTTCTTTTTAAATGGTTCATTTTCGGTAATGAATTTTTTTATAAAATCATCGTTTATAAAGAACAACATAACACAATAATCTTCTTCAAAATATTGTCTTGTTGTATATATCCCTTTTCTAACAAAGAGTGCATCGCCGGCAGTTAGTTCATAAGTTTTTCCTGGTGTTATCCAATCTTTTTTTCCATTAATAACATAGGTGATTAAGTGGGATTCTGACCACAATTGAAATTCTTCGATATTAATTGGGCATTTATACTCAACAAATAAAAAGTTGCTGCCAATTAGTTTGTTATACCTGGGATGCTTCTTAAAATATTTATATATGTCAACAATCATTTCAATTTTTTCTTAATTCAGTAATAAGATATTTATAATATACTGAATTCAACGGATTTTAGAATATCAAACAGAGTATTTTATATTTGTTTTACTGTATCATAGGTATAATCATATTCATAAATATTTGTGCAAAACAATAAAGCCACAATCGTTATAAATAATATTCATCACAAAACAATCACAGAAAAATATTAGGGTAATTACACTAAAATACTTTTCACCGATGATTGTAGCGTTAACTTTTGTACCTGTAAACAAAAAGGCGTATTTGTACAGCAATGCCTGTGCAATATCTGCGTTGCTCGTTGACGGCGAGAATTTGTTTGCTCTGCTCCATGTAAAACGGAGTGCTTTACAGAGGTGATGTTAACGCATCATCTCGTTTTATTAATTCTTGAAACATATAACATTATAAAATAATGACATTCAAATTAAATATTTTTGGAGTTATATCTTAATAAAATAGTATGGAAATTAGGTTTATATCCTTACTTCAAAAGATAATCCGCAATCTTTCCCAATTTTTTTACATCAACATTGCCAAAAGAAGGCATTAAGAAATTTGGATATTTCTTTTTGTATTCTGTAAACCTATCGCCGTTCATATTTGCAGCAGGGTTGCGTAGGTAATTAATTAAATTATCTCTGCTCCAATATTGTTTTATGTTTTTAAGGCTGGGTCCGTTGTTGGTTCCGTTAAGATTAGCTCCGTGGCAAGTAATGCAGCCTAAGGATTCTATTAATCCTTCAGGCGTTTCTACTTTTTTTGGATCCGTATTCATTACAAAGCTAGGTTTTTGAGTTATCTTTTTCTTTTCGGTTAATTTTTGTATCATAAATAAAACTATAAATAAAGCTAAAAAAGCTGCTACCCAAATTTGAGGTTTAGTCATAAATTTCTCTAAATTTTTAAATTTGAATTGTCAATATAAAAGCTATGTTAAATAGGAGCAAATTTATTTTTTATTTAAAAATTGAATGTTAAAATAATTTTGTAATTAATATTTGTAGAATTCATAAATTGTAAAAATCAAATGGCAAAGAAAAAGAAGAAAAAGAAAAAGAGAATTCCTGTTCCGCAAAAACCACCTAAAGTTGAAAAATCAAAAAAAGATTATAACCGTAAAAAAGAGAAGAAAGTTGATAATCAATAGTAATGTAAACAAAAATATTGTTGTGGTTTGTAATTTTCGCCAATTAATTAAAATATCTAATTAAAAGGATGTATTTCACTTGCCTTTTCCTTTTATAAAAATAGTATTCATTACAATAATCACAAAGTTAAAAAGATATATAAAGACTATTAATATTATCGGTAACGGTAAATTGTATGAGTAGTGGCAGGTTGCGGACTTCTTACCTGTCAAACCGCTACGTAGTTTGAGCGGGCTACAAGCCTTAATATTTAGTACTTTCCCTGCCATTACTTATACAAAATGTTGGTTGCAGTACTTTATCAGCTGAATTAAACCATTTAACTGATGTAGATATTTGTTCTTTAGACATACATTTTTGCCAAATCGCTCTTTCATTGTTTTTAATAACATCGGCAATAATTTGTCTAAATAATTGGCGTTGTGACCTATCATCCCAAAAAAGAAAACTGTCTCCTTTAAAGCATGACATAAGATAATTTTTATCTACAACCTTATTAATTGGTTTAGTTATAGTTCCAAGTTGTTTAAGGGTTTTCTCTAGAATTACTCTTAAATCATTTTTGTGTAATGGTACTAGATGTATATGAGCATGATTTATACAAGAACTAGAATAATTACCACCATCACAACTTCCATGTTCAAATAGAAATGTTTCTAATTCTGTGTTTTCATTAATGTATTTTTTTGCGTCTAAAAGTAGGTGTAAAAATTGATATGATTGTAAGAGGAATTTGCTGCTTAAAGCCGGGCATAATAAATTTAAGCGAAAACATTAAAGTATATAGTATTATTGATAGGTACCTTGAGCACAGCAGAATTTATATTTTCCATAATGGGGGTGATGAAAAAATTTATCTGGCATCTGCGGATTTGATGAAAAGAAATTTAAGCAGAAGAATAGAGGTAGCCTTTCCTATCTATAATAAATCATTAAAAAAAGTACTGAAAAAATTATTTGAAATTCAGTTTAATGATAATGCTAAAGCCAGGATAATTAATGAATTTCAAGATAATCAATATAAGAAAGACGAAAAACATATTAAGGTGAGATCACAATATAAGACGTATAGGTATCTTAAAGAGATGAACAATTAAGATCGATTTAGTCAGATCTATTTTGTTTTGATTTAGGAGAGTTCTTCCATCCTGAAACAAAGCCCCGAGAATACTTTGATTGCGTTAGCACCTATTATATTGGTGTTTGAAGTCATTATGTGGATGTGTCGAGTGTGGAATAATCTACTTTTAGACCTTCCACTTCTAAATGAGTATCGTAGTCTTTTATTCCGGTAATATTCTCTTTCTCCCGAATAAACCATTCTACATCAATACCATTTTTCTTTGCTGTATTTTTTAGCCAAGTTTCTTCAAACACATGGATTTCATTATCAGAATCCGCTAACGTCAGACCATCTTTTATGAATTTCTTAGCCAATTCTTTTGTTGAAAATTTTGGAGGTTCAGTTAATACGTATTTGTTATTAAGAATTTCACTAATGGCTTTATCACAGAAATCTGTTTCAAAGTCCAAAACTTTACCTATGTGTTTCATCAAGATAATCTCCGGTTCAGAAATCTTATTGTCTTTACTGATGAGTAGAAGTAATCCTCTAAAGTAATTGCTTCGCTCTTTTACTGTTATATGATTCATTCTTTCCTTTTTTATTTTCATCACTTATATAGTTGCTCCGTTGTCTCGATGTTAAACTAATTTGTTGGCTTTCGTTATTTCATTTTTACTGCTTAATCTTAAAATAGTATATCCTATAATGCCTGAAATTAATGACCCTATTATAACTCCAACTTTCACCGAATTTATACTTATTAAATCGCCATTAAAAGCCAAATTACCAATAAAAATAGACATTGTAAATCCAACTCCTGCAATAGTAGCAATTCCTAATATTTGCTTAAATATTATTCCGGAAGGTAATTCTGTAAGTTTGAGTTTTATACCCAAATAAGAGAATAACGCAACCCCAATAAATTTACCAACAAATAAACTTATTGCAATATTGGTTATCAAAGAATAATCAAAATCAGAGTTGGTACTTATTACAACTCCTGCATTAGCAAAGGCGAAAATAGGTAAGATAAAAAAGGCAATTAAACTATGGAGTTTATGTTCAAGATGTTGTAGTGGTGACCGAACTCCAAAAGTCAAATCGTCTAAATTATCAATGCAATTCATTTCATATTTGGATAGCAAATGTTTTTCATCATCATCTGATACACTTAGTATTTTATTTGATATTGAACTAACGTGATTTGAAAAGGCTTTTATATTTATCCTTCTTTTTATTGGAATGGTAAATGCTAAAAGAACACCAGCAATTGTTGGATGTATGCCAGATTTCAGGAATAAAAACCAAATAATAATTGCCAGTATTATACCTATTGTAAATGAATATTTTCTTTTATTATACAGTAGTCCTAAAAAGGTAATAATAAGAATTCCGTACAAAACATAAATCCAATTTATATTTACACTATAAAAGATTGCAATAACTAGTACTGCTGCTATATCGTCAATAATAGCAAAAGCTGTTAAAAATATTTTAAGGCTCAAAGGTACTCTTTTACCTAAGGCACTTAATATTGCCAACGCAAATGCAATATCTGTTGCCATTGGTATTCCCCAACCTTTTACATTGTCTGGATTTTGATTTAAAATTAAATACAAGCCAATTGGCACCAAAACACCACCTAGTGCTGCAACAAATGGGAAGGTTGCTTTTTTTAGTGTATTTATTTCACCAATTAATAATTCTCTCTTTAATTCCAGACCAATAAAAAAAAAGAAAATTGCCATTAAACCATCATTAATCCACAGTATTAAAGGTTTTATAAGTTCAAAATCTTGAAAAGAAATTCCGATTTTATATTGCCACAGAGATTCGTAGTATTCACCAAAAGGTGAATTCGCCCAAATTAAGGCAATAATTGTTGCACCGAAAAGTAGCAATCCTGCCAAACTCTCAGTTTTAACAAATTTTTTAAATGGGGAAAGTAATAGGTTTTTTATCATTTAGCGTTGAATCCTTAGATTTCGTTTTTAATGCTACATAACGGGCGGCGGCTATGCAAAGTATCAGGAGACAATGAAATTGAAATCTTGATATTTTGTATACCCTTTGTTGTAGCCAGTTACCTTGATTTTTCGTATGCTTCTTTTATCCATTCTTTTAGTTCATTATCAATTTCATTTCTATTAGATAATTTTACTCTATGTGTGTACATTGTACCAAAAGGACCAGAATTTTCAAGTCTTTCGGTTGTTGGTTTATCTTTAAGTTTAAAACCCAGATCAATACGTGTTTTTGTTGCTGGTTTTATTAATACAAATTGTCTCTTTCGTATAATGCTAACGCTTCCTTTTTTGGGCGTTATAGTAATATCACTTCCCAATTTTTCGATAAACGAGATTAGTTCATTATAAATTGGTAGCAAATTTTCCTTTCCTTTATATTGAGTTTCAACAAGGT